>Ga0070694_100000685_pt1 | contig 18881 bp, 25 predicted proteins | sample KBSK1251metaG_FD_65470 | JGI IMG/M metagenome (GOLD analysis project Ga0070694, IMG submission 65470) | Corn, switchgrass and miscanthus rhizosphere microbial communities from Kellogg Biological Station, Michigan, USA - KBS K1-25-1 metaG | ecosystem: Host-associated > Plants > Roots >... | reverse complement strand
GTCCTTCAGCTCGATCTCCTTGGCGACCGTCACCCCGTCCTTGGTGATGGTCGGGCTGCCGAACTTCTTGTCGATCACCACGTTGCGGCCCTTCGGGCCCAGCGTGGCCTTCACCGCCGATGCCATGATGGTGACACCGCGGAGCAGGGCAGCCCGTCCCGCGTCACTGAATAGAATCTGCTTTGTCATCTGATTCTCCTCCTCGATCGTACGATCGAATGGGCTGGCCCTCAGGGCGCGGCCCGGTTGGTTGCGTGCGGTCTTGCCTACTCGAGGATCGCGAGCACGTCCTCTTCCTTCATGATCAGGTACTCCTGGTCGTCCACCTTCACCTCGGACCCCGAGTACTTGCCGAAGAGGATGCGATCGTGGGCCTTCACGTCCAGGGAGATCTTCTTACCATCATCGTTCACCTTCCCGTTGCCCACCGCGATGACCTCGCCTTTTTGGGGCTTCTCCTTGGCGGTGTCCGGAATGATGATGCCCCCCTTCCTGACGTCCTTCTCCTCCTCGCGCTTGACGAGGATACGGTCGTGTAATGGACGAATCTTCATGGTTCACTCGCCTCCCGATGGTAAGGGGTGGAACTTGGTGGGTGATCCCGATCAGCGGGGCACCTTCTCACCGCAACGTTGCCGTCGACGACTTGGCGGTCCTGGATCAAGAGACGGCCGAGGCGCATGAAGCTCCGCTCATCTCCTCCGTCGATGTCGACATAACTTATATAAGATATATCGTCACACGTCAAGCCCAACCGCCGGAACGCCGGTGTGCGCACGTACTGGTTGCTCGGGGGGGCTGCCTTGGGGCTGGGGAACAAACAGCAGCTAAGGGCCGTTGGCCATCAACCCGAACCGAGGGGCCACCCCCAGCGTGCCGGCCAGCTGATGCCAGACCGTTGAAATAGATGACGTTTCTTGGCAGCAGCTCTCAGCCTGGCGTTCGTCGTCACGTTCTACCCGGCGGTGGCCCCAGCAGCGGCGACCTGCCCCGCCGTCGAAGCAGCGAAGTCGATGTTGAAGAAACAGACGGTCGCGATGGAGAACACTCAGGCGCCCCGATCGCTAGCGGGTGCCCGGTCGCAGGACGTGCAGGCTCCGCGCAGCCAGGACATCCAGGCCCCGCGCAGTCAGGGTGTGCAGGCCCCTCGGTCGGTAGAGCTCAAGCAGGCTGCAACGCTCGTAGAGGAAGCCGACGCGGCATGTAAGGCCGGGAACTCCTCGCTGGCCACCGTCAAGGCCAACGCGGCGATGGAACTCCTGAACAAGTAGCCAGCCCCTACCTTGACGGCAAGAGTTCCGGAGGTTTGGTCCTCCGGGGCTCTTGCTGTGGACGATGTCCCCTCAGTCGGGATGCAATCGTCGGCCCACTCGGAGCCAATACGAGCCTGCTTGCGAATCACGTCAGTCCATTGTGAAGGTCCGAAGGCTACCGCAGGGGCTTGCGTTCTGGCTCGGCGTCATCTTGCTGGCGCTGAGCTTTGGCATTTATCCCTCGTACCCCGTTGTACCCTTCTTGCCGATCTCGGCATGGCGCAAGGGGGAAGTCGCCATAGGTCTGTCGGTCGTGAGCTGGGGAATGTTCCTCCTGGGGGCAGCGCTCGTCGGCAAGAAAGGCATGGCGTACCTCAAGCGACGCTTCTTCAACCGAACGTGAAGTTGAGTCAGCTCAATTGCATCGCCTAAATCATGCCGAAATGACGCAACGCCTCTTCGATCGCCTCCCGCTTTTCGGGTGGGCACGGTTCGACGTTACGATCCCGACCCGCCCGTTTTGCTCCTCGCAGCGTCGGTATACCGTGAACTTCCTTGACATGAGCGATCCAACCCGCCTTCGGGATGAAGCCCTGGTGCCTCTGCACGAACTTCTTGATCTCGCCGTCCGTGGCCATTTCGTGCCCTCTCTGCTCGAATCGCTCTGCGGGCCAATCACCCGACCGCGTTCGGGCGCCCCATCCGGCGCAGCCACCGGAAGTGCGATGCCATACCTGCCCGGAACGACCTGTGCTCGACGTACTTGATGCCGAAATCTCGACAGGTCTCTTCGACCAGTCGCGAGATCGCCGGGTAGTTGACGTGACTGATCCGCGGGAGCAGGTGATGTTCGATCTGAAAGTTCAGGCCTCCGACGAGCCACGTGACGACGCGACTGCGCCGGGCGAAGTCCACGGTGGTGTCCGCCTGATGGATTGCCCACGCACGCTCGATGCGCCCTGTGTCCTCTCGTGGCAACGGAAACTCCGCTTCCTCCACGCAGTGTGCCGCCTGGAACATCACGCTCAGCACTATACCGGCTATCACTCCCGCTACCACATAGTAGAAGAGGACGGCCCCCGCCGAGTGGAACACCAAGGGAATCCCGAAGGCCAGGGTGAGGAAGATCGCCTTCCCGACGCCGAAGATCACCAGCTCCCAGCCCTTGGGGCGGGGGAACGCCTGGTTGCTGATCCGCCCCCTGATCAGCTTTCGAAAATCATCGACGAGCTGCCATTTGATCGCCAGCAGCCCGTAGAGAGGCCACAGGTAGTAGTGCTGCCACCGATGGATGACGACGTGCTTCCACCGCCACAGGTAGGAGCTGCCCCCGATCAACTCCAGCGTCATCGCCATCAGCTTGTTGACCCAGGGCCGATTCGAATAGGCCTGATGGCCGCCGTCGTGCTGGATGTTGAAGCCGATCCCCGCCGCCGAGAACCCGAGAAGAATAGCCAGGAGCACGCCCTGCCACCAGGCCTGGACCACGAAGACCAAGAGCCAATACAACACCGCGAAGCCGGCAAGGAAAACGGCGGTCTTCACGTACATCTGCCAGCAGTCACGTTGCCGACGGCCGGTGGCGAGAAAGAACGCGTCGACGCGTCGCCGCAACTCGAGCTGGAAGGCGCTGTCATTCGCAAATTTCACGCTCTTGGCGTATTCCACACGACGATGTCTCGGATTCCTCTCCGAGGACGTGAAGTGCGTCTCGACGTGCGGCGTCTGTGGCATCGTGGTCTCCCGCAGGCCCGCTATCGAATGGCGGCGGTCACTCTCACGACCTTCGGGCGCCAACGATGACCAGCACCACGCCGCCGGCCAGTGCCACCGCGCCGACGATCGGAGGCAGAGGAATGCTCTTCTTCTTGTCGACCGAGGCCTGGAGCGGCCCAAGGTCAATGACCTTCTCCCTCGTCGTGTACGTGATGCCCTGGTAGGCGAGGGCTAGCACGCCGAGAATGATCAGGGCGATACCCACGAGCGTCACGGGTTTCACGGCGCTCTCCTCTCCTGGCTAGGCGTTTCGAGCTGCCGGGGCCGGGCGAACCGCGTCCTCCCCCGCCTGAAGCGCTTTGCTGACATGCGCCTTCGTGTCCTGCAAGAAGTCCTCGGCCCGCCGCAGGGCATCACCGCCGCGGTCCAGCATCTGCCCAGCCCTCTCCTCCACCGCCCGAACACGCTCCGCTAGGGTCGTGCGCACCCCGCGCACCTCATCGCCGCGCCGTCAGATGGACCGGCGGCCGGTAATGAACTGGAACACGATCACGATGAGCGCGATGACCAGCAGGAGATGGACCAATCCGCCGGCCGTGTACGAAGTGCCCAAGCCGAGGGCCCACACCACCAGAAGAATCACCGCAATCGTCCAGAGCATCCCCCCCCGCAGTCGTCACTAACAACAGAACCCTCCTTAGCAACGGAGTGCCAAGCCGATACTGCAGAGGAGTCGGGATCTTGGCGGACGGGACGCGTGGCCGTGAGTGGGACAGGGTCGCTACGCTGCGGCATCGGCGCCCCACCCGATTGGTACTGCCTCGCGGCAGCCGAGCCTAGAGGGGTGGGCGCGTCCTCAGATTCGGCCCAACAGGACGAGAATCAGGACGACAACCAGTATCACCCCGATGATGCCCGAGGGACCGTAGCCATACGAGTGATAACCCCAGCGGGGCAAGCCACCGAACATCTCGGATCAGGTGAGCATCACTCAGGGCGCCGCCTCCGCTTCCCGCAGCTCCCGGATCAACTCGTCCAGCGCCCGCGTGGTTTCCTGCACGTACTCGTAGAAGTGCTTGTGCATGAGTGCGAGCGTGAAGGCGTCGCGGATGGCGCGCGGACGCCGGACCGCCGTCTCGAGGCACATCGACAGCGTCAGCCACGCCCGGCGCGGCGAGGTCCGCAGCATGCAGGTCCACACGATGCGCGCCACCACCGCGAGGTCGTCGCGCCGCGCGAGCACCCGACCGCCCAGGGCTGTGCCCCGGTTGAGGATGAAGTCCATGGCGCGGCTCCGGTAGGCCCGGTAGCCGTAGAGCCGCCGGAGCAGCGCCCGGTAACCTTCGTAGAGCTCGAGGCGGGACATGCCGCTCGGGACGATGTTGGTGAACACGAACTGGTCGCCCACCGACTCGGCGATGAGCCGCCCCGCCGCGCGCAGGCGCTCGTGCAGCGGCGTCTTCGGCACCGCGTTCAGCATCCCGGTCATCGAGATCGGGATGCGCGCCTGCTGGATGAACCGGAACTGTTCCTCGAAGATGGACGGGTCGTCGTGGTCGAAGCCCACGATCATGCCGGCCATGACCTCGATACCGGCGGCCTGGATGCGATGGACGGACGTGACGAGGTCCTCGCGGATGTTTTGCGTCTTGTTCGTCTCGGCGAGGCTCGCCTTCCGCGGCGACTCGATGCCGACGAAGATCGTGGTGAAGTGTGCCTGCTTCATGAGATGCAGGAGCTCCTGATCCTGAGCCACGTTGAGACTGACCTCCGTCATGAACTCGATCGGGTACCCGCGGGTCTCCTGCCAGGCGATGAGCGCCGAGAGGAGCGCCTTGGCCTCCTTCTTGTTGCCGATGAAGTTGTCGTCCACCACGAAGATGTTCCCAACGCCGAGGGCGTGGATCGCCTCGACCTCGGCCAGCACCTGCGCCACGGATTTGGTCCGCGGCCGGCGCCCGTACATGACGATGATGTCGCAGAACTCGCAGTTGAACGGGCACCCGCGCGCGAACTGGATGGCCATGCTGCGGTACCGGTTGGCCTTGAGGAGATCGAAGCGCGGCAGGGGCGAGTCCAGCATGCTGGGCTTGTCGTCCTGGCGGTACTCCGCCTGCCAGGCCCCGGCCGCGTAGTCGCGCACGAACTGCGGCCACGTGTACTCGGCCTCCCCGACCACGAGCACGTCCACCTTACCGCGCAGCTCCTCTGGGCACAGCGTCGCGAAGGGACCGCCCACCACGACCAGCTTCCCGCGGCGCCGGAAGGCCTCGGCGAGCTCGAACATCCGCCGCTTGTGGACCACGAAGCCCGTGATCCCGACGACGTCGGCGTCCGTGTCGAAATCGACCGGCTCGACGTTCTCGTCGCAGAGCACGATCTCGTGGGGCGGCGGCGTCAGCCCCGCGACCGTCGGCAATGCGAGGTTGGGAAACACGCACCGCTTCCCAAGACTCGGCAGAACGCGGTCGAAAGTCCAGAACGATTCGGGGTTCTTCGGGGCGATCAAGTAGACCTTCACGCTATCCTCCCGCTGGACTTCTCCGATCCAACAGAGGGCCAGGACCAACCGGCTCTAGGATCTACGCCGGCGGCATTATACGCCAGTGATCTGCCGAGTAGGCAACGGCGAGCCTATGGCTTTCGTCGGCCGCCCAGAAGCTCCCGGACGGCCTCCCCGGCCCCTTGCAGGACGTCGAGAGACGATCACCCAGCTCGGCGACCGATCTCGCCCGCATCGTTTCCCTGACGAGCTCGGCAAGTAGCCCAGGTCTCGGATCTATCCGACGAACCGCGGCATGATCTTCTCGCCCATCAGCTTCAGGTAGTGGCGCTGCCCGTCGAGGTCGCCGCCGCTCACCCCCACCCAGAGCTTCCGGGCGCCACGCTCGGCGACCTGCTCGATGCGCGCGATCCAGTCGCGCGGCGCGCCGGCCAGCGCCCAGCGGTCGATCGCGTAGTCCGTCAGGCCGAGCTCGGCCATGCGCTTGGGATTACGGCCAGCGTGCAGCACGTGGTCGTACAGTTCGTAGCCGTCTACGTAGTCCTGAATCCTCGCCCGAAGATCGTCGGGCACGTGCTTGTCGTCGAGGCCGAAGCGCATCGCGTGGTTGAGGATCGACGAGACCGACGCCTTGACGTTGTCGATCGCCTTCTCCCGGTCCTCGTGCAGCGACGAGCGCGCGGTGAACCAGATGTCCACCTCGTCTGGGGCGCGGCCGGCCTCGCGGGCCCCGGCGTGCACGCGCGCGATCGTGTCGCGGACCACCTCCGGGAGGAGGCCGGTGCCGGCGACGACCCCGTCGCCGACGCGCCCGCCCAGGTGCAGCATCTTCGGCCCCTCGGCGCAGATGGAGATCGGCACGCGCGGGCGCACCGCCTCCTTCGCCCAGCGCACGCGCTGGGCCCGGCCCTGGTACACGGCCTCCCCGCGGGCGAGCAGGCCACGGACGCACGTCACGTAGTCCTCGATCCGCGCGCGGGAGGCGGCCGGATAGCCGATGTTGAACACCGCGCTGTCGCCGCTGGCGATGTCCAGGAAGGCCCGGCCGTCGGTGAGCCGATCGATCGAGGCCAGGAACGAGGCCATGATCTGCGGCTCGCGGGTGAGCGGGTTGCTGGGCCGCAGCCCGATCTGCGCGCGCGGCGCGGCCAGCGCCATCAGGGTCGCCCGCACGTACGCGTCGCCCCCGAGGAACGCGGAGTCGTACGTGCCGATGGCGGCGGCGCCGTAGCCGTCGGCCATCTTCACGAGGTCCATGAACTTCTGCGCGTCGGCGCCGCCGAGCAGCCCCACGCTCGAGCCGAGGCCGATCCCGAAGTCGATCTTCACGCCGGCCCGCTCAGTCGCCCGCTCATTCGAACATCAGGACGCTACGCGCGACCTCGCCCGCCTTCATCGCGCGGAACGCCTCGTTGAGGTCGTCGAGGTGCCCGCGGCGGCTGACCATCTCGTCGAGCAGCAGCCGGCCCTGGCGATAGAACTCGAGGTACCGCGGGATGTCGATCCGGAAGCGGTTGGACCCCATCCGGGAGGTCTGCACCCGGCACTCCGGGCGGATGGCCAGCCACGGGAACTCGATCATCGCGTCGGGGGGCAGCACGCCGACGATGGTGGCCGTACCGCGGATGGCCAGGCTCTCGATGGCCTGCCGGCACAGGGCGGCGTTGCCGACCGCCTCGAAGGCGTGATCCACGCCCGCGCCGCCGGTCAGCGCGCGCACCACCTTCACCGCCTCGTCCTTCGCGCCGTTGACCGCGTGGGTGGCGCCGAGCCGGCGGGCCATCTCGAGCTTCGAGTCGAACATGTCGACCGCGATGATCTGGCGGGCGCCGCCGATGCGGGCCCCCTGCACGATCGAGAGGCCGACGCCGCCGCAGCCGAAGACCGCGACCGTCTGCCCGGCCTCGAGCCCCGAGGTCCGGAGCGCGGCCCCCACCCCGGTGAGGACTCCGCAGCCCACCAGGGCCGCGCGGTCGAGCGGCAGGTCGAGATCGATCTTCACGACCGAGTTCTCGTGGAGCAGCATCCGCTCCGCGTAGCTGCCGACCCCGGCGAACGGCCACAGGGCCTGGCCTCGCTGCGAGAGGCGCGGAGGCGCGGATGCGCCGCGAGCGACCGCGCCGCCGACGCAGAGGTTGGGGTGGCCGGCGAGGCACTGCGCGCAGCTCCCGCAGAACCCGGAGAGGCAGGCGACGACGTGATCGCCCCGCTGAACGGTCGTCACGTCCGGCCCGACCGCCTCGACGATCCCGGCACCCTCGTGGCCGAGCACGATCGGCTGGCCCACGTCGTAGCGCGAGGCGCCGTCGACCACGTGCAGATCGCTGTGGCACACGCCGGTCGCCACGGTCCGGACGAGCACCTCGCGGGCCGACGGCTTGTCGACCTCGATCGCCTCGATGGGTACTGGCTCGTGGACCCGGTGAAAGACCGCGGCGCGGATCTCCATGTCGTCCTCCCGGCGCTTCGCTTTGGACGTCGAATTCTGCTATGGGCGGACCCCGCTGTCAACGAATGCGCACGCGGCAAAACCCCATGGACCAAGGTCCAATAGCCGCCCGCCGCCCGGGGACTAGACTGAGCCGGACACATGGGTATCAGGCGGAGCTCCGGCAAGAACAAGAAGGACGACCGGCCCACCGACGCCGCGACGGTCGAGCGCGAGGACATGCTCCGCCGAGTGGCCAACGTGCGCACCCGATTCGACCGCACGCGCCGCGGGCCCGGCCCCGGGTCGGACCGTGCGGCCCGGGCCGCCGCGCCGAGTCCGGATGGACGCTCGGCGCCCAGGGGCTCCGGTGCCTCCCCCGGACAGTGACTCGCTGGCCAGAGGGCCGGGAAAGCGGCCGGTGACGCTCCCAAGGCCTCCGGGCCGAGCGTCCTTCTGGCTGGGCGCCATCTTGGTCCTGCTGAGCTTCATGATCTACCCCGCGTATCCCCTGGTGCCCTTCTTGCCGATCTCGCTCTGGCAGAAGGGGGGAGTCGGGATCGCGCTGGCGGCCCTGAGCTGGGCGACGTTCCTTGCGGGGTCGGCCCTCGTCGGGAAGAAAGGCCTGGCCTACCTCAAGGGCTGCTTACCGTGGCATAGGGAAGGCCGGTCGCGACCTGACGTGGGGCGAAGCGTTCCGAGGAGACAGCCATGAATCGACGGAAAGTGCTCCAGGAGGGAATCCTGGTCGGGCTGGCGGGTGCCGCCGCGGTCGCGGCCTGGTTCTTCGTGCTCGATCTGATCACCGCCACGCCGTTCCGGACTCCGGCCCTGCTCGGCGCGGTGCTCTTCGACGGCCTCCGAGATCCGGCTGCCCTCACCGTCACACCCGGCATCGTCCTCAAGTACACCGTGATTCATGGGCTCGCCTTCATCGTCTTCGGCCTGGCCGTCGCGGGCCTCTTCGCCCTCGCCGAGCGCGACCGACACCTCCTGTTCGGAGTCTTCACGCTCTTCTGCTGCTTCGAGGTCGCGGTTTTCGCGGCCATGATGATCCTCGGCTCGTGGCTGCTCGACACGCTCCAGCCGTGGGCCATCCTCGGCGGGAACCTCGTGGCGGCGCTGGTGATGCTGGGCATCCTCTTCCGCGACCACCGCTTCTCGCTCCACGAGCTGCGAACCTCGGGGGAATGAGTCGGGTCACGGTGGGTCCTTTGTCCAATAGTCGCCGGTCGTACCGACTGCTAGGGTGACGGACAGATACATCGCAGAAGCTCACCACCTAGCAGGAGGCACGAAGATGACCTACCGATTCTCACTCGCCACTCTCGCATTGGTATTCGCGTTCGGTTGCGCCGGCCCCGCGGGCGTCCAGGGCCCCACCGGTATGACCGGATCGCAGGGCATCGCGGGCGTCCAGGGGCCGACCGGCATGACCGGCTCGCAAGGGATGACGGGCGCCCAGGGCGCCACCGGCATGACCGGCTCGCAGGGCCAGACCGGCACGACGGGCTCCCAGGGCCCCGCCGCCGCGGTGGCTCGCTGGACCCCGCTGAAGGACATCATGTTCGACTATGACAAGGCCGCGATCCGGCCGTCCGAGATGAGCAAGACCTCGGACATCGCGACCTACATGAACCAGAACCCGTCCGTCCGCCTCGGGATCGACGGCTCCACCGATCTCCTGCGCGGGACCAATCAGTACAACGTGGCCCTGAGCCAGCAGCGGGTCAGCAACGTTCGTGACGCGCTGATCCAGGCCGGGGTATCGCCCGACCGCATGGAGACCGGCGGCTTCGGGGTGGCGAGGATGAAGTGCAGTGACTCCCCCGAGCTCTGCTCGCAGCGGGACGGGCGAGTCGAGGTGCTGGTTCGTCCCGGCAGCTAACGGGGACGATCCCGCAAGGCAGGTGGGGCCGGGGCGATCAGTCGCTCCGGCCCGCTTCACGGGTGGTGCAGGTCACCGGATGCGGATGTTCTGCAGAGAGCCGAGGAGCCCGAACGCCTGAAGGAGCCAGATGACGACCACGATCACGACGACCACGTTGAGGATCCTCTTGATCTTGGCGTCCATCGGTATGTAGTTGTTCAGCAGCCAGAGCAGCACTCCGACAACTACGAGGGTCAGGACCAGTCCGATCAGGCTCATCGCGTGTCCTCTCTTCTCGGTCGACCGTTGTCTTCCCCGCTCCCGGCGAGGGCGGGCCATGCGCGAGAGACGAGTCTGCGTCCCCTCGAAGCGCCCGCCGCCACGCTCGCCAAGCTGGCCACCACGGTGACCAGTCGCCGCGCATCGACCGGTTTCCCCAGGCAGTGCTGGAATCCGGCTCGTATGGCATGCCCCTCGTCTTCCTCGGCATCGCGCCCGGTCAGGCACACCGCGGGGGTTTGCCCGCCGAGATCCGGCGGCAAAGCGCGCATCGTCCGGATCAGCGCGTAGCCATTCTCGCCTGGCATGTCGATGTCCGAGACCACGACATCCGGGCGCGCCCGCGGCAGCGCGTCGAGCGCCTCGGCCGCCCCCGCGACCGCGATCACCGTGCCTCCGTATCCAACGAGCAGCCGGCCGATGACGTCACGGACCATCGGGTCGTCGTCGACCAGGAGCACTCGCACGCCGTCGAGCGGCGAACGCGGCCGAGGCCTCTTGCCTCGTGCATTCATGGCCGCGCCTTGGTTGAAAACGTCACGCGACGGTTGGCGGCCCGACAGGTTGCCGTCTTCTCGCCGCACGCCGACACCCTGCCGTCGCCGGACGAGGCGGTGATCCGGTCCGCCGGCACTCCCCTCGCCACCAGGTACGCCTTGGCGGACTTGGCCCGCTGCTCGCCAACCCGCCGGCTGAACGCGCTGTCCCCGGCGCTATCCGTATGACCCTCGATCAGGAGACGCTGCGTCCGGTGGCTGCGGAGCCAGGCCGCGTGGGCATCGAGGATCCGAGTATCGTTCGGCCGGATCTGGGTCGTGCCCGCGGCGAAGTAGATCGGAGAGAGCAAGACGCTCGCCACCACGCGCGGCCCGGTCGCCAACGTCGAGGCGACCGCGGCCGGGACCGCGACGGCCGGCGCCACTTCGCGCGCGCGCGAGCCCGCGAGGACCGGAGCCAAGGCCAGCACCGGCAACACCACAAACCATGCGAGGGTCCTGGTGTTCACTCGAGCCGCCGTTCGACCACCTTCCAGTCGATGTTCCGGAAGAAGGCCTCGATGTATTTTCCGCGCTCGGTGGTCTTGTAGTCGCGCGCGAATGCGTGCTCCCACACGTCCATCACCAGGAGGGGCTTAAAGCCGGCCGGCACCCCTTCGTGGTGCAGGGTGATCCAGTGATTCGTCAGCCAGCTAGTCACGGGATCCTGAAAGAGGATCACCCATCCGACGCCTCGCGTCGCGCCGACCGCCTGGAAGGCCGCCATCCACTGCTCGACCGATCCGAACGACCCGGCCAGGGCGGCGGCCAGGCCCGACTCACTCGACGGCTTCGGCTCGGCTCCCGCACCGAGGTTCGAGAAATAGTGCTCGTGCAGACGCATTCCGTTGTACTCGAAGCCCAGATGGCGGGTCAGGTCCATGAACTCCGGACTCTTGACCGCGGCCTGGCCCCGGCCCATCAACGCGGCGAGCTCCTCGTTCAGCAGGTTCACCTGCTTCACGTATCCCGCGTACAGGGTCAAGTGCTCCTGGATCTGAGCGTCCGAGATTCCCTCGAGGCCGTGCAGGAGGAAGGGCTGCTCGGGATAGACCTTCGGGGCGAAGGTCCTGGGTGTCGTGCTCGTGGGCATTTCGGCTCCTCTCACAGGCTCCCGTGGCTCTTGAGTCGCCGGACCAGCTCGGGGTACGACGCCGTCCGGATCACGCGGTCGAACTGGGAGCGGTAGCTCGCGATGAGGCTGATGTTCTCGATCAGGATGTCGTAGATGAGCCACCGATCGGCCTTCTGGAGCAGCCGGGACTCGACCGGCACCTCCGTCCCGTTCCTGGTCACGATGACCGCCCGGACGATGGCTCGATCGCCGTCGATCCGCTCGTTCACGTACTTGATCCGCTCCCCGCCGAACTCACCGATCCGCGACAGATACGTCTGCTCGAGGAGCCCGCGGAAGATCTGGACGAACTCCTGCTTCTCGGCCGGCGTACGCTGCTGCCAGTGGATCCCGAGGGCCCGCTGGGCGGTTTCCGACACGTCGAAGGCCTCGCTGGCGACGGCCCGCACCGCCGCCACCCGCTCCGGCGACGTCATCGCCCGGTTCTCCAGCACCTCCATGACCCGGTCGGTGTAGGCCCGGAGCTGCTCGGTCGGCGAGCCGGCCCAGGCCGGGCCCCCGAGCCCGAGCACGAGGGCAACCGCCAGCACCGTGAGTCCCGCCACCCTGCCCGTCATCACCCGCATCGCCCACCTCCTACTTCCGGTAGAGGTCATAGATCACCCCCGCCACCGCCGCATCGGCCCCGTCCCGGAGGCCGCGAGTCGTCCTCGGGATCGCGTGCGTCTCGATCTGCTTGCTCCGCAGCTTCGCCAGGAGGTCGGCGAAGGAGGACGTCCGGATGATGGTGTTGAACTGGCTACGATAGTTCGACACCAGGCTCACGCCGTCCAGGACCACGTCGTACACGGCCCACCGCGCGCCACTCTCGATCAACCGGTAGTCGATCGAGATCTCCACCCGCCGATCGGTGCTGATCCGCGATCGCACCTGCGCGTAGGGGCCGGTGACCGACTCCCCGACGAAGGTGATCTTCTCGCCGGCGTAGTTCTCGATGGTCGTCAGGTAGGAGCGCTCCAGCAAGTCCGTGAACAGCCGGACGAACTCTTCCTGCTCCTGGGGCGAGCGATCCTTCCAGTGTCGGGCCAGGGTCAGGCGAGCCATCTCGTCGAAGTCGAACAAGGCCCGGGCAACCCGACGGATCTCCGCCCGTCGCTGACCGCCGTCACTCGCCGCCACGCGGGGGGCCTGCACGATCGCCAGTACCCGGATCACCGATGTCCGCACGAGATCGAGAGGTCCGATCGGGTCGGCGGCCGCCTTCGGCTGCGCGCCGGCGGAATGCGTGTCGATCGTGAGCGCGGCCATCACGATCGCGAGTGCCACGGCGTGAGCGCGCCTCATACCCGTCACTCTACCGGGCGCGCGCCGGAGTGCCTATTGGACCTTGGTCCGACCCACCTCTCGGGGCGTCGAGATTGGACCAAGGTCCCATTGGCAGGGCGCCGGCCTCCGGCTAGATTCGACGTCATGAAATCCGCCGACCGGGACTCGCCTCGACCTGGGAGTGACTCCGAGCACGCTGGTCCCAAGGCCGATCGCCCGCGCGCGATCGACCGGTACATCGCCTACTTCGGCGACCGGACCACGACGCGCGGTCGGATCGAGCCTTCCGGCGACCAGCCCCTGCCCTCCTCGCCCGGCCGTCGCCCGCCCCGATAGAGGAACGCGCGAGTCAAGCCGCTCCGCTCACCCGACGGATCTCGTCGAGCAAGGCTTCGGGGTCGAACGGCTTGCTCAGATACCCGGCGGCCCCGGACTTTCTGATGCGCTCGCGCGTCGTGGGGTCGTCGTGGGCGGTGATGAAGATGATCGGGACCGAGCATCGATCCGCGACCAGCCGATCCTGAAGCTCGAACCCGTTCATGCCCTCCATGTAGATGTCCAGGACCAGGCAGCCGCCGCGGGCCCGCGGGGTCGCGTCGAGATAGTCGTGCGCCGAGGCAAACGTCTCGACGGGGTATCCCGCGGACCGGACGAGTCGGCGGAGCGCCCGGCGCATCGAGAGATCGTCGTCCACGATGGAGATCGTCGGCGGCGTGGGCTCCGCCACCGCGCATGGTCCAGGATGCTCAGGATCTGGCCGCAATGACCCCTCCCACGCCGGCGAGCTGGACGAGCTGCGCGAGCGAGCTGGCCCGCATCTTCTCCATCACGCGGGCTCGATGCACCTTGACCGTCTTCTCGGTGATCCCGAGCTCGGACCCGATCTGCTTGTTCAGCAAGCCGGTGACCACGAGGGCGAAGACCTCGGCCTCTCGCGAGGTCAGGGCGGTGATGCAGCTCCGGACCTCGGTCAGGCGGGCTTGTTCTCTTCGATCTTCGAGTGTCCGCGTGACCGCCTGCTGGATCGCGGTGAGGAGCGACCCCTCGTCCAGCGGCTTGGTCAGGAAATCGACCGCTCCGCCCTTCATCGCCTTGACGCCGGCCCGGACATCGCGGTGGCCCGTGATGAAGACGATCGCGAGCCGGTCATCGCTCGCCCGGAGCGCCTCCTGCAGATCGAGTCCAGTCCCGCCGGGCATGCGCACGTCCAGCACCAGACAGCACGGGCCGTCGTAGGGAGGGCGAGCCAGGAAGTCGCGCACCGAGGCGAAGGCCTCGGCCTCGTAGCCGGCGGTCCTGACAAGCCTCGCCAGACTTTTCCGGACGGAGGCGTCATCGTCCACCACGAAGACGAACGCCGCGGCCGCGATGGTCACTGCGCGTCCTCGCCGGTCGGCAGCGTGAATGAGAACGTGGCCCCACCGGCTGGATTGTTGCGGGCATCCACCCGGCCTCCGTGCGCCTCCACGATGGATCTCACGATCGCCAGCCCCATCCCCAGGCCCTCGGCTTTCGTGGTGTAGAAGGCGTCGAAGACATGGTCGAGGTCGGTGCCTTCGATGCCGGCGCCGGAGTCCCGGACCTCCACCTCGACGCGGGCGGGGCCACCGACCGTCCGGAGCACGAGGGTCCGGGTCCCGGCCGAATCGCGCATCGCGTCCAGCCCGTTCAGGATGAGGTTGAGAACGACCTGCTGGAGCTGCACGCGGTCGCCGTTCACCGAAGGAAGGTCGGGGGCCAGCTCGAGCTGGATCACCACGCTGCGAAGGATCGCATCGCCCGTAACCAGCCGGGCCACCTGGCCCACCAGCTCGCTGATGTCGACGATCGAGCGCTCGAAGGGGCCCTTCTTGAGAAGTCCCCGCAGCCGGGCGATCACCTCGGCCGCGCGCTTGTCGTCCTCCACGATGTCCTCCACGATGGCGCGCACCTCCACGAGATCGCCCCGGTCGGACACGAGGATGCGTCGGATCGCCTGAGCATTGGCCAGGATCGCGGTCAGGGGCTGGTTGAGCTCGTGCGCCAGCGATGCGGTCAGCTCCCCGACCGTCGAGACGCGCCCGATGTGGGCGAGGTCCTGTCGGAGCCGCTGCCCCTCGACCTCCGATCGTCGACGCGACAAGGTATTGGCGAAGACCTCCCCGAGAAGCTGGAGGCGCTGCACGAACTCGTCCCGCCAGGCGCGCTCGGTCGTCACCGCGCGGAACGCCAGGGCCCCGATCACCACTCCCTCCACCGTCAATGGGATCGTGACCTGCGACTTGACGCCCAAGCGGCGATAGGTCTGCCGATCCACCCCGGCTTCGATCTCCGGTAGCTCTTCGATCCGCGTGAACTGGACCGTCTCTCCCCGTCGCAGCCGGGCCACGCTCCACGGAATCTCGTCGACCCCGAGCGTCACGGGTTTCACATCCAGCCCCTCGGCCATCCACCGGTGCGTGACCCGCGCGGTCTGGCTGTCATCCGAGTACTCCGTCAGGCTGCTCCAGTCCACGCCGAGAAAGTCGGCGATCCGGCGGAGCGCCCGCTCGATCTCTCGATCGACGTCGGTCCCGGACACGCGGCTGAACGTGGCCGCCTGCTCCGCCAGCAGGGTCTCGAAGCGCAGTCGCTCCCCGAGCGACAGCTCCGCCCGCCGTCGGCCGGCACGCTCGATCAGGAGCCCCGTGCTCAGAGCCGCCAGGGCCACGACCAGCGCCCCCGCCCCGGCCACGTTCCATCCGTACAGGGCCCACAGCGAGGCCTCCTGGTATCGCAGGATGCTGCCCGGCGGGAGCCGGCTCGCGTCGAGCCCCCATCGCCGGAGCTGCCGCTCGTCGAACATGTAGGCGGTCCCGCCCCCGTCGACGACGGGAAGCGCGTCCGGCGGCTCTCCACGGAGCACCCGGACCGCGAGCGCCGCTGCCCGGGTCCCCTGGGTCTCGAAGCTGGCCAGGCGCCCGCCCACGATCCCATGCCCGAGGTGGGTCTCCGACCAGCTGTACACCGGCACGCTCGAAGCACGAGCGATGAGGGAGATCGCTTCCGGGTCCGTGAAGAGGCGCCCCGCCCGGTCGCGAAGGAACGACACGAACAGCACGATGCTGTCCTTCGGCAAGGCCGCCACGTCGTCCAGCAGGCGCGCCATCGGTCGGCCCGCGAGATAGGTCACGTCGACGCGGTCGCGGTACCGCGCGAGATCGTGAGCCGCGGCCGCCTGCAAGTTCTGGTCGATCTCCGAGGACCCGGCGATCACCACCGCGCGCCGCGTCCCCGGCTGGAGCGCGAGCGCGGCCTCGAGCGTCGCGCCCCACTCCGAAGGTAGCCGGACACCCGTGATGTCGGACCCCAGCTCGAGCCCCGTGACCGCATCGAGACTCGCCGCGCAGAACACGGCCGGCACTCCGGGAAAGAGCTCCGAGCGGTGCTTCAGGAAGAACCGCAGCGTCGGAAACGCCACCGGCATGATCAGATCGATCCTGCGACTCGCGTACTTCTCACGGAGAGCGTCGATCACCTCGCGCTCATAGTGGCGGTCCGAGACCCGGGCGAGATCGAGATACTCGGTGTACAGGCTGACCGCTCCTTCCGGGTCGAGCGCAGGGCGGATCGCCTCTTCCACCGCGAGGATCTCCGGCAGCACTCGCGCCTCCGGATACAGGAGCACCACGATCCTTTTCTGCTTCATCTCGAGAGCGGGACTCGAGGGCGCGCCGCAGAGCAGCGCGAGCAGTGCCACCAGGAGCATTCCCCCGCCCCGACGGGCGCGCTCGGGGACAGACATGAGACTCGTCATGTGGTTGCGACTGTAGCCCCACTCGCACCCCCCGCCAATGCGACCAAAGGCCAATGCGGCGGGACGCCGGCGTCATTGGACCAACGTCCACTAGGCGGCCCGCGCCCCGATTGCTACGGTCGGGGGCAGAGCACCAACCTCGGAGGAATCCATGCATCTACTACTGTTCGTCTTGATCGGGTTGATCGCGGGCGCGCTGGCGGGTCGTGTGGTCAGCGGCCACGGGTACGGCGTGGTCGGGGACATCGTCGTCGGCGTCGTCGGCGCCTTCCTGGGAGGCTGGATCTTCGCCACCTTTCTGGGCGTCGGGGGTGGAGGCTTCTTCATCAGCCTGTTCATGGCCTTCGTCGGGGCGGTGGCCCTGCTCTGGCTCATCCGGCTGATCGTCCCGGGCCGCGCCTAGGCCCGTGCTTCGATTCCTGGCCGGAGCGGTGGCGGGCGCGCTGGCGATCTGGATGTGGGGCGACGAACTCCGTGACTACCTGACCGAGCAGTCGCGTCACGCGAGGGTCAGGACCGCCGACCAGATCCAGGCGGTCCAGCAGCAGATCACGTCCACCCTCCAGAGCGGGCAGGACGCGATCCAACCGTCCGACGACGAGCGCCGCGTCCGCCCGACCGCGCGCTGACTCCCCGGGCCGCCCGCTAGAACTCTCGACGGACCGGGAGCGAGAGCACCTCCAGCATTCGGTCCGCGACCCCTCGCGCCCCCCAGGTCTGGGGGTCGATCCTCCGCGCGTAGCCCAGGTCGTCCGCGAATATCCGTTCCAGCCGTCGCGCCACGTCGGGGCTATACACGACCAGGTTGACCTCCTCGTTCAGCGCGAACGAGCGCGTGTCCAGATTGGTGCTCCCGATCGTCGCCCAGACCCCATCGATCGCCATGGTCTTGGCGTGGAGCAGGCCCGCCTGGTACTCGTAGACCTCGATCCCCGCCTCGAACAGCTCGCCGAACCCCGCGCGGCTCGCATGACGGACGATCTTGTTGTCGATCGCGCCGGGAAGGAGCAGGGCGACACGAACGCCGCGCCTGGACGCCTCCGTGAGCACGCGGGTCATGCGGCTGTCGGGCAGGAAGTACGGATTCGTGATGTAGATCGAATGTCGGGCTGACGACATCGCGAGCAGGAACATCGTGTACATCGAAAAGCTGCCCTCCGCGGGCGAGCTGTGGACCACCTGCGCGATCACCGACCCACGCGCGCCCGCGTGCGGGAAGTACGCGTCGCCGCCGAGCACGTTCCCGGTCGCTTCGAGCCAGTTCTCCACGAAGGCACCCTGGAGGGAGGCGACCACGGGCCCCTCGATCCGGACATCGGTCTGCCGCCAAAACCCCTTGCTCCGCCCATTCCCCAGCCACTTGGGGCTCACGCCGACTCCCCCGGTGAACCCGATCCGGCCGTCCACGACGAGAATCCGGCGGTGACTGCGGTTGTTCTCCCTCCCGAGACCGAAGGGGCTGAGCAAGACCAGCGGACTCAGGGGGCGGAAGGTGGTCACCTCGCAGCCCGCGCGCGTCATCATCTCCCGGTACTCCGCCGGCATCAGGAGCGCGCCGAAGCCGTCCAGCAGGATGTGAGCCCGTATCCCGCGCCGGCAGCGGTCCGCCAGGGCCGCCGCGATCTGCCGCGGCATCTCGCCCTCCTCATAGAAGTACTGGGCGTAGGTGATCGTACGCTGCGCCGAGCCGATGGCCTCCAGGATGGCGGGGAAGATCTCATCGCCGTTCAACAGCAAGTCCACCCGGTTCCCGCCCGCGACCCGCGTCGCGGTATAGGCCTCGATCGTCGGGCCGAACGCCGGGTCTCCCATCGCCAGGTCCGGCAGCGCGAAATGCGACTGCACCCGCGCACAGGCTCCCGACGTCAGTCCGAGCACGGTGACGGCCATGAGCAGCCCAACCCACCGCCGGAGATGGCGGGTACGTCGCTTCGTGCTCTCGAGCATCCTGTCCGTCCTCTTTCATCGTAGCGATTGGGAGTGCGAGCTCCCCCCAGGCTAGATCCCGGCGCACGGCCTGACCATGGGACTTTGGTCCCCACCCTTAGGTCCAATAGGCCGGCGCACTCGCCACCGACTACAGTTGAGAGGCGAAAGGAGAACAGCCATGTACACGGCAA
>Ga0070694_100000682_pt1 | contig 18892 bp, 20 predicted proteins | sample KBSK1251metaG_FD_65470 | JGI IMG/M metagenome (GOLD analysis project Ga0070694, IMG submission 65470) | Corn, switchgrass and miscanthus rhizosphere microbial communities from Kellogg Biological Station, Michigan, USA - KBS K1-25-1 metaG | ecosystem: Host-associated > Plants > Roots >... | reverse complement strand
TGCGTGACGCTCGCCATCCGTTGCAGGCCCGCGCGCACTTTGAACACCTCGGCCTGGAGCTGCGGGGTGGTGCCTATGGGCGGCGTGGAGACGTTGAACTTGTCCGGCTCTTGCTTGGCGAGCGTGACGAATTCCTCGATTGTGCCGACGCCGAGTTCGGGCCGGACGGCGAACACGTTGGGCGAGGTGGCAAGTTCGACGATGGCAGCGAAGTCCTTGAAGGGATCGTACGGCAGGGTCTCGAAGAGACCCGGATTGACCGCATAGGCGCTGGTTGCGAGCAGGATCGTGTAGCCGTCCGGCTCGGAGCGAGCCACCGTTCCCATGCCGATGTTGCCGGCGGCGCCGCCCCTATTCTCGACGACAAACGTGGCCCCGGTTGCCTCTTGCAGGGTGGCCGCCATGATGCGGGCGATAATGTCCGACGGTCCGCCCGGCGAGTTTGCCACGACGATCCGCACAGGGCGTTCCGGATAGGCGGCGAGTGCGCCGGTGATGCGCAGCACCGCGGGCGCGGCGGCCCCCGCAGCGAGGACCGTGATCAGCCGACGCCGTGTCGGACTTCTCAGCAACGCAAGTTTCGGGTCTTGCATTCTCGCTTCCCTCTCGCTTTTCAGGCGACGCGTAAGCGCGCGATCTGCCTCTCATCCACATCGACCCCCAGGCCCGGCGCATCCGGCAGCACCAACCTGCCATCGCGCAAAGACTGCGGAGTGCGCACCAGATCCTCGGCGAGATACACGTGTGTGAGACTGACACCCCAAGTGATGCGGGGCAGCGCGCACGCCAGGTGAACCACCGCCGCCGATGCGATGCTCGATTCAGCCACCTTGGCTGCGACATTGATCTCCAGCCTCAACTGCTCGCACAGCGCTGCCGCCTCCAGCGCCGCACTGAACCCGCCGAGCTTGATCAGCTTGAGCGACACGCCACCTGCGCCACGCCGGGCGTGGGCCTCAATGTCGTGCAGCGCGTGGATGCCCTCGTCGGCCCCGATGGGTATCGGTGACATGCGCGCCAGCGCCGCAAGGCCGGCGAGGTCCGCGGCCGCAAGCGGCTGCTCGAGAAACAGCAGCTTGGCAGTGCGCGTGGCCTCAAGATAGCGCCATGCCTCCTCGCACGAAAAGCCGCAGTTGGCATCCGCACACAGTGCCATTTCCGGTCCGAGTGCCGCCCGCAAGGCGTGCGTCGTGGCAACATCCTGGTCGGGCGCCTTGGTGGCCACCTTCAGCTTGAAGAAACGAAAGCCGTCGCGCACCTTGGCGGCAGCCTCGGCGACATCCTCTTCGAGCGTGTCGCGACCGAGCAGCCACATCGGCGCAACCGCATGGCGCCTGGGTTCGCCAATGAGATCGATGAGCGGCATCCCGGCCTTGCGACCCGCCAGATCGAGCAGCGCCATCTCGATGGCCGAATGGGCACCTGTGTTGCCAATCAGGCCCGCGCGCAACATCGCGACCAATGCCGGCCGATCCCAGGCGTCCCTGCCTATGAGCCGCGGCGCCAGGTGATCGCGCACGGCTGCCACAAGGCCGCCGAGCGTGTCGCCGGTCATAGTGGGCGCCGAGGCGGCCTCGCCCCAGCCCAACGTGCTGTCGGCGGCCACGATGCGCACGACAATGTTCCTGGCATGCGTGATGACCTCGTGCGCCATCTTCATGGGCTGGCGCAGCGGCAGTGCGACAGGGATCGCGTCGACGCGCTCGATGATCAACGGCGGGTGAGCGCTAACGCGTCCCGCCATTGGCCGCACCTCAAAGCGCTGAGACATCGACAAGCCTTCCGGCCTCCGAAAGTCTGGAAAAGCCCAAGCGGGCGCAGTATTGAACCTTTGAGCTCGGGCATCAAGACGATCTTGGTACGATGCCATGCGTTGCGATTCCGTCATGCAAGGCAGGTACTTCGCGCTGTGCCGATAAGCTCGGTGGAATGCGCGAGCATGTACGACGCGCAGCGACCGCGCAAATCATGTTGTGCACCGTCGTGTTGTTGACTCTGCATCGTTCGACGAGGCGGGCTGTTTCCGCTTTGGGGAGCTCAGCCGTATCGATGTGGGTCCGAAAGTTCGCGGGCTGGCAGGGGGGCAGTGGCCCGGATCTGCGTGCGAGCCATTGCATCAGCGCGCGGTCGCGCGAACGCTCCAGCCCCTCAAGCTTAGCCCCACCGCCGATCGCAGCGGCTTGGCGGCTTGCAAGGCGGCCTCGAGCCCCGCAAGCATCGCATAGGTATGCGCCTCGACGCGGGGCGCCTCGCCCGGCCCCATGCCCACCCCTACTACTGGGCCGGGTTCATCTAAACGGGGCTATGACCGCAGAAATCCTCCTGGAGCAACGACGCACAAACAGTACGGCAAGTCTTGGCACTCTTCCGCCGGCAATCGCTCGTCCGGTGGACAGCAGGTTCCGGGGGTAACCTCGAAGTACCGCACAAGAAGGGTGGCTTGGGAAGCCTGCCGCGATCATCACAGGTTTCTGCCCGGAGCGTTCGTCTGGGGACGGGGCGTCTTGCCCTTGGGGACGGCAGCGCGCCGTCCGGCAGCGTATTCCCGCAAGACGGCCGCAGCTTGATCGCGGAGCGCCTCAGGTACGGCGGCGTGCGTTTCGACCTGGCGGAGCAGGGCGATCAGAGGGTCGATGTCGGAGGCGTCGGATGCGGGCGCAAGGCTCCGGTCGGGCGGGGGCTCGCAAGGAAAGCCGGAGGAACTGCGGTGCCCACGATCGCACGACACGGCGACGCGCTGCTTTTCAGACGTCGGTTTTCTCGGCGATCTCAAGCGCGTCGTCGACCTCGACGCCGAGATAGCGCACCGTCGACTCAATTTTTTGGTGCCCCAACAAAAGTTGCACAGCTCTGAGGTTCCCCGTTCTCCGATAGATGAGCGTGGCCTTTGTGCGCCTCATCGAATGGGTGGCGTACTTGAGCGGATCGAGGCCGATGCCGCTGACCCACTCTGAGACGAGTCGCGCGTACTGCCTTGTGGTCAGATGCCGATCTGGGCCGCGGCGACCGGGGAACAGGCATTGGCCGGGGCCGCGGCCGGTGGCCCGCAAATACTCATCGAGCGAATGGCGCGTTACCTCTGTCAGCTCGAACCGGACGGGCCGGCCGGTCTTGCTCTGGCGGACAGTCGCGCGGTCCACGGCGTAGCCGTTGGGCGCCACGTCGTCGACGCGCAGCGCCACCAGGTCGCAGCCGCGCAGCTTGCTGTCGATGGCAAGGTTGAACAGGGCGAGGTCGCGGACACGACGCTCCAGCTGCAGCTTGGCCCGGATCGACCAGACGTGGCCGGGCCGCAGCGGCGGCTTGGGACCGGTGAGTTTGCCCTTGTTGCGGGCCGGCCGGGGGAACTCTCCAGGCGGTGGCGGAGAATCGGTGTCGTTCATGATGGGTCTCTCCTTGCTGAACGAGACCTGTGGGCGACGCGCTTGCCCGGCAGGGCCCGATTGGTTCGGTCAACGGTGCTTGTGTTCACCCCCGCCCAGGCAGCGTGCGGCCCCGATCGAGGCTCCAGGTGACCCGGGTCGGCCCGACGAGCCCCATGACGGCGCGCCCCTTGAAGGGTTCGAGGGCAGGTCGCCAAGGTGCCAGGGTGAAGGTGTCCTGCTGCCGTATGACGGCGAGCTTGCCGGTCGGCGTGGCGATGGAGCGGTCGTAGACGCCCACGATCTGCCGGCCCGGCTCGGCGGGCACATAGCAGGCGCTGAGACGGCGGGACAGGTCGCCTGCCAGGCGCTCGGTCTCGGCCTGTCGCAGCCGGCGCATCATGCCGGGCTTCGGCGCGATGTCGCCGGCAGGTGTGGCCTCCGCGAGCTGGCGCGCAACCAGCCAGCGGCCGCGCGCGGCAATGGCGCCGTCGACCTCGGCTGCGAATCCCCGCGCTGACCCGTCCGGGCGCCACTTGGAGAGGATAGCCTGGTCGAGCCAGGTCGGGCCGTCATAGGTGGCATGGCGTTCCAGCTCGACGGGCGAGAGAACCTGTACCCTCGGATGAACCGACGGCTTGACCTGGAGGCCGTCGCCGCCGAGCGCCACGAGCATGCCCCGGGCCGGTACCTCGCCGGGCTGTAGCCGGCCGAGCTCGGCGTAGTGCACGCGCCCATCGACGGCATCGACGACCAGCCAGGTGCGGTCCGTGATCTCGTCAACGAGCCCGACGCCGACGACCTTGCCGATCAGCGGCGCCTTGCGCGGGCCGCGCTCGAACAGCGCCAGGCTGGCGGCAGCACGCTCGATGCCGGCCTCCTTGAGGGCGCGCTGCATCATCTTGAACTTGTCGGCCCGCTCACCGAGCTGCCGCAGCTTGCGTTCGGCTGCAGCATCGAGGGCCCACACCCCCTGCTGCCGTTCCCTGGCGAGCCCAAGACGTTCCAAGGTCTTGAGGCGGCCGACGCGCAGGGTCTGCTGTACCGGGTCCGATTCCTCGGCGGCGGATATCACCAGGATGCCGTCCTTGGCTCGGGCGATAAGGGACCGGTCGAGCCGGGTCAAACGCTCCTGGCCGACCTCGTTGAAGAGCTTCTGCACGCGCTCCACCTCGGTCTCGGGACCGAGCTCCAGGGTGATCAGGACCTGGGCGCGAGCGCGGACGCCATGGGAGATGTAGTCCCGTGCCATGACGAGGTCCTCGCCGTTCCGGTCGCGCCCGCGGATCACGATGTGGGTGTGCGGGTGACCCGTGTTGAAATGGTCCACGGCCACCCAATCGAGCTTCGTATCGAGGTCGCGCTCCATCTGGGCGAGCAGGTTGCGAATGAAGGGCTTGAGATCCGCAAGCCGGGCGCCCTCGTCGGCGGAGACGACGAAGCGGAACTGGTGAGGGTCCTTCTCGGACCGGCCCAGGAAGGCGCTGCCATCCGCGTCATCCCCGTTGGCATCGTACAACCGGCCCGGAGCGCCTTCGCGCGTGACGCCGTCGCGAACGATGTATTTGATGTGTGCCCGCGCCGCGCCGAGGTCACCGGAGACAATGCGCGTGTACCGCGCCTTGACGATGACGCGCCGGCTCCCGGGAGCGATGATGCCGGCGGCGGCCCGGGCACCGGCGCCCATGCCTCGCTTGGGGGTGGTCGGTGAGATGTGGCCGCCCTGCTGCAGCGCGCGGGCGCCGTGCTTTCCGGCCTGCCGGAACACCAGAGCCGCATGGCGCTCGGCGCGGGCGCGCCTTGCGTCGCGGATGCGGCCGAGCCGTGGATTGACCTCGTCCTGGGCCATCGTGCGTCCCTCGATCTGCCGTGTGGCGAGACGAGATATGGCGAACGCGGTGGAGTTCAAGACGGTGGTAAGCAGTGGTCGGATCTTGAAGGCAGATTTCTGCCATTGACGGTACGACCGTTTCAAAGGCGTCATGGAGGATGCTGAAATTCCAAGGCTTGCCGCTTGAATGGCGTCAGTCCTTTATCCTGATGTCCAAAACCAGGCTCTGAAACTTCCCGGCACTTCCTTTCGGCACGACGCTCGAAATCGCTCAGATGGTCGAGTTCAAGCGGCGAAGACTGCATCGCGGAGGGCACGTTCTCACCAGGAGGGCCAATCCGCAGGATCTCTGCTGGCCCGAATGCGGCGACATCGGAAGCACTCGCTCGAGGGGAGACTTGGGGGCCACACCCCGGTGCGGCATGAGATCCACAGCCGCAGATTGACGGCAATGGTGAGTGGTCGGACGGCACGCATGGCTGAGGAGCAGCAGGCGAAAGGAGCGGCCGGCTGAGGGCATCCTGCGGGGGGGGGCACCTCGCCATCCGGCCGGCGAGCGCGGAGCGCGAAGCCTGGGGGGCGGGCGGGTGGGGGACGGCGGCGGAACGCCGCCGAGAACCCCGCACCGTGGCCGGCGCGGGGGCGGAGCGGTCAGGTGCCGGCAGTGCCGACTACCCCTCGGCGTTCGCGAGCTCGATCAGCACCTCCGCGTGACAGCGCTCCGGCGCGCACCAACACACGAGCTCCTTGCCGCGGAGCTCGTGCAGCGCCGCCATCAGTGCCGGCTGCCGCACGATCCACGCACGGTACTTCGCAACCACCTCCTCGCGCGTCCCATCGCGCCCGATGACGAACGGGTTTCCCCACTTGCTCGGACGCCCGACATAGACGCGGCTCCCCGCCGACTGCCTTCCGACCTGCCGTGCGTTCAGGACCTTGCACATCGCCGTCTCCTCCGTTGCTGCAACGCATGCGACTGGCCCCACGATGCCGGCCGGACCGGGTCAAGGACGCCGCAGGCGCCGCGCAGCGGGGCGCGGGGGAGCCGATTTTGTCGAGCGTCTACAAAAGACCGGCGCGCGCAGCGCGCACCTTGCGCTCGACAAAATTGGGGGCACCGCGCCTCCTTGAGCCGGGCCGCGATCGGCATGGTACGATGAAGAGAGCTGCGTGGCGGACCCTTCTCCTCACCGTGGCACCTGGCCGGAGCGCGTAGCTGCGGAGCAGCACGCGCGACGGGGGGTGGGGCCCTCGGCAAGATCGACGCAACGAGCTCTTGCACCGTCCTCGCCACGAGTACCGGCCGGCGAGCGCGCAGCGCGAAGCCTGGGGGGAGGGAGGGTGGGGGATGGCGGCGGAAGCCGCCAAGAGCCTCCGCGCCGTTGCCGGCGCGGAGGCGACAGCGCCCTGCGCTTACACTCGCGGGTTCCAGATCAGAGCGTAGACGTTCGGATCGGTCTCGCCCGCGGCCCGGCCGAGGTTCGCGTAGAGCGTCTTGGAGCCGAGCTCCGGAGCGGAGATCGACAGCGACACGTACTCCTTGCCCGACATCTGGCCCAGGCGCAGCCAGCCAGCGCCGATCTCGACGCCCTTGGAGAGGACACGGAAGTCGGGCTGGTTGTGGGCGGCCTTGTCGGTGACCGGCAGGATGGCGATGTCGGCCCGGATGGAGAGGGTCCTGAGCTCGCCCTCGTAGTGGCCGTCGTCGTGCTTGGTCACGGTTCCGATGGTAGCCATGTGCTCACTCCTTCGCTGACCGGCGGAGACCCATTTCCCCGCCGTCATGCGCCCCCTCGCGGCAGCCGTTCGCCCGTGGCACCCAAGCGAGCTTGCTCGCTTGGGCCGGAACGCAGTGGAGGACCCGGCCTTGGCCGGGTTGCCTCGGGCGGACGGCTGCCGCACCCTCGGCGCATCAGTAGGCGGGGATGGGCCTCCGCATGCGTGGGGCGGAAGGACATGGCGAGTGCCGCCGTCGGACCACCCAGCGGATTGAGGCCACGGGGCTCGCACAGTGCTCCGCCGGCGTCCTCGCAACGCGCTCCATGGCCGGATATGAGCTGCCGACCTCGCCGCTTGCTCCGCGTGAGCGGGCGTTACCCGAATGGGACGAGACGCTGTAGGCGGCTCGGTCGCGCGGCATCTTTGCCGCGCGATAGGACGCGACCCGACCGAAGGTCGGGGCACGCCCATCTTCCCTTCGGTCTTCGAATCCTCGCGCGCGAACGAAGAGCGTCCCTAGAGGTCTTCGGCACAAGGCCGCTGCGGGTTTATCTTGCTCAGATAATCAGCCGCGTCCTTCTCGGGACCGTGCAGGACGTCGCAGGAGGTCAGCTGCCTCGACGCCGAGGACACGCGCGAGCCGGTCGAGCACATCGACGCTCGCGGCGTAGCGGCGACGCTCGATTGAGCTGATGTATGTGCGATCTACGCCGGCGCGATGCGCCAACTCCTCCTGCGAGAGGCCTTGGTCTCGCCGATATTTCCTAACATTGAGCGCCAGGACCTCTCGGATGTCCATGCCCGAGAGGGCAGCGTCTTGTTGAGTATTTCACCACGGAGTATTCTCTACAAAATGGCGTTCACGGGATGTCGATTTGCCCCAGTTCCTGGTCGGGTCCAAACGTAGACCCGGGCCCTTCAACGCCGACTGGATGGGGTCTGGAACCTGCGTCTGGGCAGAGGTGCTCTGTGCAGAGCCTCATGAGGCTTCGCGGGGCGGTCGTGACAGAACGCTGATAGAATTTGATGGGACGTAGCGTTACGAAATTGCGAGCGCAGTCCAGCACGTGGGGTGGACAATGTGCGATGATAGAGCGTGCTCGGGTTTCGGGCTGAGAGACCTGGGAGCCACACAATGAGCGAAGATTCGAACCTGCTGCCATTTTGCGAGCGTGCCCAGGGAGCTCCGGAAGGCTTCCCGGCGGAGAGCTACACGGCCGGGTTCCGGCAGACGGACGGAACAAGGGTGGTGGAGATCGCCCTACCTGCGGAGATAATTGAACGGGCGGTCTTATGCGCAGCGCGGCTATCGCTCTGGCTGTCGCTCGATGGCCGGCTGGTGCTCGACGGTGAGGGCCTGAGCGACGAGATGCTGGAGGCCGCGAGCGCAGCGGGCCCGCTCGGCCAGCAAACCGTGACATCGCTGATCACCGCATCGCTGGAGCCGGATGCCTTGGACGCCGAGGACGATCCAGGCGTCGGCCTGGCGTCCCTCAGGGCCCAGCTCGTTGACGCACTGGCGCGGGTGGACGCCGCGATCGAGCGGCTGAAGCAGGGATAGGCGGCATCGGACGACACATGCGGCCGGAGCATTCTTGGTACGTGGTGTCCCGCGGGGAGCCGGCGGAAGCGAATAGCGCTTGTGAGGACGACGGAAAGGATTGCAGAGATTGCGTTGATCGTACTACTGAAGGACTATTGAGCGATCGCGAGACATGCAGTATAGGGATGACCGTCGGCCCCGTTTCAGGCTGCCCAAAAAAGATGCAGGTCCCAGGGGGGATGTTCAACGAGACATGGAGGGAACAGCGAAATGTCGCAGGACCACGTCCGCACCGATCGGTCATACCCGCTTGACGCTTATGAATACCTGCGAACGGCAGCGACGTCTGATTGGGCGTGGGAGTATCTGCGTCGCAACCCCGACTACCAGTCCGACGCGCTGCTCCAGAACGGTTCCGGTGTAGTCCGCCAGCATCTCGCCAACGGCGCGCTTCTTACTCGACTGCACGCGCACCACCTGCGCGCGGAGGCATGGGGCCTCTGCTGCTTTCGCCGATCCACGACTGACAGCCGAGCAAGTCCATCCCGTCTGGCTGCCTGAGACCGGCGCCGGGCGTCTGCGATTCGCGGCCCAGGCCATCGGTGAGGAACACGCCGATCGGCCTGGACTGAGGCTTGCTGATCTTGCCAATGTCGCCCACATCCTCGTGGACGCGGCCGGCCGTCACCATATCGTCCTGCGCTCGGGCAACACCTCGATGCAGATCGTCGTGAGCGGGCGCGACGCTGTCGCCGGCCCGGTTGCGCTCGGCTTAAGCCTGAGTGACCGCTTCGACATCGGTGTGGCCTCGAAAGAGCTTGCAGCCCTTGCAGGCGTCCTTTCCGCGTCGCACCACCTCCCCAGGGCGTCGCCACGATGGACCGCGCGGACCAAGAGGCTTCGCGACTCACTGATCGCGTTTGATTGCCGCCGCGCAGGCGCCGGTCTGCGAGAGACCGCCGTCGTCATCTACGGCCGCGAGCGCATCGAGCGCGAGTGGCCCGGCCATGGCCTCAGGCAGCGTCTGCGCCGCGACCTCCAGCGCGGCCGGGCGCTCTGCAGCGGCGGCTATCGCGACCTGCTTCGCTGAGCAGGTGTACAAATCCAGGGGGCTGCAAATTGTGCCTCCCCAAAAGCGCAGGGATCGGACAGACTGCCGACATTGGAGCCCCGTGGGAGGTCCTCATGCTCGATGATGACGACTCGCCCTTTCTCACCATCGACGAGACGGCAGCGCTGCTGCGCATCAAGCGCGGCACGCTCGACAACCTGCGCTGGAGCGGCGACGGTCCGCCGGCGCGCCGGCACGGCGGCCGCATTGTCTATCACCGCAGTGAGGTCCTTGAGTGGTCCGAGGGGCGGCGCACGCGTACGCCAGATGGCAAGCCGCCGCCTCGGCAGCAGAGCGATGCTCGGCCTCGGCCTCCTGGCGATCGTCACGCCCCGGACGAGCCACCCGTACCTCCTTTGGAACGGAAGTCCGAGCGTTCCGGTCGGGCTTTATGAGCTGGTGTCGCGCCCACCTATGAGGGGCGAGATGGCGATTATTCGCCTTGCCGATCCGGTCCACGCACTTGCGGTCGTGCGCGGCTACCTGGCGGGGCGGGCGCTGCTCATCAAGCCGGTCGTGGCTGTGCCGGGCGATGTGGTATGCCGGCACGCGGCGACCGTAACCGTCAATGCTGATGTGGTGGCCTCGGCGCGCGATGCCGATGCCCTCGGACGCTACCTCCCGCAGTGGCAGGGCTGCCGCACCCTGGTTGCTGGCCAGGTGTTCGTGCTGTCAACGGCGCCCGACAGCTTTGACGGTCGGTACTTCGGTCCGCTCAACGTCGCCCAGGTGCTTGGCGTGGGGCGAGCGATCTGGACCCGGTAGGCGAGGCGCCGCCAGGTCGGCGGCAACGCTACGGCGACTGGTTTCCGCCGATGCGGCGTCTCGCTGACCAATGGTGCCGGGTCGGCTTTTCGCCGCTCGCGAAGTCGCGCCCCAACGCCCCCCGTCTCGTCCTCCTCAATGAAGACGACGCCGGCTTTCTCAAGCGCACGGCGCCACTTGTGCTCGGTGGACAATCTTGGGGTCCGTCGTTCCCCGCTCGAACGCCTCCGTGGTCTTGATCGGCACGCCGGAGCGTTCGGACAGCACCTTGCGCGACCAGCCGATCAAGGACGCGCGCGAGCTGTGTCGTCATTGGCACCAGCTTGCGGACAAGCCGGCGGCGGCCGCTCCGAAAGCCGGAATTCTTTCCGACCTCCGCAACGGCCTTCGGCCAGAGTGAGAAGACGGCGTCCAGGAGGTTAGCGACGTGTAGCCCCTCGGTCGCTTCCGACGAACGGCATGCGCGAGTGGCCACATACAACGAGCGGCGCGTCTTCGGCTTTCGCCATGTGGGCGACCGCGGCGTTGCCGATGTCATGAGTTGTCACTGCCGTTGCCGTGCTGGCGCCTCGCGACTGGCGGCGTCTGATGGCTGGGATTCACGCTGTTGGCTCAAGCTCGCGGCCTGTTGTCCGCTCGCAAGGGTACTAATCGTCTTGGCGATCAGATGACCCAAGCTCGGTACGCTTGCGAGAAAGCGCTGTACTCCGAGGCTTTCCGGATGGGAGACCACATGACGACGCCGCCAGTCGCGAAGCGCCACACAAGGGAGCCGCGGTCCCTTGAGCCGCAGCGTGCAATGATCAGGTCTGGGCTGGCCGGCCTCCCCACCGTGCCTCGCTGGCCAAGTTGGACTCCCAGCAGCGCACGCGGGCATCTGCGTTGGTGTGATGCTCGCGCAGGCGCCAGGCGATGCCGCGCTCGCCGAGGCGTTCGAGGAAGAGAGGCATGTCGCAATCCTCCTCGAGCGCAAGGAAATCCCGTGAGACGTAGCTGCAAATCGAGAATTCCGCGCGTGTCATGCCTGCGGCGGAGAGATCGGCTCCGCTCACGATCAGCCGGCCATGGCCGGGGTCTTGGAGGTAGGTGAAGAGACGCGGCTCGGCGGCGCCCGCCGGGACGATGCGCGCGTTTCGATGGGGATGTGCGTCGAGCCGCCTCGCCGCGTCGTCTTCGGTGTCGGCGAGGTGGATGAGGGAATGGATTCCGCTTTTGTCCTGGAGGACGACGGCTTGGCCCGAGCGGGGCCGCTCCAGGATTGCATAGGAAAGAGTGGAGGCCATGGTGATGATGCGGTAGGCCTCGACAACGGTCACGTCGCCGCTGCCGAAGTTGCCGAGATGAAGGGCGAAGGAAGGGCCGGAGAGGTGATCCGCCGGAGTCTTCCTGACCAGACGCGCGGCGCCGTTATTGGAGAGCCAGGCGGTGCGCTTGCGGCGGTGCCGGGCGGGAGGCTCGGGAGCGCCGTCCGAGAATCGGATGAGTGAGCCGAGCGGGGCGATGTCATAAATTTCGCGAGCCGAGAGCAGGGTATTGGGCATGGGCAGGCTCCGTGGAGGGCGACGGGGCCGGGGAGCCTCTCTCCCCTTGCCGCGCCGTCACACCGCCCCTGGCCCTTCTCTGACTCCCTCCTGCCGGCGTGAGGATGTCCGGCGACGCCGGCCGGGCGGCCGCCTTCCATGGAGGCGCCGGGTCCGTTTTCTCCAGTGCCGTGCGCTGTTCCGGAAGATGGCGTTCTTCAAGTGCGGGTCTCCCCGCGGACTTTGCTGTCGAAGTGGAACAAGGACATGGGATCGTGCCCCTCCCGCGCTTGAAAACGCACGCGAAAAGGGTCACCCGGATCGGCCGACGATCTCAACCCGGTAAATCATGAAGGATCGTGAAGGATCGTGAACAAGAGAAACAGGTTTGCGGCAAAATCCCGGCGATGACTTTGAGGGAGTTGCGCGAGGTGAGGCACGGAGGTTCATCTTTACGGTGAACCAGCCTAACGCGGCCCTCATCAAATCGCCGCCGACAGGGTGTGTCGGTCTCGGCTAAATCGAGCCCCCTCAACCATCTAAGTCGGACTCCATGGTGATCCACTTCCTCGCCTGATTTGCCTTGTGGTATCGACTGCGACCTCCGGCTAGGGGCCGCAGGGGGACTTTAAGGCATCTCCAATACGCTGCCGCCAAGTGACCCCTTGCGAGGAACGGCGTTCACACGAGTAGCGCGGAGGCCCCCGCAGCTCAGGGCAATGACGCGTCCCTACTGTTTCGCTCGCCCGGCGGTCGGGCTGCCCGTCGGCAACCCAGTCCTTGCTCATCGTCCGCTCCAAAGATGTGCTCATCGAGATGCACAGGAGAGGGTCACACCGGTCGACGCCGTGCATCATGCTGGACCGCTCATTCGTTGCGCACTAGGTACTCTATAGTCTCACCAATCGCGGGATCGAGTGGGACCTGCTGCCATGGTGCTGGCGAACCTGCGCCGGCTCTTTGCCTGACAGCGAGTTTGACCCTTCAGAGAGCGTCATCGGGGCGCTGGGTGCGCTCGCAAACCAATCGTGATTGCGCCATCGTTCTCGAGCACCGCATAACGGACGTTGACCAACGAGGTGCAGCCCTCCCGACGTAGCGCTTCCAGCAACTCGGAGTGCGTGATCTGTTCGCGCGCGAGCACATCCTTGAGGACGCGCCCGTGTCGCACAAGCACGCGGGGGGTCCCCTCCAGGACGCGCCCGGCCTGCTTGTAGCGCCAGGCTACGTATCCGACGAGTTGACTGATGCCGAACAAAGTGGTGGCAGCCAGTAGGCCGCCAGTGACGGACTTATCGTCCCCGACAAGTGCATTCTGCACGCATTCGCTGAGCAGCAGCAGCACGACGAGATCGAAGGGGGCGAGCTCTCCCACGTGCTTTTTGCCCACGACGCGCAGAAGCAGATAGACTGCTGCGTAGACGATGATGACGCGTAGCATCAGCTCGCCGATGCCGACCGTTGGTGCAAACATTGTCTGACCTCATTCCGCTCCGATCACGCCCAGGATTTCTTGATGGATCGTCACGCGGAATGCGCTCACAAACGGCCATCATTTCATTTGGGACTGGCTGTCGTGCGTTACGCGCCAGACGGTATTGCCCGTGTCGTCGGCGACGAGGAGGGCGCCCGCGTTGTCCACTGCGACGCCAACAGGGCGCCCGTGCGCCGTGCCGCTGCCATCATTCTTGAGAAAGCCCGTCAGCACATCGATGGGGGGGCCGACCGGCCGGCCTTCCTTGAATGGTACAAAGATGACCTTGTAGCCGCTGTACTCGCTGCGGTTCCAGGAGCCGTGCTGGCCGATGAACATACCGCCCTGGAACTGTGCGGGCAGCTCCTTGCCGCCATAGTAAGCGAGGCCGAGTGCGGCGGTATGGGCACCCAGCGCGTAGTCGGGCGTGATCGCAGTTGCTACCAAATCGGGGCGCTGTGGCTGCACGCGGCGATCTACGTTCTTGCCCCAGTAGCAGTAGGGCCACCCGTAAAAGCCGCCGTCCGTCACCGAGGTGAGATAATCAGGCGGTACGTCGTCGCCAATTTCATCACGCTCATTGACGACCGTCCACAGTGCGCCGGTCGTCGGCTCAAAGGCCATCCCGTTGGCGTTGCGCAGGCCGGAGGCGAAAACGCGCGCGCGACCGCTGCCGATGTCGAGCTCCAGGATGGTAGCGCGGCCCTTCTCGAGGTCCATGCCGTTCTCGCCGATATTGCTGCCCGATCCCACCGTCACGTACAGCTTCGTGCCATCGGGACTGGCGAGGAGCGCTCGCGTCCAATGGTGACCGACCGGTAGGTCGAGCAGCTTGGTGCCCTTGTCGGCGATGCGAGTGTCGCCCGGACGGTATGGAAAGCGCACCACGCCGTCGGTGTTGGCGACGTAGAGGTGGTCGCCGACCAGAGCCATTCCGAACGGCTGCCGCAGGCCTTCCAGGAGGACGAACTGCTGTTCAGCGACACCGTCGCGATCGGCGTCGCGCAAGAGCGAGATGCGGTTGGCGTTCTCCACGATGGCGCCGGTCCGCCGCTGCACCCAGTTTTGGATCAGCGCCCGCACCTGCCACGACGGGCTCGGCTCGGTGGCCGCTTCGGCGACAAGCACGTCCCCGTTGGGCAGCACCTGCAGCCACCTCGGATGCTTGAGACCCTGTGCGAACGCCACCACCTGCAGGCCCGCCGCTGCCTTCGGTACTTGACCCTTGGACCAAGGCTTCGCCACCGACCACTTAACGGTCGGCAGCCAGCCTTCTTTGGGCGGCGGCACGCTGTGCTGCGGCCCGTAATCCGGGGGTAGCGCCTGAGCGGCGGGTCGGACAATCGGGGGCAGAGCCATGAAGAGTATCGCTGTTGCTCCAAGCGCCAACGCCGATCGCATCAGTACCTGTATTTTGCAGCGCAACGCTGCCGGCAAATGCAATGTTCCAGCAGTGCCCATAACGGCATGAAGCGTGTGAGCCGCTCGTGCGCGCGGGCGAACAGCTCCTGAAGGGGACAGGGCGAGGCGAGCGCGATCTTCACGCGCCGCACTCTGACCGTCACCATCGCGATGCTCGCGTGTGTCGGTAGTTATACAAGTCTGGATAGGTTCCGCTAGCACAGAGGCTCGCCACGATCTCCACAGCGCCGCGCCACGCGGTGCCAGAGCCAGTCATTTGAATGCGTCAGTGAGAACGGCGCACAGGAGCGGCCTTGCGCGCTTTGGTGGGCGATAGCTTGCTAACGGAGGCAGCGAGCTTGTCTTTAAGCGTTGTGCTGAGGCGCTGCTGCAGCAAGGTGAGCACGGCCGGCTCCTCGGGCTTCAATCCCGGAAGATCCTCGCGCAGCTCGGCTTCGACCCGCTCCTTGACTTCGAGCAGGAGAGAGCCCTCGACGTAGGTGGTGAGGATCTCCGGGTGGACATAGCACTTGCGGCAGATGGTGGCCGTATTGCCGAGGCGAGCCGCCACGCGGTTGATTGCTTCGCGGATGTTTTTCTTGGCAGCGGCCTGCGTGTCAAACTTCTGGAACTCGTTGAGCGCCATCGCGGCGAGCACGGTCCCATGCCAGGTGCGGAAATCCTTGGCCGTGATGTCTTCCCCGCTGATCTCCTTGAGGTAGGCGTTCACATCCGATGAGGTCACGTCACGGAGTTCGCCCGCCTCATCGAGGTACTGAAAGAGCTCCTGACCGGGCAGCTCCTGGCAGGCACGGATGACCTTGGCGACGCGGCGGTTCCGCACGCCGAGCCGCCAGACCTTTCCGCCCTTGCCCTTGAAGTTGAAGCGCAGCTCGGAACCGTTCACATCGACGTGGCGGTTCTTGAGCGTGGTCAGGCCATAGCTCTTGTTCTCTTTGGCATACTCATCGCCCCCGACGCGGATGAGCGTCGTCTCCAGGAGGTTGACGACGGTCGCGAGCACCTTTTCGCGGGGCAGGCCGCGCAGGGCCAGGTGTTTTCTGACTCTCTTGCGGATCGCGGGCAGGCTCTCGGCGAAGTACAGCATGTGGTTATACTTCGTGCTCTCGCGGACCTCGCGAAAGCGCGGGTGATAGCAGTACTGCTTGCGGCCTCTCGCGTCGCGGCCGGTTGCCTGGATATGCCCATCCTGTTTCGGACAGATCCAGACGTCGGTCCAGGCCGGCGGGATGGCAAGAGCCTTGATGCGCTTCTGGGTCGCCGTTTCGCCGATACGGCTGCCACCTGGACCAGAGTAGGTGAAACCAGTGCCAGCTCTGCGGCGGCGGATGCCGGGCTTGTCGTCGGAGACGTAGGTGAGCCCGGCATGCTCGGCCGCCTCCTTCGGGTCGACGACAGCTTCTGTGGGACTGAGATCGCGGGCCATTCCACATCTACCCAACGGCGCGACGTGTAACCATTTGGAGCGCCACGGAGTTCCGCCTGGTGGTGGGAGCATCACCCGCGGTTGCCCGGCGCAGCCGTTGGGCTAGATTGCCGCCCATGACACGGCTTTGCCTTGCGCGGGTCCGATTGCGCTTCGTGGTTGAGGGGCGGGCGCTCGACGGCGCCACGGAAGCAGCCCTCAAGGCGGATGGGCGCCCAGGTGCGCGATCGATTCTTGCCGCCGTCGCGCGGCGGCGGTTCGAGAACCGGTCCGAGGGCCAGCGGCTCCGCAAGATGCTTCAGTACGAGGGGTTGCTGTGGTCGGCCGGGGCTCGATACGTGGCCGGCGTGGATGAAGCCGGGATGAGCCCGCTTGCCGGTCCGGTCGCCGCCGCTGCGGTCATCCTTGCGCCGGGGACGCGAATCGAGGGTGTCGATGATTCCAAGAAGCTCGATACCGCCTACCGCGAGCGGCTCACAGTCGAGATCAAGGCGTCAGCTGTCGCATGGTCGGTGACGTTTGCCGAGGTGGACGAGATTGACAACATCAACATTTACTGGGCGAGCCGTCTTGCCATGTGCCGCGCCATCGACGGCTTGCCGCATCGGCCGGACCACGTGCTTGTCGATGGCCGGCGCTTGAAAGGGCTTGAGCTTCCGCAGCAAGGAATCATCAAGGGCGACGCCAAAAGCCTGACGATTGCCGCGGCATCCATCCTGGCGAAGACAGCCCGCGATGACCTGATGTCCAGGCTGGACTCTCTCCATCCTGGATACGGCTTTGCAAGGCACAAGGGTTATCCCGTCCCTGAGCACCGTGCCGCACTTCGCAAGCTGGGCGCTTGCGCTCTCCACCGTCGTTCTTTCGGACCAGTCCGTCGGGCGCTTGGACTTCCGGCGCTGCCGCCTTGGCCGGTGCGAGAGGTTGGCGAGGTGGCAACAAACTGAAGCTTCTCACCGTTGCGAACCCCTTGAGCCGTGGACGCCAAGGTCTTCCAGCCGCTCGGCGAGCTTCTTGAGCTGCCAATGGTGCACGAGCTCCGCGGCCTTTCCCCAGCTGGGCTTCTGACGGCGCAGCGGAGGCAGCGGCGCAGCCTTGTCCATGGTCGCGATCGAGCGGTAGAGACGCAGCATTTCAGCCTGGGGCGCGAAGCGTCCCGCCCTGATGGCGTTTTCAAGCGAGCCGTATCTGCGCAGCACGCTTGCAGCGCCCTGCGGCCCCATGCCGGCGAGACCCGGGATGCGGTCTGAGCTGTCGCCGCGCAAGGCGATGAAGTCCGGCACCTGCTTCGCGTCGACACCATACCGTGCCCGCACCTCGGCCGGCCCGATGCGCGCCAGCTCGCCGACCCGAACCGGCTGCAGGATGGTGGTGCGATCGGACGCAAGCTGGTAGGCGTCGCGGTCGCCCGTCGCCACGATCGCCGTGCCGCCACGGCGCTCTTCCCGGGCAACCGCGGCGGCCAGGAAATCGTCCGCCTCGTAGCCGGCCGCCTTAGCGCAGGCGAAGCCGCAGGCCGTTACGAACTCGGGTAGCACTTCGAGCTGGTCGACAAGCTCGTCATCGAACTCCCTCCCCGACTGATACCCCGGCAAGGCATCATGACGGTAGGTTGGAGCGTCGAGCGTGTCCCAGGCGATCAGTACCGCCCTCGGCTTCTCGGTCTCATAAAAGCGCAAGAGGTAGTTGGCAAAGCCCAGAATGGCCCCTGGCCTCTGTTACCCCGGCGCCGGATGGTCTTGGGCAGGGCGTGATAGGCGCGGTGCGCAAAGGAGTCGCCATCGATGACGAGGAGGGGTGCACGCATGGCTCAGAATCGGAACAGGACGCTTAACCTACGCTGATGAGGAGCGACGTTGCGATCGGCAGGTAGAGGCGGAAATTCTTGCGCTCGATGACGATGTCTCCGGGGAGGTGGTCGAGGCCGCTCTTGCACACTATCTATATAGATCGTCCCAGATCCTTGGCATCTCGGGACGACTTCGGTCGGGCACGCGCGTTGCCGGTTGTCTATTCGGAAGTTCGCGCATCCAGAAGAGAGGTGTAGGCTAGAGGAGGTGTTCTAAGGAGCCACTTCTTCAGCGATGGCGCAGCTTGTGACCGTCTTCGGCGGGACCGGCTTTCTGGGGCGCCGGATCGTGCGTCATTTGCATGACAAGGGGTTTGCTGTTCGCATCGCCAGCAGGCACCCGACCCCGATCACCGGCAGTGATCCGCAGCTCCAGCACATGGCAGCAGATCTTCGCGAGGGGCAGTCCATAGCGAGGGCTGTTGCCGGCGCATTCGGGGTGGTCAATGCGGTTAGTCTCTACGTCGAGCGTGGCGAGGAAACGTTTCACGCGGTGCATTTCGTCGCCGCCGAGCGGCTCGCCGATGAGGCGCGGAAGGCGGGAGTTGAGCGTCTGGTGCAGATCTCAGGAATCGGGGCGGATGCAAAGTCGCGCTCTCCCTATATCCGAGCGCGCGGGCGGGGAGAGCAGGCGGTGCGCGCGGCCTTTGCCGCGGCCACCGTGATGCGCCCCGCAGTGATGTTCGGTCCGGATGACGCGTTTCTCAACACTCTCATCAAGCTGCTGCGCCGGCTTCCTGTCATCCAATGTTTGTCGCGGCAAAACGCGGTTGCAGCCAGCCGACGTGGAAGACGTAGGCGAGGCGGTTGCGAGGGGCATGCAGCGCGCAGGCAGAGAACCACTGACGGTCGAGTGCGGCGGACCGCGCG
>Ga0070694_100000681_pt1 | contig 18894 bp, 15 predicted proteins | sample KBSK1251metaG_FD_65470 | JGI IMG/M metagenome (GOLD analysis project Ga0070694, IMG submission 65470) | Corn, switchgrass and miscanthus rhizosphere microbial communities from Kellogg Biological Station, Michigan, USA - KBS K1-25-1 metaG | ecosystem: Host-associated > Plants > Roots >... | reverse complement strand
AACCTCGCTTAAGGTACAATCCCCTCCTTGGAAATGAACGAAATCTGTGCCAATGCTGAGCAGTTGCTTAACTCGATTTTCGAGAGCTCCGGCTTTGACGTGAGAGCCACCGCCTCCGAGACTGATTTGGGATGCCTGCTCTCGATCGAAGGAGCCGATTGCGGGCTGGTGTTGAATCAAGGCGGCGAACTTCTGGACGCGCTTCAACAAATTCTCAACCAAGCGTACGGCCGCAATCTTCCAAAGGGGCAGCGAATTATTTGCGATGCGGATAATTATCGTGCGGCGCGAGAGTCCGAATTACGAGCAATGGCCGATCACGCTGCGCGTCAGGTGCGAAACACCTCAACAGCATTTGTCTTCGGCCCGATGGAGGCGAACGAGCGTCGCGTAATCCATCTCTCGCTGGCGGAAGAACAGGATCTCATTACTGAATCAATTGGCGAGGGCAACGGGCGGCGCCTGCGAGTCTCGTTAAAACCCTCAGCCGCTCAGTGATTCTTTCCTCAGGTAGTACGCTCCGGATCAACGAAGTACCCTCCGGACCAATGATCGTCCAAACCGATACGATTGTCGCTTTATCCACGCCTTCCGGGCGCAGCGGTATCGGGGTCGTTAGACTAAGCGGTCCTGACTGCCTCGCTTTCCTACGCAAGCTGATTGCGTCTGACTCGTTCGAGCCCGAACCAAATCTATTGACCCTACGCGGCTTGATCGATCCGGAGACCGGTGAGCTTTTGGATCAAGGACTCGTCTGTTACTTCAAAGCACCGCATTCATTTACCGGCGAAGACGTCGTCGAATTGCACTGCCACGGGTCGCCGATACTTCTCAGATCGATAATTGATGCGGCTCTTGGGCTGGGTGCTCGTTTGGCCGATCCTGGTGAATTCTCTTTGCGTGCGGTCGCCAACCAGCGCTTGAAGTTAACCGAGGCTGAAGCTATTCGTGATCTGATCGACGCCCAGACTGACGTCGCCGTTCGTCAGGCCACACGCCAAATGAAAGGCGAGATCTCAAACAGGCTGCAACCCGTCAAAGATGAGTTGCTGAAAATAATTGTTCGCCTCGAGTCCTCGCTTGAATTCGTTGAAGACGATTTGCCTGCTCTGGAAACTGATCAGCTCGGTAACTCGCTTGAGAAGTTGCGGGCAAATCTTGAAAGCCTCGCCAGCACTTTCAGTCGCGGAAGATTAATCCGTGAAGGAATCAAAGTAACCTTTGTGGGCCGGCCGAATGTCGGTAAGTCCAGCCTGTTCAATAGTTTACTAGGACACGGGCGAGCCATCGTCACCGAAGTTCCCGGCACCACCAGAGACACGATCACTGAATCGATCGCGCTTGACGGAATCCCGATCGTACTCACTGATACGGCCGGTCTAAGACATTCATATGATCAGATCGAATCGCTCGGCATCGATAAGACCAGGCGGGAAGCTGCTGATTCTGATCTCTTGATCGTGGTAATTGATGGGGCCGCGCCATTGACCGACGATGATCGCCAGGTGATGAACTACATTGCAAAGCAACGTCACATCGTTGCGGTTAACAAGAGTGACCTTCCTGCTTTTTCTGCAACTCGAGCAAGCGATGAGATTGTGTCGTCTAAGGAGCATCAAGTCGTCTCGGTGTCGGCCAGGACTAATGGAGGACTTGAACGGCTGCGCACTGCTATACTCGATGCTTTCCGGAACGGCGATGCTACCGCGGAAGGATTACTGATCACGAATGCTCGCCATCATGATCTGCTCCGCGGCGCGATCGAATCGGTTAAGACATCCGAAGAGTTGCTCAAAGCACGTGTGAGTGAAGAATTGATTTTGGTGGGTTTGCATAACGCGCTTCGTTTCCTCGGGGAGATCACCGGAGAAACAACCTCTGACGAAATCCTGGGAAAAATTTTTTCCACCTTCTGTATCGGCAAGTGATTTTTGAATCATGGTATTCGATGAAGTCTTTGACGTGATTGTAATCGGCGCTGGCCATGCCGGCTGCGAGGCCGCTTCTGCTGCCGCGCGGCTCGGCGCGAACACAGCGCTCGTCACCCTGAACCTCGATCTGATCGGCCAGATGTCCTGCAATCCCGCAATTGGCGGTATCGGGAAAGGCCACATTGTGCGCGAGATTGACGCGCTGGGCGGCATCATGGGCCGTGTCATTGATCGCACCGGCATTCAATTTCGGCTGTTGAATCGCTCGCGCGGCCCAGCCGTGCAAGCTCCACGCGCTCAGGCTGACAGGGCTCTATATCGAACCGAAATGCGTCGCACGCTCGAGGCCACACCGAATCTCAGCCTACGACAAGGCGTAGTTACGGATCTAACAGTTAAAGACAAACGCGTTCTCGGAATCGAGCTACAAGACACTCGTCGAATGTGTGCCCGTTCGGTAGTAATTGCCACGGGAACATTTCTCAACGGCCAAATACACTCCGGCAAAAGAACGTACCAGGGAGGCCGGGCTGGTGAACCGGCGTCAATTGAGTTCGCGCAGGCACTTAAGAAACTGGGCTTCCGGGTTGGCCGGCTGAAGACAGGTACGCCCCCACGCCTGGATGGACGGACCATCGACTGGACGGCTTTTGAATGTCAACCACCTGACGAACGACCGGTTCCCTTTTCGTTTTCGACCGAACAGATTGCCCAGGAACAGCTGGATTGTCACATCGGGTATACGAATGATTCGGTTCATGAGGCCATTCGGCAGAACCTGCACGAGTCCCCGCTTTACTCAGGCCAAATAAAGAGCATTGGACCGCGGTACTGCCCTTCGATCGAAGACAAGGTTGTAAAGTTTCCCGACAAGACTCGTCATCAACTCTTTATCGAGCCCGAGGGTTACAATACGAACGAGGTCTATCTCAACGGTTTTTCAACTTCTCTTCCCGCGCAACTCCAACAACAACTAGTCAGCCTGATTCCGGGTTTTGACGAAGCTCAGATTATTCGACCGGGCTATGCCATTGAATATGACTTTGTCGATCCCAAAGAGCTTACCCCGTTCCTCGAAACTGCCGGCATCAAGGGCCTCTTTCTCGCAGGTCAAATTAACGGGACGACAGGTTACGAAGAGGCTGCCTGTCAGGGATTGGTCGCGGGAATCAATGCAGGGCTCGGAGCGCTGGGTCGGCCAGCGATCCAGTTGAATCGCCGTGATTCTTACATCGGCGTTCTCATCGATGACTTGATCACGCAGGGTGTCGACGAACCCTACCGAATGTTTACGTCAAGATCGGAGCATCGACTGGTGCTCAGACACGACAATGCCGATCAGCGTTTGGAGCCGCTCGGTCGTGAACTTGGCTTGGTTGGCGACCGGGAATGGGAACAGTTTAATCGGCGGAGGACGCGGCAGGCGGAGGTACGAACGCTATTGAATCGGGAGAAGATTCAACGGTCTCATCACCAATATGAGCGCTTGCAGGAGTTAACCGGTCAGGATCTCGGTGACTCGCTTACGCTTGCACAACTGGCGCTGCGCCCCGCTGTGGAAATCAGCACGATCATGGGGCTTCTGCCGGCGGCAGCCCGATCCTCGTTTACGATCACGGACTTGGAGACGGTCCTCGCCGACCAGCTCTATGCGGGATACCTGGATTCACAAGCCAACGTAAACCGGCGCCTTCACCAACACGATCTTCTCAAGATTCCAGCGAACTTCTCTTTCCGCCGTGTGAGTAGTCTTTCGCATGAAATTGTCGAGCGTCTCGAGCGAGCTCGGCCTCAGAGCTTCGGTCAGGCCCGCCGCATTCCAGGGATGACACCGGCGGCTCTGGCGAATCTCCTGGTGCACCTGAGTGCCTCACAGCACGCGAAGCCAGCCTGAATCTGGCAGGTTTCACGTGAAACTCTCGCCCCCCGCGCCGCCTTGGGAACTCGCACGTTTCACGTGAAACGGTTAGCGCTCCGACCCAAAATCCCCGAAAAGCAGTAGCACGTTGCCCGGGTCTATGGTACTGTTGGCCTTCCCTAAGTCAGTTTAATGGCAAAAACTATAGCCATTGCTAATCAGAAGGGCGGTGTCGGCAAGACGACGACAGCCGTAAACCTCGCCGCATCTCTAGCGAAACTGGGCCGCCGCATACTTCTGATTGACGTAGACCCCCAGGCTAACGCCACTTCCGGTGTTGGAATCGAAAAATCCTCGGTCAGGCGCACCACCTATCACGCACTCGTTCTGGGCCAGCCGCTGGAAACCATCAAAATCTCTAGTCAGTTCGGTTTTGACGTTGTTCCTTCCGACAGGAACCTGGCGGGAGCCGAAGTCGAACTCATCTCAATGCCCAATCGCGAACTGATCCTAAAAGAGGCAATTGCGCCTTTACGAGAGAGCTATGACCTGATCCTGCTGGACTGCCCGCCGGCACTAAACCTCTTGACGGTCAACGCCCTGGCGGCCGCGGACTCTCTACTGGTGCCGGTCCAGTGCGAGTACTACGCACTCGAAGGCGTCTCCGAACTCTTCAACACGCTGGCCCGTTTGCGTCGGGTCGTTAACCCGCAATTGAGAATAGAGGGACTGTTGCTCACTATGTATGACGAGCGCACCAACCTTGCGCCCGCAGTGGCCGCAGACCTCAGGAGCTTCTACAGCGGACTGGTCTTTGAAACCGCGATTCCTCGAAACGTTCGACTTGCTGAGGCCCCAAGCCATGGTAAACCGGTGATTTATTACGACGAGAAGTCTCGCGGCGCCGAGGCGTATTCACAACTTGCGAAGGAGGTTCTGGCCGATGATCAAGAGACCATTGGGACGGGGACTGAGCGCTCTGATCTCAACAGATCAGCAGCCGGCGGATCGTGACGAAATCCGCGAAATTGAAATTGACCTGATTCAACCAGGTCAACAGCAGCCCAGGACGTTCTTCGACGAGGCGAAACTGGAGGAACTGGCCCAGTCAATTCGCACGACCGGGATTATCCAACCGCTCCTGGTTCGGCCCAGAGGCGGCCTGTTTGAATTAGTGGCCGGTGAGCGTCGTTGGCGCGCGGCTCAAATTGCGGGGCTCGTCCGCGTCCCCGCGATCATTCGGGAGATCCCTGATGATCGACTTCTCGAGTTTGCCCTGGTCGAGAATATTCAGCGTCAGGAACTCAATCCCATCGAGGAAGCCAACGCCTACAGGCGACTTATTGACTTGCTAGGCTTAACCCAGGATGAAGTTGCCCGTCGTGTAGGGCGGGACCGGACCTTCATCACAAACTATCTGCGCGTTCTCAAGCTTCCGACGGACATTCAGGCATTACTCGAAGAAGAGAAGTTGTCCTTTGGTCATGCCCGCACACTTCTGGCCGTGCAGGATCCGATCACGCAGCGCCGCTTCGCCCAAAAGATCGTAAAGCACAAATGGTCTGTGCGAGAGACAGAACAACGCGTTAAGAATCTGGAAGAAGGGCGAAAGCCTCAGCCGGGCAAGGCGCCCCCACTCCTGGACCCAAACGTTCGGGCCGCCGAGGCGAAGCTTCGGAGGGCTCTTTCTACTCAGGTACGAATCCACCCTCAACGGGCCGGATCCACAGGCAAGATTGAAATCGAATACTACAGCATGTCTGATTTGGATCGTATTTTTAACACCATCTTGAGAACCGACGAAACTCCAGCGACCTTTAAGGCCTCTTCACCCGGCTCTTAATTACAACACGCTATAGTCCTAAGTACATCACGCACACAGAGAAAGCGAGAGTCTGCGATTCTCCCACGTGAATACTGGGACGATCCAAGGCCTCAGCATATTTTCCGGTGTTTTCCTTGCCACCAGTTTTCGGCCTGTGTTAGCGTCACGGGTTCACGGTTAATTCACGCCCCGGCCTTGTTGTTTTCTATTTGTTTACTTAGTAGCACTCGTTCAATGTATAACACGACCCCCCAACAGTTACTATTCTCTTCTTTGGAACGGCGGTTAGGTACGCAAGCCTGCGAAACCTGGTTTCGACCGCTTGAATTCACTACCTCTTCGCATGATCGGGTCTTACATATTTCAGCGCCAAACGCGGTGGTGAAGGACTGGGTCACCACGCACTATCAAAGCGCCCTGACTGAATCACTCGCGGAAGTTAAGCTTGATCGGTACGAGGTTCAATGGTCCCTGGCCAAAGCGGCCGGAGTTGCAAATCTTCGCGGGACGTCGCCACGAGACCCGGGAATCCAAACTGTCCCCACTCCCGAGGCTTCAGTCAAAGAAGATGACGCAGCTCCGTTTGTTGAAGCCGTTCCTTCTAAACTCAACGAGAAATACCAGTTCTCGAGTTTTGTGGTTGCTTCGTGCAACCGGTTCGCTCATGCGGCGGCCAAGGCCGTGGCGGAATCTCCAGGCAGGACTTATAACCCGCTCTATTTGTATGGAGGCGTGGGTCTCGGGAAGACTCATTTGATTCAAGCAGCCGGTCACGCGATAAAAGCTGCCAATCCGACCCTACAAGTCGCCTACCTCTCGATTGAACGCTTTATGAATGAGTTGATAAACGCGATCAGGTACGGCTACGACAAAACCCGAGTATTCCGCGAACGTTATCGATCGATTGATGTGCTTCTGATTGACGATGTGCAATTCATCGCCGGTAAGGAGCGCACCCAGGAAGAATTCTTTCACACCTTTAACGCTCTCTATGACGGTCAAAAGCAGATCGTGCTGACGTCGGACTGTCCGCCGCGAGATATTCCGGAGATGGAGGAACGACTGCACTCCCGTTTTGAATGGGGTTTGATTGCCGATATCGAACCGCCTGATCTGGAAACCAAGGTTGCCATTCTGCGACGCAAGGCCGAACTTCAACGAATTCATCTTCCTGATGATGTGGCGCTGTTCCTCGCGTCGAACAGCAAGCACAACATTAGAGAACTAGAGGGCTCGCTAATTCGAGTTATGGCGATGGCTTCGTTGCGAGGCGTGCCGCTCTCCAGGGCGCTGGCCCAGGATGCGATGCGGAATGTATCGCAGACTACTGAATCGGATTCAGTGACAATTCCGATGATTCAAAAAGTGGTCGCCGATTATTACAAGGTTGGGATCGACGATCTTAAAGCTCGTTCGAATATGCGTCAGGTTCTTTTCCCGAGACAAGTCGCCATGTATCTGTGCAAGCGACTCACCAGGAAGAGTTATCCGGAAATCGGGCGGCAGTTCGGAGGGAAACATCACACAACGGTCATGCACTCGGTCGAGAAGATCGATCATCTCATTAGCACCGATCGAGAAACTGAGATGATTGTCAAACGACTCTCCGACAGCGTTGGGGTTTGAGCAATATCCATTTGATCCACAGCTTGTGGTGTGGAAGTAAGTTCAAGTCTTGTGGATATTCAGTTGGTGATTCACGACTCAGCTTTCACATCATGCGACGATATTGATTCCACAGGTCGGATTGCAAAAAGCCCTTGTAACAGTTAGCTTTCACACATCCACAGCTACTACTACTAGTACTATCTTAAAAACATAAGGTTGTTCTTATTATTAACTAGAAATGCGTAGTGCGCATCCGGCACGAACCTGTGGTATAAGTTCACGCTCAATAATCTTAGGAGTCGATAATGCAATTCGTAATTGCTCGTGGAGCGCTGCAAAAAGAACTCGCCTTCGTTCAGGGCGTCGTCGAACGAAAGAACACTATTCCGGTCCTGGCCAATATTCTGATCGAATCAGCTGGTGAGACTTCGATTAGAATCAGCGGAACCGATCTGGACGTTACCATTCGATGTGATGCGGACGCGGAAGAGATTAAGTCCCAGGGCGCCATTTGCGTTCAGGCGCGAAAGCTTTTTGATATCGCCAGACTGCTACCGGATGGTCCTGTGAGTTTTCGCAAGGAAGAAAACGAATGGGTGACGGTTGAATGTGATCGTTCGAAGTTTCGCTTGCCGGGAATTTCAAAGGAAACGTTTCCGGAATTGCCGGGCTTCAAGTCCACCCCACTGAAGCTGCCGGCCTCCCTTTTGAAGCTGCTAATCGATCGCACAATTTTCGCGATCACTCAGGAAGAGGGCCGTTATACGCTGTCGGGCGCGAAATTCGAACTCGACGATAAAGGCGTAAAAATGGTGACCACTGACGGCCACAGGCTGGCCTACGTGGCTACGAAGGAAGGCCTGGCCGAGGGTAGCGCCGGCGAGCTCGACGTGCTTATTCCCCGCAAGACCCTCGCGGAGTTGACCAAGCTTACGTCAGATTTCGATGGCGACATTAGTCTCGGCTCTGATGAAAACCACGTCTATTTTCAAGTTGGTTCGCGTCTGTTGATTTCGCGCATGTTGTCCGGGCAATTTCCGAATTATGAAATGGTTATGCCGAAGAACAACGATCAGCTAGCTACCTTCGACACGACCGCGCTCAACCAGGCAATTCGTCGCGTCGCGTTGATGGCCGACGATCGCTCACACGCAATCCGCTTCCATCTCAGCAAAGATCAACTGTTGATTAGTTCGCAGAATGCTGAAGAAGGCGAAGCTCGCGAGACTCTGGAAACAACTTTTGAGGGCGAAGACACGGACATTGGCTTCAATGCCCAGTACCTTCAGGATTTTCTAAATGTGGTTGGCTCTGAAAAAGTTGCGTTCGAATTCAAAGACGGAAACTCTCAGGCCCAACTCAAGCCGGTTTCCGATGATGCGCAGGAGTACAAGTACATCGTCATGCCGATGAGACTCTAAGTGTCATTTTTACCTTTAAGAGATTTTGCCGAGCGAGCGCCCCTAAAAGGGCGCTCGTTTTGTTTTCGGTAAGCCAGGGGATTGGCGCAACACTATGATAAAATTTCGAGGTGTTTCTCAAATCGATTGAGGTTGACAGCTTTCGCAATCTGACGGGAAGGATTGACTGGGCCCACGGCACTAACGTCCTTTACGGTAATAACGGACAGGGAAAGACGAACTGGCTGGAATCAATTCAAGTCCTCGCCCACGGAAAATCTTTTCGTACCAGATTTCTTTACGAGGCTATTGCTTTCGGCGAATCGACAGCTTCGGTCAACGGCACGGTGCATCATGGCGACGCGATTGATCGCGAGCTGCGCGTCGGTATCCAACGAAACACAAAACAGACATTTGTGAACGGTAAACGCGAGTCGGCGGCCCGATACCTGGGCCAGTTGCATGCCGTCTGGTTTACGTCTGACGAGCTCGAAGTGGTGCGGGGAGGTCCCGACGCGCGGCGAAGTTTTCTGGATCGTGGCGTGATCTCGCTTCATTCGCCATTCGCTCAAACTCTCAGCGATTACAGCAAGGTCACCAGGCAAAAGAAGCGACTTTTGGAGCAAGCTGCGGAGCGTGAGATCCGTCTGGATGAACTCAGGGAACTGATTGAACCCTGGAACCGGCAACTGATCGCTTTGGGCGCGCAGATTCATCGCGCGCGCAATCGATATGTAGACCTCTTGAGCGAAGCGCTAGAGCATTCTTTATTCGGCGACTCGATGGCTATTCGCTACGTCTCGTCTTTGGAAACCAAAGGTGATTTGTCGAATTATGAACAGCTGATTGCCGATCGTTTACAGATTCGTTTGGAAGCAGAAATGTTCGCCGGCGCCTGTCTCATCGGACCTCACCGCGACGATCTCGACATTCTTTTTCGAGACCGCAATTTGCGCAGTTTTGGAAGCGCTGGACAGCAGCGTAGCGCGTTGATAACACTTGATTTAGCAGCGATTTCAGTTTATCATTCCAAGCATCAGGATTATCCGATTTTCCTCATTGATGACGTGGACGCAGAACTCGACGGAATCCGCATTGAACGGCTTTTGGAATACCTCGACGGACGCACTCAAACGTTCGTTACCACTTCCAAGCGAAATCACTTTGAGCGGTTCAATCAACGGGCGAATTTCTATGAGGTGCGAGACGGGGTGGCGAGGGAAGAAACAGTCTTTAACGCGCCCATGATGAGAGCGGGAAATGTTGTTTGATGACTGAAGATAAAAACGAAGGTAGTGAAGAATTGGCAACACCAACATCGAAATTGAAGAACAAAAAAGACACTTACGATTCATCCTCAATAGCCGTCCTGGAAGGGCGCGACGCGGTGCGCAAACGCCCGGCGATGTACATCGGATCGACCGGCGAACTGGGCCTGCATCATCTGGTTTATGAGGTGGTCGACAACTCAATCGACGAAGCCCTGGCCGGATACTGCGACACGGTCGAAGTAGCGATTCACCTCGACAACTCGATCACGGTAATCGATAACGGCCGCGGTATTCCCGTCGACATGATGAAGAAAGAAAAGCGTTCGGCGGCTGAAGTCGTGATGACCAAACTGCACGCCGGCGGCAAGTTCGATTCGAATGCTTACAAAGTTTCCGGCGGGCTGCACGGCGTTGGGGTGTCCTGCGTCAACTTTCTTTCTGAAGAGCTGCATCTGGAAATCTGGCGTGACGGACTGACCTATGAACAGGAATACGTCCGCGGCATTCCGGTCGAGCGGCTGGAGCAAACCGGCAAGACTCGTAAGCGCGGCACCAAGATTACCTTCAAGCCGGACACTGAAATCTTCGACACGACCGAATTCAGTTTTGAAAAACTTTCCGAGCGCTTGCGCGAAAAGGCTTTTCTCAACAAAGGCATTCGCATCTCGATCAAGGATGAGCGTGAAGAGGCTGAAAAGTCACACGAGTTTTACTATCGTGGCGGCATCGCCGAGTTCGTCAAGCACCTGAACAAAAGCCGCAGCGTCCTCCACGACAAGCCAATCTATTTTGAGAAGGTCGCCGATGCACTTTCGATCGAAGTGGCCATCCAGTACAACGATGGTTACGACGAGAAGGTCTATTCGTTCGCCAACAACATCAACACCGTCGACGGCGGCACGCATCTTTCAGGATTTCGATCTGCCTTCACTCGCACGATCAATGCCTACGCAACGTCTTCGGGCCTGGCCAAGAATTTTAAAGGTTCGCTGACCGGCGACGATGTGCGCGAAGGGCTCGTGGCCGTGATCTCTGTCAAACTGCCGCAGCCGCAGTTCGAAGGTCAGACGAAAGGCAAGCTCAATTCAGACGTCAAAGGCGCCGTTGAATCATTTCTCAACGAACGCCTGACCGAATACCTCGAACAGAATCCGACCGTGGCTCGCCGCATTGTCGGCAAATCACTCGACGCTGCGCGTGCCCGTGACGCTGCTCGCAAAGCTCGCGAGATAGTGCGCAAGGGCGCGATGGGTTCGACCATGCTGCCCGGCAAGCTGGCTGATTGTCAGGAGCGCGATCCCGCGTTGTCGGAAATTTACATTGTCGAAGGTGATTCCGCCGGTGGCTCAGCCAAACAAGGCCGCGATCGCAAGAACCAGGCGATCCTTCCGCTTAAAGGCAAGATTCTCAACGTGGAAAAGGCGCGCTTCGACAAGATGCTCGCGCACAACGAAATCAAAGCGCTGATCATGGCGCTGGGCACAGGTATCGGAAAGGAAGATTTCGATCTTTCGAAGCTTCGTTATCATCGCATCATTCTGATGACCGACGCCGATGTCGACGGCTCGCACATTCGCACTCTGCTGCTGACCTTCTTCTTTCGACAGATGCCTGAGCTCGTCGAGCAGGGCTACGTCTACATCGCGCAGCCGCCGCTCTTCAAGGTGAAGAAAGGCAAGAAGGAAGAGTACATCAAGGACGACGCCTCAATGGTCCGCTACCTGATGCGCCAGGCGACCAGCGATTTGAAGGTTTTTTCCGGTAAGGGCAAGACCGTGATCGAGGGAGTACAACTGGCCGGATCTCTGGAACGGATGGACGAGTTCAAAAAGTATTTTGAAAAAGCCGCGCGCCGTCTCCGCGGCGATGCCTACCTGCTTGATCAACTACTGATTGCCTTCGGCGGCCGGAAAGGCGTGCTGCGTGAAGCCGGCGCAACGCTGCGCGGAACTTTCCATGATGCCGACTTGATGGCCCAGGTCGAAGGCGTGGTCCATAAAGGCGGCTACAAGACTGAGCTCACCGAAGACGAAGAGCACGGTTTGTGGGAAATCGATACCATCACAAATTCCGGCGCCGCGGTTACGATTGATTACAACTTCGCCAGTTATGTCGAGTTTCAGAAGGCGGTCGAACTTTTCATGGAGCTGGAAGAGAGTCTCACTCCTCCTTTTGTCGCGGGCGAAAACGGCGACAGCGAAGAGATCGCCACCCGTGAAGCTCTGTTTGATCGGGTCCTGACGTCCGCAAAGAAAGATCTTACGATTCAGCGTTACAAAGGGCTGGGCGAAATGAATCCGGAGCAGTTGTGGGAAACCACGATGAATCCGGACAAGCGCTCGCTCTTGCAGGTCCGTATCGACGACGCCGTCGAAACCGACGAAATCTTCACTGTGTTGATGGGCGATGCCGTCGAGCCGCGTCGCAAATTCATCGAAGATAACGCGCTCGATGTGCGGAACCTGGATATCTAGAGTTGGCGATAAGAGATTTCACTCACTAGGGTTTGCCTAAGAAGTCCTTCGTCATTCACGCCGCTTGTGCACCGCGAGCAATCGCAGAGCAGTAAGGCGAAGGGCCGTTAGGCCCGCCATATTTGTAGCACCGAGGTAGAAAACAAGCTTAAGGCCTGTAGGGCCGACATATCGCTCAAACACAGCAAATGGGTTTGGCCTCTTCAGCATTTCACACATTTCTGTGAAGATGTCAGGCCTAACAGCCCTCAGACCTAACGGTCCCGCTGTCCACAAAAATCCCGATGGGTCCGGTCTGATGCTTCCTTTCCGATCTTCAAAGCCAACGGTGAGCGAGGTTCTGAACGCGAGCTGTCTGCTCTCCAGGCGCCGCGAAATAATTATCCGAGAATTTTCTATTTTGATCCGACCACCGGACTGCTGTTACGCATTGAGGAGCGAAACGCCGCCAACCAGGTCACCAGCGCAACTGAGTTCGACGATTATCGTGAAGTCGACGGCGTCAAGGTTCCATTCGTAATTCATCATGTTGAGGACGCTCATTTCCTCATCAAGCTCACGGAAGTGAAACAAAACATCGCGATCGATGATGCGGTCTTTGTGAAACCAAAGAAGTGACAACGGCGGAAACCCGACCGTGAGGGAGGGTGCCATGGCGCTCGCGGGTCGGGTCGAGTGTCGGGACTTGATGCCATCCTCCCAACAGGTTCTGTGTTACTGCAATAAGGCTGGCACCCTCCCTCATGGTCGGGTTTCCTTCTTCGCCTAATCTGCGTAATCTGTGGATGTCATGGCTTTCGAAACCAATCGTCGCGACTTTCTGCGTGGGGCCCTGGCTGCCAGTGCGTTGATTGCAGCCTCGCGGGCGCGCGTTCTTGCACTAAATCCTGAACGTCAGATTGCCCGGGTCAAAGTGTCGCGCGATCGGGTCATACGCGAAGTCGTGGGCTTGCGTCCTTATCGTGATGAAGGCTTCGTCGTCGAAGCTCAGCGCCTCGGCACAAAGCTTCTGATTCACAACTACGGTCACGGCGGCGGCGGCATGACTCTATCGTGGGGCACAGCCGCACTCGCTGTTGACCTGGCGCGTGAGGGTCTGCTGTCAGTACCGGAAGCGCGAGGGACCGGCTCGTCTCGTCAACGGACGCGGGCCGCAAGCAACAATCGCTTTGCCGTCCTCGGCTCGGGTGTGAGCGGCCTCTCAACGGCGCGCCTGCTCCAGAGACACTTTAACGGCGGCGTCACCATCTACGCGAAAGACCTGCCGCCGAATACGACCTCAAACATCTCCGGCGCGCACTGGTCGCCGACGACTGTCTTTGATCCGGGAAGCACTTCCGCGAAATTCAATGAGCAGTTTCTTAAGGCCTGCCGGATTTCGAATCGATCTTTTCAACTGCTGGTCGGCGCCGAATACGGCGTGCGTTGGATCGACACCTTCATTCTCTATCGCAACGAACCGGGGGTCGGCGACGAGCTGCCCGGAGGCAACAATCTCTATCCGGGAATTGAAATTCATCGTGACCCCGATCGTTACTTCGGGTTTCCTTTTGTGAAGCAGTTCACCACGATGTTGATCGAGCCGTCCATTTATCTTGCCGCGCTGCTGCGAGATTTCTATGTCGCCGGCGGGCGGGTCGTGGTCAAAGAATTTCGCAGCCGTGAAGAAATCATGCGCCTGCCTGAGTCGGTCGTCTTTAACTGCACCGGTCTGGGAGCTCGCGCGCTTTTCGATGATCAGAAGCTCAGTCCGGTGCGCGGCCAACTCGAAGTGCTCCTGCCACAGCCTGAGGTTGATTACTGTTACCTGAGCCGCGGTTACATGTTCCCGCGGCGCGATGGAATAATTCTGGGTGGGACGTTCGATCACGATGATTGGTCACTCGAGCCACGAACGGACCAGGCAACCGAAATTCTCGAAACCCACGCCGAGATCATGAAGGGTCTGAAGAGCTGAAGTAAGAATCCGCAGATTACGCAGATTACGCAGACAGGAAGAAACAAGAAACTTTTTGAAGCAAGAAAAAAAACCGCGCCCACCAGCGCGGTCTTTCTTCTTACCCTGTCTGCGTAATCTGCGTAATCTGCGGATTAGGCGCACGCCGCCCATTTTACCTGAGCGCTGCGCGCCTGCGAGCGTGCCGGAAGAGGCTCGACTCGGGGGATAACTTCGAAGACAGTGTCGAGCCTGGTGATTTCAAAAACCTGCTTCACAAACTTGCTGACGTTCATCAGTTTGAGACCGACGCCTTTGGCTTCCGCCTGCCTGCGCAAAGCGAGCATCAATCCCAGACCACTTGCGTCAATCATGCTGACCCGCGCCAAATCCAAAACCACTGCGCTGCCGTTCAATTGCGATCCAACCGCTTCGCGCAGGGACGACGTTTCACCGTTAACGATGCGTCCCTGCAAACAAACGACAGCCACGTTTCCCAAATTTCTTGTGTGTACTTTCAGCATAACCAAACTCCCCTGATTTTTGTTTTGGCGGCTCCTGATTGATCCTGATTAATTAGTGCAACGCTCCGTGCGTTTTGTATGACAACCGACTGGCCCGACCCGGGCCCCCAGGCGGGATCGCCCGCCTGAGGGTTGTCATTAAAGGAGGACTAATAACTTTCTTTCCCTCCCGTTTTTTCAAGTACCACTCGCGTTTTCAAATAGTAAGTGCGCCAAACCCTGACTTCGTTTCAACTATTTTCTGAAAATCTTCCCTGCACCCATCGCACTTGTATAAAAGACGTATGAACTTTGCTTTTGTTAACTGCGGTACGCACGTCTCTGGCGTCCCACTTTAAAAACACCACCAACGTTAATTTCGTGCCTTCTTTTGTTTCACTCTTGCCTGACCTCGTTCCTTATAAGAACTTAAACGATAAGATCGAAAAAAAGGTTGCCCGGTGAAACGCACTTAACAAAGACTTAACCTAAAGAGGGATGAAGCTTTGCAGGGGAACTCAAAACTTTGCATATCGCGGTGAGCCTTGGGGGGTTGAGACAGCGGGTGAAGCAGAATTTGGAGTGCGCCTGCCTGACGGCGCATTGGGATATCTCGCGGCTTAGCCGCCTGATGTGCGGTAAGGCTCTGCCTTACCGGGTCGTTGAAATCATGAATTGGAGGCTACGCCTCGAAAACGAGGCATAGCCTCCACACTCGTATTCCAGCTTTTCGGAAAGGCCGAGCCTTTCCGCACATCAGGCGGCAAAGCCGCTCTCTCGGATAATTCTCAACAGAAACGGTGCTTCAAGCTCGTTCAAAAACCTGCGCAATCACGTCACCTTCGGCAGGCGGCCTCCAGACCGCACTTATTATATTTGTCTTGCGCCCAGCGTTTGGAGTATATTCTCGGCCACACGAATCGTACTTCTCTCCTCGATCTTTATGCGTTGCGCACGCCCCCGGCGTGCTTTGAACAGTACGAGCTCCAGCACGTCTGAGGCGTGCGAACCGTTGTCGCCAACCTGTCCGAAAAATGAAGAAAGGATTGCACCCCGACGCTCGGCCGTCTTTTCTGGCACGAGGCACTACCCTGCAAGGCCGTTACCGCATCGTAAAACGGCTTGGCAGTGGCGGGATGGGCGCGGTTTATGAAGCCGTCGATCGACGGCTCAATATCACCGTCGCGGTGAAAGAGACCTTCTCGGCCGACCAGCGTTTGCGGCGCCAGTTCGGTCGCGAAGCGCGCATGCTGGCGAAACTCAATCATGCGGCATTGCCGCGCGTGACCGACTACTTCACTGAATCAAACCGCGCCTTTCTGGTCATGCAGTTTATCCCCGGGCCGGACCTGGCTGAGATTGTTACGCGCAAGCGCGGACCGTTTCCTCGTCGCGAAGTACTCGCCTGGGCCGACCAGGTTTTGGGCGCGCTTGTTTATCTGCATGCACCCGAACGCCAGATCGTCCATCGCGACATCAAGCCACACAATCTGAAAGTGACATCAACGGGACAGATCGCCCTGCTCGATTTTGGTCTGGCTAAATCCGACACGACTGAATCATCACTTAATTCGCGTCGCAGCGTCTTTGGTTTCACTCGACGTTATTCACCGCCGGAACAGATTCAGGATCTGGGGACCACGCCCCGAAGCGATATCTACGCCCTGGGCGCGACGCTGTATCACTTGTTCACCGGCGTGAAACCACCTGATGCAATCACTCGAGCAACGGAGCTGGCCGACGGCAAGCCGGATCCGCTTCGTTCCGCGCACCTGGTTTATTCAGAAGTGGGGCCAGAGATTGCCACGATCCTGAATCGGTCGATGGCCCTGAATCCCGATGATCGCTGCGGCAGTGCCGAAGAGTTTCGCGATGCGCTGCTCCGCGTGGATTACTCACGCTGGGCCGTGGCCAATGAATTCGCTTTGGCGATCCCGCCGCAAACTGTGAACACCGTGAGTGTGAGTACGACCATGACCGCTCCGGCCAAACCGAAGCAGCGGATCGTCGTCGATAATCTGCCCAAACCCAATGTCGTCGACAACGTGTTCAAACACAACTCTGTGTTTCAAGCTGTAGAGAAAGCGGATGGACTCTTGCCCGAGCCCAGCCGCGCGCCGGCTTTTGCCGTGGCCATCTTCGCCTTCATGCTCCTGTCTTTTGTCGGCATTCGTTACAACGTGGGCGAATGGCTGCTGGGAGATTCTGCTGATGAGGCGAAAAAAGAATCCGTGCTGACCGCGAGCGAAAAGCCCACCGAGCAAACTAAGACCTACCGATCAGACAACAGATCGATCAAAAGAAGCCTATCTGCCGGCAAGTCCCGTGAAATCCCTCGCCGCAACGAGCGACCAAGACGCGTCAACCGAAAATAGCCTGCGCGGGCGAGAGTATCAGAACCCGGAGCGATAGCGACGGGATCAAGTGGCACGGGCGTCCCGCCCGTGAAATCACGCGCAGGATGCGCGTGCCACTTTATCCAGGGAGCGCGGACGTCTCGTCCGCAATCCTCGACAGGCGCACACGAAACCAGGAAAGTTCGCGCTTCGCGCTCAATGCGGACGAGACGTCCGCGCTCCCAGCGTCCGCTCGCCTAATCCTTCCCAACTGTAATATGCTCGCCGTCGATCATGCCCGAAGCCCACACATTCCTTCTTCCCTGGGAGAGCTTCTACGTCATCGTCGGTTCGTCCGGAGCGGCGCTGACCGGTTTGCAGTTTGTGGTGGTGGCGCTGATCACTGAGACGACCAGACGAAATACCAGCCGCGAGTTGGCGGCCTTCGCCACGCCGACCGTACTGCATTTCTGTGCGGCGCTGCTGATGTCCGCAATCCTCAGCGCGCCCTGGCGCGATCTTTCGAGTGTGGCTTTGGCTCTCGGTGCCTGTGGAGTCGTGGGTCTGTTGTACTGCGTGATCACTTTCCGGCGCGCGCGGCGGACCACTGAATACAAGCCAGTCCTCTCAGACTGGATCTGGCACACAATCGTGCCGGCGATCGCTTACGCCGCCCTGCTGCTCTCGGCCATCCTGCTGCCGCGCTCTCCTGAGCGGATACTTTTTCTGGTAGCGGCCGTGGCGCTGCTTTTGTTGTTCATCGGAATTCATAACGCCTGGGACACCGCCACCTACGTCGTCATACACGTCCTGCCAAAAGAGAAAAGGAAGAAGTGATCCGCGAGTCATCCGAGCTCCGCAGGACCGTCATCTAAATAGACAGGATTTACATGATTGACAAGATGAAGCAGGCAGCCTTCTTATAATCATGTGAATCCTGTAAATCCTGTCTAATTTTCATGCGCGCGGAATTACTTTCTCACTTACCCTGGTTCGTTTCGGCGGTAACGAAGCTCTCTGGAATCCGCCGGGTCTCGCTACTTGGCTCAATTACAACCAACAAACCGAACCCCAAAGACATCGACTTTCTGGTTGAGGTCGAAGACGAGACTGACCTCGGACCGCTGGCCCGTCTGGGCCGGAAGCTTAAAGGCCGGGCGCAACAAATGAATCGAGGCGCGGATATCTTTCTGACTAATCCTCAGGGCCACTACATCGGCCGCACCTGTCACTGGAAGGAATGTCGGCCCGGGAAACGTATGTCATGTGACGCCCTGAATTGTGGTAAGCGAGAGTTTCTGCATGACGATTTGGCCACCGTCACACTTTCTGACGAGACGGTACGATCTGCCTTAGAGTTGTGGCCAACCCTGGAGCGTCGATCAGGACTACCCGATGATCTTGAAAGCGTTCTCGATCAACTGGAGGTTTGAGCGGCTTCTTCGGCCCATGTTCTAACGTATCTGGGTCAGTACCACCCGCGGTAGCTGGTTTGCTGTTTATAGACTGCCTCACTTGCGGCTCTGCCGCCGCACAAGGCGGTAAGCCTCCGGCTTACCGGCAATGTTTTATTAAGTTGTTGAGGCTACGCCTCACACAATCCAAGTGACTCTCAGGTAGTGCCCCAATTTGAAATGACTTTTTCCGTAGCCCAGGCGTTTAGAGGGTGTGTCAAAAGGCAATCCGCTGAGCGCCAACGGCGCGAAATGTAATAGCCTGGGGCAACGCCCCAGGTAAGCGTCAAGTCAGATT
>Ga0070694_100000679_pt1 | contig 18929 bp, 10 predicted proteins | sample KBSK1251metaG_FD_65470 | JGI IMG/M metagenome (GOLD analysis project Ga0070694, IMG submission 65470) | Corn, switchgrass and miscanthus rhizosphere microbial communities from Kellogg Biological Station, Michigan, USA - KBS K1-25-1 metaG | ecosystem: Host-associated > Plants > Roots >... | reverse complement strand
TGTCATGGCTCCGTAATTGCCGTTGCCGACTGTCGCATAGTAGGTAGCTTCAGCACTGCTGATCGTACGCAGTGACTGTTGGGCGGAACCTTCATTAGCCGCGCGGCGCGATGCGAGAAGATTGGGGATTGCGATAGCGGCGATAATGCCGATGATCGCAACGACGATGAGCAACTCGATAAGCGAGAAGCCCTTCTGGTTTTTGTTCATCATATCTTTCATTTGCTCCTTAAGAGATAAGCTGGTTTTTTTTTGCCGTCGCGCCACCGGCTTTGTCTCGTGAACAACCGCAGCGCGCGATTTGTCAGAACGTCCCACTACAAGCCGCGTGCCACCTTCGCGAGACCGCGTGGTGTTCGAAAATTGCTAAGGTTTTTGCAAGGTTCGGAGCCGCCAGAGCCGTCGCGCGAGACGAATGCTCGGCCCCAGTGACAACTTCTGTCAAAGACCTTGTGTCGAATTCTGTCAGCCCCGGGTTTTTGGAGAGCTGCGTTATTGTGAAGAGCGGAGGCCGACGTAATTTAGGATCTTTCAGATATGGAATGATGGTTAGACACGCGGGAAGCAGCACGACCCAATAGGCTAGTGCATGGTACCGGCAAAAAGAGTTAACGCTGGGACCACGTTCCAGCTAAATAGGCGTGCCGGAAAAACGGAACATAAAACAGTAGAATGCTGTTATGAAAATGAAGGCCCCCAAAACGACTCGCAAAGCGATAAGGATCGCGCGAAACTCCGTCAGCCGCGAAGTGCTGTCCTAATTGCCAGATTTGCTTCCTTCGGATTTTTGGCCCGGTGGCAAAAAGCTCCAGGCGTTAGAACCTGGTATTCTCGGAGCGCTAAGAGGATTCGCCTGCACTCGCGGCCTGACCCGTATCTTCCGCCTGGTCGTCGCCATCTTCCGAACGACGCCGTGGATAAGGATCGGTTGAGCGGCGCCTGGGAAGGGCGTCCGAGCGCCGTTCGTCGCGCATCTGGGCGGTGAGACCGCGAATGCCATGCTTATCAAGAAGATGTCGGAGCGAACGTACGGACATCTTCAATAAGTCGGCGGCGTTCGTCTGATTTCCTTCAGTGCGCTTTAACGCTTCCATCACATAGGTCTTCTCAAGCTGGTCGAGATGCGCCGTCAGATTGATACCGTCGGCCGGCAGTTGCAGATCTGAATTGATCCGAATGGGATTGTAGTTGGTGATCTGTTCCGTCAGGCGCTCAGGTTGGATCATATCTGTCCGTTCGAGCGCTACTGCGCGTTCAATTGTATGCTCTAATTCGCGCACGTTACCTGGCCAGGAATACGCTTCCAGCAGACGCATCGCCGATGAGCTGATGGTGATTGATCGTCCTGTCTGCTGACAATACTTTCCGATGAAGTGCTCAGCCAGTTCGGGGATGTCGGATCCGCGTTCGCGCAGGGGCGGTAGTTCCATGGGAATCACTGAGACGCGATAAAAGAGATCTTCACGGAAGATTCCCTCCCTGACCAAAGCGCTCAGATCGCGATTCGTGGCAGCGATGACTCTGGTATTGACTTCCATTTCATCATGCGCGCCGACAGGGCGGACCTTCCGTTCCTGTAAGACACGCAGAAGTTTCACCTGCATGGCCGCTGACATTTCGCCAATTTCATCCAGGAAAATCGTGCCCTGATCCGCTGCTTCGAACAAACCTTTCCGATTGGCAGTCGCCCCGGTGAACGAACCCTTCACAAAGCCGAATAATTCAGATTCCAGCAATGTTTCCGTGAAGGCCCCGCAATTTACCGAGACGAACGGTTTCTGGCCGCGCGGGCTCAGATCGTGAATTGCCCGGGCTACCAGTTCCTTACCGGTGCCCGATTCACCCGTGATCAGAACAGTCGACTGCACCTGGGCAACCGTTTCGATCATCTGATACACCGACTGCATTCGATCAGAGCGACCGATGATGTTGCCAAGCTGGCCGCGGGCCCGCTGTCCCTTGATAAGCGCTTCATTCTCGACTTCCAGTGCCTGCTTTTCTCTGACGATCGAAATTTTCTGGAGTGCCCGGGCGACTTTTTCCTTAAGCAGATTGTTGTCGAAAGGTTTGTGGACGAAATCGAATGCCCCAAGTAAGAACGCTTCGTGCGCCGTTTCTTCGTTGGCGAACGCGGTCATCATGATCACTTCGATGTCCGGATGAAGTTCGCGCGCGGCACGTAACAAGTCGATGCCCCCCATGTCCGGCATCTTTACGTCAGAAATAATCACATCTGCACTCTGTTCACGTAACATGTCCATCGCCTTGCGGCCGTTTTCAGCTACGCGAATGGCATGACCGTCACGCTGAAACAGATGCGTCAGAAACTGCCGCATGCTCAACTCATCATCAACAATTAAAAGGTTTGGCATGAATCGTGTTTGATTAGTAGTTACTTGTCAGTTGTTCCCGGCAACTACTGTTCACCAACTGCCGACAACTAAACACTAACAGGCAATTCAATCGTGATAGTTGTTCCTTCTCCCTGCAGGCTGCGCACATTGATTGTACCACTATGGTCGCGAATAATTTGATACACAATTGAAAGCCCAAGCCCGGTGCCGCCGGTGGTGGAAGTGAACGGTTCGAACAAGTGTTCAACCTGTTCGGGCGTCATGCCACACCCGCTGTCGACAAACGAAAGCCGCAGCCTATTATCATCCACTTCGCCGAGCGAGACCCGAAACGTGCCGCCTTCCGGCATTGCCTTCAAGGCATTCCGCGCAATGTTCCAGCAGACTTGTTTCAATTGCTCCGGGTCGCCAGTGACAATAGTGGGCCGTCCGGGCAGGTCTTCCTCAAGTCTGTGGCCGTCAACGATTTCATTACTATTGCGCAACAACTTAAAAGTGTCCGCCACCAGGGAGTTAAGATCGACGTTCTTGAGTTCAGCCGGCCGCGGTCTGGCATAATTCAAATAGTCAGCGACGATCTTATTCAGCCGGTCAGATTCGCGCAGGATAATCTCCATTAGTTGGGCTTGTTCCGTATCGGCCTCCATCTCGCCGCGCAGCATTTGAATCGATCCGCGCATGGCCGCCAGTGGATTCCTGATCTCGTGCGCAATTGATGCCGCCATGCGGCCCACGGCCGCCATCCGATCCTGGCGTCGGGAAGTCTCTTCCAGCGCGCGCACGCCCGTCAAATCCTGAAAAGTGATCACGAGGCCGCTGGTTTCACCGGATTCTGTGAACAGCGGCGCGATGGTAAAGCCGAGCCGCAAAGCCAGACCGTTTGGCGTCAGGCAATCAGCCTGAAAGCGTGGGCTCACCTTGCCGGTGGCCGCGGCCGTCATCGAATCGGCAATCTGCCGCTTCATGTCGCCAAAAAAAATCGAGACGTCATGGCCTCGAACTTCGGACGGTTTGTATCCGGTAATCTCTTCGGCGGCGGCATTGAACGTGAAGATTCGGCCTTCGAGGTCGGTCGTGACGACACCTGATCGAATCGATTCAACGATTCGTTCATGCAACGCCCGCAGGTCGGCCAGGGATCGAGTGGCGGCTTCCAGCTGAAGATCGGATCGCGCCTGCCGGTGAGCGAGTTTCGCAGCCAAAAGTCCGACTACCAGGAACGAAACGTCTGAGAGACCGACAAACTGAATTATGTTGGCAATGGCTTCGCTGGAGAATCCGGCAGTCCCGCGGCTGAGGGCCAGCAGCGCGCAGCCATTGAAGGCCACGACACACCACACTGAAGTAATCATCGCGCCGCGCGGCCCGACGAACAAACTCGCGACTGAGATGATTACAATGTAAAGACCGGCGTATGGCGAATTGGCATTTCCGGTGATCCAAACCAGCCAGGTGACCAGCAGCACATCGAAGAAAAATTGAAAGCGGGCCTGAGCCAGATAATTCTTCCAGGCGAACCGCGCCACATAATAGACTCCGGTCAAGCCCACCACGACGAGAATGAGGGGCGTCACCGCGTGCAAAGAGTTGTTAAAGCCCGGGCCTTGCGCCGTCCATTTCCAGGCGATGCCAATGATTAACAGGAGAATCACGGCCGCGGCGCGGCCTGAGATTAACCACCAGAGGCGTCGCCCCAGCGGTAGTCTCGAGGATAGGTGGGCGCCCTCATTCGCCATGGGGAGAGCCTACCACAAACCGCGCGCGTTGTTGCGAGGTGCGGTAAAACATTCAATCAGCGCTGCGCGTAATATTGGGCGCCGGGCAACTCGGGAGCGGTCGCCTTGAATCCATAGTCACGTTCGGTTTGAGTCGCTTGAAGATTGATTCGCCAATTCGGATCACGCTACGAAAAACTTGCTGAACAAAGTCTTTGACTGCACACCTGGCTGATCAGCTTTTACGATGATCCTCAATACGAAAGGATGACCCCATGAAGCGGGCCCGCTTACTAACTGGTTCAATTTGCTTCGCACTCGCAATCGGTTCCTTTGTCTTTGCGCAGAAGGTGAGCGTGCGAAAACAAAATCGGCAGGCCCTGGTACAAATGGAGCGTGACTTCGCCAGGGCCGCGGCTACGAAAGGAACACGTGACGCCTTTCTCGAGTTCATCGCTGACGATGGGATTCTTTTCCAGCCAGGGCCGATTAACGGAAAAAAGTTCTGGACCGAACGCCAGCCACGAAAAGGCCTGTTGAGTTGGGAGCCTATTTTCGCTGACGTCTCACGATCTGGAGATCTTGGTTACACGACTGGTCCCTGGGAATTTCGCCCGAATGGCGCCGATGACAAGCCGGTCGCGTTTGGCCAGTACTTCACAATCTGGAAAAAACAGAGTGACGGCTCGTGGAAATTTGTGCTGGATCGGGGTGTAGGCAGCGAAAAGCCTTTTGCCACAAAAATTCTGCTGTTTCCGCTGAATGACGAAGACTCGGCCGCCCTGGGGAAAATCGACATTGAGGCTGGTCGCTCGATTATTAAGAAGTTGGAAGCTGAATTCGCCGAGCGGTCGGTTAAGAAAGGTGCTGCGGACGCATTTGATTCTTATCTTGCCGAAGATGCGCGGCTGTTGCGCGAGAATGTTGCTCCTGCGGTTGGTAAGAATGCGGCCCTGAGTATGGTGTCGGCCAGGTTAGGAACTCTCTCATGGCAGGTCACGGCGGCGGATATCTCCGCGTCGGGCGATCTGGGGTACACCTACGGAGTATTCGAATTCAAGAGTGGGTCGGCGGCGGCCGAGCACGGTAGTTACGTGCACGTGTGGAAAAAACAAAATGGCCAATGGAAAGTCGTAATGGATATTATGAGTCCCGATCCGCAGAAGTGATCTGAAATAGACAGGATTAACAGAATTTACAAGATGAAAAGAGAGAAAAGGTTCAACTCGGGCAGTGTGTCGGCCGCCCTACAAGTAAGGGAAGGCACCATGAGAAAAACGAACTGACTTGTTTCCGCGCGGCCTCTGATGCCTATCTGCTCTCGTCTTAAATCCTGTTCATCCTGTAAATCCTGTCAATATTTCCGAAGGCGAGAAGCGCCTACTCTTTATCCCACTCCGCTCGCGTAATCACCTTAACTGGTGGGAACTGTTTCGCACTCAAAGCAGCATTCAATCCGGTCAATTCCTTCGCCAACCAGGCGTCAAAGTCTCTGACCACGTCGGCCAACTCGCGTGTGATCGCATCGGTGCGCGCCAGCTGTGCCTCAGTGGGTTTGCCTTCATAATTGAGCACATTGCTGTAAAGGTCCGCGAGGTTTTCGCGCAAGCGTTCTTCGCCGGTGATGGCCCCGCCCTCTTTGGTTGCCACGATCTTCTTGCGCAGCACATCAATCTCTGCTGAGGCTGCGCGCAGACGGGCAGCCAGTGGATCATTCGCGGGCAAACCTGCCGCGCTCGCTTCCAGCGCCAGACGTACTCCATTGAGTCGATCGACGGCAAAGGTCATGTCGGCGAGCAGACTGTAAAGCTTCATGGAAAGATCAAACTGCGCTTTCCGATCAGCGGGCGTGTACTTCGAACGCGGATCGCCTGTGACCACCAGTTGAGTTGTGTAGACGTTTTTGTCTTTCGACATTCTTACCGTGTAAGTGCCGGGTAAGACGCGGGGCCCAATCGTTGCGCCGAAAGCAGCGCTGGCCGCAGTCGGCACCCGCGGCGCTTTCAGACGCATTGACCATGTTGCGCGATTCAAGCCGCGCCGCTTGCTGCTGGGGATGGTGCTCAGAACCTTTCCAGTTGAATCGAGAATCTCGATTTTCAGATCCCCAAAGATGTGCCGCTTCTGCTGGTAATAAGTGATGACCGCCTCTTCAGTCGGATTCTCTCCGACAAAGACAGCGTCACCGTTAGCCCAGCCACCGCCGGCCGGTATGCGCTGTACCATAGGGCGCGCATCAATGAAGGCGGCCTCCCTGGCGAGCAACTCGGGTGTTAAGGCCCGCAGCGGAGTGATGTCATCGATGATCCAAATGCCGCGACCATGAGTGGCGATGACCAAATCCTTGTCGCGCGGATGAATTGCCAGGTCGCGTACGGCTACGTTCGGGAAATCACCGCCGGTGTATTGCGCCCATTGCTTGCCGCCATCAAGCGAAACCCAGAGACCTGACTCGGTGCCCACGAACAGAAGGTTCTGATTCACCAAATCTTCTTTCACGACATGCGCATAACCCTTAACGTTGCTGATCGGCGCGACGATTTGCGTCCACGTCTGGCCAAAGTCGCTGGTCTTGTAAACATACGGCCGCATGTCGCCAAACGTATGCAGATCGAAGGAAGCATAGGCGGTGCCTTCACTGAAGTGCCCGGCCTCGATCGAGGTTACCCAGGCATTTTTTGGCAAGTCCTTGATGTTGCTCACGAGATTCTTCCAGCTCTTGCCTCCGTCCCGCGTCAGCTGGACGTTGCCATCATCAGTTCCAACCCAAATCAAGTTAGGGTTCTTTGGCGATTCACCGATTGAAAAGATCGTGGTGTGCATTTCGGCCGAAGAATTATCCACCGTGATGCCGCCCGATTGTTCCTGCTTCTGTTTTTCGGGATCGTTGGTCGTCAGGTCGGGCGAGATCCGCTCCCATGTCTGACCATGATCGCGGGAGCGAAACAAGAACTGCGCACCGATGTAAATTGTCCCGCTTTGCGTCGGGCTAACATGAATTGGCGTGTTCCAGTTGTAGCGGAGCTTGCCTTCTTTATAACCGGGCAAGGGTTGAATGCTGCGCGTTTCATGGGTCTTTCGGTTGATGCGTCCGATGTAGCCACCCTGTGATTCGGCGTAGACATAATCCGGATCGGAAGGATCGGCGAACACCCAGAAGCCATCACCTCCGTAAATATTCTCCCAACGATCATTCGAGATGCCACCGGGATAGGCCGAATCGCCAATCCACGAACTGTTGTCCTGCAAGCCGCCGTAGACATGATAAGGCGTGTCGTTGTCGAGGCTCACGTGGTAGAACTGTGAGACCGGAAGATTATTGCCTTTCCACCAACGGTTACCCCCGTCGAATGAATACCAGAGACCACCGTCGTCGCCGGTGATCAAGTTGTCGGTATTGTTGGGATTGATCCAGACATCGTGAAAGTCGCCGTGGGCGCCGCCGGAGATGTTGCTGAAGCTCTGACCGCCGTCACTGCTGGCGATGAGCGATCCACCAGGTTTGTAAATTTTGTTCGAATCTTTGGGATCGACAATCAGGTTAGAGAAATAGAAAGGACGCCAAATCATGTTCTGACTGCGATCGAGCTGCCGCCAGGTCTTGCCCCCATCGTCCGAGCGATAGAGGCCATCCCTGGGAATTTCAGCTTCGATGACCGCATAAACTGTAGCCGGCTTTGAAGGAGCCACGGCAACAGCCGCACGGCCCCACGGTTTCGGCGGGAGGCCCTGCCCACTTTTGGCGTCGATTTCAGTCCAGGAGGCGCCGCCGTCGGTGCTCTTAAACAAGCCGCTGCCGCTGAAGGCTTCCGGCCCCTCGCCGCCCGACCTGAACGTCCATCCTTTGCGCCTGAAGTCCCACATGCCGGCGTAAAGCGTGCGCGGGTTTTGCCGATCCATGGAGATCATCGAGCAACCGGTAGAAAGGTTTGCGCCGGCCAGAACTCTGGTCCAGGTCTTTCCGCCATCTGTGGTTTTGTAGACACCGCGCTCTTCACCGTCACTCCAAAGCCTGCCGGGTGCGCAGACGTAAACTGTGTCGGTTGAGCCTGGGTCGACTAAGATTTTTGCGATACGTTCCGAGTTCCTCAGGCCCACGTTGGTCCAGTTCTCGCCACCATCCAGAGATTTATAGACGCCATCGCCGACCGAAACGCTATTGCGCGTCCAGGTTTCGCCGGTGCCGACCCAGACCACCTTCGGATTCTTTGGATCGATCGTGATCGCTCCGATTGATTGCACTGGCTGCTTATCAAAGACCGGCTTGAAGGTGGCGCCTCCATTCAGAGATTTCCAGACGCCGCCACTAGCTGCACCGACAAAGATCGTCAGGCGTTGTCCCTCCTGCACCGCGTCCACCGCAGCGATGCGGCCGCTCATGGTGGCCGAGCCGATGTTGCGCGCGCCTAAACCGGAGATCGTTTCCGAATCGAATTTTGCCGGCGACTGGGCTGCGGCAATTCCGCAAAGCATCAAAGCCACAGCAGTTGTGTACATCAGAGAATTTAATTTACAGGTCATGAAATCATTTCCTCGCTGATTCGAGTTTTTGACCAAGCTGCGGAGCAGCGATCAGAGTTAAGCCCAGGGCGAGGCTTTGTGAGCCTTGGGTACGAACCATCTCAAGTGATCGAGCCCCGAAGGGGCGGCTGCCATCACGAATGACCAGCACCAGTTTTATTCTCTGTCGCCGCTTCGCGGCTCCCACAGGTAACTGACCATTACCCAGGGCTCGCAAAGCCTCGCCCTGGGCTTAACTCTGATCGCTGCTCCGCAGCTCGTGGCTAAACGAAATCTTATGGCTTGGCATCCGCCGGCTTTGCGGTCCTGGGCATCGCGAACCGGTTGTCATCAAGTGTCACGTTGGCTTCTATCTTGTCGTAAACGTATTTTGCTTTGTCCGAACGGCCCTTGGCGTTCACCTCGACCGAATGGGCGAGATACCAACCGTTAACTAATTTATAGTCGGCCAGGGCTGTCTCGTATTCCCGCTCCTCGCCCCGGACGACCCGCTTCGTGTCGATCTTGATGGGCATGTAGAAATCGGTGTCGAGGTAGTAAACGTAAACGTCGCCGTTGGACTTGGTAAGCTTTAGTTTGTAGGTGTCCGTGCCTTCGAACTTATCCATGCCGAGGGATTCGACCTTGTTTCCCTTGCGTTTGTAATCAACGAGCGGCCCGTCGAAGTCGGCATCTTCGACGATTGATTTCATCTCTTCTTCACCGAGGGCTTCCGGATCTTTCTTCCCGTTCCACGGTTCGATCTTCCACCCCGTCTTTCCATCAAAAGCATTGATTGCCGTCATCCCCTGGAGCGAAAACTCTTCGCGGACAGAGGCGTTGCGTTTGTTCTCCTGCAGAATCACCGCTTCGAATCCGCCGCCGCCGATGTATTTGCCGCTGCGCCGCAGCGTCTGGACTCCCTGGATCTTGTCCATGCCGCCGACCGCTTTGATGTAGCGAGCTATAATTTCATCTGCCGTCTGCGCCGCGGCTGAAAATGCGGACAAGACGATGACGGTCGCGAGTCCCAAAATCCTGAGCATGAGATCCTCCTCCTGAACAATAGAGCTACGGTGTTGATAGTACGCCCGGAGCGGCGACTAGGTTTTATTTCAAGACCCATCACCGGCGCAAGCTTTTCTGAGCCGGTAGATGTCCGACAAGCTTTAGCTTGTCGCAACTTGGCGACAAACTAAAGTTTGTCGGACATTTGTTTTCAAATTAGGGTACTACCCTATCCTCAGTGCCAATCAATTGACTTTCGTACTGGCGCCGGAATACTGTCGGGTTTCATTTTCGAAATGAAAACGTCGCCCCAACCCTGCGAACAAATTACTCAATCGGCGTGTGTAATACCGGAATGCGACGGCAAATAGAGCTTTAGTTCATGTACTCCAAATGAGAATTGCGACTCGACTCCTCCTGATCGGGCTGTTTGCGTCTGGCCTCTCCTTTTATGTAGGTATAGCCCCGCTTGCCCAGCAGCCGGGCACCGTCCCTGTTCGGCCGCGGGTAACCGCAACCCAGCGGACGCCGACGCCGACACCTTTGCCGCCAGTTCCGAACGTGAAGCTGTCAGCGTCGCCCACCTCGGTTGAAATAAATCGGCCGGTAAGTTTTTCAGCGCAGTTGTCTCGTCGCTATCAAAACCTGAAGTACCGGTTCGTGTTTGGCGACGGCTCAGCCACCGGCTGGCAAGATGAGGCGAAAGCGACCCACTCGTATCGCGCGGCGAATACTTTCAAAGCTTATGTAGACATCGGTGTGGTTTCAAATGGATCGGTTAGGCAGGCGGCTGGCAGCGCACGAGAATTGATCAACGTAACGGAGCCCCCACGGCCCGCAACCATCGGAGTCAAACTCTCGGCTACTCCGGCGTCAATTGAATCAGGTAAGTCGGTGACGTTTACGGCGCGAGCCGGCGTCAGATCCCCGAACACCAAATATCGATTTGATTTTGGCGATCAGTCTGCGACTGCCTGGCAGGAGAACCCCTCCGCCGCTCATCGATACCGTGCGGCTGGGAAGTATTCGGCGCGCGTCGAGTTGCGAGTGGCGAGCATGTCAAACCCACCCCAGACAGCCAGCGACTCAACCACAATTGAAGTCACCCAACCTGTAGAGAAAGCGACAATCGATCTGAAGGTCATTCCCGCAACAGTTCCGTTGGGAATGCCGATATTGTTTCAAGCCGTTCCTTCTACGGCTTCCGCGCACGCGCTCTATCGTTTCAACTTTGGAGATGGTTCAGCGCCGACCGAGTGGTCTGCGGATCCGACAAAGGCGCACGTCTACAAGGCGGCGAGAAACTATGCCGCGTTTGCCGAAATGGCGATCTCCGGCAACAAGCCGGTTACGAGTGGCAGGAAGCAGGTAAGAGTGACGTCGATTGGTCCGATTCCTAATACGAACGGCAATCGAAATTCGAATTCGGGCAATAACGCAAACTCAAACGCCACGCCGAGATCGAATACAAACGGCAATCAGAATTCGAATTCGCGCGGTAGTACGAACTCAAACGCCACCCCCAGATCGAATACGAGCGGCAATCAGAATTCGAATTCGCGTAGTAACACGAACACAAACGCCACGCCGAGATCGAACACGAACGGCAATATGAATGCGAACGGCAATGCCACTGTCACGGGTGAAACGAATTCAAACAGCAACCCGAACACGGCCGGCCAAACAAATTCGAACGCCAACAGACAGGCAAATGCGAATACAAACTCGCTTGCGAATACGAATTCCAACCTCAACGCGAATGCAAACGCGAACAGCCGAGGCAACGGAGATGCGAACGCGAACTTGAGTTCGACGGCCGCCACCAACTCAAATGCCAACTTCTTCTCGCCGGCGCCAACCCAGAACCCCGAAGGCGCCGAATCTGGCGCGTCAACGAATTGGTGGATGTACGCAATCATCGCCGCGATCATTTTGTTTGCCGCATACCAGGCGTTCTCGTATTTCTTTGCGCCGCGTCCGACGTTTGTGCCTCATTTTGATCCGGGCGATTCAAAGGTCGCCGCAGGCAAGCCCTTGTCGATTGATCTCCAGATAGATGTCGATCCAAACATCCGGGACGGCGAAGTCAGAGTCGAGACCGAGGGCAAGAGTCTGATTAAAGCAAAAAGGATTGAGCCATGACTGAAGAAACTGAAACGACCAAGGTTGGGGAGGACGCGAAACTGTTTGAAGATGAGCAGACGCAACTGGCGCCGCCGTCAGATAACAACTCAGCAGCTGTTACGAAAGCCGAAGAGGAAGTTTCCGAACCGCCGACGTTGCGAAGGTTTTTTGGGATACCTGAGGAGGCTTCGGATCAGGGCGATGACTACTGGAAGACTTTTAAGAAGCAGCTGGCCGAAGAGACCCAGGGGGTTAAGTGGACCGCCGCAATGCCGGACCTGGGAGCAAAAATTGGCGAGTTGCTGGATATCAAGATTCACGACATGTTGTTGACCGCCTGGAAAAAAGTTGAAGCTGTGCGACAGGCGCTCGAAGAGTCAAAACAAACTCCAGACAAAGCCAGCTATCTCGATCTCACGGAACACAATATTGATTATGAGACGAAGCCTTTCATTGACGTGAAAATCAAAAGAGCTTCGGTGAAGAAACTCACTCTCACAGTGGCGGTCAATCTAAAAGTGAAAGGCTTTGGTCTGAAGGTGCAAAACGGTCTGATTCGCGAATTGCAAACCGGCAAGTGCGAGGGCAAGGGAACGATCAAATACGAAAAGCTCACAATTGCCGAAAAGAAATTTGAGCCCATCAAGTTTCCTTTTACGATCGCCGTACCAGGCTTGATTACGATTCCGGAAACTCCAGTTAAACCTGCGCCGTCCAAACCGTCTGCGGCGAGCGAATCGCGAACCGAAGAGGACCTCGAACGAATTGAGCTCTGAAGCGGGGCAGTAGCCCGAATCCCGAAGGGATTCAGTCCTCCAGCCCAGGGTTGGCGTTTTTCAGCCAACCCTGGGAACGGCAGACCCAAGAGATCCAACCCCGAAGGGGTTGCGTCAGCGACGCTTCAAGCAAAATCCAAAACCGACACAACCCTTTTCAGCGTTGCGAATTGATTTCTTTATCTCCCCAGGGCTGGCTGAAAAACGCCAACCCTGGGCTGAGGACGAAATCCCTTCGGGATTCATACCGCGGCCGACTTCCCAAGATCATTGCGCCCGCTCACGCCTCGCATTACAATCCCCGCCGAAAAGTATTTTCCCCCTCGGCTCCCGGCCCGAACTGCAAACCAATGACCAAGGATTTCAATCACACGCCGTTGCCTGAAGAGTTGCGAGCCGAGAAAGGAACCGCTCAGGGAAGTGACGAGCGCTACCGAGAATTGTTTGAGAACTGCCGTGACGCGATCTACGTCCATGACCTCGGCGGTCGTTATATCCTGGTCAATAAGGCCGCTGAACAACTCTCCGGCTACCAGCGAGAGGAGATTCTGGGAAAGCACTACTCGAATTTCATAGCGCCCCGGCATTTGAAAGAGGCGCGGGAAAACTTCTGTCGCAAGCTGGACGTTCCGACTGAAACGACTTACGAAGCGGAAGTAGTGTGCCGCAATGGTGCGCGAATTCCGGTGGAGGTCAGCAGTCGAATGATTTATGAAAACGGAGAAGCCGTCGGGGTCCAGGGCACCGTGCGCGACATCACCGAGCGAAAGCGCGCACAGGAAATCCTGCAAACCTATTCGCACCGCTTAATCGAGGCGCAGGAAGCGGAGCGGCAAAATATCGCACAGGAATTGGACGATGAAATCACCCATGTCCTGTCTGAGTTGCGGGACAAGCTGACATCTCTTCAAAACGAAACCGAATCCACGCGCCCTCAATCCCGGGTCGTCGAGGCAATCGAAACGGTTGACGACGCACTGGTCCGAATCCGCGACCTCTCGCTGGACTTGCGCACCTCACAACTCGGTGAGCTGGGATTGGCAGCGGCGTTGCGTTGGTACGTCACTCGTTACACGATGCGCAGCGGGATTGCCGCCGAAGTAATCGGAGACTCGGCCATGGGAACGTTGCCGCACGACGTCGAAACGGCCTGTTTCCGGATCACGCAGGAGGCCCTGGCGAACACCGCGCGGCATTCGCGGGCAACCAAGGCAACTGTGCAAATCGAAAGACGCAACGGGCAACTGCACCTGGCCGTGCATGACAATGGAATCGGGTTTAATTCCCGCAAGCTTCTGGATGGCGCGACCGCCGCGAGGGTGCCGGGGCTTCGCGGCATGCAGGAACGCGCGCTGGCAATCCGGGGCCAAATTGAGATCAATTCCCGGCCAGGCTCGGGTACGGACATCATTCTTGACGTTCCTTTGAGTTAGATCGGATTCAAACCGATCAGAGCTAATTCAAAGTCGGGGCCGCAGCAAGTCAGACCTGACTGGAGCGCAAGCGTCGCGCTTGCATGGGCTCAGCAACCGAGACGGTTGCGCTCCAGTCCAAGACGGTTGCGCTTAGTCACGGCCGCCACGGAATTCATCCCCCAACCTCAGAGTGAAGATTCTCGCCCTGTAACGACATCTTCACTGATAACCCGGTTCGTTACCATTCGGAGGAAGGCATGCCTGATTCAGAACCAACATACACTTATCGTGCGGGCGAAAAAGTCGCCCTGGCCAAGGAACCGGATCGGTTTGTCGTGCGGGCGTTGCCCGACACGCTGCGAGAGATGGGCATTCCCGGCGCGGAACGTCTTTCATCTCACTCATCGCGGGTGCGCACGTCTGCGGCCAACCTGGAACCCATGATGGCGCGGATGCGCGAAGTAGCGCCCACGCACCATGCGTACACCGAGGCCGCGACCGGCGAAGAGTTTCTGATAACCGATCGCATTCTCGTCACGTTCCGCGAAGCGCTGACTCCTGAACAGCTCGATGCTTTTGCGGCGAAGTACGGATTGTTCCTCAAGACTGCGTACAGCGATCGTGATTATCTCTTCCAACTTACCGATCACACCGGCGTCAATCCGGTGAAACTGATCGTCAAGCTTAATGAGGACGAGCCCTCAGTGGCTTCAGCTGAGCACGATCTGAACAAACGTGTGAACCGCTACGCCTTCGCGATACCCACCGATCCTTCTTATCAGAAACAATGGCACCTGCATACGCGCCTGAATGACTCGCAGTTTGACCGGCGGTCCTCTTCGGGTTGCGAAGCAGCCTGGCAGCTCCTGGACAATTTTGGCAGCGCCGACGTCGTGGTCGGGGTGACGGATGATGGCTGCAAACTCGATCATCAGGATTTCAATTCGACAGGTAAGTTCGCGGCCTGGGGTTACTTTCGCGGCGAGCGTCTGGTCAACAATACCGACATCGATGCGCAGCCGAGTGAGATGTACAAATCCGGATCGAATCACGGAACGTCCTGCGCCGGCGTGATTGCGGGCGAGGCCGACGCCGTCCTGACCGTCGGTGCGGCGCCCGGTTGCCGTCTGCTGCCAATTCAATGGGAATCAGACGGACCCTTTCTGATGACCAGCGATTCGAAACTGCTGACGGCGCTCAATTTTGTGGCGAACAAAGTTGATGTCTTGTCCAACTCGTGGGGCAGCACGCCGACCACGCTCTGGTCGACGCAGGTCACCGCTCGCATTACTGACCTGGCGCGCACCGGCGGACGCCGCGGCCGCGGAATTGTTTTTCTTTGGGCCGCCGGCAACGAAAACTGTCCGATTCAGCACACCGCGACCGTGGACGTTCCGTACACTAATGGCTGGAAACAACAGGGCGGATCGTTTGTTTGGATAGGCGTTCAGAAATCAAAGCAGTTTCGCAACAACCTGGTGGGAATTCCCGGCCTCATGCACGTGGCGGCATTGGCCAGCAACGCGCGTCGCAGTCATTACTCAAACTATGGCACAGGGATCATGGTGTGCGCACCGACCAACAATGTTCACGAGTATCAGCGGTTGACTGTCCAGGGTTTGGGCATAACTACCACGACAGGACAAAGCGGCGGCGTGACCAGTAGTTTTGGCGGCACCTCCAGCGCTACGCCTCTGACCGCAGGCGTCGCGGCGTTAACCATTTCCGCAAATCCCGATCTCACCGCGTTGGACGTCGTATCGATCCTGAAGTCAACGGCGTCGCGGGACATTAGCTTTGATGGTTATCCGCGAACGCCCTCGGCCAGCTTTGACTCGAATACCAGCTGGGACATTTCGCCGATCGCGCCGTTTGATGCCGGCGCCTTCAACAACATCGGCGTGCCCGAAGGAACCTGGAGCCCTTGGTTTGGACACGGCCGGGTGGACGCGGCTGCCGCAGTCGCCGAAGCCCTCCGGCGCAAGACCGGCGGAGTTCCCGAGGAGACCCTCACGCCTTCAGCCTCGCCCGCTTTGAATATTCCGGATGCGAACGCTACGGGCGTCAGCAGCACCATAAACGTGGCTGCGGACATGACGATCTCTTCGATCAAAATCTCCGTGGACATCACGCACACGTTCATCGGTGATTTGAAAATAACGCTCACCACACCACTGGGCACTGCGATCGTTTTGCACGATCGTAATGGCGGCGGCACTGACAACCTGCAAAAGACTTTCGATTTGACTTCGACTCCCGCGCTCGGCGGATTGATGGGAAAATCAGCGAAAGGGGATTGGGTTCTGCTGGTCCAGGATCTGGCGTCCGCCGATACAGGACGTTTGAATCGCTGGTCCCTGGAGATCAAAGGAAGAACCAGCGGCGTCGTAAATGTCTCCGAATCACCCGGCGTGGCCATTCCCGACAACAATCTCACGGGTATCGAGCGAACCCTCGTCGTGAACGACGCGGGAAAGATCAATGACGTCGAGGTGAGCATGGACATCACGCACACGTTCATTGGTGATCTCAACGTAACTCTCGTTTCGCCCGCGGGTACGAGCGTGCCCCTGCATCAACGAGCCGGCGGCGATGCCGACAACATCATCCAAAGTTACACGCCGGCCACGAAGCCGCAATTGCAGACACTACGCGGACAGCCGATGCAAGGGAACTGGCGTTTGCGCATAGTTGATTTGGAAGCGCAGGACGTGGGGAAGTTGAATAAGTGGGGGCTGAAGATTACGAGGGCTGCTTAATTACTGGAAGTACATATTAGCGGAGTTGCCTTCGGCTCTCCACAGGTACCAAGATTGCGTTGCCAGTGCTGTCGCATTCAACGTCTTTCGGCCTAAGAAGTCGTTGCGCCATTATGAAGGGAAATGGCGGCCCAGGCATCCTTGTGCGGGGCCGCCGGTGCGTACAGACATGTGTGGCGAACGTTTTTATCGCCGTCGATGTACGCGACGTCTTGTGCTCGGTGAAGGGGCCTGCTCCACGCAGCGTTGCCTGTTCTCTTGTGGCTGATTCGGATTGAACAGGCGTTCTTTTACTTCAGCCACGGCCCACGAAGTCAATAGAATTAGCGTAACAACAATTGACTCCGCCAGCACCATTACCAAGAGTTTTAGTTGTAGGGTAAGGTGCTCCCTAAACCATCCGTGTTTAGGCACGGTCTCCTCTGACGAGGAGGTAATTGTTCATAAGTATCTACCTCTCTATCAAAGAACTACGTCACCGCGCTAGCAGCGGCGGGCGTGTCATAGAGCTTTCGCACGCAAATTAATTTTCCCCCCAAAGGCTTTGGTCGTCAAACATTTTAGAACCCTATGGAAGTCGCTGTTCTTCCGGCTTCTCCTGATCGTTTAGCGATGAGAATCACAAATCGCAGGCCCGAGCCAATTTTATGGGGCTTGACAGGTAAATCTCAGGCAATCGGTTTCAAAAATTCCGCGCTTGCTCTGGTCTGCAGAAGCGACCAAATGTGGACACTATCATGATTGCAAAGCAATGCCCTCGCGCCTATACTTTTACGGTCTTATCAAGGAGAACTACCCCCGGTGAACTTAGCAGAATGGGCAGGCGTTACTGATTACGAGCGGCGAGCAACCTTGGCTGTCGTCTTTACTGACATCATCGACTCAACGACCCTCGCGAGAGAAGTCGGCGACGCGAAAATGTTCGAGATGCTCGTCAAGCATTTCGACGCAGCCCGCGAAGTGTCCCTATACTGCGATGGATTCGAGATAAAACTCATTGGCGATGCGTACATGGTCGCGTTTAAGACGGCGGACGCTGCCTTGCTGTTCGCCTCGCAATTCCAACAGCATACGGGGGATCCTCGGATAGGCATCAGGGCGGGCATCCACGTCGGTCAGGTTCGCATAAAGGACGACGACATCTATGGGTTGATGGTCAACTATGCCTCACGTTTGCAGCACGCGTTGCCTATTGAGGGAATATACTTGAGCGATTTTGCGAAGAAGGAAATTGAGTCAGAGCGTGGTACAACGCAGACGGATTTTCGGTTCGTCCGGTTACCCGCAAACCTGCCGTCCTTCGGCGAAAACGAGGTGATTTGGCAGGTCATAACACCTGAGATAAGAGAAGCTAGAATAGCGAGAGTGAAAGCAAAGCGAGAACGGGAGGCGCGTAAGAATCCGAAGCCCACGGCGGGCCTTCAGCCCATAGAATACAAGCCACAACCTGTAAAACTTCCAGACCCTCCCTCACGTATCAGCCTGCAACGGCGAGTCGCCCCACCCGAACCAGAAAGTCCGACATCCGACGCTCTCGGCGGGATTCTACGTCGTTTGACCTTCCCTCCTCCTGACAAGAAGAAGTGAACTAAACCTCGTGAAGGCAAATCAAGTTCGGGATACACCTCGAAACCGGGGTCGGCGTGCGATTTTGGGATTTTCTTGGTTTCTGCGGGATCGTTTGGTTATGAGAGCAAAATTGCAGGCGGACCCCAGATCCTAACCAGTTCTAACATCGGAACCACACTTGCCGGTTCGGATTGGCATTCTAATGGCTTATAAAACTAACAAAGGGCGTCCAATAGTGACGCCCTTCTTTAGTGAATGGTGAGGCGTGTAGGGATCGAACCTACGACCCGCAGATTAAGAGTCTGCTGCTCTACCAACTGAGCTAACGCCCCACAACGGGAAAAGAAATTATACGTCTACGTTCTGCTTAGTCAACCGCAGAGACTGCGCGGCTGTGACGAACCGAAACCAAAACGCGTTTAAGCTCCGTAAGGAGCAGAATGTTTATAGCCACGACCAACAAAATCCGTCCAAGCTCCGTAGGAGCGAAACCAACCTCGTAAACGTTGCGCTCCTCCGGAGCTATGAACGTCAGGCAAACAGGTATCTATAAACATTTCATCCCTACGGGATTGGAACAATGTCCGACAAACTTTTCAGTTTGTCGCTCTCTCCGGCAGGTCTATTTCCAACGACAACGGCAAACTGAAGTTTGTCGGACATTGTGCAATCTGCTTCACCTTGAAATTAGTTCTGTAAATCCTGTCAA
>Ga0070694_100000675_pt1 | contig 18956 bp, 14 predicted proteins | sample KBSK1251metaG_FD_65470 | JGI IMG/M metagenome (GOLD analysis project Ga0070694, IMG submission 65470) | Corn, switchgrass and miscanthus rhizosphere microbial communities from Kellogg Biological Station, Michigan, USA - KBS K1-25-1 metaG | ecosystem: Host-associated > Plants > Roots >... | reverse complement strand
CTGCTGCTCTCCACCACGCATCGCTGCGTCGCAGTTGCATTCGGTTACAGGCCGGAGAGCGTTTACCTGGAGAGGACTTGCACCTCTCTGACTTCTCGCGCTTTCAGGCGCACTAGCCCACGGCGTCAGCCGTGGGAAACGGCGCATGACCCGGAACGAGCCGCGGAGCGGCGTAACAAATCACCGATAAGAAGGAGTCTCTTATGTCACATACCTATACGAATCTTCTTTCGCACGTGATATTCAGCACTAAAGATCGGCAACCGCTAATCGATTCTGAATTAAAGCCCAGACTCCTTGGATATATGAATGGAATTGCGACGGAGAATGGCGCAAAAGTGTTGTCGATGAACTCGATGCCGGATCATGTCCATCTTCTCTGGGAAATAGCCGCGAAATCCTCGATGTCGGACGCTCTACGAATTTTGAAAACGAATTCGTCCCGGTGGGTGGGCGAGACGTTTGGCCAGCGCAAGCCGTTTGCGTGGCAAACCGGCTACGGCGCGTTTAGTGTCAGCCGCTCGAATGTTCCCGCCGTCGCAAAATATATTGAGGCGCAGGAAATTCATCATCGTCGACGTTCATTTGAAGAAGAGTTTATCGAGCTTCTGGTTCGGCACGGGATTCAATACGATTCAAAATACGTGTTGGGGTGAGGTCCCGCCGCTCCGCGGCTAGGGATTTCATGGAGCCTATCGGTTCCCCATGGCTTACGCCATGGGCTACAGATCTTGCGCCGCTCCGCGGCTAAAACTCCCCGACTATATCTTTGCCCGCGCGCTCTGGGCTTACTTCTTCTCTCTCACATCAAACGCGTAAATCGTGTCCTGATCGCGCAGGTAAAGACGCCCGCCGGCAACCACCGGATGCGTCCAGGTTGGCAGTGAGCCCTGCTGAATCCTGAATCTTCCCTTCTCGTGATAAGCCGTCGGGTCTGCTGCGACCAAACCGACGACGCCGTTTTCACTGAAGGCATAAAGATTTCCGTCGGCGTAAGTGAGCGAGCCTTTGCCCACACTGCGATCGCGCCAGGCGACCACGCCCGTATCGAAGCGCATGGCGGTTAGAATGGAGCTCGAAAAGCCATAGAGGTGATCGCCGATCAGAATTGAAGTGGCGTGATGGTTGCGCATCTCTTTGGTGAAATAAACTTCCTGCGCCTTGCCGTCGGCTTTGATCTCAACCAGGCCGCCGCCGGTGCCATAATCTGATGAAATAAAAACTCGATTCGCCCGAACCACGGGAGTCGCAACGTTGGCAACATCATTCGACGGGCGCTTGTATTCCCACAACAGTTTGCCGTTACTGACGTCGAGACCCACCGCCCGGCTTCCGGTAAAAAAGATCACTTGCGTGGTCCCGCCTATTTCAACCGGGATCGCCGAAGAATAGCCGGCCTCATCACTCTGGCTTTTCCAAATCAGCGTGCCATCAGTTTTCTTCAGGGCCACAATTGAAGCGCCGGGCCCGCCGGCATTCACCAGGACCTTGTCGGCGATTACCAGCGGCGATTCGCTAATGCCCCACTTAATATTCTCGCCGCCAAACTTTGACAGCACGTTCATCGTCCAGACAACCTTGCCGGTTTTCAGATCCAAACTCGAAAGGTCGCCATCTCCGCCGAGCGCGTAAAGCCGGTCACCGTCGATAGTCGGCGTGCCGCGAGGTCCATCGCCGCGATCGTTGCGGAAAGCTTTGCCTTGCGGGGTGGCCCAAACTTCTTTTCCGTTGGCAATGTCATACGCGATGATGAATTCACGGTCACCGCGCAATCCCATCGTGTACAGACGGCCTTTGGAAATTGCGAAAGAAGAATATCCAGCGCCTGCGCCCGAGGCCTTCCAAACCAGCGGCGGCCCGCCTTCGGGCCATTGCTTAAGGAGACCCGTCTCTTTCGAGATGCCGTCGCGATTCGCACCGCGCCACTGCGGCCATTCACCGTCGGTTTGGGCGACAACTGATCCAATCAGACCGAAAAGAAGGATCGCAACGCACGGAAACAGCACACGAATAGTTTTCATCCACTTAGCCTCCCAGGTGCAATAAGACAGCGGGGGATCAAACTTGATATTCCAAACCAGGATACACGAAATCACTTTCGCTTTTGACTGGAGCGCAAGCGTCCCGCTTGCACTGCTTCGATCGTTCCAGGCGATTGCAAGCGAGACGCTTGCGCTCCAGTCAGATGACCATCACGACTGCGGCTTGAAATACAAAACCATGCCGGCGCCCGCCGCCGCCAGGACAAACCCAATATATAAAAGCGGATTCGGCGAAGTCTTTGGCGGATGCTGCCACATCGAAAAAAGCACGTTGACCAGCGGCGCGCCTGCAAACACCAGGGGCATTACGTACGTCGGCAGCCCACCATTTTTGAAGGCGAATATAATGCAAATGGCGCCTGCGGCTCCGAGCGCGCCGCCGATTAGCGCTGCCGTCGAGCCCTTCATCGTAAAACCCTGCAAGCCACCCTGGGACGAAAGGCTGGTAAGCGGCACCAGCACGCCAATGAGAAAATAAGCGACGCCAACGCAAAGCAACGCGCGCATCGGACTGCCGCCGAGTTCGACCTGGCCCCGATGCAGAACCGGACCGTACAATCCCCACGACAGCGCCGCGCCTAACGCAAACAGAATCCAGAGCATTCGTGCAACCCTCCAGCCTCTCTAATCGTAAACTGACGATGTAAGTCGGCCGTATTCTAGCAGCACAGCTTATTGAATCAACAAAGAACTTTGATCGGCGCAGCTTCTTTCTGGTGAGGTTACCATCAAAGGAAACAGTTTAAAGGTTGGAATTGTTAAGTTTTGTAAATTCTTTGACTGTGACGGAGCTAATCGCGAGGACCTGGCATTTCCTCCGCGACTTTTCTTTTCGATTTAGTGATAATGGGTCGCTCAACAGAAAGGTACGCACGCCTCTGGCGTGCCGGCATTAGGTGTCGAGTGCGTACCACGCATTGCCAAGTTTCACACGTCCGACTTGTCCATTCAGGGAGGAACGCAGGTTTGAAATCAATTCTTAAGACAGTCGTCATCTCGACGCTAATTCTCTTCGGCGCCGCCGGCGTGATCGCACAGAGCCATCGAGGCTCGGTACGAGGAACTATTTACGATCCCAGAAAAGCCGCGATACCGGGAGCAAGAATCACGATCACAAATTATGCGACGAACGAATCTCGTGACACCACCAGCGGTGAGGACGGCGAATACACCATCTCCGCTCTGGCGCCAGGTCTTTATCGGTTACAGGTAAGTGTGCCTAACTTCGTGAAGTATGACGAAAGAATTGAAGTGTTGGTGAACCAGGAACAGAGGGTCGACGTGACCATGGCGATTGGTCATGCTGACATCCAGGTAGACTCTACCGCGGACGCCCTCATGGAGAAAGACTCCGCCTCGCAAGGAGCGGTCATAGAAAACCGACAGGTCAGTGGTTTGCCGTTGGACGGCCGGAATTTTTATGAACTGGCTTTGCTGGCTCCCGGAGTCGCGCCGCCGGCCCAGGGCTCGGCGGGTTCTGTCCGCGGCGATTTTGCCTTCAGCGTCAACGGGGCGCGCGAAGACAGCAACAACTTTTTGCTCGATGGCGTCTACAACGTCGATCCCAAACTCAACACCTTTGGTGTGCGCCCGTCTGTGGACGCCATTCGCGAGTTCGAAAACCTGACCAGCACTTACGATGCTTCCTTAGGACGCGCGGCGGGAGCACAGGTCAACGTAGTGCTCAAATCCGGCACCAACGATCTGCACGGTACCATCTTTGAGTTTCATCGTAACGGCGCCCTCGATGCCAGGAACTTCTTCGTTCCGGCAAGCGAAGCCGATCCGAGATACCTGCGCAACCAGTTTGGCTTTTCGTTAGGTGGCCCCATCCGCAAAGACAAGACTTTCTTCTTCACCGATTATGAAGGCACGCGTTCGAGTGAAGGCATTACGCGCGTAACAAACGTGCCGACGCTCGCCGAACGCTCAGGCGACTTTTCACAAAGTCTGTTCGGCGTGCCAACCAACCCGTTTACCGGCCTGCCTTTCGCCGGCGGGCGAATTCCGGACGCTTTCATAAACCCGATTGGCCGCAACATTGCAGCCCTATACCCGGCTCCGAATCGCGCGACACCTTTCGCGAATTTTGTTTCCTCCCCGGTGCAAGACGATCGCGATGATCGCTTTGATGTGCGCGTGGATCATTTGCTCAACTCACACTCTTCCCTCGCGTTTCGTTACAGCTTTGGCGATCGAGGTTTGTTCGAACCATTTGCCGGAGCGGGTTTCTCGGTCGTGCCCGGGTACGGCAACGACGTGAGCCGGCGCAGCCAAAACGCGATGATCAGCGAGACGCATGTATTCTCGCCCCGGTTCGTCAACGATCTTCGGTTTGCTTTTAATCGAGTAGCGTCCGCCGTGCGCCAGCAGAATCAAGGCACGAGTGTGAATCGCGCGGTCGGCATGCCGGAATTGTCAGCAAACCCACGCGACTTTGGTCTAAGTTTCATTACAGTGACCGGCTTCTCGCCGCTCGGGCACGAAGGCAACAACCCGCAGAACAGCGTCACGAACACTTTTCAGATTATCGATACGGCGACCTACACAAAGGGCAAGCACCTGCTGAAGTTCGGCGGAGACATTCGCTTCGTGCAGCAGAATGCTTTTCGCGACGTACAGTCTCGTGGGCTGCTTCAGTTTTCGCCATTCTTGACGCTCACGAACAACGCTCTTGGTGACCTGCTAATGGGTTTTCCTCTGTTGACGGGTGGCGCGCGGGTTGATAACGCGCAGCACCTGCGCAGCACCAGTTACAACTTCTTCGTGAACGACAGCTTTCGAGTAGCCAGGAATTTCACGCTGATTGGCGGGTTGCGTTACGAGTACAACTCACCGCCCGTCGACGCGTTTGACCGCGCTAACATTTACAACCCGGCAACCGGCACCCTGGTCCCGGTCGGAACTGCGGGCGTGCCGCGCAGCGGCTTCTTTCCGGATCGGAACAACTTTGCGCCCCGCGTTGGGCTGGCCTGGACATTGGGAGATGCCGGCAACACCGTCATCCGTGCCGGCTACGGCATCTATTACGATCAATCGCCGCTGGCTCCGGGCGAAGCGCTGTATTTCAACGCGCCCTATTTTGATTTCAATCTCTTCTTTCCGCTGCCGGGATTGCCTCTGACCGTGAATAACCCATTCCCGACCTTCTTCCCGTTTGCCTTGCCGGACTCGGCGCTGGCGATTCAGCGCGATCTGCGGACTTCGTATATGCAGCACTGGAGCGCCAGCGTGCAACAGCAACTTGGACGCAGCCGCGTGCTCGAAGTCGCCTACGTCGGATCGAAAGGCACCGGCTTGCTTTCCGCGCGCGACATCAATCAGCCACAGCCGAGCGTCCTGCCCCCGGGGTTGCCATTTGTCCCGCGACCGAACCCGCGCTTCGATGACATTACAGCCCTCGAGTCGCGCGCTAGTTCGGAATACAACAGCCTTCAGATACGTTTTCAACAGCGACTGAGTGCTGGATTGGCGGTTCTTGGCTCGTACACTTTATCCAAATCTACCGACGATGCTTCCAGTTTTTTCAGCAGCGCCGGCGATCCAAATTTTCCGCAGGACAGCAACAACCCATCGGCCGAACGCGGGCGATCGAACTTTGACGTCCGCAACCGTCTGTCGGTGAGCTACTCCTATGACCTGCCGTTTGGTAAAGGACAAGCCCACCTGGCAGATCGCGGTTGGGTATCGGCACTGCTCACGGGCTGGCAAACCTTCGGAATTGTGACGGTGCAAACAGGCCGGCCCTTTACGGTCGCGCTGCTTCAGGAGATCGACAACAGCGGCACGGGCCGATCAACCCTCGGTTTCGGCGCGAATGATCGGCCGAACCTGTCTGGGAATCCAAATCTTTCAAACCGGACTCCGGAGCGCTGGTTCAATACCACGGCGTTTGTGTTTCCTGCGCCAGGTACCTTCGGTAATGCCGGACGAAATATTCTCGATGGCCCGGGCTACCACGCGGTGAATGCTTCGCTGGTTAAGAACACCGCCCTGACTGAGCGTCTCAACCTGCAAATCCGGGCCGAAGCCTTTAATCTTTTCAATCATCCGAACTTTAATTTGCCGGACAACTTTCTCGGGTCGCCGACATTCGGTCGTATTTCGTCGGCTCGCGATCCCCGGCATCTTCAGTTCGGCGTCAAGCTCTTGTTCTAATCCAAGGGGGTTCCGATGCGTCTTGCTAACTTGTCGTTCAAGTCTCTGGTGCTATCGGCGGCGGTGTTGTCGTCGGCTACTTCTTTGCAGGCAGACTGGCCTCAGTGGCGCGGCCCGAATCGCGATGGCACTGTGAAGAGCGCTACGATTCCAACAACCTGGCCGAAGGGATTGAAGGAAGAATGGAAGATCACTATCGGCGCCGGTCACGCCTCGCCCGTCGAATTGAATGGAAAGATTTACGTTTTCGCCCGCCAGGGCGAAGACGAAGTTTTGCTTTGCCTGGACGCGGTGACCGGAAAAGAAGTCTGGCGCTCGAGCCAACCCATCGTTTACGAAATGCATGAGGCGGCGCGCGGACATGGCAAGGGTCCAAAATCTACGCCCGTCGTTAGTAACGGCGTCGTTTATACCTTCGGCATCTCCGGCGTGCTTTCGGCTCATGACGCGAACAGCGGCAAGCTGAAATGGCGGCGCGAATTCTCGAAAGATTATCCGAAAACTTCCCCGCTGTTTGGAACCGCGATGTCGCCGCTGGTTGATAGCGGTCTGGTGATTGCACACGTGGGCGGGCCAGACAAAGGCGCGCTGACAGCGTTCGACGCGCAAACGGGCGTAACGAAATGGTCGAACACTATGGATGGTCCGGCTTACGCTTCGCCAATCATCGTCACGCTGGCGGGCGCGCGCCAGATTGTCACTTTCATGCAGAAGGATCTCGTGGGCGTTGACTTTGCGACTGGCAAGCTCCTCTGGAAGTTGCCTTCCAAGACTCGATACGACGAGAACATCAACACGGTCGTGGTCTACAAAGATCTGCTGATCTTTTCGCGCGAGGAGCAAGGACTGGCAGCGATACGTTTGACGAGGCCAGGCGCAGAGATCGTTCCGGAGCAGGTCTGGGTTAACAAAGATGCCGAACTCTACATGAGCACGCCGGTATTGCAGGGCAACACGGTGTACGGCATGACACCGCGACAGAAGGGCCAGTTCTTCGCCGTCGACGCTGAGACGGGAAAGACAGTCTGGCAAAGTCCCGGACGGATGGGAGAGAACGCAGCGATCCTGAATCTGGGGGACAAAGTGATTCTCTTCCTTACCAACGAAGCGAAGCTGTTTGTGCAAGCGGTTGACGGAAAGACTTATTCACCGATTGCTGACTACGCCGTCGCCTCGAGCCCGACCTGGGCGCATCCACTTGTTCTGGGCCGGCGCATTTTGATTAAGGATGAGAGCTCGCTGACATCCTGGGCCATCGCGCCATAAGTCAGCAGAGACTTGTGACGAGGGACAGAGCGCGGCAGACCCACAAGCAAAACTCTTTTAGCTCCGTAGGAGCGCAAGAGCACTATGTGAGCCAGGTCAGACATTTCGCTCCTACGGAGCTCGCACTCATTTCGTTTGCGATTTTCTATGAACATCTCATCCCTACGGGATTTCATGCGGTTCAAATCGTGCCGGGAAAACAAGACGTCTGATCTTTGTTACACAGAGAGGTTTTGGTTTTCCTCTGTGTCCTCTGTGGTTAGATTCCCTCAGAACTCATAGACCGTCGCCCGGTGAGGAATAGAATTACAACTCCGGCCGAACCACAGCCCAGCGAATCAAAAACCGTCCACCACCAGGGCATTCCCGTCGAGTAATCGATCCAAAAGAATATGGGACCGGCCACGAGGTAAGCGATGCCGCTGAGGACTACCAGAGTCCGGAAGCGAGCGACATCTGAAGCCAGCACCCACAGCGATATGCCGTGCATGCCATAAGTGAAGGAAGCCTGCCGGATCATGAACATGATCAGCGGACCACTAACCATCTCTCCCATCCCCAGCCACGTGTGCGAAACTTCCATCCACGAGCGTGGCATAAAGACGGCAAAGAAGGCGATGATCTCCACCGAACCCATCAGTCGCAGAAGCCACGCGAGTATGCGCCGGGAATTCATGAGTCTTTTTAGTTTGCGGTAATGCCGGCCGGACCAAATGGTTATAGAATTCGTCCGCGTCTAAACCTTGGGAATTCGGGAGAAAGCGAATGTCTTGTCATCCCCGCCGGCACTGGTTCCGCACCAGAGTCCTACTCTCATTCACACCGGGCTTCAGCCCGGTGATCAAACCGCGCGGTTTCCCAGAACCGTTTCAACGGTTTCTCAGGCTTGCAAAGGAATTCGCACGCAACGACCTGAGTGCATCAAAAGAGTAAGCCGTTAAAACGGCTGTCGCGAATGTCCTCACCGGCATCTAACCGGGCTAAAGCCCGGTGTGAATGAGAACGGAATCAAGCTCCCGGCGGAAGCTTAAGACGTTTGGCGATCGTCGAAGTACGCGTACTTCGCTGACAGTGCTTCTTCCGGATCTGTCTTTACCGGCGAGCCATCAACCTGTTCATACAGCGGCGGTGGAATCTCGGCGAATTCCGACATTGGGCCATAGACTTCATCGACGCCGTCTTTGAAGACATCGCCGATCAAGAGATTGATGATGCTCACCCGATGTTCGGGATACTTGCGCAAAAACTGAGCGAAGCTGAAGCCGTCGTTATAGAACGCGTAAACCAGCTTGCGCATTGATTCAATGCCTCGATCCAGTTTCGACTGAAACTGTCCCAGCCGGGCAGCCGAAAAATCATCGTGCCGGAACGCGTCATGAATCGCATCAGCGCCCAATTCTGCCATTTTCAAAGCCAACAGAACGCCCGAAGAGTAGATCGGATCGAGAAAACCGTACGCGTCTCCGATAATGATGAAACCGTGACCGGCGTTCTGCTTCGAACGATACGAATAATCCAGGATGGAATAGATCTTGTCGACGCGCTGTCCTACAGCCACGCGACGGCGGCAGGCTTCGGTCTTCTGTATCTCCTCTTCAAAGATCTTAGCCAGATCCTGACCGCGCCCTTTCAGCAAATAATCAGGGTTGGCGACGATGCCGACGCTGGTGATGTCGTCCTCGAGCGGGATATACCAGAACCAACCGCCGCTGCCGGGCGGTGTGCGCAACACCAAAGTGGCGCCGCCGTTTAGATCTTTTTCCCGGTGCGCCCCCTTAAAATACGAATAGAGCACCGCCTTCTTGAGTTTAGGATCGCGGACCCGCCAGCGAAATTTATTTGAGAGCATCGCGCTCTGCCCGGTCGCATCGACCACGACTTTGGCATAAAAGCTGTGCGGCAAGCCGTCTTCCATTTTCACCTCAACGCCCGTCGCCCGGTCACCTTCGAACAGGACCTGCTTTACGGTAACTCCCTGGTGAACGGTCGTTCCCTGCTCGGCAGCATGCTCAATCAGCATCTTGTCAAACGCCGCGCGGTTGACCTGCCAGGTGACGGCGCTTTCGTTGTGAACGGCTTCAAAGAAATAAAATGGATGAGATTCTTTGCCGGCCTGGTTGGCGAACTGCACACTATATTTTTGGGTAAACGGACTCGCTTTCAGTTTCTCGAGAAAGCCCATGCGCTGAAAGGTCCAGTAGGTATCAGTCATCAGCGATTCGCCGATGTGATGCCGGGGAAACTTTTCTTTCTCAAACAGCACCACCTTACAACCCTCGCGCGAGAGAATGCTGGCGATGGCGCTGCCGGCCGGTCCACCGCCAATTACGATTACGTCATAATTATTTGTCATGTTTTAGACGCCACAATGGGACACATAGGACCCAAAGGACTCATATGTCCTATACGTCCCATCGGTCCCCTGAGTCCCCTTATGCATAGCGAACAGTTTTTAATTCAGGCTCAAAAAACTCCCACAGGATCTCTTCCACTTCCAACAATCCACGCCGCGTTAATCTGATCGTACCGTTTTGACGATCGAGCAATTCGTCCCCCTTGAATCGCTCGTAAACAGGACGAAACTCGTCCCAAACGTCAACACCAAACTTCTCGAGAAAATACCCGGCGTCCAGCCAGCCCGTTTTTAGTTGCAGGACCATCTCGCGAATCAGGCGTTGCTTTGGGGTTAATGAGACAGCGCGCAACAGTGGCAAATTATCGGTGTTCAGAATGCGAACGTATTCTTCAAAGCTATGGACGTTCTGAAAATTCACGCCGCCAAAGTGTGAAAACGACGAGACGCCCAGCCCAATCATGTCGCCGCCATGCCAAAGCGCGTCGGTGTAGATGAAGCGGCAGGGCTTACGCGTCGTCGCGATCGTCGTGGCGCTGGCGATCTCGTAACCGCGTTCCTGAAACTGCTCGAACGCGTAATTCAGCCAGCGACGCTTAGTGGCCCAGTCAGCGATCGGCGAAGTCACGCCTTGTTGAATCATCTCCTGCGAGATGATTGTGTTGTAGGGCAACTCCATCTGATAGATGGTTACCGAATCAGGCTCAAGCTCGATCGCCCGCCGGACCGTGTCGCGCCATTTCTCTTCCGACTCGCCCATCATCCCGGCGATGAGATCGATGTTGATTTGCGGGAAGCCGACCGCACGCGCCCAATCGTAAGCGCGATAAATTTCCGGCGAGAGATGCGCCCGCCCATTCGCCTCGAGAATTTGGTCGTCAAAGTGTTCGATCCCCAGACTAAGACGCGTGACGCCAATCTCCTTCAAAGTTTCCAGCTTGGATTTTTGTAACGTGCCCGGTTCGCATTCGAACGTCACTTCTTCGGCATTCGCCCAGCTCACGTGACGATTAAGGCCATCGACCAGATAATGAAGCTGCTTCTCGCTGACGTACGACGGCGTTCCGCCTCCGAAGTAAGCAAACCTCAACTGCCGGCCCTGGAACGCTCTCGTGCGGCTGTACAGTTCGTTCTCTTTGATGAGCGCGTCGAGATAAACCTCGATCTCGGACGAATTCTTGTCCGTGTAGACTTTGAAGTAACAGAACTTGCAGCGCTTGCGGCAAAACGGGATGTGGATGTAAAGCCCCAGGGGATCGTCAACGCGTGGCGGCTGGTCGAGCGCCGCTAACGCCTCGCTGATGAACTCCGGCTTCCATTGCGAAAACGGCGGATAGTTCGAGACAAAATAATTTCCGACCTCGGTCCCTGGCTTAGCTGTATCTATCGTCATGAATAAATTCGCGAACCTGTATCCAAATCCTGATATCCGGCCTCGAAGTTTACGGGAAATGACCCCTGGGAGGTTGACTCAAATTGATAAGACGCCGCGGCTAACGTTTAAGTTTCACACCAACAAAAAATTAACATCATAGATGGCGATGAGCAATCGGAGGGGCCAGGTGTTACTTTACGGTTTTCGCATATGACCCTAACCTTCAACGAGCTGCGGAGCAGCGGTCAGAGTTAAGCCCAGGGCGAGGCTTAGCGAGCCTTGGGTCAACCCAGCTAATGTAATCCGAGCCCCGAAGGGGCGACACAGATTACCGTTAATCAACACTGTCGCCGCTCCGCGGCTCTGTCAATCTAACCAACCTGACCCAAGGCTCGCAAAGCCTCGCCTTGGGCTTAACTCTGACCGCTGCTCCGCAGCTCGTTGAAGGTTCACGTGTAAGATCGAGTCGAGAATGGAAACAGGGTTAAAGCGCTGAAAGCGCGGAATTCCGAAGTGTTTGCCTTGACGGTTTTGGTCTATCTCGCGCCTTCAGCGCTGCGGGATATGTCGGGATCTTACCCAGGTCCGTTGGCCCAGGCTTTTACAACGTTGCGCACCTTTGGTGCTTACTGCAACTCAGCCACTGCTGATTACCGACGTATCCTATTGCCCTCGCAAAGCCAAATCACGACGCTGCCGAGGAGAGCTTGCGGGCATTCTTGCCGTCGCCTAAACTCTCCGGCTAAACACCCCGAGGCGATCATTGTCGAATCCCCAACCACTCACGATCAAGCATTCCCTGGTCTACATAATTCTGCTCGTCATTTGCGGCGTGGGCGTCTGGTTTGTGTTGAAGACGGGTGCGGCCCTTGATCAGAAGCGTGAGGCGCCGGCCGCGGCGGCGCCGGCGAACACGGTCCCGCAGTCGCCAGAAGGATCGCAACCCGGCAAAACCAATGTCGCTCGATTACTTTCCGCGAACCTCAGAAATGCTCTGAGCATTCTACTGCTGCAACTGGTGGTAATCGTTATCGCCTCAAGGCTCGTTGGTAAACTATTTCTGATGATGGGCCAGCCACGTGTGATGGGAGAGATCGTGGCGGGAATCATTCTCGGCCCGTCCCTTTTGGGCCAACTTTCTCCAACCGCGATGGCTTTTCTCTTTCCCACAGCATCGCTCGAGCCGCTGCGCCTGCTCAGCCAAATCGGCGTTGTGCTCTTCATGTTTGTGGTCGGAATGGAATTGGACCTTGGCGATCTGCGCAAGAAGGCCTACCTCGCGATCATGGTTAGCCATGTGAGTATCGTCGTTCCATTTTTTCTGGGCGTGACATTGTCTTTGCTGGTCTACGGATCAGAGTCGCCCGCGAGGACTTCATTCACTCCGTTCGCGCTGTTCGTAGGCGTCGCCATGAGCGTCACGGCTTTTCCGGTTCTGGCTCGTATCCTCGAGGACCGTGGTTTGTCCAAGACGACGCTCGGCGGTGTCGCCCTCACCTGTGCGGCGTTTGATGATGTGACTGCGTGGTGCCTGCTCGCTTTGGTGATCGCCATCGCGCGCGCAGACGCAATGTTGCCGGCGATTATCACCATCGCATTCGTGATCGCCTTCATTACCCTCATGATCTTCCTGGTTAAGCCGATGCTGGCCCGGTTAGCCAGGCGGACCAGCGATAATGAACGGCATCGCCGCGGTCTCGTGGCACTGATTCTGGTTTTTGTTTTCGCTTCCGCTTTAATCACGGAAATCATCGGCATCCACGCGTTGTTCGGGGCCTTTCTGGCGGGTGTTGTCATGCCCGCCACCGCCGGAATACGCGATATGCTCAAGGCCAGGCTCGAGACTTTGAGTCTGGTAGTTCTATTGCCCCTCTTTTTTGCGTTCACTGGTCTGCGCATGCAGATTACTCTACTAAACGATTGGCAGAGTTGGGTGCTGTGTGGACTAATTATTGTCGTCGCGATCGCCGGCAAGCTGGGTGGCAGTATGTTTATGGCGCGTTGGACCGGAATGGGTTGGCGCGATTCGTTTTCGTTAGGCGTGCTGATGAATACTCGCGGCCTGGTTGAATTGATCGTGCTGAGTGTCGGTTATGATCTGGGAATCCTTTCGGCGCGCACCTTCGCCATGCTGGTGCTCATGGCCCTGGTCACAACTTTTATGACCGGGCCGTTGCTTTCGCTGGTAAAATTCGGGTCAGAACCGCGAGCGGTAGCGACCGGGCCAGGAAGCCAACAATGAAGAGCCGGATTTCCCTCGGTCCAGTTTCGTGAGAACACGCAGCGCGAAAGTAAGGGAGTTGAACATGAAACGATTATCCATGATTGGCATTTTTGCGTTGATGTTGACTTGTTCCGCCAGTGTCTTCGCCCAGAAACCTGATTTCAATGGCTCGTGGGCCATGGATCGAGCCAGAAGCTTCGGCCTTCCGGGAAACATGAACCAAACTATGATGGTCAGCCAGACCGCCGCTGAGATGACCGTGGAAACAAGACTGATCCAACCTGGCAACGAACGAACCGTCAAAGATAGCTACGTGCTCGACGGTAAAGAGCACGATTTCACGCCGCAGGTTCCACCGGGCCAACCAGTACCCAAAGGAAAGCGGACAGCGGCATGGATGCCGGGTGGGAACGGACTCCTGATAACCAACGTGACCACGACTGAATCGCCGAAAGGACCCGTAACGACTCAGGACGTCAGGAAGTGGACGATTATCAACGGCGAGCTGGTCATCGCCCAATACGTCGATAATCCCAACGTTTCTTATGAAGCGAAGCGGATTTTCAAAAGGAATCCCTGAGGCAAATCCGCAGATTACGCAGATTACGCAGATTTTCGAAACGCAACCAGGCAAGAAAAAAGAGGTGAGAACGCCCTTGCGGCTAACTCTCACCTCTTTTCCGATTTCAGCTTCCGTCTTTTTTCTGCGTAATCTGCGTAATCTGCGGATAAATCATTTCGCGATATTGTAGGCCGCCATCTCATTCCCATTTCGCACCAGCAAATGGCCGCCGGCGATAGCTGGATAGTTCCAGGTCTTACCTTGAATCGCCGAGAAGCGCGCGACCTCGGTATGCTGATCAGGCGTCGCCCGGACCAGCACCAGGTCGCCTGTGTCGCTAATAACAATCAGGTGCCCACTTGCTAATAAGACCTGGCCATAGCCGTAACGCCCGCCCTTCCATTTGCGTTCGCCGGTTTTGACATCGACGCAAGTGAGAATGCCTTCGTCCAGGCCGTAGACGAATCCCTGGTGCAGCACCGAGCTGTTGAACTTATTCTTCATGTTCACGTTTTCCCAGACCGTGCGTGCGTTGAAGGCGTTGCCGCTGCCCGTAACTTCGACCAGCGCCGCGCCCTTGCCGTAACCGGATGAGATAAAGAATCGATTAGCGTCAACCATGATCGGCTGCGAGACATTCAGCCCCATGTCCGTGTTCCAGTCGTAGCTCCACAAGAGCGAGCCATTGCCTGGCTCGAGTCCAAAAGCCCTCGAGGAGCTGACCACCACGATTTGGCGCCGGCCGGCGAGGGTCACCAGCATGGGCGAGACATAGGCCTGGCGGTCACTCTGCGATTTCCACACCGGGGCGCCGGTCATCTTGTTGTAGGCGACGACGGAATTATTTGCTGACCCGCCGGGCAAAACTATCACCTTATCGTCAACGACCAGGGGTGAAGCAGCCATCGCCCACTGCAGGTTCGAGGCCTGATTGTCGCTGAGGATATTTTTGCCCCAGATTACGGCGCCCGTCTTCGCATCGAGACAACGAAGCTCTCCAGTTGCGCCCAACGCATAAATCCGTCCCTCATCCCAGGTCGGGGTCGCGCGCGGGCCGTCGCCGGTCGAGTCGTTGTATTCAGAGTTCCAGCCTTGCGTCCAAAGCTCGCGTCCGCTGTCGACGTCGTAAGCAGCGACGGTTTCTTTTCCGCGGCGCTGCTCGATCGTATAAGCGCGCTTGTCGGCCACGACGAACGAGGCGAAGCCCAACCCGACAGGTTGCTTCCAGAGGAGAGGTGGTCCCTGCGCGGGCCAGGCCGTCGAAACTTCCATTTCCTCGTAACGTCCATCGCGGTTCGGACCGCGAAAGTTGGTCCAGTAGTTTCGGGTGGCGTGGGCCGACGCAACCTCATTCGCTGCTCCTGTCGGTGAAGCTGCGGTTCCGGGCGCAGTTGGTTGGGCGGTAGTCGCTGCCTGGGAGCTCGCTTGTTCTCGTTGCTGGGCGCGATGCTGCTCTACCACGGCGTCGTGCTCGGCGTGCGAACCTTTGCGCAATTGGACGAAAAGGAAGACATAGCCAGCGCCCAAAGCCGCGATCAGAGAAGTCGCGCCGATTTTCGTGGCCGTGGCGGTGCCCCGGCGCATCCACAAAAGCACGATTCCCAGTGGCGGAAGCAGGATCGAAGCAATGATTAATCCAACCAACGAACTGTCTCGGGGAGCCGATTCACTGCTCTCAAACATATCTATTCTCCGATGATTTCAACCGTCGACTCTGCTGGGGCTTTTTCTTAGAAACGTTTGCGACCGAACGTCATTAACTTCTTGGACAAAGAATTGACATGGAATGTTCCAAATCACCACCATCCGCAGATTACACAGATTGCTCAGCAGCAGCTAATAACTTGCCCCAATTAATCATCTGCGTAATCTGCGGATAGTTAAATCTTCGACTTCCGCCGGTCACGCCTCGGCGTTGGTCACCCCTTCGATTGCTGGACGCAGTAGATATTCTTCTCACCTCGAATAAAAATCTTTCCGTCAGCAACTGCCGGTGAAGCATACACCGGCTCGCCGACAGAGTTAGTCCCCAGGATTTCGTGTTTGGGCCCCGCCTTGACGACAAAAGTGTCTCCGTCCTCGCTGGTGAGCAGAATCTTGCCTTCAAAAGCGATCGGCGAGGCGGTGAACGTTGCCGGAATCGGAATCCGGCCGCCCTCGTATTTGACTTCGCCAGTCCGGGCATCGAGACACGTCAGAATTCCGCGATCAGTTGTCAGATAGAGATAATCTCCGTAGAGAATTGGGGACGGCACATAGGCCGTGCCCTTCGAGTATTTCCAAATCACCGAATCACCCAAATCTCCGGACGCGCCCAGCTTTATGGCCATCACGATCTTTTCGGGAAACCCGGCGCTGACGAAAACCATTTGCTGGTTCGCGACCGGAGAAGGAATGGCATTGCTTTCGACGCCTTTGTGACGCCAGAGCTCTTTTCCCGTCGCCGGATCATAGGCGATCACAGTTTCATTCCCACTGGCAATCAATTCGGTGCGCCCGCTACCGGCCACCAGAATCGGCGTCGCCCAACTGGCTTGCACCTTGCGCGGAGTCCGCCACACTTCCTTGCCGCTCTTTTTGTCCAGCGCCACAATGAACGAAGCGGCGCCGCTTTCTTCATCGCACTGAACGATAACCAGATTTTCATGAAGAATTGGCGACGTCCCGGTGCCCATGCCGAGGGTTCCCAGCTTGCCGAGGTTGGCCTTCCACGCCAGCTTGCCATTCAGGTCGTAGGCAAAAAGCCCCTCCGTTCCAAAGAACGCATAAACCAATTTGCCGTCAGTGGCCGGGGTGGAAGATGCAAAAGAATTCTTGCGGTGCCGGTCGTCGTAGGGTGTGCCTTCGAACGCGGTCTGTTCCCACAGAATCTTGCCTGTGTCCGCATTGAGGCAAATCACTTTGAAGGTGTGCTTACGATCCGCGCCGACACTGTCGGGGTGCAGAAATGGTTTGCCGTCATCCATGTGAACAACCGCCTTGGCGCCGGGCACCACATCTCCTTCGATTGCGGTCGTCAAAAAGATCTTGTTCTCCCAGACCACCGGCGAGGAGTGTCCCCGTCCCGCAAGCGGTGTTTTCCATCTGATGTTTTTGGCCGGACCCCATTCCGCCGGCAGGTTCTTTTCGGCCGAGACACCGGTGCCTCCCGGCCCGCGCCATTGCGGCCAGTTGGCAGCGCCCGCGGTGCTGGTCAAGGCGACGACTGAAGAAAGTAGGGCGATGACGAGAATTAGTTTGATTAGTGAAGAAGTCTTCATGTTTGGATTCCCTGGTTCTTTGACTTAGATAGTTGATTGAGCTGTGGCATTCATATAGTTGACTGACCTCAGCGCAACCCGAAGGGTTGCCAGAAAGTAGCCGGTGGTCGGAGTCCGCGGAGACCACCGGAAAAATCATTAGTCATGACCGCACCCCGAAGGGGTGCCAGACGTCAGCTCAACGTAAAAGATCTTTACCGCGAAGGATCTGGCACCCCTCCGGGGTGCGACCCAATTAATCTCGCATTCCCGGTGGTCTCCGCGGACTCCGACCACCGGCTACTTTCTTTGCAACCCTTCGGGTTGCTGAGGTGAGTCAACTATATAGTTACCCTCGCAAAGCCTCCCCCGGGGCATTAACTCTAATCGCTGCTCCGCAGCTGGTCTTCGCCGCGCCGGAATCTACCGATTCTTTGCGGTGGTGGCTTTCCCCGGCGCTTCCCCAAAAGCAAACAGGTGGTTGATTCCTCTGACAATTACCAGCCCGTCTGAAATCGCCGGCGTGGCCATCATCACTTCGCCGACGGGATTGGTGGACAGCAGTTCGTATTTTGGTCCAGCCTTGACGACAAAAACGTCCCCGTCTTCACTCGACAAATAAATCTTGCCGTCCGAGGCCACCGGCGAAGACGTGAACGCGCCTCCTTTGCCCCCGAGCCGCTCCTGATAAAGACGTTCACCGGTCTTTGCGTTGTAAGCCGTCAGCACCCCCTGGTTCGAACAAGTGTAGAAAGTGTCTCCGTACACCAAAGGGGTGGGCATATAGGGCCCGCCGCGCGGCTTGCTCCAGGCGATGGCTTCGGACGAGTCCTTTCCATCCTTCAACGTGATGTCGCCGGACGCGCCTCCGAGCCGAATGGCGTAGATCGGCTGAATCGGCCGGTAACCGCTGGTCACATAAATCAAATCATGCGCGACAAATGGTGTGGGCGTCGTGATCTCTGAGTTCGGCGTCAGGCGCCACAACTCACGGCCTGTTTGCGGATCGTAGCCGCGGATGGCTTTCGTGCCGTTGGTGATTAACTCGACGCGGGTCTTGCCCTCAAAGACCGTGGGTGTCGCCCAGCCGGGAATCTCTTCGCGCGGAGTTTTCCACATCAGCTTGCCCGTCTTGATGTTATAAGCCGCGATGAAAGAATTCTTCTGCACGTCAGCCTGGATAATGACCATATCCTTGTAGATGATCGGCGAACTTCCATACTCCCACTGATAGTCCGGGTCATAGAACCATCCTGCATCAAGGATGCCCAGGTCCTGCTGCCACAAAAGTTTCCCGTTCAGGTCATAAGCGTAAAGACCATGGGAGCCAAACAGGGCAATCAGGTATTTTCCATCGGTTACGGGGGTTGAATCCGCATGCGTGGACTTCGGATGTCTTTTGACTTTTGGTAATCCTTCGTAGGCGACTCGCTCCCAGAGGATCTTGCCGGTCCGCTTGTCGAGGGCATAGACCTTCCAGGTGTGTTTGGGATTGTCTTTAACCGGCGCGACATCGCCAAAAAGACCATAGCGAGTTTCGTTCTTGGCCGCGCTGGTAACGGCGGTGGTGACAAAGATCTTATTGCCCCAGACGACGGGGCTGGAGTGCGCTAATCCGGGCAGCTCAATCTTCCAACGCACGTTGACAGCTTTCTCAACGTTCCAGTTGGTTGCGGCCGGTGGGCCCTCGACCACTCCGGTCGCGCCCGGCCCACGAAACTGTGGCCAGTTCTGGGC
>Ga0070694_100000674_pt1 | contig 18957 bp, 20 predicted proteins | sample KBSK1251metaG_FD_65470 | JGI IMG/M metagenome (GOLD analysis project Ga0070694, IMG submission 65470) | Corn, switchgrass and miscanthus rhizosphere microbial communities from Kellogg Biological Station, Michigan, USA - KBS K1-25-1 metaG | ecosystem: Host-associated > Plants > Roots >... | reverse complement strand
GCGGCGTTTCCCTGTCAGGCCCAGGAGCTCGGCCGGCTCTTTTTCACCCCCGACCAGCGCGCGGCGCTCGATGCGCGGCGCAAGGCTCGCGTGCCCGACAAGCCGGCGGCGGTCGTGGTGGCCTCGCCGACCACGCGCGTCGACGGCTACGTGAAGCGCTCGGGCGGCCGCTCGACGGTGTGGGTGAACGGCGAGTCGCTGCCCGAAGGCCCCTCGGAAGCGCGCATCGGCGAGGGCGAGCGCGTCTCCATCCCGCTCGGCGAAGCCGGCCGGCGCGCGACCCTGCGCCCGGGCGAAACGCTCGACCGCGGCACGGGCGAGGTGCGCGACGTGATCGGCGACGGTGAGATCCGTGTACGGCCCCGCGCGCGCTAGGCAACGCGGCGTCGCGGTCCTCCTCCTCGTGACGCTGCTTTTGCTCGGCGGCTTCCTGTTCGCCCTCGGCACGGTGAAGCTCGCCGCGGTCGGCGTCGAGCGCGACCGCTCGAGCATCGACGTCCTCGCGCAGGCAAAGGGCGCGCTCATCGATGCCGCGGTGAGCGACAACTCGCGTCCCGGGCAGCTGCCCTGCCCCGATGTCAACGACGATGGCGAATCGAAGAGCGGCGACGACTACAACGCCGCGACGGGCGCGTGCGTGAACCTGACCGGCCGGCTGCCGTGGAAGACGCTCGGCCTGCCCGACCTGCGCGACGACAGTGGCGAGCGGCTCTGGTACGTCGTGTCGGAGGACTTCCGCGCGAGCAACGCTCTTCCGTTGAACAGCGACACCGCGTTTCGCGCCGGCAACCTCTCGCTCACGCTAGGCGGGCTCACGCCGGGCAGCAACCTCGCGGCGATCGTCATCGCTCCCGGCGCGGTCCTGAAGCGCAGCGACGGCCACAGCCAGGTGCGCGGGTGCGGCACGGCGTGCAACCCGATCGATTTCCTCGACCTCGCGGCGGGCCAGGACAACGCCGACGCGAACCGGATCTTCGTCTCCGCGCAGCGCAGCGACACCTTCAACGACCGCCTGATGCCGGTGTACTCGGACGACATCATGCGCCTCGTCGAGCGGCGCGCGGCACGCGAGTTCGCGATGCGGCTGCGCGAGCACTACGACGCCTGGGACACGACGGCGGTCGTGGGCGGCGTGAACAAGGGCTTCTACCCGTATGCCGCCGCCTACGGCGATCCGTACACGGCGCAGGTCGGCACGAACGGGACCACGACCGGGCTTCTCCCCGCCGCGACCACGCCGCTCACGTGGTCGAACGCATCGCTCGGCTGCGTCGGAAACGGCACGGCGACGCTCACCTGCAATTCGCTCGTCGTCTGCATCGTCATTTGCGCGCCGACCCTGTCGGCGACGGTCGACAATGTCGGCACGCGCTTCGTCGACCCGCCCACGGCCGCCAACGTCCAGGTGCTGCTCGGCCTGTCGCTCGGCGGCTCGGCCACCTGGACGCTGAACAAGGCGGCGCGCCGGCTCGATTTCTCGTACGGCGGCTTCGTGACCGCCGGCGTGATCCAGATCCAGGTGAGCGCGCCGCAGGCGAGCCCCTGGCTCGCGAGCTCCTGGCTCATCGCGAACAACTGGCACCAGAGCGCCTACTACGCGCTCTCCTCCGGCTACGCCGTGGACGGCGCCCATGCCTGCGGCGGCGCCGGTCCCGCCTGCATGAGCATCGCGAACACCGCGATCCCGACCGGCGACAAGCACGCGGTCGTGGTCATGTCGGGGCGGCAGCTCGCCTCGGCCGGGCAGGCGGCGCGGCCGCTCGCGACGCCCGTGGCGCTCACCCAGCTCTTCGAGGGGCTGAATGCCGACGCGACACTGACGCAATTCGAGTCCAACGCGCGCACGCTCACTTTCAACGACACCGCGGTCGCGGTGCGGCCATGAGGCGCGCGCGCGGCTTCACGCTGGTCGAGCTCGCGGTGGCGCTCGCCGTCATCGGCCTGCTTCTCGGCATGCTGGTGATGCCGCTCTCCGCGCAGGTCGACCAGCAGCGCAATAGCGAGACGCAGAAGCTGCTCGGCCTCAACACCGAGGCGGTGCTCGGATTCGCGGTGGCGAACGGCCGCCTGCCCTGCCCGGCGACGCCCGGCACGGCGACCGGGGTGGCCGGCGCCGGCGTCGAGAACAAGCCCGGCGCCGCCTGCGGGCTCACCGAAGGCGTGCTTCCCTGGGCGACGCTCGGCGTGCAGGAAACCGACGCCTGGGGCCGGCGCTTCACGTATCGCGTCACGCTCGTGCTGGCGGACGATCCGACCGGCGGCCTGCAGGCTTCGTTCATGCTCACCGACACCGGCGACATCACGGTGAAGGCCACTTCCGGCGGCGCCAGCATCGCGACCAACGTCGCCGCGGTCATCGTCTCGCACGGGAAGAACGGCCTGGGCGCCATCCAGACGAGCGGCGTGCAGCTCGCCGGCGCGGCGGGCGACGAGCTCGAGAACGCGAACGCCGACGCGAACTTCGTCTCCAAGCTGCCCGACACGGCCTTCGACGACCTGGTCGCCTGGGTCTCGCCCAACGTGCTGAAGAGCCGCATGGTGGCCGCGAACCGCCTGCCGTAGCCCGCTTCATCCGCGCGTCCGATCCGCGGCACGGCTGTGAGCTTCGGCACAGCCGCTCGGTCTAGAACTGCGTTCCGGCGCGCAGCCGGCGCCTAGAGTGAACCATGGTCACCGGCAGGCGCCGCCAGCGCGGCGCGGCGCTCCTGGCGCTCGCGGCGATGGTGGTGCTCGGGACCACGTGGTTCGTGCTGTCCACGGTCAGCTCGGCAGCGGCGCGCTCGGGGGCACAGGTGGCGCACAACGCGCGCGCGCTCGCCGAGGCGAAGGCGGCGCTCATCGCCTGGGTAGCGACCCGCGCGCTCGACGCGGCCGAGGACAATCCGGGGCGGCTGCCGTGCCCGCAGGCCTGGGGCGACGTCGGCACGGCGAACGAGGGACGCGCGGCCGCGGTGTGCTCGAACCCGATCGGCTGGCTGCCGTGGCGCACGCTCGGGCTGCCGCGCATGCTCGACGCCGGCGGCCGCCAGCTCTGGTACGTGGTCTCGCCGGGGTGGCATCTCCCCAACGCCAGCGCCTCGCTCACCATCAACTCCGACACGCCCGGCCAGCTCACGGTCGACGGCCGGCGCGCCGTCGCGCTCGTCATCGCGCCGGGCGCGCCGCTCGTCATCGCGCCGAATCCCGCGCAGCTCGCCGCGGGCTGCAGCGCGCGCAGTCAATCGCAGGCGCTGCCCGAACTGAAGCTCGCGCTGAATCCGCGCGACTTTCTCGAGTGCTATAGCGGCACCACCTTCAACACCGCGGTGGTCGACAACGCCGTCAACCGCGTCTCGAACGACCAGGTGCTCGCGATCAGCGCCGCGGAGCTGGTGTCGGCCCTCGAGGCCGCGATCGCCAAGCGCATCGAGCGCGACATTGCGCCGGCGCTGAAAGGCGTCTACGCCGGCGCGGACTGGGGCCTCGACGCGAGCCACCCGGTGTTTCCCTTTGCCGCGCCCTTTGCGAATCCCGGCACCTCCAGCTTCCGCGGCGCGGCCGGCACCTTCCAGGGCCTGGTGCCGCTTCATCCGGCGCAAGGCTTCGTCGATTTTGCGGCAACGCCCGCCGACGCCTCTGCATTCCCGAGCACCCTCCTGAGCCAGACCTGCGTGTGGGAATCGGTGGAGGTGCGCCGCTGCGAGGGCCAGTACGAAAAGAGCGCCCGCATCGAGATGAGCGCGACGTTCAGCAACGTGGCGATGGGACTGCGCGCGCTCGACCCCGCGCGCATGCAGGTGTTCGCACGCGACATGGCCGGGACGAGCGCATGGCTACCGTTGCCGGTGTCGCACACGGCCAAGCTGAACAGCGACGGCTCGGCAACCGTCACCTTCGGCGCGACGTTGCCCAACACCAGCGCGACGGGCTGGTTTCGCATCCGCGTCGAGCGCGCGGCGCTCGCCGATCATCCGCTGCTCGATCCGGCGCATCCGGCGACCGGCTGGTTCGTGCGCAACCAGTGGCACCGCCTGGTCTACTACGCGATCGCGCCCGCTCATGCGGCGAGCGGGACGCATCCGCGCACCTGCCTGGTTTGTCTTGAAATCAAAAACATGGAACCCGCGAGGCAGCAGCGAGCGATCCTGATCCTCGCCGGGCGCAGCCTCACCGGCGCGCCGCGGCCGAACGGCGAGCTCGCCGATTTCCTCGAAGGCGCGAACGCTGACGCGAGCGCCGGATTCGAAAGCCGCGCGGCGAGCGCGGGCTTCAACGACCGCATCGTCGTCGTGGACGCGAACCCGTGATGCGCGGCTTCACGCTCACCGAGCTCGCCGTGGTGCTGGTGATCATCGGCATCCTCATGGCGAGCGGCGTGTACACGATGTCGGCGCAGGTCGAGAGCCGCTACCGCGCCGACACGCAGCGGCGCCTCGACGAGGCGAAGGACCTGCTGGTGGGCTTCGCGCTGGTCCACGGCCGCCTGCCGTGTCCCGGCATCGCGAGCGGCGACGAGGCGGGCGGCGGCGCGGCGGCGTGCGCGAGCCCCTACGGCGGCTTCCTGCCGGCGCGGGCGATCGGCTTCCAGCCGACCGACGCGGCAGGCTTCGCGCTCGATGCCTGGGGAAACCGCATCCGCTATGCCGTCTCTGCGACGGCCTGGGGAACGGCGCCGGCGCGCTTCACGCGCCAGCACGCCGCGGCGGCGCCGTGGAGCATCACGCAAACGCCCGGCGATCTCGTGGTCTGCAGCGCCTCGCCCGCGGTGGCGAGCGCGCTCGCCTGCGATGCCGGCACCAGCCTCACCAACCAGAACACCGTGGTGGCGGTCGTGTTCTCGACCGGGAAGAACGGCGCGGCCGCGCCGGGCGGCGCCAACGAGGCGCGCAACCTCGACGCCAACGCGCTTTTCGTCAGCCGCACGCCCGATCCGCCGTCGGCGGCGGGCGGCGAGTTCGACGACCTGGTGAGCTGGATCCCGGTGGGGCTGCTCTATGGCCGCATGATCGCGGCCGGCGCGCTGCCCTGAACGAGGGCGAAGCACACCTCGCCGTCGCGGTTCGTCTCGAGCTCGAGCCGGTAGCCGCTCGCCTCGGCGTGGCGCGCCGCCTGGTACAGACCGATTCCCAGGCCGCTTTTCGACGGCACCGGCGCGCGCAGGAGCTGCGCCGCGATCTCCGCGGGCACCGCCGCGCCGCTGTCGCACACGCGCAGCGCGAGCTGCTCGCCGGATTCCAGCGTCACGCGCACGCGCAGCGCCTCGTCATCGACGCGCTTGGCGAGCGCGTTGCGGATCAGGTTGTCGGCGACGCCGTCGAAGAGCGAGCGCGGCAGGCGCACGCCGGCGCTCGCGCGCACCGGCTCGAACTCGACGCCCTCGCCGCGGTACTGGCGCGCGATCGCGTCCCACCACGCGCGCGCGGCCACATAGCTCTCGCCCGCGGCCTGCGGCCGCTGGAACTTGGCGAGCGTCTCCGAGAGCCGCCGCTCGATCAGCGGCAGCTGGCGGCGCACCAGGGAATCGAGCTGCGCCGAGCGGCCTTCCTCGCGCGCGGCGAGCGAGGTCAGCACCGAGAGCGACTGCAGCAGGTTCTTGATGTCGTGCGTGAGGCGCGCGCCGGTCTCGTGCACCGCCTGCACGTAGCCCGCCTGGCGCAGCTTCTCCTCGCGCAGCTTGGCGACGTAGAACTCGGCGAGCAGCTGGCCGAGAAGGTGCAGGTGCCATTGCAGCGCCGGCCCGAGGCGGTAGCGCGAGTAGACCGTGAGCTCGAGCTCGGTGGAGGAGTAATCCACGCCCTGCGGCGTGCGCGTGCCCTGCTCGCCCGTCGCCTCGCCCGCGCGCCAGCGCACGCCCGCGACCGACTCCAGGCGCAGGAGCGCCGCCACCGCCTCGTCGAGGAAGCGTTCCGGCCGCGCTTCGACCTGCGAGAGCTCGGCGAGGAACTGCAGCCAGCGCTCGACCGGCAGGCCGATCGAGAAGAGATAGCGTGCGAAGAACACGCCGATCCCGCCGCCGGCGCGTGGATTCCACGCCAGGGCGACGAGCAGCATCGTGCCCGCGGTGAGGAACACGGTGTAGGTGAGCGCCTCCAGGTAGGGCGTGCGCCCGAGCGTCATGAAGGTAAAGCTGCCCAGGATCACCACCACGAGCAGCAGCATCAGGAACAGGCTGTAGAAGAAGTCGATGAGGTGCGGGGCGTCGGCCGGATCGGCCTCGGCGGGAAAGAGCGCGATCAGCACGAATGCGACCGGCAGCACGTACTCGGCGTAGGCGCGGATCTCGGGGTCGATCTCGCGCCGCGGCGAGATCTCGGGGAGGATCGCGATCGCGAGCAGCGCGAGGAGGTACGCGAGCACCACGAGGTAGCAGCGGCGCTGCCAGCGCGCGTGCTGCTGGTACACCTTGCCTCCGACCAGTCCCGCCAGCACCACCACCCAGAAGGCGAGGAGCCACCAGTCGAGCCACAGCATCACGCCCGAGGCGACGAAGGCGAGGATCAGGCCCTGCGTCGTCGAGACGCGCTGCTCGGCGCGCATGAACGGCTGCCACAGCAGGAGCAGCCCCAGGTGCGCGAGGAGCAGCGCGCGCGCCCAGGGATCGGACACGCCGCGGAACACCGCGACGTGCAGGAGCGCGAGCATCGCCACCACCACGATGCGCCAGTAGCGCTGGCTGAAGCTCCACGTGGTGTTCGCAAGCCGCGTCAGCACGGGCACCGACGCCGTGATCGGTTGCATGAGATTTTCCCCGCGACTAGTCTACAGAAGACGTGCCTGCCGCCATCCTCGCCCGGACGGTCCTCCTCGAAGCGCGCCGCGGCGGGCTGCCATGGCTCGCCGCCGCGAGCCTCGCCGTCGCCCTCGGCCTCGCGGCGTTCGTCTCGCAGGTCGCGCTGACCGAGAGCCGCTCGCTCCAGGCATCGCTCCTCGCCTCGGTGCTGCGCGCCTGCGCGATGTTCCTGGTCGCCGCGCAGGTGACTTCCAGCACGCTGCGCGAGCAGAACGACAAGGCGCTCGAGCTCATGCTGTCGCTGCCGCTTTCGCGCGCGGCGCACTACCTCGGCCGCCTCGCGGGCTTCATCGCCTGCGGAGCGCTGCTTGCCGTCGCATTTTCTCTGCCGCTTCTTCTGTGGGCTTCTCCCGCGGCCGTCGCGCTGTGGGGTCTGTCGCTTGCCTGCGAGGCGGCGCTCGTCGCCGCGGCGTCGCTTTTCTTCGCCATGACCCTCGCGCAGTTCGCGCCGGCGATCGCCGCCACCGCCGGCCTCTATCTCCTCGCGCGCTCGATCGGCGCGATCCAGGCCATCGCCGGCAGCCCGCTCACCGAAAACCGCCTGGCGCAGTACGCGATCGACGCCGTGGCGCTGCTCCTGCCGCGCCTGGACGCCGTCACGCGGACCGCGTGGCTGCTCTACGAAGCACCCACGGCCGGCGTCTACGCCGCGGCGCTCGGCACGCTCATCCTCTACACCGCACTGCTCGCGGCCGCGGGCCTGTTCGACTTCTACCGGAGAAGCGTGTGAGCCGCGACCAGCGGCCGATTTCGTCGGTGCCGCGCGCCGTGCTTCTGGTGTTGGCTCTCACCCTGGTTGTCCAGATCGCCCTGCAGGGGAGCCGGCACGCGGGTCCTCGCGCAGCCGAAGATTTGCCGCCCGCTCCGGAGCCGCAGGGGCTGCGCCTCGCGAGCTTCGGCGAGCCCGAAACCGCGGCGCGGCTCTCCATGGTTTACCTGCAGTCTTTCGATTTCCCTCGCATCGATCTGCAGCGCGCCCTCGACTGGCTCCGCGGGCCCCTGGCGCTGGATCCTCGCAGCCAGTACCCGCTCTTCCTCGCCGCGCGCGTCTACGCGGAAAGCGCCGACCCGGCGCGCCAGCGCGCGGTGCTCGAATTCGTGTACCAGGAATTCCTGCAGGATCCCAATCGGCGCTGGCCCTGGCTCGCGCACGCTGCGCTGCTCGCGAAGCACCGCCTCAAGGACCTCGCGCTGGCACGCCGCTATGCCCACGCGGTGCAGGAAAAGACGACGGCGCGCGACGTTCCGCTCTGGGCGACGCAGATGGAGATCTTCATCCTCGAGGACATGAACGAGCTCGAGGCAGCCAAGATCATGATCGGCGGCCTGCTGCAGAGCGGCACGCTCAGCGACCCGGCGGAGATCCGCTTCCTGAAGGAGCGCCTGGATGCGCTCGAGGGACGTAAGTGAGTGTCAGCCTACCGACGCGACCTGTCGGCATCTCGACGCTTTACTTGCAGTTGGTTTCCTAACCTGTTGTTTTTTATACCATCCAAAATGGCACGGGGCTTGCAAATCGAGGCCACCTAGTTCGCACACCGCAGGGAAGAACCATGAGAACCAGACAACACGGCTTCACACTCGTCGAAATCGCCATCGTGCTCGTGATCATCGGCCTGCTGCTCGGCGGCATCCTGAAAGGCCAGGAAATGATCACCCAGGCGAAGATCAAGAACGTGATCGCGGACATGTCCGGCGTCTCGGCTGCCATGTACGGCTACCAGGATCGCTACCGCGCGCTGCCGGGCGACGACAAGAACGCGGCGGGCCGCTGGACCGGCTCTCCCGTCCCGGGCACCGGCACCGTCGGTAACGGCGTCATCGAGGGCAAGTGGACCGCGGCGGCGACCGAAGCAATCATCTTCTGGGATCACCTGCGCCGCGCGGGCTTCGTCTCGGGAGCTGGGGCGGAAAATCCGTTCAATGCCGTCTCCGGCAAGATGGGCGTGCAAAGCGGCGACGGCTCGGGACCGACCCCGGCCGGGATCCTGAGCGACGGCGCTGCGACGCCGACGCTCTTTACCTCGCTCCTGCTGTGCTCGGGCGCACTACCCGACAAGATCGCGATCTCGGTCGATGCGCAGATGGACGATGGAGTCGGCACCACCGGTAGCGTGCGTTCCATGAAATCCCCGGGGAACCCCGACACGATCGCGGCGGCCGCGAGCACGTACGTGGAAGACGGCGTCAGCACCTACGTCATCTGCCGCCAGATGTAGGTTTCTTGTAGCTCATGAAAGCCCGCGCGAGCGGGCTTTTTTTTGGAGATCTGCGAGTTGACGCGTTACTTAGGTAACTGCCCCCTCGGCCTAGTCAAATCCGGCCGGACCGCTACCGGCAGTTCTGACGGCGGTTCTAAGGAGTCCACCGCTTTCAGCAGCAGAGAGTCGGGTACCACCATGGTCCCGTCCAGAAAACGCTGAACCATAGTCTCGCTGACGCCCAGTTCCCCGGCTGTCCGCTCGATCCCTAGCTTCGCTACCACCTTTGCTAGGACTCGTTGCCCTAGTTTCCCCATGCGCGGCGGATTTTCCGGATGGAGAGCTGTGCCCACAAGTCGGGGAAAACCCTAGGGGTATTGTCAGGATCGCACTCCCAGGCCGCTATTGCGCGGTCAAGCGCTCTTCCGCGTCGGCGAGCGCCTCCGGCGTGCCTAGCAGCACCACGACATCTCCTGCCTGAAGCGGTCCGGCGTCGGCCGGGCTGAGCTTCGCCTTGACGCCGCGCCGCCGCACGACGCGCACCTGCACCGGAAGGTCGATTTCCTCGAGCGAGCGCCCGAGCGCGCGCGCGCCGGGCTCGAGGGTCACCGAGTGCAGCACCGCGGTCGCATCGCCTTCGTCGCGCCCCTGGAAGAGCCCGCGCAGCAGGCCGTAGCGCTCCTCGCGCACCTGGCTCACGCGGCGCATCACGCGGCTGAACGGCACGCCGACCCAGACCAGCGTGTGCGAGGCGAGCATCAGGCCCGACTCGAATGCCTCGGGCACGACCTCGGAGGCGCCGGCGGCGGTGAGCGGCGCGATGTCGGCCTCGTCGCGCGCGCGCACGATCACCGGCAGCGTCGGGTTCATGTCGTGGATGTGGGCGAGCACGCGCACCGCGGTCGCCGCGTCGGCGAAGGTGAGCACCACCGCGGCGGCGCGCGAGATGCCCGCGGCGATCAGCGCCTCGCGCCGCAGCCCGTCGGCGAACACCACCGTATCGCCCGCCGCCGCGGCCTCGCGCACGCGCTCCGGGTCGAGGTCGAGCGCGATATAGCGCACGCCCTCGGCGTCGAGCAGGCGCGCCAGGCGCTGGCCGTTGCGGCCGTAGCCGACGATGATCACGTGGCGCTCGGCCTCGAGCGACTGCACCGCGACCCGGTGCAGCGCGAGCGAACGCTGCATCCACTCCGAGCGCGAGAGGCGCAGCGCGATCGTGTCGCTCGCCGCGATCAGGAACGGCGCGGCGAGCATCGAAAGGATCATCGCCGCGAGCAGCGGCTGCAGCACGTTCTGGCTCACGATCCCGGCGATGCCGGCGAGCGCGAGCAGGACGAAGCCGAACTCGCCGCCCTGCCCGAGCGCGAGCGCGCTGCGTAGCGCCGTGCCGGTCGAGGCGCCGAAGCCGCGCGACAGTCCCGCCACCACGATCATCTTCGCCGCCGTCAGCACGAAGAAGAACGCGAGCACCGTTCCCGGGTACGACAGCACCAGCCGCAGGTCGAGCAGCATGCCGATGGTGACGAAGAAAAGACCGAGCAGCACGTCGCGGAACGGCTTGATGTCCTGCTCGACCTGGAAGCGGTACTCGGTTTCGGAAATGAGCATGCCGGCGAGGAAAGCGCCGAGCACGAGCGAGAGCCCCGCCGCCGCGGTCACGAACGCGGCGATGAGGGTGATGAGGAGCACGTTCAGCACGAACAGCTCGTTCGAGCGCCGCCGCGCCACGGTGCGCAGCCACGCGCGCATCGGCCGCGGCCCGCCGAGGATCACGATGACGAGCGCCGCGGCCGCCTTGGCGAGCGCCACCGCCATGGCGAAGCCGACCGCGTCGGCCGGCTGGCCGAGCACCGGGATCAGCACGAGGAGCGGCACCACCGCAAGGTCCTGGAAGAGCAGCACCGCGATCACTTCGCGGCCGTGCGCGCTGTCGAGCTCGCCGCGCTCGGCGAGGAGCTTCGACACGATCGCGGTGGAGGACATCGCCACGATGCCGCCGAGCGCGAGGCCGGTCTGCCACGGCGTGCCGAGCGCGGCCGCGCCCGCGCCGGCGAGGCCGATGGTCGCGGCGACCTGCGCGAATCCGAGGCCGAACACCAGGCGGCGCATCGAGCGCAGCTTGCTCAGGCTGAATTCGAGGCCGATCGAGAACATGAGGAACACCACGCCGAATTCCGCGAGGCGCATCGTCTCCTCGCGCTCCGACACCACGCCCAGGGCATGCGGGCCGAGCGCGATGCCGGTGAGGAGATAGCCGATGATCGGCGGCAGCCGCAGGCTGCGGCACGCGGCCACCGCGAGCACGCTCGAGGCGAGCAGCACGAGTACGGTGAGCAGGGCGGGTCCCCCGCTAATTGCGCTATGGTCCATGGGCTATACTCCCCCGGATGATAAAGGCAGAGCGAAAAAAGGCTCCGACGCAGGCGCGGCCGGACGGGGCCGTCGCGCTCGCCAGGCAGGTGCTGCAGATCGAAGCCGATGCCGTGCGCGCACTGATCGGGCGCGTCGATCAGCGGTTCGAGAACGCCGTCGAGCTGATTCATCACCGCGGCGGACGCGTGATCGTCAGCGGCATGGGCAAGTCCGGCCACATCGCGCGCAAGATCGCCTCGACCCTCGCGAGCACCGGCACGCCGGCCTACTTCGTCCACCCGGCCGAGGCGAGCCACGGCGACCTCGGCATGATCGAAAGCGGCGACGTGTTCATCGCCATCTCGTACTCCGGCTCGAGCGAGGAGCTGCTGCAGATCGTGCCGCAGGTGAAGCGCCGCGGCGCGAAGCTGATCGCGATCACCGGCAAGCCCGATTCCACGCTCGCGCGCGAGGCCGACGTGAACCTCGACGCCGGCGTCGAGCAGGAGGCCTGCCCGCACAACCTCGCGCCGACCGCGAGCACCACGGCGGCGCTCGCGCTGGGCGACGCCCTCGCCGTCGCGCTCCTCGACCGGCGCGGCTTCTCCGCCGCGGATTTCGCGCGCACCCATCCGCGCGGCGGCCTGCCGAGCCAGGCGCTGGCGCGCCAGGCGCTGCTCCACGTGAGCGACGTGATGCGCAGCGGCGACCAGGTGCCGCAGGTCAGGAGCGGCGTCTCCCTCAAGGATGCGGTGATCGAGATGTCGCGCGGGCGCATCGGCATGACCGCGGTCCTCGACGGCGCGGGGCGCGTGAAGGGCGTGTTCACCGACGGCGACCTGCGCCGCACGGTCGAAAAGCGCACCCGGCTCGACGGCGTCTCGGTCGACGAGGTCATGACCACCAGCCCGCGCAGCGTGCGCCCGGACACCCTGGCGGCCGAGGCCGTGCACGTGATGGAGGCGAACAAGGTCAACCAGCTGCTCGTCGTGGACGAGCGCGGTGCGCTGGTCGGGGCGCTCAACATGCACGACCTGTTCCGCGCCCGAGTGATTTGAAAGAAGCGTTTCCCGAAGCACTCGAGCGCGCGCGAGGCGTGCGGCTCATGATCTTCGACGTCGACGGCGTGCTCACCGACGGCACGCTGCTCTACGGGCCGGCGGGCGAGGAGCTCAAGGCGTTCTCGGCCCACGACGGCCACGGCCTGAAGATGCTCGCGGCGAGCGGCGTGCCGTGCGCGCTGCTCTCCGGGCGCAAGTCGAAGGCGGTGGCGCTGCGCGCCGAGGAGCTCGGCATCGCGCACGTCCTGCAGGGCATCGAGAACAAGCTGGAAGCCTGTCAACGCCTCGGTGTTGACCTCAACGACATCGGCTTCATGGGAGACGAGCTGGTCGACCTGCCCGTGCTCACCCGCTGCCGCTTCGCCTGCGCGCCGCGCGAGGCGCCGGAAGCGGTGCGTAGCCGCGTGCACTACGTCGCGCAGGCCCCGGCCGGCCGCGGTGCGGCGCGCGAGGTGTGCGAGCTCGTGATGCGCGCGCAGCAGACCCTCGACCAGGCGGTGCACTCCTACCTGCGATGAAGTTCTCGACCACGCGGCTCTTTCCGCTCGGGCTGATGCTCGCGCTCGCGCTCCTCACCTTCTACCTCGAGCGCACGGTGCGCGAGGACGACTCGCCGCCGGCGGCGCGGCGCCACGATCCCGATTACTACGTCGCCAAGTTCACCACCACGACCTACAACCGCGAGGGCGCGGTCGAGAGCGTGATGTCGGCCGAGCGCATGGTGCACTACCCCGACGACGACACCACCGAGCTCTTCGAGCCGCGCGTGATGCAGACCAAGCCGCAGCAGCCGCGCTACACGGTGCGCGCCGAGCGCGGCCAGCTCTCGCGCGACGGCGACGAGATCTTCCTCTACGGCAGCGTGCTCCTCGTGCGCGAGGCCGCGGCCGACCGGCCCGAAGCGCGCATGACCACCGACTTCCTGCACATCCTGCGCGACCGCGGGCTGGTGCGCACCGACCGCGAGGTGAAGATCGTCGAGGGCGTGAACTCGCTCTTCGGCCGCGGCATGGAGTACAACAACGAGTCGCGCGAGCTCGTGCTGCGCAGCGACGTGCAAGCCGTCTTCGGCATCAGCGGCGGCGAATGAAAAGGTTTTGTATTGCAATCGTGGCGCTGTCGCTGGCCGGTCCGGTGTTTTCGGAAAAAGCTGACCGCGACAAGCCGACGCAGGTCGAGGCGAACCGCATGAGCGCCGACGACGCGCGGCGCATGAACATCTTCGAGGGCAACGTGGTGGTGACGAAGGGCACGATCACGGTGCGCGCCGACCGGCTGGTGGTGCGCCAGGACGCCGAGGGGTTCCAGTTCGCCACGGCCACCGGCAAGCCCGCGCGCTTCCGCCAGCGCCAGGACGCGAAGCCCGGCGAGAAGGAAGGCATCTGGATCGACGGCGAGGCGCTGCGCATCGAGCTCGACGACAAGAACCAGAAGATCGAGCTGTTCGAGAACGCGCGCGTCACGCGCGGCTGCGACGAAGTCGCGGGCAACTACATCTTCGTCGACCAGCGCTCCGACTTCTACGAGGTGAGCGCGGGCAAGGGCGCGGAAAAGGGCCGTGTGAAGGCGGTGATCCAGCCAAAGCCGGCCGCGGACGCGGCGGCGAAGCCGGGCTGTAAATGATGGAGAAGCAGAGCTCGTTGCGCTCCCAGAAGCTGCGCAAGCGCTACAAGTCCCGCACCGTGGTCCAGGACGTCTCGCTCGAAGTGACGAGCGGCGAAGTCGTGGGGCTGCTGGGGCCGAACGGCGCCGGGAAAACCACCTGCTTCTACATGATCGTGGGGCTGATCCCGGTCGACGCCGGCTCGATCCACCTGAACGACCGCGAGCTCACGCACCTGCCGATCCACCGCCGCGCGCGCCTGGGCATCTCCTACCTGCCGCAGGAGAACTCGGTGTTCCGCCGCCTCACGGTGGAGGAGAACGTGCAGGCGATCCTCGAGCTGCAGGGGCTGAAGGGCGAGGAGATCGAGCCGCGGCTCGCCGAGCTCCTGAAGGACTTGAACATCGCGCATTTGCGCAAGCACGCGGCGATCTCGCTCTCGGGCGGCGAGCGCCGGCGCCTGGAGATCGCGCGCGCGCTCGGCACCAAGCCGGCGTTCATCCTGCTCGACGAGCCCTTCGCCGGCGTCGACCCGATCGCGGTGCTCGACATCCAGCGCATCATTCGGTTCCTCAAGGAACGGGGGATCGGGGTGCTCATAACAGACCATAACGTCCGCGAGACCCTCGGCATCTGCGATCGCGCGTACATTATCAACGAGGGCGCCGTGCTCGCTTCGGGCCATCCCGAGGAGATTGTCTATAATGACAGCGTTCGCCGAGTATATCTGGGCGAGAATTTCCGCATGTAGCCGTCGATGAAGCCGTCGCTTCAATTTCGCCTATCCCAGCACCTCACGCTCACGCCGCAGCTGCAGCAGTCGATCCGATTGCTGCAGCTGTCCACGGTCGAGCTCAACCAGGAGATCGAGCGCATCCTGATGGAGAACCCCGCGCTCGAGCGCGAGGATGAGCACGAGGCGCCGCCGGCGAAAGGTCAGACCGAGGGGCCAACGGAGCCCGCCGCGGCGCCGAGCGCGTCCGAGACGGTCCATGCGGAAGCCCCGGACTGGCCGAGCGAGGTCGCGGCCAACTGGCGCGGCCCCGAGGACGACGAGGAAGGCGACCGCACCCATGCCACGCCCGACACGCCCACCCTGCGCGACCATCTGCGCGGACAGCTTTCGCTCACCAACCTCGGCGTGCGCGACCGCGCCTTCGTCGAGATCCTGATCGACGCGCTCGACGAGGACGGCTACCTGACGCAGCCGCTCGAAGAGATCGCGGCGCTCCTGCCGCCCGAAGCCGAAGCGAGCGCGGAAGAATTCAACATCGCGCTGCGCCACCTGCAGCACTTCGAGCCCGCCGGCGTCGGCGCGCGCTCGCCAAGCGAGTGCCTGACCCTGCAGATCAAGCCGCTCGCGGAGTGCGCCGAACGTACCCTCGCGTTGGAGATCGTCGAAAAGCACCTCGACCTCCTCGCGGCGCGCGACTACACGCGCCTCAAGAGCGCCACCGGCGCGAGCGAAGACGCGCTGCGCGAGGCGCAGCGCCTGATCCAGGGGCTCAACCCGCGCCCGGGCGCGGCGTTTGCGAAGCTCGAGGCGCGCTACGTCACGCCCGACGTGATCGTGAAGAAGGTGCGCAACGTGTGGCGCGCCAGCCTGAATCCCGACGCCATGCCGCGCCTGCGCATCAACCGGCTCTACGCCGAGCTCGCCGCGGCCGCGCGCAGCGGCACCGGCATCACGTCGCAGCTCCAGGAGGCGCGCTGGCTGATCAAGAACGTGCAGCAGCGCTTCGACACCATCCTGCGCGTGTCGCAGGCGATCGTCGACCGCCAGCGCCATTTCCTCGAGCACGGAGAAGTGGCGATGCGCCCCCTGGTTCTTCGTGAAATCGCCTCCACCCTCAGCCTGCACGAAAGCACCATCTCGCGCGTCACGACGCAGAAGTTCATGGCGACGCCGCGCGGCACCTTCGAGCTCAAGTACTTCTTCGGCAGCCACGTCGCCACCGATGCCGGCGGCGCGGCGTCCTCCACCGCGATCCGCGCGCTCATCAAGCAGCTCGTCGCCGCCGAGGACACCAAGGCGCCGCTCTCGGATGCGCGCATCTCGCAGATCCTGGGCGAGCAGGGCATCGTGGTCGCGCGGCGCACGATCGCGAAGTATCGCGAATCGATGCAGATTCCTCCGGTGAATCAGCGCAAGGCTCTTTGACGAGAAAGGCAGGAACATGAATCTGAGCGTCAGCGGCCACCATCTCGAAGTCACGCCTTCCCTGCGGAGCTACGTGCAGTCGAAGATCGGCCGGGTCCGGCGGCACTTCGACCACGTGATCGACGCGCACGTCATCCTCACGGCGGACAAGCTGCGGCAGAAGGCCGAGGTCACGCTGCACGTGGCCGGCAAGGACCTGCACTGCGAGAGCGAGGACGGCGACCTCTACGCCGCGATCGATCTCCTGGCGGACAAGCTCGACCGGCAGGTCCTCAAATACAAAGATAAACTCTACGACAAGCGCGCATGACGAAATCGGGACGAAATCAGGGACAGACCACGGTTTTGTTGCGGACCTGAGCCAATGAGCCTCGTCGCAAAGATACTTTCCGTCTCCCACGTCCGCGTGGATCTCCAGGCATCCAGCAAGAAGCGCCTGTTCGAGCAGGCGGGGCTTCTGTTCGAGAACCTCGACGGCATCGGGAAGAACGTGGTGTTCGACAGCCTGTTCGCGCGCGAGAAGCTCGGCTCGACGGGCCTCGGCCAGGGGGTCGCGATCCCGCACGGCCGCATCAAGGGGCTGAAGGAGGCGCTCGGCGCCTTCGTGCGGCTCGCGCAGCCGGTGCCGTTCGACGCCCCCGACGGCAACCCGGTCAGCCTGGTGTTCGTGCTGCTGGTGCCGGAAAAGGCCACCGAGAAGCACCTCCAGATCCTGTCGGAGCTGGCGCAGATGTTCTCCGACAAGACGCTGCGCGAGGCGATGGGCCGCGCCGGCGACGCCGATGCGCTCTACCAGCTGATTGCCGCATGGCAGCCGGATGCTACAGGTCAACGTCGCGCGGCTGCATGACGACAACCGCGACGCGCTTTCGCTCGCGTGGGTCGCCGGGCGCGAAGGCGGCACGGCCGTGCGGCGCGAGGCCGCGGCGGCGGCCGCGCTGATCGGCCACCTCAACCTCACCCACCCCAACTCGATCCAGGTCATCGGCGCCTACGAGGCCGGCATCGTGGGCAACTTCGTCGAGCGCCTGCTCGAGTCGCATCCCGCCGCGGTGATCGTCGCCGACGGCGTCGCGCCGCCGGCGACGCTGGTCGAGTCGGCGACGCGCACCCAGACGCCGCTCTTTACCTCGCCGCTTCCGGCGCCGAAGGTGATCGAGAAGCTCGCGCGCTACCTCGCCAAGCTGCTCGCCGAGTCGACCGAGCTGCACGGCGTGTTCATGGACGTGCTCGGCCTGGGCGTGCTCATCACCGGCGAGTCGGGCGTCGGCAAGAGCGAGCTCGGCCTCGAGCTCATCAGCCGCGGCCACGGCCTGGTCGCCGACGACGTGGTCGAGGTCTCGCGCATCGCCGCGGGCGCGCTCGAAGGCCGCTGCCCCGCGCTCCTCAAGGACTTCATCGAGGTGCGCGGCCTGGGGGTCCTCAACATCCGCACCATCTTCGGCGAGACCGCGGTGCGCCGGAAGATGAAGCTCCGGCTGGTGGCGCATCTCGCGCGGCTGCCGGCCAACAGCCGCGACCCGACCGAGCGGCTGCCGCTCTCCGAGCTGAGCGAGGAGATCCTCGGCGTCACGGTGCGCAAGGTGCTGATCCCGGTCGCCGCCGGGCGCAACCTCGCGGTGCTGGTCGAGGCCGCGGTGCGCAACGAGATCCTCAAGCTGCGCGGCATCGACTCGATGGCAGAATTCCTCGCCCGTCAAAACCAGGAAATGCAGAAAGGAGACAAGTAATGCTGCGAATTCTGCTCATCAGCCTCGCCATGGCGCTCGCCGCGCCCGCCGCGGCACAGGAGAAAAAAGCCGAGGCCAAGAAGCCCACCGCCCAGCAGCAGAAGCACGCCGATTGCAACCGCCAGTCGTCGAAGAAAAAGCTCTCGGGCGAGGCGCGGAAACAGTTCATGACCGAGTGCCTCAAAACCTAGTCGTCGTCAGCGGCCTCTCGGGCTCCGGCAAGAGCATCGCGCTCAAGGTCCTGGAGGACGCCGGCTACTACTGCGTCGACAACCTGCCGGCGACGCTGCTCCTCGAAGTCGTCGACTTCCTGACCGAGGCCGGCCACGAGCGCGTCGCGGTCAGCGTCGATGCGCGCAGCGCCGCGCTCGCCGCGCTGCCCGAGCACTTCGCGCGCTTGAAGGACCGCGGCTTCGATTGCCGCGTGCTGTACCTGGAAGCGAACACGCCGACGCTCCTGCGCCGCTTCTCCGAGACGCGCCGCAAGCACCCGCTGTCGGGCGACATGACGCTGCCCGAGGCGATCGAGAAGGAGCGCGCGCTCCTCGCGGGCGTGGCGCCGCTCGGCAGCCGCATCGACACGAGCGACCTGCAGCCGCGCGTGCTGCAGAACTGGATCCGCGACCTGCTCGGCGTCGGCAGCGGGGCGCTGACGCTGCTGTTCGAGTCGTTCTCCTACAAGCAGGGCATCCCGCTCGACGCCGACTGGGTGCTCGACGCGCGCATGATCGCCAACCCGCACTACGACGCCCAGCTGCGCCCCTACACCGGGCGCGACGCGCCGGTGATCGACTACCTGGGCCGCGATGTGCTGGCGAAGAAATGGCTCGAGGACGTGCAGGCCCTGCTGGCGCGCTGGCTGCCCGAGATCGTGCGCGAGACGCGCAGCCACGTCACGGTCGCCATCGGCTGCACCGGCGGGCGCCACCGCTCGGTCTACCTCGCGGAGAAGCTCGCGGCCGCTTTCCGCGCCGACTGGAAAGTCCTGGTGCGCCACCGGGGATTGTCACAGGAAGACATGCGGGCGGAGAACTCCTCATAGAAGACCTGCCGCTCTTCCCGCTGAACACGGTGCTCTTC
>Ga0070694_100000668_pt1 | contig 18991 bp, 11 predicted proteins | sample KBSK1251metaG_FD_65470 | JGI IMG/M metagenome (GOLD analysis project Ga0070694, IMG submission 65470) | Corn, switchgrass and miscanthus rhizosphere microbial communities from Kellogg Biological Station, Michigan, USA - KBS K1-25-1 metaG | ecosystem: Host-associated > Plants > Roots >... | reverse complement strand
AAGCCCCATTTGTCCTTGCACCACCCGCACGCACTCTCTTCGCCGCCGTTGCCGACGATTGCGTTCCAGTAACGATCGGTTTCGGCCTGGTCAGCGGTTGCGACCTGAAACGAGAATGCTTCGTTGTGCTTGAACATGGATCCGCCATTGAGCCCGAGGCAGGGAATTCCCATCACCGTAAATTCGACCGTCAACACATCTCCTTTTTTCCCGGACGGAAAGTCTCCCGGCGCGAGGTGCACTGCGCCAACGGATGAATCGGGAAAGGTCTCGGCATAAAATCGCGCCGCGTCCTCGGCGTCGCCATCGTACCAAAGGCAAATCGTATTCTTTGCTTGCTTATCCATTTTCACTTCTCCATTGTGATGAGCCGCCCCAAGCGGCAGTAAACCGATGCTGCAAAAATACCATATGAGCCGGGACTCAACCCATGCGACTGTGCACCTTTTGAAATTGCAAGTGGCGAACTCCGCCCGCAAAATTACTGATAAAGAAACCGGTGATTTGTTTCCTGGAATTACGGGTGAATCTCAGAAGCCCAATCCACTCGTTCCAAAACGAGTCGGCGCCAAGGGCGTTGAACGGATACCAGCCGCGGCCGGCACCATCCTCGCTGAGCAGTGTTGGTTCTTCAAATCCGCGCGCATGCAGGATTAATTTGCCGTCTCTTACCGCGAAGCCAACCGTGGCATCCGCTTCATCGCTTTCGAACGCGCCAGGGTATTCAGTGACAGGTGGCAGACTGGCTGACTCCGGACCTGCATACACCAGCACCAGAGGGGTTGTGTTTTCTCCTGAAGAGATCGACATCGTTCGAAACTGAAAGTTTCGTTCCTCGAACGAAATGACTATCTTGCTCGGGACATTCGCCATGACGAAGCGACTGCCGTCGATGGGAACCAGTTCGTTTTCTGCGCCAGGTCTTCGTTCGAGCATCAACTTACCGTTCTTAAACAGCATTTCAGGCGGCCCTCGTCACAGCAATGGGTAAGTCTTTAACGCCGGGCCCGGACGTTGGTTCACTTTAGGTAACATGCGTCATTGGCGGCGAACGGCGCGTTGCTGTTGAACTTGTGGTGCTATTTTCTGGACAAGCAGCTTGCTACTCTGGAAAAGAACTTCCTCGCGGAGGCGGATTCACGGAACGTCTTTATCGAGTGCGCATACAGAGCGGACACAAAATTTCGATTCTTTGCGCTCCGAACCGTCCTTTCAAGACATCATCCGCCGCGCCGGGCTCTCATAGGTCAATTGCCGGCTTGATTGAAAAGAAGATTGGCCAGAACAGAATGAAACATCAAGGCGAGAATTTATACCCGAGTCCATGAATGGTCAGGATGAATTGCGGATGGCGCTGATTAGGCTCGAGCTTTTGACGCAGCCACGCGACATGCACGTCGACCGTGCGCGTGGAGACGGCCGCATCATAGCCCCACACCTGGTTCAATAGTTCATCGCGTGTTAAGGCTGCGCCGCGGTGTTCGATTAGGTAACGTAGAAGTCTGAATTCTTTAGCCGAGAGTTCAACAGCATCCTGACCGCGGTAAACTTCTGCGCGTCGAAAGTCAACTCGCACGTCTCCAAATTGATAAACCTCGGTTGAAAGTGTGCCACCGACGGTCGCACGCCTGAGTTGTGCTTCCACTCGGGCCAACAACTCCATCATCTCGAAAGGCTTGGTAACATAATCGTCCGCGCCAATCTTTAGTCCGACTACCTTGTCCGTGACCTGACCGCGCGCGGTCAGCATGATGATCGGTGTTCCCACTCCACGCTGGCGCAAATCGCGGCAGACATCGAACCCGCCGCGATGCGGCAGCATTACGTCGAGGATGATCAAATCAAATGTTTCGTTCGTAGCCCGCTCCAGTCCCGTCTCTCCGTCATTGGCGGACTCAACCGTATAGCCTTCACTGGTCAACCGGTCAGAAAGCGTCATCACCAACCCTAATTCATCTTCAACCAGGAGAATGCGGCGCGTCATGACTTTTTGTCTTCCGTTATTTCGGCACTTAAATGTTCCGCTTGAGCCGCGATTGGCAGGTGCAAAGTGAAGACGCTCCCCGTACCTGGCGTGCTCTTGACAGTAATCTTTCCGCCATGCGCTTGCACAATCTGCTTCACCAGACTAAGCCCGACTCCGCTGCCCTTGATCTGCGCAGCGACCGCTTCATGTCCCCGGTAAAAAGGCTCGAAGATGTGAGCGACATCAACCGAGCTCATTCCCCGGCCGCGATCCTCGACGGTAATCCGCACTTCGTTTCCTTTCTTCCCGCTTAACACTTGCGCCCGGATACGAGCCCAATGACTTTCACCGTCGTATTTAATGGCGTTGCTGATGAGATTCTCCATCGCTCGCTTCAGCGCGGTTTCGTCGCCGCGGACCATCGGCAGATTCGGGCCGATCACCGTCTCGATCTTGAAATTTGTTTCATCGATTTGAGTCTGACACGCGGCGACGGCGCTCATGATAAAGTGCGAGACGTCGGTTGATCGAAACTCGTAACGTTGTTGTCCCGATTGTGCCCCCGCAAACTCCAGGACCTGCTCAACCAGGTTCGTCAGACGCCGGCCTTCCCGGTAAACAACCTCGCCGTATTGCGCGACTTTGCCGGGACTGCCGACGATTCCATCAGCAAGATTCTGCCCAGCTGAACAGATAACCGTGAGCGGCGTTCGCAGTTCATGAGTTACGCCGGCCACGAAGTTGATTTGCTGCCGGGCCAGACGCTCCGCGCGCCTCGTGGAGATGGCGGTCATTACAATACCGGCGCCCAACAGCAGAAGAATGCCGAAGCTAATCGCGAGGTTGCGATTGCGGGCAGTGCTGACTGCGGCCGCCAGCGAACCGGCTTGATGCTTAATCAATAGTTGCCAGTGCCCGTCCTCTTCACCCGTAGATGTTGACGAGGCCGCCGAGGCTTTCTGTGGGTTTAGGTTGATCAGTCGCAATTGCCGCAGCGCTGGTTGTCTACCCGCCAGAGACGCCCCTTCACTCTTTAGAAAGGCGCGAAGTTCGTCGGCATCCAGGCCGAAAATCCGAATTGAAGCATCGGTGGAAGAAAAGTCAATACGCGCATCGCTCGATGAGTAGATCACTCGCTGAGGATGCCTGATGCTATGAACTGCCAGGTTGTATTCATTATGAGCGTTATCAAAAAGGTGACGCTGGACCAGCGATGGGATGAATTCGCGCTGCAAGTAATTCAAATCGAGTTTGATGATCGTGAAGCCGGCAGGCCTCGGTGGGTTTCCGCCTGGTGGGCTCTCAGTTGGGGAAAATGGAAAGGGAACTATCAACGCCGGAATATCTTCGGCAAAGGGCTCAAGCACGTCTTGCCCGGGGGCGGCAACGCTCGCACGAGAACTTTCGTCCCTGCGCTCAAACCGATCGCGCAAATTCATAAACTCGCCGGACCAGTCCGTCAACTCAAACCGTTTAGCCTTCGCATCAAGCCGAGCCAGCCGCGGGCGACCTTGTTCGTCGTAGTTAACCACGAACACATCGCTAATTAGTCGGGCGTAAGGCGCCGTCTGATTCCAGTGTTCGAAACGTTCGAGGTGATGCCGCTCAATATCCTGCGGCGGTGGTAACGAATCCATCTGGAAGTTCAAGTAAGCGCGAATGAACTCCCGATTGAAATCCTGCCGGAATCGGGTCGCGCCCTCCCGCAGACTGGTCTGCATGCGTTCGGTCGCTGCTTGGCTCACCTGGCCCAGCCAGTAGTATTGCAGTGCTGCCAGTAACGGCAGCAGGACTGCCATGGCCATGAGCAAGAACATCATCCGAGATCGTTTGTGCATCAAGCTGTCCCCGGGCGGATTATGGCACACAATTTTTGACTGCGAGGTCATCCAGCTCAAACCTTTACATTCTTAACAAACCCTTAGCAACGGCTTAACAACCGAACTCGAGATTGGTGGGACTATCCGTTGGTCCGTTGTTGCTTGTCAGTAGTCAGTTGTCAGTTGTAAGTCGAAGATCACGAATTGGACTGACCACCGACCTAATTCAACCAGGAGATAAACATGCATTTGAGAAATAGATTCTGCTTTACAGCAATAGTACTTGTGATGCTCGTTTCGGCGGCCACGCCTGCTCAGAGTCAAACCGCCCGTAACGAACGGCGCGAAATGCCCCTGCCGACTCTTCGTTTCCCCGCCGGCCGAGACGCCGTCGAAGTGCCGTTTGAGATCGAGAGCGGTTGGATGGTTATTCCTGTCAGTGCCAACGGTTCGCGTCCGCTGCGCTTTGTGCTTGACAGTGGCGCCGGTGGCGCAGCGATTACCAACCCGGAAATTGTTAATTCGCTCAGTCTCAACATCGTGGGCAAGATGCAGGTTCGCGGTGCCGGGGGTGGTGGAGCAGCAGCGGAGGTTTCCGTAGCGGAAAACGTGACCTTTGGCATCGGCGGCATCGAACTCGCGAACGGCAGTCTGGCGATCCACGCTTCTCGTTCCGGATTCGACGGCATAATTGGTCGCCCGATTTTCGCCAATCTTGTCGTCGAAGTTGATTGGGAGAAACAAGTCGTCAGATTCTTCGAGCCGGCCAGGTACAAATACTCAGGTTCGGGAACTATTTTGCCGTTGACCTTCGATGACGGCGGTAGACCATACACCATGGCGTCTGTGACGACAGGCGCCAAAACAATTCCGGTCAAACTCGTGGTGGATACGGGAGGCAGCCACGCCTTGTCGCTCGATGTCGGTTCAAATTCGGAAATAAAATTGCCTGAAGGCGTATCGAAAACGGTGCTCGGCCGTGGTGCTGGCGGTGAGATAGCCGGCTACTCCGGACGAGTAAAGGCTCTCGAACTTGGTGGTCAGACATTCAAAGACGTGCCTACAATTTTTCCCGATTCATCGTCCGGAACCGCCGGCATCAACGGCCGGCAGGGGAATCTTGGAAGCGGCATACTCCGGCGGCTCAAAGTAATTTACGACTACTCTCGGCAGCAGATGATTGTCGAGCCGAACAAGTTTTCCCACGAGCCCTTCGGTACGGTGATGTCGCGCATGCCTGCGAGTTCAATCACGATCGCACCAGCTACTTTGCCGGACTATGTTGGGAGATACGGAAACAAAGAGATCAGCGTCAAGGACGGCGAGCTTTACTATCAACGCCTCGGCGGCCGCGGCGCGGTATTACGAGCGACGGCCAAAGACAAGTTCGCGCTTAACACCGACGCGCAGATTAGTTTTCTCCGTAACCCGAGTGGTGTGGTGACCGAAATGGTTATCGACTGGGTTGAGCGCGACAAAGAACAACTGAAGCGGGAAGCCGCAACGACGATTAACCAATTGCAGTTGGCGCCTATTCCAGCACAGATGCCGAACAGACTGACCGACACCGAGATTGTTAAGGAGACCGAGTCTTACCTGGCACAAGCTGTCGCCGAAGACAATTTTTCCGGATCTGTACTAATCGCCAGGGACGGTAAGCCGATCTTCGAAAGGGCCTATGGCTTAGCGAACAAGAATGCCAACACTCCCAACAATATGGATACAAAGTTCAATCTGGGTTCCATAAACAAGTCCTTCACCAGCGTTGCCATAGCGCAGCTGGCCCAGCAAGGCAGACTCTCTTTCAATGATCCGATTAGCAAGTACTTGCCGGACTATCCGAATAAAGCGGTCGCAGCCAAAGTCACGATCCATCAACTGCTGACGCACACTTCCGGGATGGGAAATTACTTTAACGAAGAATTCATGAAGCGGCGCGCCGGCTTGAAGACTCTGGCCGACCTTCTCCCTTTGTTTGTCAACGAGACGCTCGCTTTTGAGCCGGGTGAGAAAATGCAATACAGCAACGCCGGCTACGTGGTGCTTGGCTTGATCATCGAGAAATTGACCGGGCAGAACTACTTTGACTATGTCAGTGATCGTATCTTTAAACCTGCGGGGATGATGAACACCGATTCCTACCTGCTGGAACAAAAAGTTTCGAATTTAGCGATCGGATACACGAGTATGGGCCCGACTGGTCGACCGGAGCCGGGCCCTCGCAAAGACAACACGCCTCATCTGACGGGTCGAGGAAGTTCGGCTGGCGGTGGTTACTCAACTCTGGGAGACATGCTCAAATTCGGCCAGGCTCTGGTTGGTCATAAACTGCTCAACCAGCGGTATACGGACATCGTGCTCTCGAATCAAATGCCACCGGGCCAACCCCCGGCTGGTTACGGCTTCTTCTCCATTGAAGTTAAGGGAACACGCGCGTTCGGAAACAATGGCGGCGGGCCGGGAACCAATTCGACGTTCACTGTCTATCCTGAACTCGGCTACACAGTTGTGGTGCTGTCAAATTACGATCCTCCCTCGGCCAGCAGAGTCACCAGCAAGATTCGCGACCTGCTCACGGCAAAATGATTCTGACTGAACTGTCGAGAAGATGAAGTTAGCTGCAATCAAACCTTGAGAATGTTGGCGTCCCAAAACATTCCGAGTTGGAACCAAATCATTGGTTGGCTGCGCGAAATGGAAACCCTTCGCCAAACTTCGGCTTGATGCCCAAAGATCGGCTGGAGCGGGAGCAAGGCGAATAAGGCTGACAATCCCATAGTTGATTGGAACTATTGCCGTAAAAAGTCTGGTCTGCGTCCCGCAAGATCCGGACCCTTCAGCGGTCCTTGATGAAATCTTGTGACCGGCCGACCGGTGGGATAGACGTCATCGCCCGAATTTAAGCCACATCCACCGCTTTCCGATTTCCGCGTGCTTTTGGCCCTAAATATCGCACCCCTGCCTTTTTTGTTGACTCTGGCACGGTCTTTTTAATAAGGTGAGAAAGCCCCGCTTTTTTGAACACATCCACTTAGTCGAGAACCCAAGTTGTAGCGAACCAGGCGGTTCTCGGTCATTCCTCTCGTAAATCACTTTTCTCCGGGAACGGTGCGGCGCCGGAGCAGAGACGCCAGCGCAGGTGTAGCAAAGCTCTGCAAACTGGTCGCTAACCATTATCGCCGAAAGAAGGTTCCCCGATGAAATCAAAGTCCCCCTCCAACCGTAGTGTCTCTTCTTATGGATTCTCGATCGTTGGCCGCCCACGGTTAGTTGCATTAATTGTGACCACTGTCGCTTTGGCAGCGATAGCTTTCGCGACCATATCTCTGGCGCAAACCGGCAAGCCAATCGAGCGTAGCGAGTCTCCGGCGCAGCCGGCTACCAAGGCTTCGCTGCGGGAAAAGGCGACGGGGTCCGGCGTCACTTCAAAGAGGCTGACACGACGTTCGTCCCGAAACGGGTTCCAGGAGCAAGACCGCGATTTGCGCACTTCGCTGCGAGCGCCGCGAAAGGGAAAACCCCCTGAGGGCAAACTGCGAGAATGGAAACTCAAGCGCGGGCGTCCTTTTGCGGGAGATCTCCGCGGGTTGCCGCAAACCAAACCAATCAAGGTCGAGCGCCCTGAGCGGGAAGAACCAGAGCTGAATCCACAGATATTCGCGCCGCCCGGTGGTCGATCTGAAGAAAGCCGTAAGGAGTTGTCTGCCCCCTCTGCGTCGAACATTGGCGTCAACGCACCTGCGCCACCGCCGACTGCCAACTTCGAAGGATTGGACTTCCAGAATTGGGGAGCCGGACATCCTGCCGACACCAACGGCGACGTGGGACCGAATTACTATATCCAGACTATCAACACCTCGATCGGTATTTTCGATAAGACCAACGGAAATTTGGTCGCGGCTTTTACTTTCAACACCTTCATGAGCCAGGGCCAGTTCGGGAATCTCTGCGACACAAACAACCTTGGCGACCCGGTAGTTTTGTATGACACGTTCGAGGACCGTTGGGTGATCACAGATTTCGCCTTTCAACTTAGCGGTGGCGGGGCCGTAGTGAACCCTCCGGGTGCTTATCAATGTTTCGCAGTTTCGAAGAGCGGTGATCCGGTGTCAGGAGGATGGAATTATTATTCTCTGCATCTTACCGATTTCATCAACGACTATCCGAAGTTTGGCATCTGGCCGGACGGCATCTACATGTCCGCGAACATGTTCGGTTTTCCCGCTGGGGGTGCCTATCAAAATCCGCGCGTGTGGGCACTTAACAAGGCACAAATGTATGCGGGTGCTATGACCGTGCAGTCGATTTCGTTTGACGCTCCTGCAACTGATTTCACGATTCTGCCAAGCAACGCGCGGCTGCAAACCGGCACGCCACCGCCCGGCAGGCCGAACCTATTACTGTCCACCGCTCAATTCGTGAACGCGGTTACGGTTTATAAGTTTCACGTCGACTGGGACCATGTCTCATTATCAACATTCACTGGTCCGGACATTCCCCTGGCGTCCAACAGTTGGCCCAACTCGCTTCCACCGGCCGCGCCCTCTTTAGGTGGGAACAATCTTGACGTCGTGGCGATTCGGGGGATGATGCAGAACCAATACACGAACCTGGGTGGTGTCGAGTCCCTCTGGGCGACGCACACGGTGCGCCGAGCCGACGTAAACGGCTTTGCAGCACCTCGTTTCTATCAGGTTCCGGTTACCGGCGGAATAGTCGGGGCCAACATGACTCAGGCAGCGACTTTTGATCCTGACGGAAGCAATGTCATCCACAGATTTATACCAAGTCTGGCGGTCGATCGGGCCGGGAATATGGCGCTCGCGTACAGCACTTCGAGCAGCACTTCGAAGCCGGCTATTAAATATGCCGGCCGGCTCTCAACCGATCCAATTAACACCTTCAGCCAGACTGAGCAGGTTCTAATCCAGGGAGCAGGCACGCAAACAGGGAACTGCGGCGGCGCGCTCTGCACTCGTTGGGGCGATTACAGCGCGATGACTCTGGATCCGGACGGCTGCACTTTCTGGTACACGAACATGTACTACCAGGTTGATGGTCTTAATCACCAGACGCGAATCGGATCGTTTACCTTCCCCCAATGCACCACCGTCGGTGCTGGCACGATCCAGGGTACGGTCACGTCCAGTTCTGGCGGGGTTCCGATTGGCGGCGCCACGGTTTCTTTGGGAAGCAGAACCACGATAACTGACGGAAGCGGGTTTTACTCATTCGCAAATCTGTCCGCTGGCACCTATCCCAGCGTGACCGCGATGTTTCCGGGTTACACGTCGAGCACTTTCAATAGCATTGTCGTCAACGATGGCGGGCTCACGAGCCAAAACTTTGTGCTCAGTCCGGGCGCCGACAATGGGTGCCTGACCGACACGTCGCAACTCGACTTCCAGCGCGGCGGGCAAAATTCGGTTGAGCTGAACAGCAGTGGAGATGTCGTGCTTGCGAGCACGGCGAGCATCGATCAACAAAACCTGTCGGTGAGCGGGACTGGATTCGCCTTTAACGCCAATCTCTGGATTGGCCAGACATTCCAGCCCGCCGTCACCGGTCAATTAACGCGGGCGGATCTCTTCTTGTTCTGCTCTGCCTGTACCGGGACGACGCCAAACCTCAATGTCTCTATCAGGGCGACGAGTGCGGATTTACCCACCGGTCCTGATCTGGCAATCACTACGATGCCAGGCTTTTCGAATGGCGCCGGCGCGTTTTTTGCCGCGAATTTTGTTTCGCCGCCGACGTTGACTGCCGGAACTCGATACGCACTAATTGTGCGACCTGTTGCGAACCCATCAACTGGAACGTATGCGTATGTCGTCAGCCCTCCTAACATATATGCCAACGGCCGTTGGGTTGCTTCGACTAATGGCGGGTCGACGTGGCTAGTACCTACAACTGGCAGCCCTCTTACCCCCAGGGATCTCGGATTCAAAACATTCATGAAGACCGGCTTTACGGCTGCGGGCAATTTCATCTCGGGAGCGATGGATGCCAACCCGCATACCGCGGGAACAGTTACCTGGACCACCTTGTCATGGAGTGCTTCGGTTCCCGCGGGCACAAGCCTGCGGTTTCAGGTTGCCGCAAGCAATAGCCCGACAGGCCCATTCAACTTCGTCGGACCCGACGGGACCGCAGCGACCTTCTTTACGACCAGCGGCGCATCGTTGGCCCAATTCGATGGCCTGCGCTATCTGAAATACCAGGGGTTCCTGTCGACCACCATCAGCACGTCCTCGCCAACAGTCAATGACGTCACCGTGTGCTTCAGCAACACTGTTCCCACCACACTCGTAGTTAACCCTGCGACCGGAACTTATGGAGGCACTGCAGATCTCTCAGCGACTTTGACTGACGGTGTATCACCATTGAGCGGAAAGACCGTCAACTTTACTCTCAACGGCAACAGCGGTGGGAGTGCGATCACTGACGGCTCGGGCCGGGCGTCGTTGCCCAGCACGAGTCTCGCCGGCATCAACGCCAATACTTATCCGAGCGGCGTAGGCGCCACCTTCGCAGGCGATCCTCCCTACCTGAACAGTAGTGGCACGAGTTCGCTGACAGTTGGTCAGGCTGATGCGACTATTAACGTCACGCCTTATAACGTTCCGTTTGACGGTAATTCGCACACAGCGACGGGTAGCGCCACAGGCGTTAAGGGTGAAAGTCTGGCGGGCCTGAATCTAAATGGCACAACCCACACGAGTGCCGGCAACTATGCCGGCGATCCCTGGACGTTCACCGATGTGAACGGAAATTATCACGACGCAAACGGGACGGTTGATGATTTCATAATCAAAGCGACGTCCGTGACCACAGTAACGGTCGCAAACGCGACCTACGACGGCGGTCCGCACGGCGGCACGGCGTCGGTATCGGGAGCCGGTGGACTTGACCAGACGCTCCCGGTAACTTATGCCGGTCGAAACAGCACTGTCTATGGTCCTTCCGCCACACCGCCCACGGATGCGGGCGATTACATGGCCAGCGCCGGTTACGCGGGAGATCCCAATCACTCAGCCAGCAGCGACGCGAAAGACTTTACGATCTTCAAGGCGTCGTCGGTCACCACCGTCAATTGTCCGGCGAGTGTGATTTCCACGGGACTTCCATTGACACCTTGTAATGCGGCCGCGGCCGGAGTAGGCAGCCTCAACACATCGCTCAACGTGAGTTACGCGAACAACGTTCTTCCCGGCACCGCCACTGCAAGTGCCGTTTTCGGTGGCGACAACAACCATTCCGGAAGTTCGGGCTCGGCAACCTTTATCATCACGGCACCACCGTCAGGGCCGACGGGGAACTTTGTCATCGGCGATCTCGAGGCGGTGCCGGGCAAGAAGGTCACGTTCTGGGGAGCGCAATGGGCGAAGTTGAACTCTTTGAGTGGCGGCCCGGCGCCCGCAGGTTTCAAAGGGTTTGCCAATTCAGCGAGCGCGAATCCGCCAGACTGTGGCGGCGCCTGGGCGAGCGATCCCGGTAATAGTTCCGAGCCGCCGAGTTCGGTACCTCAATTCATCACGGTGATCGTCTCAAGTTCGATCACCAGGAGCGGCTCGATGATTACCGGCAACAATTACAAAATGGTAATCGTGAAGACTGATCCCGGGTATACGTCAGATCCCGGACACGCGGGAACCGGGACGGTGGTCTCCGTAGTTTGCCCGTAGCGGCAGAGAAGGCGGCGCCCGCGCCGCCTTCTTACCAAACTTGAAGTAGGGTTGGTATGACTTGCGAATGCTCGGTAGCTGACAAGAGAACTGAACCTGCCTAAAAGACTCTAGCTTCTGAATCGCGTCGGACTGACGCCGAACTCGGCGCGGAAAGCGTGATTGAAATTCGATAAGTCGCCAAATCCGGTATCCAGCGCAATCTCAAGCACCTTGTCTGAGGATGTCTTCAAACGCACTGCCGCCTGGCGCAGACGCGCGCGCAAGATGTACTGATGAGGTGTCACCCGCGTGACCTGTTTGAAGGTACGCAAGAAATGAAACTCGCTCATCTTTCCAATTGAGGCCAGCCGTTCGAGCGGCAACGGCTCACTCAGATTCCCCTCGATGAAACGAAGAACGGCTGAGATGCGGCGTTCGTCGGCGGCCGAGGGACTTAACTGCCGGCTCACTCCTAGAGTTGCGAGCACGGCGGCTGGCAGCCCGTGCGCTAATTCTTCGAAAGTCACGCCCTCTGCGCGTTCGATCGCCTGACGTGCCTCCACGATCCATGGCGACAGGTCTGAAATTGCGGGAATGCGGTGTGCGGGGAAAGTACCAGCCAGGCCTGCGCGTTCAAAGAATTCCGGCGAGTAAAAAAAGGCCAGACAACGATCGCCGGTTCCATGCTCGTGCCTGCATTCGAAAGGTTGTCCAAGGTTGCCAAGCAGAAGTGAGCCCGGCGACAGGATGTCTGATCCGAACCTAGAACGATATTGAAAGGATCCCTCCACCACGATCGTAATTGAAATCGTCGTGTGCTGTTCCTCAAACGAGCGGTCCTGTGGCCCAAAAGTGCAAACCACATCACCCATGCTCCAGCCGTTACCGCTGCCAAGAATATTAGTAGCAATTTTTCCCAAGCCCGCGAGCCTCCGCCTGTTTATTATTTAACATCGTAAGCGAAAAGTAAGGTGAGGTGAAACCAGGTAGTGATGCAGTTTGATGTCCGACAAGCTTTGCTTGTCGAAGCTTGGCGACAAACTGAAGTTTGTCGGACATTTATTTCCAAACTGCATCAGTACCGTGAAACCACGTTGGCTACCATCCGGCAGGAGATTGGGCTCGATCGTCGGCGAACAAGCGCTAACGGCGCGAAATGCAATAGCCTGGGGCAACGCCCCAGGTGAGCGTCAAGTCAGATTTAGAAAGCGCTGAAGGCGCGAAATAGAATCGTTAAACGAAGACAGCACTAGCTACGTTATTTCGCGCTTTCAGCGCTTGGATCCTGCAACTACCTCAACCTGGGCCGTTGGCCCAGGCTTTCGCGCCTTTGGCGCTGGAACTCTGAGTTTTGACACAGCCTCTGAAGCGCCGGGTTATTTCCATTCAGTCCCGCTTCGCTGAAGTGGAAAAGATTTTTGCAGCAACGCCGCAGAGAGGTGCAGTTCAACTGGTACCGTCTTGATTAGACTTTTTGGATCTTTGCACCTTGGCGTTTCTGCCTGAATATTGGCTTTTCATGAGAGAGCAGAGGCGCAGAGCCGCAAGGTAAGACATCACTGTTGGCTTTGCCTCAAGACCAGCTGCGGAGCAGCGTTCAGAGTTAAGCCCAAGGCGAGGCTTTGGGAGCCTTGGGTAATGGTCAGTTAGATTTGAAGAGCCGCGAAGCGGCGACAGAGAACTCGTAACACGGGTTCGCGTTGATTACCCGCGATCGGAGTCGCCCGTTCGGGGCTCGATCACTTTGAACGGTTCGTACCCAAGACTCGCAAAGCCTCGCCTTGGGCTTAACTCTGATCGCTGCTCCGCAGCTGGGCGAGTCTGGGCCACCCGGCTAAAGCCCGGTGTGAATGAGATGGAGGCCGCTTTCGGACTTTTGAGGCAGGGCCACAGGAGAGCATGCATGACATCCACCAACACTTTCAGAGCCCTTCACAACGGTAATGAGTTGCTGCTCCTCCCGAACGCCTGGGACCCGGGCAGCGCTCGTCTAATCGAGAGTCTGGGCGCAAAGGCGATCGCCACCACCAGCGCCGGCCTCGCCTGGTCCCGAGGCTATCCGGACGGCGACGCGCTGCCAATCGAACAACTGATTAAAACGGTCCGCGATATCTCTCGAGTCATTCGAGTGCCGCTCAGTATCGATGTCGAGGGCGGCTATTCAGATGATCCGGCAGCGGTGGCACGCGTCGTAAGCGGCATCATCGAGGCCGGAGCTGTCGGCATCAACATCGAGGACGGTGCCGGTTCTCCGGATGTGTTGTGCGCGAAGATCGAGACTGCAAGACGCAGCGCCACTCGCGCCGGCGTTGACCTGTTCATCAATGTCCGCACGGACGTGTATCTGAGAGCCCTGGCCAGCGGCGACGGGGCGGTCAGGGAGGTAATCCGGCGGGCCGAGCTTTATCGTGCGGCCGGTTGTGACGGCATCTTCGTTCCTGGCCTGGTCGAGGGATCGGCCATCGAAGCAATAGCCGTGGCGATCGATCCGCTGCCTCTCAACATAATGCTGATGCCGGGTTTGCCGTCGCCTGCCGTGCTGCGACAACAAGGTGTTCGTCGCTTAAGTGCCGGGTCGGCGATAGCTCAGGCCTCTATGGGTCTTACTCGCGGGCTCGTGAACGATTTTCTGGCCGGCTCATCTGACGATATGTCCACGATAACTGTCGATTACAGCTCGATGAATCAGCTCTTCCAAAACGGCCGGCAGGTTGATTCAGCTTCGCCGAAGATGGTCTAGCAGAATCAACACAGGGATCTGCTCGATGGGGCCCCACGCTGGTCTCTAGTTTGATAAACCTGGGTTTGATTGATGAACTCCGATTCATGGTCCATCCGCTTATTCTCGGTGACGGGAAGGCCCTGTTCAAAAACGTGAAGGAGAAAGTTAATTGCAGCTTTTTACAGGTTTCTGTCTGCGCCAGAGGTCTGATGCGAACCGTAGGATGTTTTTCGGTTAGAGATGTCGATTCAGGGTAGCGTGATTCGACTTAACGTTGGAGGAGCGTTACAGATTTGAGAAGAGCTCGGAACCTTGTGGCGACGAACGCCCTTCAAGCAATTGAGGTAATGAATCGATAAAAAAAACAAGCAGAAAGTAAGGAGAGAAAGGAAGTCATGGGAACAATACCAACGTTCGAACAAGCACAACTACATCTGCAGGTCTACGATCAACGTCGCGAGGCCCGACTACGCCAGGCTCGCGATTGGTTCCAACAGAACTACAAGGCCGAAACATTTGACGAGGCCATGCGGCTCGCCCCGATGGGAACGGAAAACGGGACTTTCGTGGGAATGGTGATGGGCTACTGGGAACAGGCCTGCGCATTACTCAACTATGGGCTGCTGAATGAAGACCTGTTCTTCGAAACCAGCGGCGAGTTTTTCGGCGTGTGGGAGGCGCTCAAGCCGGTGGTTCCGGAGTTTCGCCAGCGGTTTGTTAACCCGAATCTGCTCGCGAATCTGGAAAAGGCCGCCCAGCGCTTCGAGGTCTGGTCGGAGCAAAGGGCGCCCGGTCACATTGCCGCGATGAGGCAATATGTACAGCAGGCCCGAGCGAAAGCTGGGCGGCGGCTGCCAGTTGAGCCCAAGGTTTGAATATCGGACTCGCGACCTCGTCCCTGGAGGATGAGGTCGTGGGTTCGCCCGACCGATTGCCCAAAAAGGTGAGTTGCCTGGGCACGCCGGGTTTGGGAGAAAGGGACACATGCTGAAAGTACACGTAAAGAAATCGGGGAACGTCGCCATCCTTTGTCTGCGCGGACGAATTATTCGCGGCGAGACCGCGATCCTGCGAAACGCGATGAATTCCCAAGCTGAGGCCGGCGTAGTGATGCTCGACCTGGGAGGAGTTAATACTATCGATGCTCATGGCTTGAGCGTAATGTTGCAGTTGCGTGAAGAGGCGGAGACCAAAGGAACTGAGTTCAGGCTGGTAAACGTCACGCAACTTGTCAGGCGGATTCTGGAAATCACGCGTCTGGACTCCGTTTTCGAAATCAACTCAAAGCCGGAGGTCCTGGCGGGCAGCTGTTTTGGCATGGCCGCGCCAGTGCGGCAATTTGCGCGCTGCGCCTGACGCTTAAACTTAAAAGCCTGGAGGCCGATCCGTTGACCTTGAATGATCTTAAGAAACTGCATGCCGCGGTCGAGTCACTTCTGAGGCAGGAATCTTTTTCGAAAGCCGTCGAGTGTTTGAGACTGGAACTCAGCAGATCGTCAGAGCCATTCGTCTGGTCCACCGTCGACCTGGACACCCTCGGTGTCGCTTTGCCCGCCTCAATCAAATCCGGGTGGATCTTTCTCTTGAGGAGTGATGTCCCATCCGGATGTCATTACCATCCGAACAGCGTCCAGCACATGGTCGCGCTCAACGGCCACGGCAGATCGAAAATCGGCGCCGTTGAGCGTCCGATGATTCCATTCGGACGGGCGGGTCACTCGATCGAAGAGAAGTGGTATGTCATTGAGGAAGGCGTTCCACATGAATTCTTTCCTGAAGGTGAGGACATGACGGTCGTTTCATTTCACACCTGCGAAGCGTCCGAACTTGAAGAAATTGCCTGTGGGAACGGAACCAGCCGCAAATATGAACCATGAGATATCCGGGCTCCGCAGCTTGAGCATTAGAGGCAGCTTTCCTGCAAAAATCGCAATCGCGTCCGAAAGGCCGACGCGTAGTGTCGTGATGAATTTAGCACGGCCTTTTAGGGACGGGTAGCTGGAGTCACAACGATTGCGACTATTGTGATTCTCATAGGGAGAAGTCATTTCCTTCGAACAACAGAGAAGTGCCGACTGTTTGACGCGGCGGCGCGAATCAAAGGGCTACTGCTGCCTTACACCTAAAGCTTCGTTACTGTGTTGCTAACAAGGTTGGCCACCCAAATGTTGACACCGTCAAAGGCTAGGCCCTGCGGATGTGAACCCACGTTGAAGGTGCCGAGAACTGTTCCGTCGGATGCGCGAACCTTACTTACGGTGCTGCCAGAACTGTTCGTCACCCATATATTGGCCCCGTCAAAGGCAACTGCAAATGGAGCATTGAAAACCCCAGGCGCGCTGAAAATGCCAACCGTCGCGCCATCGCTCGCCCGGAGCTTGGTTAGGGTATTACCAACACTCGCCACCCACATGTTGGCGCCATCAAAGGCAATGCCGACGGGGCCGACTGCTACATTGAAAGTACCCACAGCTACGCCGTCGCTCGCCCGCATCTTGGTTACGGTGCCGTTAGGATGACCGTCGGAAGTATTAACAACCCACATGTAAGTACCATCAAATGCTAATCCCTGGGGGTCTTCACCGACAGTGAAAGTGTCGAGGACCGCCCCATCGCTGGCTCGAAACTTAATCACAGCACCGGCTACGGCAAAGATACGATTGGTCGCTACCCAGATGTTCGACCCATCAAAAGCAACCGCAAAAGGATATGCTCCCGCATTGAAAGTGCCGAGAATTACCCCATCGCTGGCGCGTAGTTTGGTTACGGTGCCTGAAGAGTTACTGTTAGTTATCCACAGATTCGCACCGTCAAACGCAATACCCACCGGGCTGGGCCCCACGGCAAAAACTCCAAGGGTTGCTCCATCAGTGGCGCGAAGCTTACTTACCGTTCCGTTCGTGCTATTCGTCACCCAGATGTTCGCGCCATCGAATGCGACGGAATACGGATTGTGCCCTACCGAAAATGTCAGGCCCGACTGATTGGCGGCATACCATTGAAGTGTGGCGATACGGAAGGGATTCAACGGAATTTGCGTATCGCCTGAAGTACCGGGAGGTCCTTGTGGACCCGTATCACCTTTCGAACCTTGTGGCCCCTGTGGACCAGTATCGCCTGTCGGACCTTGTGGTCCCTGTGGACCAACGGTCAATGTCGGAAGCAGGGTAACACTCAGGTCATTATTGCCTGATGCGATGGTCACAGTCCGCGTCTCAGGATTCCAGCCGGAGTTTGGAGCCGACACAACTACCGTGTGTTCTCCAATTGGAAGACTTATGGACGTTGGCGTTATCTTGCCTGTGGCTACTCCGTCAATCACAACATTCGCTTCAGACGGGTATGAGGTAACCTTCAAAAAGCCATGTCCCGATTGGGCGAGTGCTGCGGTCGAACACAAGAGGACGAGCAACAGAAGGGGAATATATCGATTCATTGAATTGTCTCCTTGTCTTTTTGAATTGGTGGAACACGACCATCGCTCAACTGAACCGCGGCGAGCGCGACAGCAACATCAAGCAAATACATGTTGCCCCGAGCCTAACGCGTTTAGCGATGGATTGCATTTCGGTTTGGGTCAAGGGATCGTTGGAGGATCGGGAGGCCCAAACTGGTTTGTAGCGGGGAGTACATATCAGAGGCTGCTGAATGTGTCAATGGTTTGGTAGTGGGGTCGTTAGCACATGATATGTTCGATCTAATTAACTTAGCCGAAGCGGTGGGCGTTTATTCGGTCCGCTTCGTTACCAAGACTTTACCGCTCCAGGAATGCTTGAAGCTGTCGCCGCCGTAACGTGTTGAAGGCATCGGCGGCTAGCTACCAGTGAGATCCTGCAAAGTGCTGAAGACATTGGCGTCCTGTACGGGATGTGTTGTAGAGACGCCGAGTGTTCTAATGTTACTTCTTTGACTTTAGCTTCCGATCCCTCTAAATATCTGCTGCGACCACGTACCGTTCCTTATGCAGCACGAACCCAAAGACGACAGCTCAGATTCGATGCTGGCTCCTTTCCTTGCTGCTAAGTCGGAATCGATCTCAGATGAATTGCTGCGCGCGATCATCGATGAACACGCCGACCCAATTATCAAGAAAATACTTAGAAGCAAGCTGCGAGTCTCACTCAATGGACGCGGCACTCAGCAAAACCAGGACGCGCTGGAGATAGCCGGCGATCTGCGGGCCACGATTATCTCAACCTTGCGAGCCCTAAAACAGAATCCAAATCAAACAGCAATCGCCAATTTCTCTGACTTTGTCGCCCTCAAAACGTACTCAGCATGTGCTGACTATTTTCGCAAGAAGCATCCGCAGCGGTGGCGGCTAAAAAGTTTGCTCCGGCGGCGCCTGAGACAGAACCCGCGATTTGCTTTGTGGCAAGCTGAAGATAAGCGATGGTACGCAGGTTTCAGCACACGCCCGGAAACCGGGGCCGAAGCACCCGCCGCCGTTGAAGCCGTTACGCATGCGACGGACGGAAAACTGAGTGATGCTCAGATAAAGCCTGATCAGTTCTTGTGTGTTTTGTTCGAGCGTTCCGGTCGGCCGCTAGTTTTTGATGAAGTCGTAAAAATCGCCGCTGAAACGTGGCACATCCACGATCCACCGGCCGAATCGATTGATACCGATGGCTCAGAGAGGGATTACCCGTTTACGAGTTCAGAACCCAGAATTGATTTGGCCCTGGAGCAGCGATTGCTCTTTGAGCAGGTTTGGCTTGAGGTGTGTCAATTGCCCGTGCTCCAACGTGTTGCTCTGTTGCTTAACCTCAGAGATTCGAGGGACGGGGGAGTGATTTCGTTTCTACCTTTCCTGGGT
>Ga0070694_100000667_pt1 | contig 18991 bp, 15 predicted proteins | sample KBSK1251metaG_FD_65470 | JGI IMG/M metagenome (GOLD analysis project Ga0070694, IMG submission 65470) | Corn, switchgrass and miscanthus rhizosphere microbial communities from Kellogg Biological Station, Michigan, USA - KBS K1-25-1 metaG | ecosystem: Host-associated > Plants > Roots >... | reverse complement strand
GGCACCTGCTCAGCCGCCGCCGGCCGCGAGCTCGTTGTCGATCTGTTCCGCGGTCGACTGCAGCCCCGCCTGCAGGTCGGAGACGTCCCCCGCCTGCCAGTCCTCGCCGAAGTTCGACACGAGATCCTGGTCCGCGGTCCCGATCTCGCTCGTCTGCTTGTAGTGCGAGCCCTGATCGGCGAACACGTCGAGGAACGTCTGGAACTGCGGCGTGATGTCGAGCCCGGGCGATTCGAGAGCCGGGAACGTGGTCGGGACGTTGCGGATGATGTTCGTCATTTCTACGAGGGCGTCCGTGTTGGTGGCCAAGTACTGGACCAGGAGCCACGCCTCCGCCGGGTGCGCGGAACCGCGCGGGATGCCGACGATCGTGCCGCCGACCCTGCCGATGCCGTACTGGTCTTCCTGCCCGTCCGGCGTCGGGTACGGGGCGGTGCCGTAGTTCAGGTCGGGCGCGTAGTCCTCGATCATCGCGACGCGCCACTCCCCGTCGAACATCATCGCGACGCGTCCGCGGTGGAAGTCGTTCGGCTCGGACCACTCGTCACCCTGCCCCGCCACGAACTCCTTGAGGTTGTCGGCGCCGTAGAAGTCCACCAGGTCCTTCTGCCACTGGAACAGTCGCTGCCAGTCCGGGTCCGACGCCACGGCGGACGCGGTGCCGTCCTCGTTGTAGTAGTCGGCGCCGAAGATGATCGACAGCTCCAGCGGCGTGAACTCGTAATAGCCGAACCACGGGATGAACCCGGCCACCTTGATCGAGCCGTCCGGGTTGAACTCCGTGAGCTCCTTGGCCATCGCGGTGAGCTCGGACATCGTCTTCGGCGGCTCGGTGTACCCGTGCTTCGCGAGCAGGTCCTTGTTGTAGTACAGGCCCATCGCGTCGGTGAGGAACGGCAGCGCGCACTGGCTCCCGCCGTAGCTCGTGTACCGCGTGACGGAGTCCGGGAAGATGCTGGTGTCCAACTCGGACTGCTGGATATACGGGGTGAGGTCCTGCCAGGCGTCCGATGCACAGAACTTGCCCACGCTGTCGAGCGACCAGGACATCACCGCGTCGGGCGGGTTCCCCGCACGGATGGCCGCGAGGACCTTCTCGTCGTTCTCCCCGATGCCGGGACGAACCTCAACCGTGATCCACGGGTACTCCTGCTCGAACATGTCGAACACGACCGACATCTTCTTGTATTCGGCCCCCCCGAACGGAACCCACATCGAGATCGTGACCGGTTCGTGGGACGCGTCCGGCCCCGTCTCGATCGGCGCTGGCGTCCCCTGATCTTCGGTACCCGCCGTACACGCCGCGGCGATCACGCCGAACACGGCCAGCAGCACGAGCCATCGCTTCATCGCCATCTCGCCCCCTCCATTCCCACCCTTCCTCTCACACCTCGGTCTGTTTCGGCCACCCAACGCCTGGTCAGGTGGCGACCACCCCGTTCGTCCGCGTGAACAGCAGATCCTGAGCCGCCTGCAACGCCATCCACACCGCTCCGAGCACCACGGCCTCCTCGCCGAGCGGCGAGACCTCGAGCCGGACGGTGAACGGCGTCATGGCTCGGAGCGCCTCGGTCACCGGCTCGAGGAGCAGGTCGCCGTTGCGACCGATCCCACCCCCCAACACGACCAGCTCCGGGTCGACGATCGGCACGATCGCGGCGGCCGCGAGCGCGATCCGGTCGGCCTCCAGCTCGACGACCCGTTGGGCTATGCGGTCGCCCCGGCGTGCGGCCGCGAACACCTTCCTCGGAGACAGCGGCGGCTCCATCCCGAGCCTGCGGGCGGTGGCGACCACGCCGGAGGCGCCGGCCTCCGTATCCAGCACGCCGCGCCGGCGCAGGACCTTGTCCCTGGGGTCGCCGCCGATGGGGAGGTAGCCCACCTCGCCGGCGGCGCCCGTGTGCCCGCGGTAGAGCTCGCCCCGCAGGATCAGTCCGGCGCCGACGCCCGTCCCCACATGGAGGTAGACGAAGTTCTCGACGCCCTTGCCGAGGCCGAGCCATTGCTCGCCGAGAGCGGCGAGGTTCACGTCGTTCTCGAACTCGACCTTCGTCCCGAGCTCATCCTGGACGGCCTGCGCAAGACCGCTCCTCCCCCAACCCGGGAGCGCGTGCGCCAATGCCACGTGTCCGGTGACCGGATCGAAGACCCCGGGGCTCCCGACCGTGGCGAACGTGACCTGCTTCCACTTCACGCCCGCCTCAGCGGCGAGCGCGTGCGAGACATCGCCGATCTGCGAGATCAACGTGCGCTGGCTGCGAACCCGGGCCCGCTCGTCGCGGCGGGCGACGATCTCGCCGGCCAGGTTCGCGATCGCGGCGCGGACGAAATCCCGGCCGACGTCCAGTCCCACGACCCACCCCGCCCGCGGGTTCAGCTCGTACAGGACGGCGGCGGGGCCTCTCCCGCCGCTCGAACGCCCCGCGTCACGAACCAGCCCCGCAGCTAGGAGTGCCGCGAGCGCCTGCGAGACCGTCGGCTTCGACAGGTCGCTGTCCCGGGCGATCTGTGCGCGGGAGACGGGCCCCACCTGACGGACGAACTCGAGGACCGAACGCTCGTTGATCGCCTTCAGCAGGCTCGGCGTCCCCGCGGCGAACGTGTGATCGGCCGTGCCGCCCCCTCGAACTCGGAAAGAGTTTGGAAACTTTCCTAACTATTCGGCAAGATGCTACGCTCGGCCCGGCTCCCCAGTCAAGACAAGCGAGGGCATGTATCCCGTTCGAAAGCGAAGGAGGCCTCCGTGACCAGGGATGCACGACAGCCGCCCGGCGTGGCCGAACCGAAGGCGCCGTACAGTCCGGTCGTCGTCGGCGGGCCCTTCGCGTACACGGCGGGGCAGGTCGCGTTCGGGGCCGATGGCGCGCTCGTGGCCGGTGGGGTCGAGGAGCAGACCAGTCAGGCCTTGGACAACCTGGAGCGTTGCCTGGCGTCGACCGGGTGCTCGATGGACGACGTCGTGAAGGTCACGGCGTTCCTCAGCGACCTCCAGGACTTCGACGCGTACAACCGCGCCTACGAGCGGCGGTTCGCGGCGCCGTACCCCGCGCGCTCCACCGTGGGGGCGCGACTCGCCGACGGGCTCCTCGTCGAGATCGAGGCCGTCGCGCTCCTTCCGCAGGCTCGCTGACTTCCGGGACCGTGGCGGGTCAGAAGAACGTGGCCACGACCTCGACCACGGCGTCATCGTCGTCCACCACGGGGAGGAACCGCCACCGGTCGAGCATCGAGCAGGGGTGCGAGATGCCGCACGCGACCAGCTCGCCCACGTGCAGGCGGCCCCCCGGTCGGACGCGGCAGTACAGGTGCTGGTCGTCGAGGCCAGTCGCCTCCACGGCGCCTTCGAGCCGCTCCACGCCCCCGTCCACGCGCCGGGCCGCCAGCACCCGAGGCAACCCCTGGTCGAACGACACGTCACGGCGACCCAGACCGATGATCGCGAGACCCTCTTCCGGGGTGGAGAGCACGGCCCCCCACACCTCGATCGCGTTGCGGAACCGGCCCTCGACCGCTCGGTGCGCGAACGGCGACAAGCGCTCGTACATCCCGACGTCGTGCACGACGTACGCCCCCGCACGCAGCACCACCGGCATCGCGCCCTCCGATCGGCCACCTCCGAGTTCGTCGACCACGAGATCGAAGAAGACGCTGCCGCCGACGCTCACGAACGACCCCGAGGACAGGAGATCGAGCTCCCGGAGCCGCGTCCCCAGCGCGCGCAGGTCGGCGAGGTACCGCCGGACCTCCTCCAGCGTTGCGGGCCCTCGATCGTGTCCGATCGTCCCCTCGTAACCGGCGACACCCGCGAGCAGGAGGTTCGGGGAGGTCGCGACGCGCCGCGCGACGGCGAGGGCCTCCCGGGCACCCCGGCACCCCGTGCGCCCGCCCGCATGCCCGAGCTCGAGCAGCACCGGCAGGGGACGCGCGGGCGTCTGCTCCAGCAGGACGGCCTCGAGAAGGTCGACCCCCCGCTCCGAATCCACGTAGCACGCGAGCTCGTTCTCGTCATCGCGGAGGTCATGCGCTGCCCACCGGATCGCGGCGGCGTCGGTGAGCGGGTTCGCGACGATGATCCGCCGGACGCCGGACGCCCGCATCACCCGGGCCTGCGCCGCCGTCGCCGCCGCGATCCCCCACGCCCCCGCATCCAGCTGTCGCCGCCAGAGCTGCGGCGCCATCGTGGTCTTGCCGTGCGGAGCGATCGAGACGCGATGCTCGTCGCAGTACCCGGCCATCAGCGACACGTTGTGTTCGAGCGCCGAACGCCGGATCACGACGAACGGCGGCTCCAGGTCGTCCAGCGTCCAGCCCTGGGTCCCCGCCTGGAGCAACGGCACCGGGTCGGACACCGGGGGCATCCCCTTGCTCGTCCCGTCGATCCGGACGTCGCGGAGAAGCCCCGGCGCGGGGGCGTTCATCGCGCGAAGCGTGGGAGGTACTCGCGACTCGCGTCGAGGATCGCGTCGAGCAGACCGGTCGCGGCTTCGGCGTCCGGCCCCAGCGGGTTCGCGAGCAGCGCCCTGAGCGCGAGCGATCGGTCACCGGTCACCGCGGCCTGGATCGTCAACCGTTCGTACGCCTTCGCGTGCTGAACGAGCGCGAGCATGTCCTGATCGAGCGGCGCGACGGGGATCGGGTGTGCGCCCCCGGCGTCGATCCTCGCGGCGACCTCGACGACGTCGTCGTCGGCGAGGTTCGGGATCGCTCCGGTGTTGCGCACGTTCACGACCTGCGCGTCGCCGGTCCCGGACGCGAGCGACGCGACGAGCTGCGCCGCCGCTTCGCTGTAGAAGGCCCCGCCACGGCGCTCGAGGAGCGGGGGCTTCTCCGCGAGCCCGGGGTCGCGATACAGCTCGAGCAGGTCGCGCTCGATCCGCATGACCTCCTCGGCACGCGTGCTCCCTCCGGCCTGGCGTTCGAGCATCTCCTGCGTGCGGTAGTAGTAGCGGAGGTAGTAGGAGGGGACGGCCTCGAGCGCTCGCATCAGCTCGGGGGGGATCTCCGCGTCCGCGCTCAACCCCTCGAGGTCGGTCTGGATCAGCTCGGGCAGGCGGTCGACCCCGTCCACCTTCACCGCCCGAACCCAGGACAGGTGGTTCAGCCCGACGTGTTCCAGCTCCACCCGCCCCGGCTCGACCCCGAAACGCTCGGCGAAACGGCGTTGGAAGCCGATCGCGACGTTGCACAGGCCGACCGCGCGGACGTCACGATCGAGCAGCGCCTGGGTCACCAGTCCGGTGGGGTTCGTGAAGTCGACGAACCAGCAGCCCGGCGCGCCACGCCGCGAGGCGAGCTCGGCGAGTTCGAGCACGACCGGGACGGTGCGAAGCGCCTTCGCGAACCCGCCCGCGCCGGTGGTCTCCTGCCCGATGCAGCCGAAGCGCGGCGGGATCGTCTCGTCGAGGAGCCGAGCAGCCTGCCCGCCGACCCGGAGCTGCACGATCACGAACGCGGCGCCGTCGATCGCCTCGTCGCGATCGTCGGTCAGGACCGTGCGGCCGCCGAACCCGGCCCGGTCGAGCATCCGGCGCGCGAGGCCGCCCACGACCTCCAGCCGAGATGGATCGACGTCCAGCAGCGCGAGCTCGTCCACGGGAAACCGGTCGGCCCGCCGGATGAAGCCTTCGACCAGTTCGGGTGTGTAGGTGCTCCCGGCCCCCACGATCGCCACCTTCACACCCATCGTTCGGCATCGTACACTCCGGGCGATGAAATGGTTAGGAAAGTTTCCTGACTCATTCCTCGCCGAGATCGCCGGCCAGCCCGACGCCCTGCGGCGGGCCGCGCTGGCGCTCGACGAGCAGCTGGACACGATCGAGGCCGTGCGTGACGCCGGCCGCCGCCCAGGGGGCGGGGTCGTGTTCACCGGCATGGGAGCCTCGTACGACGCCTGCTACCCGGCGGTGAACGAGCTCGCTGTCCACGGCGTCCTCGCCCTGCAGATCGATGCGGCGGAGCTCCTGCATTTCCGGACACCCGTCCTGTCCGCCGGCACCGTGCTGGTGATCGTGAGCCAGTCGGGCCGGAGCGCGGAGGTGGTTCGCCTCCTCGACGCGTCCGAGGATCGCGCCGAGCGGCCCGTGGTGCTCTCGGTGACGAACGGGCTGGCGAACCCGGTTGCCGTGCGCGCCGACCTTCGACTGGACACGCGGGCGGGGACGGAACAGGGTCCCTCCACGATGACGTTCGGGGCCTCGCTCGTGCAGCTGGCGGCGGTCGCCTGCGCGCTGTCCGGGCGGGCAGACGTCGATCCCTTGCAGCGGGCGAAGACGGCGGCCCGCGAGGCCTCCGACGCGGTGGAGATCGTGCTGGAGGACGAGACCCTCGCTGCCCGGATCGCCGACGTCGCGCGCGGCCGCACGCTCGTCCTGCTCGCGAGGGGGCCGGCTCGGGCGGCGGCGGAGATGGGTGCGCTCACGCTGAAGGAATGCGGGGTCGCGGCCGAGTCCTACGAGACCGCCGCGTTTCGACACGGCCCGCTCGAGCTCGCCGGCCCCGCGCTGGGCGCGATCGTCGTCGCGACCGAGCCCGAGACGCTCGCGCTTGACCTCGGGCTCGCCGCCGACCTCGTGGACGCGGGCGCCTCGGTCATGGTGCTGTCCACGGAGGGCGACGCACCCGATGGGGCGCACGGTGTGCGGATCCCGACGGTGGACCGACTGCTCGCGTCCGCCGTCTCCATCGTGCCGATCCAGCTGCTCGCGTGGTGGCTCGCGAACGCGGGGGGACGAGTCCCCGGCGCGTACACCAGGGCCTCGAAGGTGACGACCCATGAATGATGGTCCACGGGTGGCCCTGACGTTCGACGCGGAGCATCCGGATCGGCCGTCCGCCGCCACGGACGGCACCGAGCGCATCCTGGATGCGCTCGGCCGATCGCAGGCCCGGGCCACCTTCTTCGTACAGGCCCGGTGGGCGATGGCGAACCCGAGCCTCGTCCGCCGGATCGCCGATGAAGGACACCTGATCGGCAACCACTCCACGTACCACGCTCGCATGACGCTGCTTTCGGACGAGGGCCTGCGGGCCGACGTCCGCCTGGCGGGCGAGACCATCGCCGAGCTCGCGGGTGTCGATCCGACACCGTGGTTCCGCTGCCCCTTCGGTGACGGGCACGACGACGACCGGGTGCTGCGCGCGCTCGAGGAGCTCGGCTACCGGAACGTCCACTGGCACGTCCAGACCGAGGACTGGGAACCGTGGCGGACCGCCGACGAGATCAGCGGCGACACCCTCTCGGGCGCGATGCGCCATGGTGACGGCGCGGTGGTCCTCCTGCATACGTGGCCGCTCGCGACCGCCGACGCCGTGCCGGTCGCGCTCGCGGGCTTCGAGCGAGCCGGTGTTCGCCTGGCGGCGATCGACGAGCTCGAGGCGCTCCCGTGAGCCGGGCGGCCCTGGTCGCGGTCGACGGCGGCGGCTCGAAGGTGGACGCGGTCGTGGTGACCCGCGACGGCGCGCTGCTCGGCAGCGCCCGTGTGGGGCCGTCCGACGGCGTCCGAGCGAAGGGTGAGCTCGCACCCGTCGTGTCGGCCGTGGAGGCTGCCTCTCGGAGCGCGGGGGCAGATCCAGGGCGACAGCCCGTCGCCTCCCTCGGCGTCTTCTGCCTCGCCGGCGCGGACCTGCCGTCGGACGAACGCTCGATCCTGCGCCGGGTCCAACAGCACGGCTGGACCACCGAGACGGTGCTTCGCAACGACACGTTCGCCGTCCTGCGTGCGGGGACCGAACGGACCTGGGGTGTCGGTGTCGTGTGCGGCTTCGGCACCAACTGCTCGGCCGTCGCGCCGGATGGCAGGACCTATCGCTTCCCGGCGCTCGGCTGGATCGCCGGCGACTGGGGCGGTGGTTCCGACATCGGCGAGGCGGCCCTGTGGCACGCGGTCAGGTCCGAGGACGGCCGGGGGCGCCGCACGGCATTGGCGTCCCGCGTGGCCGCCCACTTCGGGTTCCGACGACCCCGGCAGGTGATGCAGGCGATGTATTTCGGCCGGCTGGCCGAGAGCCGTGTCGCCGAGCTGCCGCCGCTCGTGTTCGCCGCGGCTGCCGACGGGGATGCGGTCGCCACCTCGATCGTCGACCGCCAGGCCGACGAGATCGTCGCGATGGCGGGGACGGCCATCCGCCGGCTCCGGATGACCGAGCTCGACGTCCACGTCGTTCTGGGTGGCGGGATCTTCCGCAATCGGTTCGCCCCGTTCTTCGAGCGGATCGACGACGGGGTCCGGGAGATCGCACCCACCGCCTCCCTGAACGTCCTCGAGGCGCCCCCCGTCCTGGGTGCGGCGCTACTGGGGCTCGACCGCCTGGGGGCGAACGGGCGAGCGAAGGCCCGCCTGCAGGTCGCCTTGACCGACGCGTCGCTCGACCACAGACTCGAACGCGAGGAGCGGGGGTAGCCATGGCGGGGATCGTGCTCGACGGGGTCACCAAGGTGTTCGGCGCCGACGTCGTGGCCGTCGACGACGTATCGCTCGAGATCGGGGACGGCGAGTTCATGGTCCTGGTCGGTCCGTCGGGTTGCGGCAAGTCCACGATCCTGCGGATCCTCGCCGGTCTCGAGGAGGTGACGGCCGGCGAGGTGTTCATCGACGATCGTCAGGTCACGGACCTTCCCCCCAAGGCACGCGACATCGCGATGGTGTTCCAGAACTACGCGCTCTATCCGCACATGACCGTCGAGCAGAACATCGGGTTCGGTCTCAAGCTGAGGAAGACCCCGGCGGACGAGCGCGGGCGCCGCGTGGAGGACGTCGCCCGCATCCTCGGACTCGACGGCCTGCTGCAACGCAAACCGGCCGAGCTCTCCGGGGGGCAGCGGCAGCGCGTCGCGATGGGGCGCGCGATGGTTCGGGAGCCGGTGGCATTCCTGATGGACGAACCGTTGTCGAACCTGGACGCCAAGCTCCGGGTCCAGATGCGGGGACAGTTCGCGAAGCTGCACGAACGCCTCCGAACGACCACGGTGTACGTGACGCACGATCAGGTGGAGGCGATGACGCTCGGGGAACGCGTCGCCGTCCTGCGCGACGGGATGCTGCAGCAGGTCGACACCCCGCAACGCCTCTACCAGCACCCCGCGAACCTGTTCGTCGCCGCGTTCATCGGCTCGCCGCCCATGAACCTGGTGGGCGCGACGATCGGCGGCGGCGCCGTCAGGTTCGCGGGGTTCGAGATCCCGATCCCCGGCGACCTGGATCTGACCGGCATTGAGGGGCGAGACGTGATCCTCGGGATCCGACCGGCGGACCTCGAGGACGCGTCCGTGTGGTCCGGGTCGAGCCTCCCGACCATCACGGTGATGGCGGACGTCACCGAGGATCTCGGGTCGGAGGTGAACGTCCTGTTCGCGGTCGACGCGCCCCCGGTGCGGACCGACGAGACGCTCGCCGCCTCGGAGCAGGAGGCAGAGGGTGAGATCCCGCTCATCGCCGAGGAGCGCGCCGTCTTCTGCGCCCGCGTGGATCCCCGGACCTCGTGCGGTCCGGGCACGCCGATCCGGCTGTCGATCGACCCTCGCAGGTTCCACTTCTTCGACCCACCAACGGGCCTCGCGCTCTCCCCGGCCTCGGTCTCGGCCACCGCCGTAGACTCGAGGTCATGAGATCGCTCGAAGGCCTGTCCGATCGCTTCCTCGGCGAGATCGCCGGTCAGCCCGACGCGATGCGTCGAGCGGCCGCATCGCTCGTGGACCAACGCGACGAGCTCGAACGGATCCGGGAGGCGAGCGAGGCGGCCCGAACGATCGTGTTCACGGGCATGGGCGGCTCCTACGACGCCTGCTACCCGGCCGTGAACGACCTGGCCGCGCGGGGCGTCGCGGCGCTGCTGGTCGATGCCGCGGAGGTGCTGCACTTCCGCCGGCCGATCCTGAACGCGAGGACCCTGGCCGTCGTCGTCAGCCAGTCCGGTGAGAGCGCCGAGATCGTGCGCCTCGTGAACGAGCTCGCCAAGCAACGCACACGGCCCTTCGTCGTCGCGCTCACCAACGGCACCAACAACGACCTCGCGCGCCGGGCGGACATCGAGCTCGACACGTGGGCGGGGCCCGAGTCGGGGCCCTCGTCGATGACCTTCGCGGCGTCGATGACCACGCTCTCGGGGCTCGCGCGGCTGCTCGCGGGCGACAGCGTGGAGACCGCGGTCGATCGAACCCGGACGGCGGCGGAGGGTGCGGCGCGATCCGCCGAGCGACTCCTCGACGACCCCGAGGCCCTGGCGGTCGAGCTCGAGGCCTGGCACGGCGGTCGGGACGTGATCGTGCTGCTCGGCCGCGGTCCGGCCCGAGCGGCGACCGAGCTCGGCGCGCTCGTGCTCAAGGAGTCCGGCGTGATGGCCGAGTCGGTCGAGGCCGGATTGTTCCGCCACGGCCCGCTCGAGCTCGCAGGCCCCGGCATGAGCGCGATCGTGATGGCCACCGAACCCGAGACGCGGCGCCTGGACCTCGGCCTCGCGGCCGATCTGGTCGACGCGGGCGCCGCCGTCATGGTGGTCACGCCGGACGGCGAGGCGCCCAAGGGCGCCCGTGCGGTCGCGACCGGCTACCTGGACCGCGCGCTCATGTCGGCCGTGGGCGTGATCCCGACGCAGCTCCTGGCGTGGCGGCTTGCCGGCGCCCGCGGTCGCACGCCGGGCGCGTACCTACGCGCCTCGAAGGTCACCACCCGCGAATAGCCCCGGTCACCCGGCCTTCGCGGAGCTCCGCTCGGCGAGTGGCAGCCACGCGCTCACGCTGGTCCCGCGGCCTGGCTCGCTCCGGACCTCGCAACCCCCGCCCGCGAGGTGCGCGCGTTCGATCATCGTCGGGAGCCCGATGTGGCCGGGTTCGGGCGACTCGATCACGCCGACGTCGAACCCGACCCCGTCGTCGGCGATCACCAGCCGCACGCAGCCATCGGTGGCCGCGATCGAGACCTGGATCCGGGTCGCGGAGGCGTGCTTGCGTGCGTTCGCGATCGCCTCCTGTGCGATCCGGAACAGGATCGCTCGCAGCTCCGACGGCGGCTCGAACGACAACGAGTCCTCGATCTCGAGCGCGGGGTCCTCGTCGCCCAGATAGGCGCGCAGGGCGGGGACGAGGCCCTCGCGGTCGAGCGCGGGGGGTCGGAGGTCGAACAGCAGGTGACGGAGCCTCTCGACCGATGAGCGGATCACGTCGCCCAGCTCCTCGGCCTCCTGCCGGAGCTCGGGATCCTCGATCCGGTGGGCGAGCGTCTGCGCCCGGATGTCGGCGGCGCTCATCACCTGGATCGGGTCGTCGTGGATGTCGGAGGCGATCCGCCTGCGCTCCTCCGCCCGCGCATCATCGAGCCGCAGGAGCAGCTGCCGACGGTCCTCCATCGTTCGCCGCAGGACGTCCATGCTCCTGCGGAGCCGGTCCTCGACGCGCTTGGTTCCGGTGATGTCGGTCATGACGCCTCGCCAGAAGGGCGGGTGCTGCTCGTCGCCGCGGACCAGGACGGCCTCGTCGCGGATCCAGACCTCCCGCCCGTCGGCGGCGAGCAGCCGGTACTCCGTCCGGAACGGCTCGCCGGTCCGCAGGGACTCACGTTGCTCCTCCAGCACACGTTCGCGGTCGTCCTCGTGGATCCGATCGACCCACAGGGCCGGGTCGAGGCGCCACTGCTCGACGGTGAAACCGAGGAGCGCCTCGATCTGCGGGCTCGCGTAGAGGTTCGACGAGCGATCCTCGTGCGCGTCCACGTACAGCACCGCCGGGATCCCCTCGACGAGGTGCCGGTACGTCAGGACGGAGACCCCGCTCACAGCTTGTACCCGAATCGGCGAAGCAGCTCCTTGCGTTCGGCCTCGTCGGCGTCGGTCTCCACGCCGACCGGCGGGGAGCCGTCGATCACGCCCAGCACGCCGCGGCCCTGCTCGGTCTCGCCGACCACGATCTCGAGCGGGTTCGCCGTCGCGCAGAAGACGCGGCAGACCTCGGGCACCGCCTTGACCGCGTTCAGGACGTGGACCGGGAACCCCTCGCGCAGCGCGACCACGAACACGTGTCCGGCACCGATCGCCCGCGCGTTCCGGACGGCGAGATCGACGAGCCCGTCGTCGTTGCCGCTGCGCCGCACGAGCCGGGGCCCGCTCGCCTCGTTGAACCCGATGCCGAACCTCAGGCCGGGGACGTTCACGCACGCCTCGTGCAGGTCCTCGACCGTCTTGATGAAATGGGACTGCCCGACGATGACGTTCAGGTCCTCGGGCTTGTCGAACGGGACAGCCGTGATGTCCACCGGCGAACCCCTCCTCATCATCGGGCGACCTCGAGGGACCGGTCGTCAGATCCCTTCGAGCCTGGAGAGTAGCCCGGCGAGCAGCGAGATTCGAGGAACCACGCTCGACAGGTCGAGCCATTCCTTCGGGCCGTGGTCGTCGCCGCCGATCGGCCCGAGCCCGTCGAGCGAGGGCACCCCGGCGCCGGAGGTCGTGTTCGCGTCCGAGGCGCCGCCGGTCGCGGCGTCCCTGAGCCCGAACCCGAGCTCGCCCGCCACCTCGATCGCGAGCGCCGCGAGCTTGGCGCCGCCCTCCCGCTTCTCCATGGGCCGGTGCCAGCCGTTGCTGATCGTCGTCACGCTCACGTCGGGAACGGTGTGCTGGTTGGCGATCGCCTCGACGGCCGCCCCGGCCTCCTCGAACGTCGCCTCCTCGGGGGACCGGACGTCGACCTCGAGCACGCACCGTTCGGCGACGACGTTCGGGCGCGTGCCGCCGTGCACCACACCCACGTTCACGGTCACGCCCGGCCAGCGCCCGTTGAGCGCCTGGAACGCCACCGTCTTGTGGGCGGCCTCGAGGATCGCGCTGCGGCCGCGCTCGGGCTCGACGCCCGCGTGCGCGGCGCGCCCCTCGATCTCGAGGCGGACGTCGAGCACCCCCTTGCGCGAGGAGACGACGTCGCCGTTCTCGCGGGCTCCCTCCAGGACCAGGGCCGCGTCGGCCCGCCCGGCCTCGGCCAGGATCGTGTCCCGCGACCAGGGTGACCCGATCTCCTCGTCCGGGTTGCAGATGTAGGTGATCGTCCCGAACCCCTCGAAACCGGCCGCTTGCAGGACCTCGACCGCGAAGAAGCCGGTCAACAGACCACCCTTCATGTCGGTCACGCCCGGCCCGAAGGCACGGTCGCCCTCGATCCGGAAGGGACGTTCGGCGACGGTCCCCGGGTCGAACACCGTGTCGGTGTGGCCGATCATCAAGACCCGGGCGCGACCGCTCCCCTCGAGCCGCCCGATCAGGAGGTCGCCGAGCCGCTCCTGGTCGCCCTCGGGTTCGTGCCGCATCCGCTCGACGGCCCACCCACCGCGCTCGAGCCTCGACTGGCACAGGTCGGCGATCTCGTTCACGCCCTCGGGCGTGAACGAGCCGCAGTCGACGTTCACCATCTCGCGGAGCGCCTCGACGAAGTCGCCGTAGCGCTTCTCGGCGAGCTCTCGGAGTTCGCGGACGTCGGTCACCGCGCGGAGTATAGGTTCGAGCCCGCCGGCATCACGTTCCGCCCCAGACCGCGCTGTCTTGGTCGCTGGCATCCTCGGTGACGCCCACGGCGACGAACGACAGGCTCCGACGGTGGAAGGGCGTCAGGGCCCTGATCGCCTGGTCGTCCGGAGGCCCCCCGAGATCGTCGATCAGGAATCTGGGGTGCAGTCGCGGGTTCCACGACCGGCCGTCGGTCGACGTCCACACGGCGGCATCCAGATCCCCAGTCTTCGCCGTCGCGGTGCCCGAGGCGATGAAGGTGACGCCTTGCCTGGTGAGACCGAACATCGTCTGGATACCGTCACCGACCACGCCCACTCTCTCGAGCTCGACCTTCTCCCACAGCTCGCCGTCCGTCGAGATCCACACCGCGGCATCGGAGTCCCCGCCCAGGTCGCACTTGGAGATGTCGTCCTGACAGCCGACGGCGACCAGCGGAATCCCGTCCGTTCCGCCGGCTACTGCCTTCATCAGCTGCACCCCCGTCTCCGCGAACGTCGCGGGGTCGACGCGCGCCCAATCGAGACCGTCTCTCGAGGTCCAGACCGCCGCGTCGTATGACCCCTCCTCGGTCGTGTACCCGACAGCGACGAGGCGGCCGCCGGCGTTGTGCACCGACCAGATCTGTTGGTCTCCCGAAGCCACAAGATCCGCGTCGTCCACCATCGTCCAGTTCCGACCATCGGTCGACCTCCACACTGCGGCGTCCTGTGTGAGGAGAGGACCCGTCGCGCCGGCGGCGACAAGCGTCGAACCGAACGCCGCGAAATCGCGGACCGTACCTGCGTTCGCTACCAGGTCCGACGAGCTCGAGTGTGTCAGCCTCACCCCGCCGTTGGTCGACCACCAGATCGCCGGGACCTGGTCGTCCCAGCCCCCGACCACGAGGACGTCGCCTTCGGCGTCGTCGCTGGAGAACTCGGTCACTGCCACAGCGCGCTGATCGCCCGGACCACCCAGCGACGCCGAATCGGATTGGTCCCACCGCTCCGTGTCGGACGAGGACCACACGGCGGCGTCGTGGTCGAAGGAGGAGGCACCGTCCGCATGGCCGACCGCCACGAGGCCCTCGCGGGTCGGTGCCACGTCGTACATCACCTGATCTCCGGGGAGGTTCGGCGCCTTGATCAGATTCCAGTTGAGTCTCAGGTTGTCGGGCTGCGCCATCGCGGGCGGGGTCGTGGTCGTCGCTGGGCCGTTCGAACGTGAGCCGCCGCCGCCGAGATCTGGGCCCCCGCGACCATTGCCGCGAGCCGCGAGCAGGACCCCCCCGAGAATCGCCACGGAAAGGATGACGCCCGCGGTGGCGAGCCAGGCGACACGGTTCCGGCGGTGGACTTCGTGGTCCCGCGGCGTGACTAGCCCGTCCGTGACGAGGTCGGAACCCGTGGTCGGAAGGTCACGCTCGAAACGCGGTCTCACCACCGTCGGAGTCGCGGCGGCTCCGACGAGGGGACCCCGGATGGCTTCGATCAGCCCACCGCAGGAGTGGTACCGATCCTCCTTCGACTTCGACAGCGCCTTGGCGATCACCCGGTTCAGACCCTCCGTATCGGCGAAGTCCTCGACCGCGGGAGCCGCGTCGTTCAATTGCCGGTAGATCGTGGCGACATCGGTGTCCGCACGGAAGGGGGCCTGCCCGGAGAGGCAGTGGTACAACACGCAGCCGAGCGAGTAGACGTCGGTTCGCCCATCGATCGGCTCGCCGGTGATCTGCTCGGGCGCTACGTAATCGACGGTCCCCACGAACTGTCCGGTCCGCGTGAGCCCGGAGCCCGTCGTGGTCCGTTTGGAGATCCCGAAATCCGACAGGTACGCGCGCTCCATCACGCTGCCGGGTCCCTCGACCAGCACGTTGCCCGGCTTGACGTCCCGATGGACGAGGCCCTGCGCATGCGCCGCATCGAGCCCGCTTGCAACCTGCGAGAGGACCAGGAGCGTCCGCGACGGGTCGAGGGCCCCAGCCTGCAGGATCTTGCCGAGATCGCTCCCCTCGACGTATCGCATCGAGATGTAGAGGCCGTCCTCGACCTCGCCGGCGTCGTAGATCGTCACGACGTTGGGATGGTCGAGCCCCGCGGCGATCCGCGACTCGCGGATGAATCGCTCGCGGAACATCTGGTCCTCCGCCAGGTGCGGAGCCAGGACCTTCAGGGCAACCCGCCGGCCCAGGCGCAAGTGCTCGGCCAGATAGACGACGCTCGCGCCACCTCGACCGATGACCTCCTCGATCCGATGGCCTGCGAGGATCGTGCCGATCCGAGGGTCCACCGCCAGGTTGTAGCACTCCGCCCGAACGGCGAACAGACCGGGTCTGCGAGGCGCAGAGGGTCGGATTCCCTCGGTTTGACCCACTCGGACCGGGGTCCCACGATGGGGCACCCCGACCGTCGGAGCACCGATGTGATCGTTGGGAGAACGACGGAGATCGCCTCGATCGCGACCTTCCTCGACGACGTTCCGCGCGGCCCGACCGCCATCGTGCTCGAAGGGGAGCCCGGCATCGGAAAAACCGTGCTGTGGGCACGTGCCGTGGACGATGCCCTGAGCCGAGCCTATCGGGTCATGAGCTGCAGGCCCGCGGGACCCGATGCGCAGCTCTCCTTCGTTGCGCTCGGGGACCTGTTCTCAGCAGACGTCGAGCCGCTCTTCGAGACCTTGCCGGAACCGCAGCACGAGGCGCTCGATGTCGCGTTGCTCCGCCGCCATCGAGGCGGGGATCCCCCCGATCCACGCGCAGCGGCAGTCGCGACGCTAGGGGTCGTTCGTGCGGCAACCGCAGAGGGGCCGACCGTCATCTCGATCGACGACGTGCAGTGGCTCGACCCCGCGACAGCGCGTGTGCTCGCGTTCGCGCTGCGACGCCTACAGGCCGAGCCGATCGGCGTCCTCCTGTGTCGTCCGGCGACCGGCGAGGCCACCCCGTTGGGCCTCGCCGACACGATGGACGGCGAGCGGTTCCGAACGCTCCACGTGGGACCGCTCGGCGCCCACGAGATCGGAGTCATCGTGCGAGAACGAACGGGTTTGACGCTGTCGAAGCCGGACGTCGAGCGATTGGCCGCGCTGTGCGGAGGCAACCCCTTCTACGCCCTGGAGATCGCTCGAGCGCGGGAGCGCGGCGACGAGGGGGTCACCGGGCAACGCCTCCCGATCCCAAAGGGCCTGCACGAGGACCTCGTTCGTGCACGCGTCGACAGCGTCACCTCGGCGACGCGGGAGGTCCTTCTGTTCGCGGCCTCGATCTCCCACCCGACGCTGGAGCTCCTGGGGCGCGCGATCCCGCGAGCGACCCTGAACCCCGGACTCCAGGGGGCGATCGATGCGGGTCTGGTCGAGGTCCTCGGCGCCGACGTCCGTTTCATCCATCCCCTGTACCGCTCCTCGATCTACGCGGATGCGTCCCGTCGACGTCGTCACGAGATGCACGCCCGGCTCGCCGAGATCACGACGGACCCCGAGGAGCGAGCGCGGCATCTCGCGCTGGCGGCGGATGGATCAGATGGGAAGATCGCCGCCGAGGTCGAGGGGGCCTCGTCGTCGGCCCGCGGCCGGGGAGCCCCAGAGGTCGCCGCCGATCTCGTGGAACACGCGATCCGGCTCACGCCGAGTGACGACACGGCCTCACTGCGACGGCGCCTGCTGGTTGCAGCCCAAGACCGGATGTCCGCCGGCGACGGGGACGGCGCGCGCGAACGCGCCCGAGAAGCCCTTCGCCTCTCGGAGTCGGGGGTCGCTCAGGCGGAGCCGCTCCGATGGATCGGAGCCACCGAGTTCGCTCGCGGCGCGCTCGCCGAGGCGAGGGCAACGCTGGCAGAGGCGCTCGCGCGCGCTGGGGAGGACGACCGTGCGAGCGCCGAGATCCATCGCGAGCTCGCGATGGTAGGCGTCCGCTCGGGCGAGGTCGGGGCCGCGGAACGGCACGCCGCGGCCGCCCTCGAACGGGCGGGTTCCACGGGCGACGCGAAGCTCACCTCGGCGATCGCGATCGCCGCGGCCGAGGTGGACCTGCTGCTCGGGAGGTCCACCTCCGATCTCTCGCGGGTCCTCGACCAGGACGTCGCCCTGGACGGTCCACTGTCGGGATCATCGGAGCTGGTCGCAGCACTTGCAGAGGCATTCGCGGGGCAGCTCCATCGCGCCGAGCGGCGGCTGGAACGGCTCCGCCGCGAGGCGCGGGACCGTGGAGACGAGCCGGGACGCCTACTCGTGACGACGCGACTTGCTGAGCTCCGCATCCGGGCCGGATCATGGGATCCGGCGGCCACCCTCGCGTACGAGGCCTACGAACTTGCCCTCGATCTGGACACGAGCCACGGCCTCCAGCTCGGCCTCATGGCCTCCGCCGCAGCCGGGAGCGGACGGATCGACGACGCGCGCCGGTTCGCCGAACAGGGTCTGTCGAGCTCCGAAGGTGACCGACCCGCGGTGATCTGGAACCTCGCGGCGCTCGGATTCCTGGAGCTCTCACTCACTCGCTACGCCCCCGCCCTGCGCGTGCTCGGGAGAGCCGGGGGCCTGCTCGCCGAGACCGGCATCGCCGACCCGTCCTCGTTCCCGTTCCTGGCGGACGAGGCCGAGGCCTTGATCGGAGTCGGTGAGCTCGCGACCGCGTCCCGGCGGATCGCCGCCCTGGAGGAGGCGGGCGATCGGCTCGATCGGGACCTGATCAGAGGCCAGGCGGCGCGATGCAGCGGACTCGCGAGCGCCGCCGAAGGCGACATCCCCGCGTCCCTCCGGAAGCTGGAGCGCGCCGTCGAGATCCACGAACGCCTCGGGGTCCCGACCGAACTCGGTCGCTCGCTCCTCGCGTTGGGCATGTCTCGGCGTCGTGACCGGCAGAAGCGCCCCGCTCGCGAGGTGCTCGAGCGTGCGCTCGAGGCATTCACCACCACGGACACGCCACTGTGGGCGAACCGCGTTCGCGACGAGATCGCGCGGATCGGTGGGCGGCGCGCATCGGTGGGCGAACTGACCGAGAGCGAGGCCCAGGTGGCGCGCCTCGCCGGCGCCGGACTGACGAACCGCGAGATCGCGCGAACGCTGTCGATCGCCGTTCGAACCGTCGAGGGTCATCTATCACACGTCTACACGAAGCTCGAGATCCGATCGCGCACCGAGTTGGCGGCGTTCGACCTCGACGTGTGATCCCGAACTCCGTGTGACGTAGGTCACCTCTCCGCAGAGCACCACCTGACGGTCGGCCCGGCACCCGTCGCAAACACAGGTGATCCCTCGGGTTTCTCGGCAACCCGCCCTCCCTAGCGTCGGCCGCGTGAAGTCAACGCTCACCGAGGGAGGTGGAACCGATGTTCAGCAAGGTCCTCCGCAGCCGAGTGTGGTTGGTGGCCATCGTGACGTTCGCGACTGCCTTCCCCGTCGTTCCGCTCGCCGAAGGTGAGGTCCCGATCCCTCAGGGATCGCGCACGAGCCTGCCGAACATCGTGCTCATCCTCACCGACGACCAGCGAGCCGACACGCTCAGGTACATGCCGAACGTTCAGCGCCT
>Ga0070694_100000665_pt1 | contig 19002 bp, 13 predicted proteins | sample KBSK1251metaG_FD_65470 | JGI IMG/M metagenome (GOLD analysis project Ga0070694, IMG submission 65470) | Corn, switchgrass and miscanthus rhizosphere microbial communities from Kellogg Biological Station, Michigan, USA - KBS K1-25-1 metaG | ecosystem: Host-associated > Plants > Roots >... | reverse complement strand
CACTACGGCCGTCGCTATCATCGTCACTAGTCACGTGGTCGCGTGAGACGGCATCGCGGGCTCGTTATCTTGCGGTGTGCGAATCTCACGCGACCATTTCCTCCCCCCAGACCCCCAGGCATTCCTCGCGGCCGAACCGCCGACCGGTCGGGTCATTGTCATCGCCCCCACACGGGCGGCGTGTGAAACGATCGAGCTCGCTCTAGGTCTCAAGCTCGAAACGCTCCTCGAGCGCGAGCACGGCGATGACATCCGGCGACTCGCCGGCTCCGGTCAGGGATTCGGGATCGTTGCCGGCACGGGAACAGGAAAGACCCTCGCGATCCGGACCATGGCGGAGACCATTCTCCAGGCGCCGCTCAAGGTGGGCGTCGTCAATCGCGAGCGGGAAGCGACACCCGAGACGCCCACGTGGAACGTCGTCATCGTCACCACCGGCATCGCACGGCGGTGGTTTCAGGACGGTCTCATCACCGCGCACGACACGTTGGTGGTCGACGAGATCCATCAGACGTCCGCCGAAATGGAGCTGTGTCTCGCGCTCGGCAAACGGACGCGCTGCCGGTTCATCTGGTTGTCGGCGACCGTCGATCCGTCGTTTTACGCCGAGTATCTCGACTCGGCAGAAGTGCTGGAGACCCGGGCCTTTGATCCAGCGCGCGCTGCCAAAGTCAACGTTCTGGCGGAGCAGCCTCTCGAGTTCTTGAACGATCGGTTCATAAAACGCGTGATGCGGGAACGGCGTGGAGTCGCGGCCTTCGTGCCGACCCGCGCCGAGGTCGAGCAGATCGCCAGGGAGCTGGGTGATCGCTGGCCGAACCTGGCCACGGCGTTCTACCACGGCGGCGAGCCGATCCGCGTGATTCGACCGTTTCTTGACGGTTTGGTCAAACGTCCCTTCTTGCTGGCCATGACCGCCGCGGGCCAATCAGCGCTCAACATCCGTGGGCTCGATACCGTCGTCATCTACGACGCCCGGTACACGAACGTGGTCGAGCGCGGGAAGAACGTCCTGACGCGCTCTTACCTCGGCGCCAACGAGATCCTCCAGATGGCGGGCCGGGTGCACGGCCGTGTCGAGCAGGGCGAGGTCTACATCCTCAGCGACCGAGACCTGGCGTTTGAGGAGCTCCGTCCGACTGCGCCGGAATTTCAGTTGGCAGGCGATGCGGAACGCGTCGCGATCACGTGTGCCGCGATCGGCGTTGACGCTGCCGATCTGGATTTGCCCGTCCCGCTGGACCGCCGAGCCTACCGTGACAGCGTCGCGATGCTCACCGACCGTGGCCTCATAGAACAAGGCAGGCTAACGACTTACGGGCGTGAAGTCGAGGCCATGCCCGTCGAACGTCCGTGGGGCGAGCTCCTGTACCACGCCGGCCCCGAGCTCATACCGCTCGTCGCGGTCTCGTCCAACATCGAGTCGCTGCATCGCATGACACGGGAGGAGCGCCAGCTCGGTGGTCTCATCGTACCAGGCTCCGATCACATCACGGCATACAACGTGTACGCCGAAGCCGTGAACAAGCACGGCTACCTGGGGGAGGTGTACGGTCTGCCGCGCCATCTCTTTCGCGAAGCCGACATCGAGCGCTGGGCCGAGGAGCGTGGGGTCCTCGTGAAGGCGATCGAGGACATCGCCCTCGGGACGGCGTCCGTCTATCGCCAGCTCGAGCTTCTCCTCCCCGCCCAACTGCCGTACGGCGATCGCAAGACGCTCGAACTCTTTGCTGACCTTTTGGCCAAAATCATGCCCTTCGACCTGGTAATCGACGAGCAAACCGCGGATGGCCGTGAGGCGCGCGTCAGTCGCAGCTCGGTGTGCGGCAGTTGGGGTGCGATCGCCGGATCACTGCGGTACTTCGCCGACCGGTTCGGCGTGCCGCGCGCGAGCATCGAAGGAACGCAAGTCCCCGAGCGAGCGATTCGCCGCAACGCACGCCGCGGCCGCCCCGAGGTCGCGTTTGAGCGCCAGCGCCGCCGCGAAGGGCTCATGGCAGTGCGTACGGTCGAGTACTTCGGCTTCACGCTCGACAGGGATGTGGAGCCGCTCCCGAATCCATTTCCACCCGAGCTCGCGGACGGAGCGCGTCAGGCGCTGGTTCAGGCGCTCCTCGCCGGCGAAACGCCGCACCCTGACCAGGGGAAGGTGCGCCGCGCGCTAGAGCGATTCGGCAATTACTGGCGGAGATCAGGCGGCCAGCTGGATCAAGCGAACAGCGAGTCGCTGGCTGAGCAGCTCGGCGCCCAGCTCGCGCACGTGAATTCGTGGGAGGAGTTTCTCGCGACGCGGGTGACACTCGATCCCGATGCATCGATCCCAGAACACGAGCGGCAGCGCCTCGATTCCCTGCCCTCGTCGGTTTTCTTGTACGGCGATCGCGTGCCCGTGGATTACGACGTGGATCAGGGCGTTGGCGTGGTGCGGCTCCGCCTCAAGGAAGGCCAGGCCCGCCGGCTCCACCCGCGGGACCTGCCGAGCTTCGACCGGCCGGTAAGGTTTACGGTTACGCGCGGAAAGCATGAGGCGGTCCGGGCAAACACAATCGATGATCTGCGTAAGGGACTGCGGAGTCTGGGGTCGAGCCATCGCGCCCGCGTGATGCGGGGCGGACGTCGGCCGCGGCGTCGTTAGACCTGCTTTTCGGTGACCTCCAGGAGTGCCAGCCACAGCGCATCGTAGGCATCCCGGACATCGGCGAGCGCCACGCCGCTGGCGAGCGCCGCGGCACAGCCGTCAATCACCGCGTCTCGCGCAGCTTCCTCAAATCCGCCGTTATTGGCCGATCGGTCAACAAGGCCGGCAGCACACAGGCTCAACCAGGCGCGCGCGGTTCCGTCTTCTGCCTGACGCCGGAGCTCGTCCCAGCCGGCATCCACCGCCGCGGTCCCCGATCCGCTTAACACGCGGGCGATCGCACCAGTCCGAGCTAGGGCGACCTGGGCTGCCGCGGCCTTCAGCAGACCGTTGCGTGACGCGTAATGATAGAGGACGAGGCCTTTGACCACCCCGGCGCGTTGGGCGACGGCGTCCAGGGTGAACGCCTCAACCCCGCCCCGCCGCAGCGTCTCGACCGCAGCGGCCAGGATAGCCGAACGGGTGGAACTGGAGTCTTTAGGCATGCCGTTTCCGGATGGGTCAATAATGGGATCGCACCTCGCAGGCGCAAGGCGAAACAAATCAGCAACCTTTTCCCCGATGACCGAGTCTCATCTTGACACGACCCTAACCCGGGTCGTGGCGCCGGATGAAACATTGCCCGTGTCAGCATTGTATGAGGATTACCAACCAATGATCGACAAAGTCGTCAGTCCAATGAGCGGCTCGCCCGCGACCTTTTCTCCACTCGTCCGCGCGGTCATCGATTCGGTGACCGAAGGAATCGTCATCTTCGATCCGCAGGGGCGGCTGCTCTTCGCCAATGCTACGGCGCGTCGCGTGATCGATGGACAGAACGGAGATGTCCGGAACCGGCTCCAAAGCCTTGGCGCCCGCTTCTCGTCACTCAAGAATGGCGCGCAGACGCTGGGTGAGGCCGCCATTCTTCCCGCTGCCGGACCCCTCACCCTCGCTGAACGCGAGCGACAGGCCATCGCCGACACACTGCAGGACACGAGCGGCAAACTCGCCGAGACTGCTCGGCGGCTTGGCATCAGTCGCACGACGTTGTGGAGACGGCTCAAGTCCTACGGGATGGACGGCTTTCGCGCCTCTCCGTAGCGGCCTAGCTTCACCGGCGGATGGCGTCCCTCGCACCGCCGACACCGTTCGTCATTGAAGAGTACGTCCGCTGGTCCGATGTGGACTTTGCGGGAATCATCTTCTACGGCTCCTACGTGCGACTATTCGAGATCGCCGAAACGGAGATGTTCCGGCACTGCGGTCTCGCGTACAACCGCATGTTCGACGAGTACGACATTTTTCTTCCGCGCAAAGCAGTCCACAGCGAGTTCTACTGGCCCGCGCGACTGGATGACCGACTCCGGATCGGCGCGTACGTCGGCAAGGTCGGCACGAAGTCGCTGACGCTGCACTTCGATGTCTTGCGCCCGGACGCACGCGCACTCGGGGCCGCCGGATGGATGGTTCTTGTCTGCGTCGATCGCAAGCGACTGAAGCCCCAACCGCTCCCCACAGGTCTGATCAAAGCGCTCGCGCCGCACACACTGAGTCCGGAAGCAGCGCGGTCGGCCTTGGGAGTCGCGCCATCAACGCGCTGAAACCGCTTTCGGCGCTGCTGTTGCTCGCGGCGTGCGGACCTGGCGACGACGAGCCGCTCCGACTGCAGGCCACCATCGCGTTTCCGCCGCGCGACACGCTCCGCTTCGCGTTGCCGGCGACAACCCATCGCTGCACCGGCGGACGCTCCGTGTTGCTCGAAGCGATCAGCCCGCAGGGCAGGGGCGTGCTCGTTCGACTTCACTACCGCGACAGCCTGATCGCCGGGCCCTACGCAATCACCGCGCCGGGGGACAGCATCACCGTCCCCGGTGCGCAGGTCGCGGTGCGCTACCTCAACCGCGAAGTGTCTCACGGCTTCATGATCGACAGCGGATCCGTGGAGGTCCAGCCGACCGCGGGAACGATCACCACGCACATCGAAGGAACAGGACTCGAGAACGCCATTCGCACACCCGCATGGATCGACTTTCGGGACGTGCCGCTCGCACCAGCCAGCGACACGGTGCCGTGCCGGTACGAACCGTGAGTCCTCCTCAGTCCGCGATTCGCGTCGGCTTCATCGGCTCCGGTTTCACGCGGCGGGTGCAGCTGCCCGCGCTTGCGCTCGTGCCGGGAACGAAGGCCACGGCGATTGCGAGCGGTCACCGGGCTAACGCCGAAGCGGTCGCGCGCGAGTTCGGAATTCCGCGCGTGTTCGATGACGGGGTGCAGCTCGCGCAGTCGGATGAGGTCGAGCTCGTGGTCGTGTCGTCGACACCGGACACACACGCGCGCTACGCCATCGCCGCACTCGAGGCACGGAAGCACGTCCTGTGTGAAAAACCGATGGCGATCGACGTTTTTGAGGCCGGCCAGATGGTGGCAGCATCCGAACACCATCCCGACAGTTTGGCGTGGATTGACCACGAATTGCGCTATGAACCCAATCGGCGCCGGGCTCGCGAGCTGATCCGGTCAGGCGCCTTGGGCGAGCTGCAACACATCGAGCTATCGCTCAAGCCGTACCTGCGGGGCGACGGTCGGGCGCAGGCGTCTGACGCACCCTGGAACTGGTGGTTCGACGCGTCCCGGGGTGGCGGGATTCTCGGTGCCGTGGGATCGCATCTCATCGACCTCTGCCGGTTCTGGAGCGGCAGCGAAATCACGTACGTCGCCGGACTCGCGGAGACCTTCGTCCAACAGCGAAAAGACGACGCCGGCCTGCCGCGCCCCGTGACGGCGGACGACTTCGCGAGCTGCGTATTACGCACCGCGAATGGCGTCGTCGCGACCATCACGCTCAGCACCGTAGCCCATCATGGCGGCGGGCACTTGGGTCAGGTGACGGGAAGCGAAGGGACGTTGCTGCTGAGCGGCGAGACGAAGCTCGAGCTCGGCAAAGCGGGGGGGGGCCCGCTCGAAGATGTGTCGGTTGCCGACGAGCTGTCCGACACGATGCGACCCAACAACATGTGGGCGCGCTCGTTCGTTCGATTGCTGCGGGAGATGACGCGCGTGATCTCGGGCGACTCGCCGCAAGGCGAGCCGGCGACATTCCGCGATGGTTGGCAGGTGCAGCGGGTGCTCGACGCGGTCCGCGGCGGGCGCGGTGTCCGGTTAGATTGACGGCGTGGAACAGACCTACTTTCGCAAGGGATTCGGCCTCAAGGGAGCGATCGAAGGCGCGCTCGCGGCGGACTATCACAGCCGCGTGGTCGATGAGATCCGCTCATCGGGATATGCGCTCGAGGTTGGCGAGATCACGTTCCGGCTCGCCGGCGAATTCGGGTTTTGCTATGGCGTCGATCGCGCCGTCGAATACGCGTACGAGACGCGCACCAAGTTCCCCGGCAAGCGCACGTTTCTGGTCGGCGAAATCATTCACAATCCGCACGTCAATCAGAAGCTTCAGGTGATGGGCGTCGAGTTCCTGCACCGGCCGGAAGGCCGCGACGGCGAGTTCGATTTCAGTTCGGTCACCGCGGAGGACGTCGTCATCCTGCCGGCATTCGGAGTCACGGTCCGCGACTTCGAGCGCCTCCGCGCGATCGGCTGCGTGCTGGTCGACACGACCTGCGGCTCGGTGCTCAACGTCTGGAAACGGGTGGAGTCCTACGCGCGCGACGGCTTCACGGCGCTGATTCACGGCAAGAACTATCACGAAGAGACCAAGGCCACGTCGAGCCAGGTCAACAAGTACCCGGGCGGCAAGTATCTCGTGGTGCGGGATATGGCGGAGGCCCGGCTGGTGTGCGACTACATCGAGAGCACGGAGCACGGAGCAGGGAGCAGGGAGGAGTTCCTCAGGCACTTCAACGGCAAGATGTCGCCGGGGTTCGATCCGGACAGGGACCTGCAGCACGTCGGCGTCGCCAATCAGACGACCATGCTGTCGGGTGAGTCGCTGGCGATTGCCGGTGAGGTAGGGAAGAGCATGGCCCGGCGGTGGGGCGACGCGTCACTCCACGAGCACTTCCGCACCTTCGACACCATCTGCTCGGCGACTCAGGAGCGCCAGGACGCGGTCATGAAGCTGATCTCCGAGCCGCTCGATCTCATGGTGGTGATCGGCGGCTACAACTCGAGCAACACGACACATCTCGCCGCGATCTGTCACGACAAAGTGACCACGTATCACATCGAGGATGCGGCCTGTATCGACGTCGAGGACGGCAGCATTCGGTACCGGCCGGTGGGGTTGCACGCCACGGAGCAGCGCCGGGAGGGCTGGTTGCCCGCGGGCCGCCTGACGATCGGCATTACCGCGGGCGCCTCGACGCCGAACAACAAGATCGGCGAGACGATCGAGCGGATTGCGGCCCTCCGAGGCACCAGCCTCAACGATCTGTTGCGCTGACGGCGCACCCGCCGTTGGCCCTGAGTCGCACCAGGCTAACGGTGCCCGGCTGCCGCCGCGACGCTTCGCTGGTCAGCACCACCATGGAATCGTTCACGAAATCGATCGCTTCTCCGCCGGGTCCAAGCCGCGAGATGTCGCAGGGGGTCCCAGGCGCACGAGTGAGCCGGCCCGTCGAGTCCGCGGCGTACAGATAGATCTCGGCGTAGGTCCGGATCGCGACTTTCCGCGCGTCCGGGCTAATTGACGCGCTTGTGACGAGCCGACCGGCGTCGGCGTTGGGCCGGAGATCGAGCTTCTGAAAGTCGCGCGCCCTGCCGCTGCCCTTGGCCCACTGAGCGTGATCTACGCGGTACGCGCGGATGCTCCGGCCGTTTCTCCCCTTGGTAATGAGGAATACCGCCGTGTCCCGGGGGAGCACGTACAGCGCCTCGACATCGTGCGGTCCATCTGGGTAGTGCAGCCGCAGCACCGCGGGACGCGCGGTGGTGCGCAGGGTGTCGCGCGCGTGCCGGGGGGGGCGAGGCTCCGGCACGGCATAGATCGTCACTGCCGACCGCGTCTCCCGTTTGTCCCCCGTATCGGCGATGTACAAGCAGGTGCCCGACACGACCGGCGTCGTGCGCGCGGGGCAGGGGCCGAGCCCGATGTCTTCCCAATCGACGGCACGGGCATCGCTCACGCGGATACGACCCCAGTCGCGGCCTGTCACATCGGTGGCGTAGAGGTACGGCTGGTCGCCGGAGTCGTTATGGGTCCACAGCACGCCAGGATATGCGCGGCTGACCGCGACGCCGGAGCTTTCGGTGAGCCGTGGGTTGTGGAAGTACGTCGACGCACCCTGCAAGGTGACGAGCAGCGAAAGCAGCAGACTCAACGGGGAGACGCCGCCTCGCGACGTTCGTAGGTCCCATCAGACAACAGCTCCCACGCATCGGTGTCAGCGAGCTGTGTCTGCAGAATCGCGTCGAGCTGGCGCCGGCAGGACGCATCGCGCACCGGCGCGAGGACTTCGACACGGCGCCGCAGGTTTCGGGGCCGCCAATCCGCCGAGCCGATGAAGTAGTCCGGGTCTCCGCCGTTGCCAAACCGCAGAATTCGGCTGTGCTCGAGAAAACGCCCGAGCACGCTGACGACGCGAATCGATTCCGAGAGTCCCGGGACTCCGGGACGCAGCGTGCAGATGCCGCGGACGATCAGCTCGATGTTGACGCCGGCCTGGGACGCCCGGTACAGCGCGGTCACCACGTCAGGGTCGGCCAGTCCATTCAGCTTGGCCTGAATGCTGCCACCGCGCCCGGCGCGCGCGTGCTCCGCCTCGCGCGCGATCAGCTCGAGGAGCCGCGGCAGGAGGAATACCGGCGCGACCAGAATTGCGCGGAACGGGGTCTGGGGCGGCTGCGAAGACCCGGACAGCCCGTTGAACAGATCATTGATATCGGCGCCGAGTGTGGGATCGGCGGACAGCAGTCCAAGGTCGGTGTAGAGTCCAGCAGTGGCGGCGTTGTAATTCCCCGTGCCGATGTGCACGTAGCGCTTGATGCCTTCCGGCTCGCGTCGCACGACCAGCGCGGTCTTCGCGTGCGTCTTCAAGTCGACAAGACCGTACACGACGCGAATGCCCTGACGCTCGAGGGTGCGCGCCCATTCGATGTTGCGCTCCTCATCGAATCGGGCCTTGAGCTCGACGAACACGAAGACTTCCTTCCCCCGTTCGCCGGCGCGGAGCAGGGCATCCACGATCCCCGACCGACCGCCCGCGCGATACAACGTGAGCTTGATCGCAAGAACGTCGGGATCGTCGGCCGCTTCGTCGAAAAGCCGCCCGACCGTAGCCTCGAATGAGTCATAGGGGTGGTGAACGAGGATATCGCGGTCCGCTATGACCGAGAAGATGGATCGGTCTTTGGGGATGGGCGTCGCGCCCTCATGTGGCGGATAGTCCAAACCTTCCAGCGGAAGCCGCGCGAGCTCCCGCACCCCACCAACATCCACGATGTCATCGTCGTAGACGTCGCCGGAGTTCAGAAGCGTCCCGGGCGCTGCATGCTCGAATTGCAGCTCGCGCAGGACAAGATCGCGGATCATGGGGGGCATCGCGCGCTCGACCTCCAGGCGCACCGCCACTCCATACGGTCGCCGGCTCGCCTCTTCTTGAATCGCCTGGAGCAGGCTGACCGCGTGATGCTCGTCGAGCTCGAGGTCCGCGGCGCGCGTGAGTCGGAACGCGTAAGCCCCTTGCACCGTCATGCCGGGATAGAGCGCGCCCAGGTTCGCGCGGATCACGTCCTCGACCAGAACGAAGTGCCGGGAATCGGGCAGCGGGAGAAATCGCGGAATTCCCTCAGGCACTTTCGAGTATGCAAACTGCAGCGCACCCGTAAGCGGATTGTTGACCATGACCGCGAGCGACAGACGGAGATGCGCGACCAGGGGGAAGGGATGGCCAGGCGCACGGGTGATGGCTTGGGGGGTGAGGATTGGGAGTATCTGGTCCTCGAAATAGCGCCGTAGATGCTCACGCTGCGGCTCCGTCAGATCGGCCCACCGAAGCAGCCGAATGTCGAGCGCCGCGAGAGCCGGGATGCAGGATTCGGCAAAGCACCGCGCTTGCCGCTCGAGCAGGAGCCGGATGCGAAGCTTGACCGCGTCGAACTGTTCTGCCGACGTCAGTCCGTCTTCACCGCGGTCGGTGACGCCCGCGCCGACCGCTTGCTTGAGCGTGCCGACCCGGACCATGAAGAACTCGTCCAGGTTGCTGCTGAAAATGGAAAGGAAGCGGAGCCGGGCGAGCAGGGGAACTCGACTGTCTTCCGCCAGGGCGAGGACGCGAGCATTGAACTCCAGCTGACTCAAATCGGCATTCAGGAAACCCTCGGCGGGGCGCGCGGCTTCACTCACATCGGCCACCCGCAGCGGTCGCCCGCCGGTGCGCGGATGGCGCATGGGATCGAGCACGGCCTCGGCGCGACTCACGATCGTGAGGGCAGCCAGAGTCCGCGGATCGCGCAGCCCCGGTCCACCGACGCTCGCGAGCACCTCCGCAAAGCGGACCCACCGCACCCGGCCGCTGCCGGCGACGTCCGCGGACGGAGCGCGGCGCGCCAGCCACACCTCCAATGTCGGCCGGGATTCACTGCCTGGCGCGGTTCCGAGGAAGCGCAGCTGCCCGTCGGCGCTGCCGAACTGCGCGCGCAATATGCCGCGACACGTCTCTTCTCCCCGACCTGCCGTGACCGGCAGTGTCAATCCCGTCGCATCGTTGAACAGCGCGACCTCGCCATCCTGAAGCACGATCAGCGCAACTTCGTGCCCCTCCGGCGCGTCGGGAGCCCGGCGAGCCAGTGCCGAGCCCTCTATGTCGCGCAGCGCTTTCTCGGCGCGATCCAACTTGCCGGCGAGCAGAGGCCGCAGGTTGTAGCGCTCCACGAAGGCTTGCCCCAACGCCGCGAGATTGGGTCGTCCCCGCCGAATCTGCAGAATCTTCAATTCCTGAAACGTTTGGGTGAGCGGGCCGCGGCGTACGGTCACGACATCGTATGCGATGTCATAGCGGCCGCGGGCCAGCAGGCGCGGTAGCGTGCGGCGCACCCGGCGCTCGGTCTCGAACTGGACGCGGGGCCGGAGCTGCTGAGGCTCGATCAATGCCCGCAGCCGGCGCGCGGGCTCCGACGTTCCGGTTAAGGCCAACTCGCCATCGATCTCGGGAACGAGCGCTTCGAATGTCTCCGCGGTAGCGGCTCCCGTCGTCACTCCGACCACGCGCACCGTGAGCACGCGGGTGTCGTCCAGACGAACGCGGAACCGGCAGGTGACCCCGCGCCGGTGCAGGGCGCGATCGGCCGAGTCGAAGTACACATCCCGCTGAAAGAACGGCGCCACAGGGCCGGCCCGCAGTCCCAGGGGCAGCTCTTCCAGCACCAGCTGATTGAGGAGCGTCAAAGTCGGAACGTCGCCCCGCCACACGCCGGCCATCGCTAGAACGCGAATCCGGCGCGCGCGTACATGCGGAGTCCTTCGCCACCGTCCGCGGCCGCAAGCGAAACCGTGTTCGTGGGACTCAAGAACGCCAACGACAAACCGCCGCCGATCGCCGAATGCCACCGCTCCGACTGCTCGCCGCGCACGAAGACCCGTCCCGCGTCACCGAGCGCGAAGAGGCCGAGCTCCCCGGGCAGCACAACGAAGAAGTGCCTTACCGAGATTCGCAGCTCCAGGTTGCCGTAGAGCGAGGCATCGCCGGCAAACCGCTGCTCGGGAAAACCGCGCACGGTATTCCAGCCACCGATGAATGCCGCCTCATGAAACGGGTATGGGCCCCACACTTTCTCTCCAGCGACGCGCAGCGCCACGGTCGGCTTCAGGGGGAGCCGGGCGCTGAGATACGTCGCCGCTTCCGCATGGGCGGTTCCGAACGCCTCGGTGACATCGAGCGCGCGGGGATAGAATCTGCCGCCGAGCCGCAACGCGACGCCGCGGCTGGCCGCTGGCGGGCGGTCCCGCGTGTCGAACGTCAGCTCCGCCCCGGCGCCGAGCTGAGCAAAATCGGGAACGCCGTAGGGTAGTGTCGCCTGCACGAGCGACGGCTGCTCCAGGTCGGTGTGCGCGTACTTGAAAATCGGGCCTACGAACAACGAGGCGGGTCCCCCGCCCTGGAGTCCTACCAGCGGTGCGACGATGTATTGCTGTTGCCGCACCTTGTAGAAGTCCTTCGCCCCGGTATCGGCGGTCTCGTTGCCGAAGCCATAGAAATGGAGGATGTCGATTCCTGAGGCGCGTGCGCGCACCGACAGGTCGGCACCGCCCAGGGCGTCCCGCGAGTCGCTTTCAAATTCGACCCGGAATGCCTGCGCGGCGGTCGCGTACCCGGCGCGGAGCCGGAGCCACGAGCTGTAGGGCAGCTTCCGAAAACCATAGCCGGTGCGCGTCAGGCCGCCGCCGATGAAGAAACCGAGATCGGGGGCATATCCCGACCACAGGATTGGCATCGTGCGGGATCCCCAATCGCGGGGCCGCCGCAACGTCACCGTGTCGATTGGAGGGGGTTCGTACGGGCGCTGGTCCACCGCGGTTCCTGGTGCGCGGATGAACCGGTTGGTGCCGCGGTCGTCGTAAAAGCGCGTGCGTCCCTGCCGTGAAGAGTCGGCCAGCTCGTCATCGTTTGCTCCGCCGATGACGCGGAGTAGCGGTCCGGTCCCTCTGGCCGCCGAGTCGCGCACGATGAGCTTGTCGTCGCCGCCGTGCAGGTAGAGGCGAACCTCCTTGGTTTCCGCGCGTTGGAACGTGCGCCGGTAGTAGGGCGCGCGCGCCGCCGCGGTCGCACGCACGTCAGTCAGGCGGACGGTCATCCGCCCGTCGCCATGCCGGATCACCTCCGCGAAATCGTTCTGATCGGTTCCGTGCACCTCCACGACTTCGGCGACCAGCTCGTAGTAGCGCGACGTCATTTCGGGAAGGTGGTCGCGCCGAAGCTGCAGCGCGTGTCGGAGGGTTGCTCCGCTGCGATCGTAGTAGGCAACAGGCAAATTGTGAACCGCGGCGTCGATCACGGAGTCGGTCAGTCGTGTCCGCAAGACTGCGGCGACAGAATCCCACGTCGCCCGCTCCAGACCAGCGAGCAGGCGGCGGTCCAGCCCCTGCCCGGTGAATGTCAGCCGCCACAGGTCGGGGTACTCGTCGTCGAATCCGATGAGTTGCGGCTGGTAAAAGCCCGCAAGCCAGATGAGAAACCCATCGAGCCGCGCGAATGCCTGGTCGCGGTCGCGTGGGATGGGTCGCCACCAATGGATTGAACCCGAGTCGAACCGCGCCCAGCGCCACTGATCCTGGTGGCGATCCCAGTCGCCGATAAACACATCCATCAGGCGCGCCGCGAGGAAGTCGCGGGCGTCGATCCGGTTGTTCCCATCATCCTCGAGCTTTGCAAACAGCTCCCTGGTGTCGGCAAGCTCTTTGGCGCCCGCAAAACCGACGTCGTTGTCCGGGGGCTCGGTCGGCCGCTCTTCGATCATGCCGAGCATTCCCGGCCGTACGCACTCGTAGGGGCGCAGGCGTGGATCGTCGGGCAGGACCGCGATTTGTGGCGAGGCCTGTAACACTCCCACGGCATCGAGCAGCGGCGCGACGACGAGCGGCGAGCCGGGATGGGCCGAGCTGATCTGATCCTGAATGAGCTGGCGCGCGAACGTGCGGCGGAGCTCCGGCGGCAGCGCCAGCGTCGGGTCCTTGTCCACCGAGCGGAACACATACTGACGCCCGTCCGCACCGAGCAGGCGCAGGGACTTTGTCTGGCGTCGGCCGCCGCAGCGATTTGGCGTCAGTCCTCCGGCGAAGCGCGACAGATCGAGCACCGGGACCTTGATCGGCGTGGCCCAGAGATCCCGATAGTGCGCGCCGAGCAAGAGCCGATGCAACCAACCAGCGCGATAGTGTGCTCCCGCGATAACGGTATCCCAGGTTGTCGCGGGAGTCGTTTGTTGTGCCCGGGCGGCCGACGTGAGTGTCAGGAACGCGAGGACCGCGGCCGTCGCGACCGGCGCAGAGATCACTGGAGCCACAGGCTGAACTCCTCGGTACCGCGACCCGCTTCATCGACCACCATAACGCCAAGGCGTACGCGCCGATCTCGTAGTACGTCGAGTCGCATGAATCCGCTCGCCGGGCGCGCATAGCGTGTGCTGTCGAGCGCGACCACCCGAGCCCTGTGACCATAAATGCCGGCGCCGCTCACGAGGAGGAAGCGCGCACTCGTTCCACCGATCACCTGCAACGCGTGCTCGTGCCCGGCAGCGTAAACCAGCGCGCGCATCTGGAGCAACGCGGTGTCGAGGGCGGCCACCATCCGGTGGTACGCCCCACTCGAGGCATCCTGACTGGAGATTCCATTCATGCGCGCGACGGGGTAGATCGATCCGATCACCGGCAGCGGGAGCCACGCCCACGATTTCCACGCGCGCAGCGGAAACAGGTGTGCTTGCCACCCGAAATGGCCGCCGTGTGGCCCGCCCGAGCGAAGTGGATGATGAGCCACCACGATGACCACGCGCCCGGAAGCATTCTGGCCGGCCCTTTGGAGCGCTGCCACGACGTCATCGGGAGACTCGGCGGGACACGCCGCGCTGGGATCGTTCCGCTGCAGCCACCACTGGCTGTCGATCGCGATCAGCCGCACGCTCGTGCCGATGTCCACGATCGCGGGGCCCGGGCAACCGCCGCCCGGCAGCATGGCGGCCTGCGCGTTCGCGGCCGTGATAAACGCTTCCGCGCGCAAGACCGCGGCACGCCCGCCGCTGCTGCCCCCGGACCAATCGTGGTTGCCGGCAACGAAGAAGCCTCGAGCGCCAGTCAGCTGGATCACGCGCAGCTGCTCAGTCAAGCGGCGCTCTGCCTCGCGACGATCGCCCGAGCTCGACTCCGGCATTCCGCCCGGATAGATGTTGTCGCCCAAAAAAACGACGGCAGGCGACGGCGCGAGGGCGACTTGCGATCGCAGAGCGGTCAGGACTGGCTCGCCCGAAGGTGCGGCCGCCGGTGCGCCTGCGTCTCCGATCAGAAACAACGTGACATCGACTGCGCCAGCGGGAGCGGATGCGGCGGGGGCGGGAATCGCCGGCCGGTAGGTGGGTGCGCAAGCCTGCAGCGCGAGGCCGAGGCACATCCCCCATCGCGTGATGGGGCTCATTCGATCTCTCGCTGCTCCAGCCCTCGCAGTGAGCGGAACTCGGCGTTTACGACGGCCGGCAGGCCGCGACTCCGGATCTCATCCACCAGCGCCGCCACGCGGGTGTCATCCTTCACGCGAACGAGATACTCGAGCGTATGCATGCCGCTGGCGGTGGGAACGACGCTCGCGAGTTTCCACCGCTCGGTCCGCTCGTCCAGGATCGTTTCGGTGACGTGCTGGGCGGGGTTCAGCTGGCTGGCCTGCACCAGCAACGCGCCGTTGAACCGTTTCCTGCGCTTTTCTTCCGCGGACGCCTCGACGTACGGACTCAGCCGCGCCGCGCGCTCGTCCCCGAGACGGTCGGCGTACACGTTCCCGACGTTGAATCGCCACAACATCAGCACGCCGATGTTGAACATGGCCGACATCACCGCCGCTACCGTCAGTGCGTTCACGCCGGCCGCGACGCCGACGGCGAGGGCGAGAAAGACGTAGACGGTGTCCTTCGTGTCCTTCAGGGTGTTGCGAAACCGAACGGCGGCGACAATCGCGGCGAGCGCGAACGCGAGCGCCAGGCTATTGCGCACCAGGATGACCGTTCCCGCGACGGTCATCGGCAACATGATCACGGTGTGGACGACGGACTGGTCGTAGCCGCCGCGCCGCTTGGTGAACATGTAGACCCACGCGACCGGAAGGGCCAGCGAGATCGCCATGACGATGGAGACGGCCGTCACCGCCGCCCACTCCCCCTGGGTGAGTGAAGACACCGCGCCAGCGTCGTTGAGGGATCGTGGGGTAGGGAGCCCGCGGAACCGATCGAGCAGCTCGGGAACGGCAGGAATCAGCCAGACGATCAGCCACACGGCGAGGGCAAGCAGCCCGTAGTAGATCGTCAGGCGCACGAACGGATGAAGAATTGATCTCGTGCCGTTCACCGGGCAATTGTAGCTCGCGTTGGCGTCGCGCGCTAACTTGATCCGCGTGTTCGAGCCATTAGCAGTGCTGCGAGAAAGCCTCGCGCCCCGTTACGACGTCGAGCGAGAGATCGGCGTCGGCGGGATGGCGCGCGTGTATCTCGCCGTCGAACGACACCCCAATCGGCGCGTCGCGGTCAAAGTGCTCGACCCGGAGCTCTCGACGCGCCTGTTGCGGGAGCGATTCATTCGCGAGGTGGAGGTCGCATCGAACCTGACCCATCCGCACATCGTGCCGATCTTCGCGGCTGGGGAAGCGGGCGGCCTCTTCTACTATATCATGCCGTACATCGAAGGCGAGTCGCTCCGCCATCGGCTGCGGCGGGAGCGACGGCTCGCCGTCGAATCGGCCCTGCATATCGTGCTGGATGTGGCGGAGGCCCTCGCGTACGCGCATTCCCAGGGCATCATCCACCGCGACATCAAGCCGGAGAACATCCTGCTTTCGTCCGATCACGCGGTCGTTGCCGACTTCGGCATCGCGCGCGCGATCAGTGCCGCCGGGAATGTCTCGCTCACGCAGACGGGGCAGTCGATCGGATCCCCGGGGTACATGAGTCCGGAGCAAGCCCTCGGCCTGCCGGCCGACGCCCGCAGCGACGTGTACAGCCTCGGCTGCGTGTTGTTCGAAACGCTGGCGGGTGAGACGGCGATCGGCGCGCTCAACGAGCGGCGCATCCACAACTGGACGGCGCTGGACTCGAACCCGACGCTGCGTGCCGCCCCCGCCGGCATGGTGCGGGCGATCAAACATGCTGTGTCCACCGCGCTCGCGCCGCTGCCCGAGCAGCGATTCCCGGCGGTCGATGAATTCGTGGAGGCGCTGGGCGGCAGCGTGCATCGCGTGAGCACCCCGACACGCGGCGTATTCGCGGGCAGTCGGGGCCGCCGCCGCATCGTGGTGGGGCTCGGCCTGGCGCTGCTCGCCGTCACGACCGCCGGGGTGTTCCTGCGACGCCCGGCACACGCGCTCAACGAGCGCCGGGTCGCGGTTGCCGTGATCGAAAACCGCACGGGCGACCCGGCGCTCGACAATCTCGGCTACATGGCCGCGGATTGGGTGACGCAGGGGCTCGCGCAAACGGGACTCGTCGAAGTCGTGCCCTCGATCTCGGTCATGGGCAACATGCCCGGCCACGATCAAGCCGATCGACGCGGGATCGACGTGATCCGCGCCCTCGGGCGGAGCACGGGGGCAGGCACGATCGTTTCCGGTGGCTACTACCGGTCGGGCGACAGCGTGCAGTTCCAGGTGCAGATCAGCGCGGCGGGAGACGGGAAGGTTCTGCGAGCCCTTCCGCCGATCACCGCTCCGCTCTCGCAGCCGCTGAGCGCGGTGGAAACGTTGCGGCAGCGCGTGATGACGGCGCTCGCGACGCTGTTCGATTCGCGGCTCAATCGCTGGGCCGCGACAGCGACTCAACCTCCGAACTTCCAGGCCTACCAGGAGTTCATCGCGGGCCTGGACCGATTCGCGGAGTTCGACCCGCACGGGGCGATCGCGCATTTCGAGCGCTCGGCCGCGGTGGATACGACGTTCAAGCTGCCGCTCGTCTTTGCCGCGAATTTGTACATGAATATCGGCGAGTTCGCAGTGGCAGAGTCACTCGGAAAGCTGGTGGAGCGCCGCTCGGACCATCTCGCCCCGCTCGACCGCGCGTACCTCGGTTGGGTGCTCGCGACCTGTCGCGGCGATCCCACTGTGGCGTATCAGTCGTCGCGCCAAATGATGGAGCTCGCGCCGGGGTCGGATGCCGTGTATCTGTTCGTCGAGCGCGCGATGGCGATGAACCGGCCCCGCGAGGCGGTGAACGCCCTGCTCACGATCGACGCAGATCGGGGTTTTCTTCACGGCTGGTGGATCTACTGGGAGAGTCTCGCGCAGGCTCTGCATATGCTGGGGGATTACCGCGAGGAGCTGAAGCAGGGGCGCGAGGCGATGCGACGCTTCCCCGATAATCTGCAGGTGCTGACGTTCAACGTTCGCGCGCTCGCCGCGCTGGGCCGCACCGCGGAAATTCGCAGCCTCCTCACCAAAAGTGCAAACCTTGAAATGCAGATGGACTGGACGTCGGGCGATGCGATGCTCGTCGCCGCCGATGAGCTCCGCGCGCACGGCTGGCGCGCGGCGGCCGACTCCGTGTTGGCGTTGAGCGAAGCATGGGTCGCCGCTCACCCGGCGGATTCGAGCACTGCCTCGCGGCGTTACCTGCGTGCCGTCATCGCCTTTTCTGCCGGCAGGCTCGACGAGGCCCGGGACGCGTTCGAGCAGCTGGCACGCGGTTCGTCGCCCCGTATCGAGCAGCACGGCTGGCTGAACGGGCCGCCGGAGCGGTTGGATTACATCGGTTATTTAGGTGCCGTTGCGGGCCTACAGCAGCGGCGGGATGACGCTCTCAAGGAGGACCGTGCGCTGGCCGCGATGACGCAGCGCTATCTCTACGGCCGGCACACCATGTGGCGGGCGCGCATTCACGCCGTGCTCGGCGAGCGCGAGAACGCGATCAATCTCATTCGGGAAGCGCTGCGTCAGGGATATCCGCACATGCACAGCCTGCACGAAGACGTCACGCTCGAATCGCTGCGCGACTATCCTCCGTTTCAAGAGCTGCTCAAGCCGAAGGGCTAGCCGCCACGAAGTCCACGTGGAAAGGCTCGCTATCGACGGTCGCGGGCACTTCTGTGTTCGCCGCCGGAAGATGCTCGTCCCACCAGGCCTGGGCCCGCTCTGCGGTCCACGGGTCACGCACCGGACAGGCGGCAAGGCGGAGAGACAACTCGACGGCGCTTGCAGGCCGCTGGTCGGGGCGCTTTGCGAGACAGGCGAGCACGAGCGCGTCCAGCTCTGGAGAGATCGGCGAGTCCGTCCGGCGGGACGGCGGAGCGGGTGGTGTCTCGAGATGCTGGACGAGGATTTTCGCCGGCGTCGAGCCGTCGAACACGAGAGCGCCCGTGAGCAGCCAATACGCGACGCAGCCCAGTGCGTAGATGTCGGCACGGTGGTCGGGCTCCGGGTCGCTGAACACCGCCTCCGGCGCCATGTACCCGGGGGTACCTGGCCCACCCACCCCGTTGGAAGCAGTCAATCCATCGGCCTGTGCCGCCTCGCTCGGGATCGGTTTTACCAATCCGAAATCGAGCAGTTTCACGTAGTCGACGGTGAGGCCCATCCGGCACGTATGGATATTCGAGGGTTTGATGTCGCGATGCATCAGCCCGCGCGCGTGCGCCTCGCCGATCGACTCGCAGGCCTGACGGAGCAGGTGGATGACGCGCTCCGGTGGTAGAGGCCCGAAGCGCTCCACCAGCGCGTCGAGATCGATGCCTTCGAGCAGCTCCATCA
>Ga0070694_100000663_pt1 | contig 19025 bp, 17 predicted proteins | sample KBSK1251metaG_FD_65470 | JGI IMG/M metagenome (GOLD analysis project Ga0070694, IMG submission 65470) | Corn, switchgrass and miscanthus rhizosphere microbial communities from Kellogg Biological Station, Michigan, USA - KBS K1-25-1 metaG | ecosystem: Host-associated > Plants > Roots >... | reverse complement strand
TTGCGTCAACCCCTAACCGGGTGAACCACCGACTGGAGAGCCGGATGCGGGAGAACCGCCTGTCCGGTTCGGAGGGAGGGGGAACGAAACCAATCGCTTCTCCCTACCCCTATCAGAAAAGTTATTTCAAAACTTTGGGACACTACCCAACTCTCTTCATAGTCTTTCAAATCGCCTTTTCCTGACGCATAATGAGCGCGCACCCCCTTCAAATTGATCGATATCAAAGGAGAGGTAATCCATGCTCGTCAATTGGACCAAAGACGTCGAGGCCGCACTGGAAACTGCCCGGTCTCAAAACCAGCCTCTGTTAATCGATTTTTCCGCCGCGCCTGCCTGAGGCGCATGTGCTCGGCTGGAGGCCGAGTCATACAACGACGAAGAAACCGCCAAGTTCATCAATCAAGAGTTCGTCCCCCTCGCAGCTCACATCAAAGAACATCCGGCCTGGTTCAAACGATTCGGCGCAGTTTGGACTCCGACGATTCTGGTGATGAATTCTGAAGGTGAAGAACGCTATCGCATCGACGGGTACCTGCCGCAGAACTGGTTTCGCGCGCGTCTGGAGATGGGCCTGGCGCGCGTCGAGTTCATGCACAAGAAATTTGCAGACGCCGAGAAGAGTTATACCGCGGTAATCGAGCGGCACGGTGACACGGGCGTGGTTCCCGAAGCGATCTACTGGCGCGGCGTATGCCATTACAAAGTCACGAACGATCACACCGTGCTCGGCGAAGTCTGGAAACAGCTGGCTGAAAAGTATCCGGGCGATGAGTGGACGCTGAAGAGCGTACCATGGGCCCATTGAGATTATTAATTAGCCGCGGATGAACGCAGATCGGCACGGATAAAAGCCAAAAGCAGAAAGGTAATCAAGCTGCTTTTTTCTTATCCGCGCGCATCCGCGCTAATCCGCGGCTAGTCAGATTCGGTGAAAGCCCTTGAGAATATCCTGCGTCGTCAGGCGCAAGATCACCGGGCGTCCATGTGGACAGGTTGTGGGCGACGAAGTCGTCAGGAGTCGATCGATTAGCCAACGCATCTTCTCAGGCGCGAGCGGCATGTTGACTTTGATCGCGGCGTGGCAGGCGAGGGAAGCGGCAATCTCATCGCGCAAACTCGCACGGGCGGCGCCGCGCTTTTCTGAGTCCACGGTATCCAGAACTTCTGCCAGTACATTTCGCGCCTCGCTGGCCGGCAGGTCCGCTGGTGTTGATTTGATTGCGACAGTACGGCCTGACAATCTCATCAATTCAAAGCCATAGCTTTCGAGTTCTTCGGCAACGTGATCGAACGCGGCTGCCTGCGCCGGAGTGAGATCGAACGTCTCTGGAATCAACATGTGTTGCGACTCGGGGCGCCGGGACGCTTCCAGGGCGCGGTACTTGTCAAACAGAATTCGCTCGTGGGCCACGTGCTGATCGATGAGCAGCAGGCCCTCGTCATCGGTAGCGATGATAAAGCTTTCGTCGAGCTGTCCCAGCGGGCGAATGTTGGACGACACGGATTCGACCGCAACTTCGCGCACCAACTTGACTGCCGAGTCGAGCGGCGGCAAATCGGGAAACACTTTCGCGTCGCTCGTTGGTCGCGGATATTCGATTGCAGTTCGCAGTTCCTCTTCAGATTGATTGATCGTTTCAGCTGGTGACCACGCCGGTGCTGGTCCAGCAATGGGCGCGCGCAAGTTGTCCGAAACTGCCGGATACGGCTTAGCTTCCGGCACTGCAAATCCAATTCGAGGCTGTTCGGGCTGCGTTCTTAGATCAAAACCAGTCGCCGCCGGCGGTGCAGGTGACGTTGCCGTCGGAACCGTTTGGGCGGATGCCGCCTCAGCCTGATCCTGGTCGATTATGATTTCATCGGTTCGAGTGACGGTGGCGTCACGAACCTCGGCCGATGGCGCGAATCCGGCGCTGGCCAAAGCGGCGCGTACCGCTTCGCGAACCGAATCAGCGACGGCTGCGGCCCTGCGAAACCGAACTTCCGTCTTGGCCGGGTGAACATTTACGTCGACCTCTTCCAGAGGGACGTCGATGAAAAGCAGAGCGACGGGATAGACGCCGTGCGGCAGGATCGAACGATAACCTTCAGAGAGTGCCCGCCCGATGAGGCGATCGCGAACGAACCTGCCATTGACGAAAAGAAACTGGGCGTCGCGCGAAGTCCGTCGATCACGCGGCGCTGAAACAAATCCGCGTACCCTGGCAATCTGCGGCAAAGAAAAGCTTGTCTCAGTCGGCTCGCTCACCGCGTTATCAACTTCCAACAAACCATCCAGAAATTGGGCGCCGAAGATTTGATAGGCTCGCTCGCGCAGATCGTTGGCCGATGCCACGCGCAGCGTCTCGCGACCGTTATTCATCAGCGTGAACGAGATCTCCGGATGGGCCAGCGCATAGTGCGTAACCAGATTAGTCAGGTGGTAACTCTCGGTGGCTTCGGAACGCAGGAACTTGCGGCGCGCCGGCGTGTTGAAAAACAGATCGCGTACAGAGATCGTCGTCCCACGCGGATGGGCGGCGTCCTTCACGTCGCGCAGGCGGCCGCCTTCGATGATCACGCGAGTTCCGGCGCTCGCATCCTTTGTCAGAGTCACTAACTCGACACGGGCTACGGAAGCGATCGAAGCGAGCGCTTCTCCACGAAAGCCCAGCGTAGCGATGGCATTCAGATCATCGGCTTTGCTGATCTTCGAGGTGGCATGTCTTTCAAATGACAACACCGCGTCGTCGCGCGACATTCCCTCGCCGTCGTCGTTGATCTTCAGCAACCGGCGTCCACCTGATTCGACATCGATGACTATGCGCGTCGCGCCCGCATCGATCGCGTTTTCGACAAGTTCTTTGGCGACGGAAGCGGGTCGTTCGACGACTTCGCCGGCGGCGATCAGGTTTGAAATGTGATCGGGGAGAACTCTGATTTTGGACATGGGTGACCGTCGTGTTATTCGAAGTCGGGAGCCTGCGCTACGGCATGCTGAAGTTCAAGGTACTTTTCGCGGACCGACGGATCGAGTTTGCCGGCGAAATCCGCGGTCAGCGCCTTCACTTTTATGAGTTCCTGTACATCGGCGAGATCTTTTAGACGATGCGGCGCACTCATGCCTGAGGCCAGTTTAAGTTCCACCAATTTTTCGAAAGTGATTGTCTTAATCCCGTCAATCTCCGAAATCGCCTCGCTCGGATTAGGAAACCTGACCGGTTTGACCCGGCCGTCGCCGGGATATTCTCCAGCTGTGATGATTTCGACCCGGACATTTTCATCGGTCGATCGGAACTGTCTCTGGGAACCTTCGAACGCGGGACGATAGCCGAGGCCGACCATCTCTCGATGAAAGCGTTCCAGGCCATCCTTAGTCAGGAGCAGATTAATGTCCTCAGTGAATCGCCTGTAGCCATATTGATTTAAGGCGACCGCCCCGATGACCGCATAGTCGATTCCGAGTTCATCCAGTCTGCGGATTATCTTTGTGAGCGCGTTATTGACCATTCCCTTGCGGGCAAAGAATCTCAAGCCTTCATCAAATGTGGCGGAAGGTGACGAGATGGTTTCCTGAAAGTCTTGTGTTCGCGACGTCGTCATCAGAGAAATTCATTTTCGGCTATGGTCTATAAATAAACAATCTCGTGATCCTTCGTTTCCAAATCGATCGCGTCAAATATCCAATCAACAAAATACCGCCCGTGACGGGCCATAAAGGAGCTGATGTTGATGCGACGCTCCTGTAGAGTCTTCCCGGGATAAAGCAGATCGCCTGCATGCTGTAACTGACGCTGCACCGCTTCGTCGCGAGCTATCTGAGCGCGATTAAAACGCGTGCGTAAGCCGTCAATTTGATAGTTGATCTTTCGTCTGCCTTTTTCGAGGGCGTCTGCCAAAGTTGGATCTACGCGCTTGAGTTGTTCCTGGAGTCCATCCAGTTCTGTGTTGAAGCTTTCGGTCGTGTGTGCGAACGCGGCCGAAGTTTCCTGGCCCAGATATCCAGCCACCACGCGCGCGACAACATGATCCGGTCCCTCAAAAAAGTCCTGGAGGCGAATTCCATAACGATCCAGCGAACGCCAGGTGTGCTTTTCAACAAACGTCAGACTGGCGCGCGGCAAGATCGGGGTTACGGGGCGATTCAGAATCCGATAGACCTCGGAAGTTTGTGCAAAGTAGGCAATTTCCGCTGAGCCGCCATAGTAAGCAATCGTCGGCAGCAGAAAATCCTGCACCACAGAGCGCAAAGTTACGTTGGGACTGAAACGTTCAGGTTCGCGCCCGGCCCATTCAGCGAGTTCGTCAGCCGAATATTCCTGCCCATTGCCTTTCGCGCCATACTTGCCGCTCGCGTTTCGCGTTAAGGCTCGCCGCGCACCACTCTCATCATGCAGAAACAAAGGAAACGAGTCTTCGGAAGGCGTAACCTGCGCATGATAGCCGGCGGCTTCGAGTTCGCGACTGCGAGTCACGATTGCTCCGGCGATCTCCTGAGCGTGACGAGCCGCCTCGGCATATAGTGGCGCCACAATTTTCTTCAGTTCCGAATCGAGCGGATCGACCAGGATCAAACCTCGATCGCCAACCAGCACGGTCATCATTCGCGCAAAGCCATCGCCGAATTTCTGCCCCGGAGAGTAGCAATCGCGGAGAAGCTTTTCGAGATCATCGGTAAATTCAGTTTTGGGTAATAGTGACAGAATCGCTTGCAGAGTGGTGTCGATCGATTGATCCAGAGTTACCTGACCGACAGGCACTCCTTCGGAATGAATTGCTCCAGAGATTTCTACGCCGCTGAGGGTGCAATCACGATTGATGAACTCGGCTGTGGCTACTTCCGCAAAGTCATGATCCTCGGTAGCGATCCAAAAGACGGGTACGGTTTTGATCCCACGTTGGGCCATGCACTCGGCGAGTTTTACTGCCGAAAGGGCCTTGTAGATGGTGTAAAGCGGTCCCCCAAGAAGGCCGGCCTGCTGGCCTGAAACCACGGCAATGCAATCTGCTTCGCGCAGCAGCTTGAGATGTTCGAGCGTCTTTTCACTGGCGCCCCAATTGCGATTCATTCGCTCCAGCGCGGCACCCAAAGCATTTCGATCCGTCGGATAATTCGCCAGCACGCGCTCGCAGCGTTGCGGAAGATCGTAATGATGCTTAACCGCTTCGGGATAGAAATTCCGCAGTTTGGACGGGTCGGTTAAGTAATCGAGAAAGAGACGCGATTGTTGGGGAATCCGGTCGAAAGAAAGATTTTCTACGCGCAGGCCGGTTTGTTCCGGAGTGCTGTGACAGGCGGTTTCAGCGGTGCTCAATTTCGGGGTTGCTCCTGTGGGAACATTCTACGCGTCGGCTGTTGGGAGTGCTAGACGTCAGCAGCCTGGCCGTGAGGGAGGGCCAGTTCCCGGCATGAGAGCATGGAGTGCAAGTAGCCCTCCCTTACGGCCGGGCCTCTGACACCATGTTTGCTTCGCGAAGCAAACTCTTTATTTCAGCGCGAGCTTCGTCGTTCGGCAGTCGTAGTGGCGCCCGCACCGTGCCGCCAACGTAGCCGGCCATTTCCATCGCAGTTTTCAATCCGCCGACGCCGTAAGTCTTCGTTACCGCACGCGCAAGCGGCGTCAGTTTTTCCTGCAAGGCAGCAGCGCGAGCGACGTCATCGGATTGGACTGCGCGATAAATTTCCAGACAGAGATCCGGCACGGCGCAACCAACCGCGAGAATGCCACCCCGAGCTCCCGACTGTAACGCCTCGCTGAACACGGTGCCGTTGCCAATCATCATCGCAAAATCCTGGCCGACCAGATTCACTGTTTCGCCAAACTTCTCGATGTCGTTCGAACTGTCCTTCATGCCGATAATGTTCGGATGCTCGTTCAGGCTGGCGGCGGTCTCTGGCTCAATTCTGATCCCGGTCAGATCCGGCATGCTGTAGAGAATAACCGGCACCGGTGACGCGTCAGCAAGCGCCCGGTAATGTTTGACCAGCGCGTCCTGAGTTATCGCTGATTTGTAAAAGCTCGGAGTGATCACCAGCACGGCCTCAGCCCCGGCAGTTGCGGCGCGCTCGATCTCTTTAGTGGTCCCGCGTGTGCTTTGTTGTCCCGCCCCCACGATAAAAGTGAGAGTCTGCGGAACGGCGGCACGCAAGGCTTCGATTACCTGAACGTATTCGCTTTCGTCCAGATTGACGCGTTCGCCGGTTGAGCCCAGAAGGACAAAACCGTTTACGCCGGCTTCAGTCCACTTCTTTATGTTGGCAGTGAGACCGGCAAGATCGACGGCCTCGTCGGTCGTGAATGGGGTGGTGATCGGCAGCAGTAATCCGTTGAGATTTATCGACATGAGTTTCCTAACCTGTTGACACGGGAATTATAGACACGGGTCTCATCATTTTCTAATTGCCTCGAACGTGCCTTCGCTGACCGGGCCGGCGTAACCGCTGAAAGTCCACTTGCCATGAAAGCGACGGCCCTCAATTGTGCCGCGCAAGTACACATTGGCATCAGAGATGTTCGGATTTAGATTGATATCTATTTCGCCTTTGATTATTGAGCCCACCAGATCACCGTTACCAGTCTGGCCACCGATGTGTTCCGGATTGCCAATCTTGTTCAATTGCCAATCCCCTTTGAGTTGAATGGTATCTTCGGACCCTATTCGCTTTGTCTCGACCGAGGTGATCGATACTCGCCCTTCAACTATCTTTGTTCCCTTTTTGTCGTAGCCGCTATATTGATATTCGCCTACGGGAAAAGGTTTCGCTTGCCCAATCACATTTGATTTGGAACAGGCGACGGCAGAAACCAGAATCGGAACCAGCAGCCAGGGAATTACAGACTTCATAGGCATTTTTGTTTGTAAGAATTGTCTGGAGAATTATATCCAAAGCGAATTAACCGAAGAAGTCCGCCGTGCGCCTGATGAGGATTGAGGAAGCTGAAGGTCTCCGGCGCCGGTTATCCGAGGAGTTTATCCAACGACTCCGCCAGGAAAGGGCAGTGGTCTTGACTGGGAATCTAAAAAGCGTATGATTTCTCCGCTTCAAGCCTTTCTTATCCTTACCCAAAGGAAGTACTTCCCATGGCCGAAGAAACCGGTGCGAAATGGTGGGCCGCCGTTCTGATCATACCGATCGTGGTAGGAGTCGTGCTTGCCATCGTAACTTACGTGCTCCCAAAACTCTTTGAGCCGAAAAATGAATTGAGTTATACGATTGAGACTCCGCAGTCGATTGAGGGTCTCAAGCTGAACATTGAAAACGCACCCGTTGCTGCTTTGTACGTCTATAAGGTGCGAGTTTGGAACTCGGGAGGAAACGCTCTCAAAAGCCTGCCGGTTCTTTTCCGATTCGACTCCTCGCCGAGCGATTTCAAGATCCTCAACGTCAGCCACACAACCAAACCAGCCTATCAGTTTGGTGATATTCAAGAAGAGCAGACTGATCAAATATCACGCAAGTACACCTATTCCTTACTGAACAAGGATGATGAGGACAAACTGACTTTCCTGACTAACCGAACCGGGAATGTCTCTATTTTTGCGAAATCAGAGAGTCTCTCTGTGAAGCCAGTAGCTGCGAACGCCGATACACAAGGCATGTGGAAAGGTTTGAGCATATGGACGGTTGTTGGTGGAATTCTCGTTTCGCTCCTAACAATGCTCTTATCAAAGGGATTTATTTCGAAGCGTCTGCCCTCGAATTAATAACTTCAACCGATTCCACCTTCATTCGCTGTAGGTTGCGGCTCTCTTTCTTGCTCACCTATAATTCGAGCGGTTCCACACTAAATTTGCGAGAGCTAAGACATGCCATATCTAAAACCTGAACGTCCGGAAAAGGTCAGCGCGCCGTCGTTGAAAGCCAGTAAGGAACGTGGCGAGCGTCTGGTTTGTTTGACTGCGTATGACTATCCGACTGCGCGGATTGTCGATGAAGCAGGCATCGACATCATTCTGGTCGGCGACAGTGTTGGTAACGTGGTGCTCGGTTACGGGAACACTGTGCCGGTGACGCTCGATGAAATCCTGGTTCACGTGAAGGCCGTGCGGCGGGGCGTGCAACGCGCGCTGCTGGTGGCCGACATGCCTTACGGCTCGTTTCATACCGGCGCGGACGATACTGTGCGCTCGGCTTTGCGTCTGGTTAAAGAAGGCGAAGCGGAAGCCGTAAAGCTGGAGGGCGGGCAGAAGAGAGTCAGGCTGGTTCGCCGCCTGGTCAACGAAGAGATCGCGGTGATGGGCCACATTGGTCTGACGCCGCAATCAATTAACCAACTCGGTGCTTACCGGGTCCAGGGGAAGACGGCTGATGCGGCTAAGCAGCTACTCGACGATGCGCGTGCGCTGGAGGATGCCGGCGTATTCTCGATCGTGCTTGAGTTAGTGCCGCGCGAGATCGCGCAGATGATTACTGAGAGCGTCCGAGTGCCGACGATTGGTATTGGCGCCGGCTCGCATTGCGACATTCAGGTGCTGGTGTTTCACGATCTTCTGGGCATGGCTTTCGGCAAGCTGCCCCGCTTTGTGCGCGAGTATGCCAACCTGCGCGAAACGATTACCGATGCAGTGACCCGTTGGGCCGAGGACGTGCGCACCGGAACCTATCCGTCAGATGCCGAGTCGTACGGTTTGCCCGCCGAAGCTGCGGCAGAGTTGAAGATCAACTTATTAAAGAACGCCAAGCTAAAACACTCCTGATTAATTTGATCATTGACTCATTGACTCATTGATTCATTGACTCAATGGGAAAATGATTCAGTGATTTAATGATTCAATCCTAACAATGGAAATCATAAACAGACGCAAGCGCATGATGTCGCTGGCGCGGAAACTGCGGCGCGAAGAGAACCGCACGATCGGTTTAGTGCCGACTATGGGCGCGCTGCATGAGGGTCATCTCAGTCTGATTCATGAGGCAAAGGCGCTGTGCGACATCGTAGTAGTTTCGATTTTTGTAAACCCAACGCAGTTTGGCCCAGGCGAGGACTTCGAATCTTATCCTCGTGACCTGACTGCCGATGCCGGAACGCTGGCCGAATACAACGTCGATTATGTGTTCGCGCCTACGGTCGAAGAGATCTACCCGCAGGGCTTCTCGGCCTACGTAACGGTTGAAGGATTGTCGGGCGAGTTGGAGGGCGCGTCACGCCCGGGGCATTTTCGCGGCGTGACCACTGTCGTTGCGATTCTGCTCAACGCAGTGCGGCCCCACTTTGCTTTCTTTGGTCAAAAGGACGCACAGCAATCGATCATTATCAAACAGATGGTTCGCGACCTGGCTTTTGATACTGAGATCGTCGTCCTCCCAATCGTGCGCGAAGAGTCTGGCCTGGCCATGTCATCGCGCAATGCTTATCTTGACAGTGATCAACGACAAGCCGCGACAGTTTTGAATCGAGCTTTAATGCAGGCGCGCGAGGCTTATGACGAGGGCGAGCGGAACGCTGTCAATCTGCTTGAGCTGGTACGTGCGACAATCGAGGCGCAGCCGTTGGCGCGGATCGATTACGTGAGTATCAATGACGCTGTGACCCTGGAGAGCTTAGAGAAGCTCGAAGACCGGCCGGCCCTGCTTTCGCTCGGGGTGTTTTTCGGTAAGACGCGCTTGATCGATAATGTCGTGCTGGGGAAGACAAAGAAACTTGATGCGGCGGGAGCCGTGAGTTGAGAATCGAGCAACCGCACATCAATATGTGTTTGCTTGAAAGTAAACGATGAGGTTAAACCAATGAGCACTGCCAAAGATGAAGCCATCAAGACGATTTCTCGCCTACCGGAGGAAGCCTCGTGGGATGAAATCATGTATAAGATCTATGTTAAAAGCAAAGTCGAGGAGGGGCTTAAGGCAGCTGATGAAGGACGCACCGTCCCCCATGAAGAAGTAAAGGAAATGTTCAAGCCTCGATGAAGATACTCTGGACTGATCCCGCTATCGAGGACCTCCGAAACTTGCACCGGTACATCGCTACGGACTCTGAAGTTTATGCGAGCAGCTTCGTTGAAAGAATAATTCTCGCCGTTGAAAAGCTTGCGAATTTTCCCGGGTTGGGCCGAGTGGTGCCAGAGGCTGATGATCAGATGATTCGAGAACTGCTGTATCGTAATTAGCGGCTTATCTATCGTGTTAATGGGGACTTGATTGAAATCATAGCTGTCGTCCAAGGGCGCCGAGATCTCGGTTCTCTCAAACCGGCGCCGTGGGACATGGGCTGACCTTGCGATCAAGATGTCGGATTCAACCAAACAGAAAGCTCACATTTCATTCATCCTTAACGGCGAGTCGGCCGAGGTGGCGTTTGCGCCCCACAAAACGCTGCTCGAAGTTTTGCGTGAAGATCTCGCGCTAACCGGAACCAAGCATGGCTGCGAGTTGGGTGAGTGTGGCACGTGCACGATTTTGGTCGATGGAAAATCGATCCTTTCCTGCCTGATGCTCGGTCTGGACGCCGAAGGCCGTGAAGTGGAAACGATCGAAGGCATGGCGGAAGGTAACGAGCTGCATCCGCTACAGGATACGTTCGCCGATCTGGGAGCCGCGCAGTGTGGTTATTGTTCGCCTGGGTTTCTGCTGGTGGCCAGGGAATTGATTGAAAAATCACCCAAACCTTCGCGCGATGAAATTAAAGAAGCGTTGTCCGGAAACCTTTGCCGCTGCACCGGCTACATAAAAATTTACGAAGCGGTAGAATTGGCGGCGGCACGCATGCGCGGAGAGACGATGGAATTACCGCGCGAGAGTTTGTATGGATTGGAATAAGAACAAACACAGATTTATGTCCTCAAGTTCGCATAATCTAGACCGACGGAGACAAGCTGAGTCCGCGGCCAGGGAGTGTGAACGAGTCTTGCGCGAGAACTTCGGCGCGCAAGAGGTCTATCTTTTTGGATCACTCGCCGGCCATGCTCCGTGGCACTCGCGTTCCGATATCGATCTTGCCGTTGAAGGCCTCAAGCAGGGTAGTTACCTGACTGCGTTGTCAGAACTCTATAGGCTTTTGCCAGCAGGTATGGATCTTGATCTCATAGAAATTGAAAAGGCACCGCCGGCGCTTGTTGCCTGCGCAAAACAGGAGGCCACCATGGCACGCGATCTTAGAGAAGACCCAGCGGAAGCACTCAAAGAGGAAATAACTCGCGAACGCGCCAATCTGAAACGGCTCGTTGGTGAAGCAAACTCGCTGGCGCAGACTCTATCTTCGGAGCCAACCGTGGTAGAGATTCGGGCCGCAGGCAGCATCGCGCACGACTTCTACACTGGTGTTGAGCGTATTTTCGAGCGCGTCGCCGTAATTCTTGGCCCGGGAGTGCCTGGTGGTGAAAACTGGCATACGTCACTGCTCCAGTCGATGGAGCTAGACATCAGGGACGCGCGACCAAGGGTTATTGAGCACGAATTAGCATCACGTCTTCATCGGTATCTTAGGTTTCGGCACTTATTCCGATATAGGTACGGCTATGAGCTTGTGTGGGAGGAACTTCGCCCTTTGATTGAACGACTTCAGGAAACTGACGAAGCGTTGGGTGTTCAACTGGAGAGTTTCCTGGCGGCGCTGGAATCTTATTCCGAACGTAATAATGAAACGAAACACTCGTAGCGAAAATCCCCTCAACGTAATTGGAAAACCTTTCCGCAAGGTCGACGCCCGCGCGAAGTGCACGGGCCAGACGAAGTTTGCCGATGACATCTTTCTGCCGCGCATGCTTGCCTGTAAAATTCTGCGCTCGCATTTGCCGCACGCCTTGATCAAGAACATTGACGTGTCAAAAGCGCTGGCGCTTCCCGGGGTCATCGCAATTATCACCGGCAAGGATCTGCCAATCCCTTACGGCATTCTGCCCGTCAGTCAGGACGAGCACGCGCTCTGTATCGACAAAGTGCGCTTCATCGGCGATCCGGTCGCTGCGGTTGCGGCCATCGACGAAGACGTCGCTTTCGACGCGATGAATTTGATCGAGGTCGAATACGAACCGCTGCAAACAATCTCTTCGATTGAAGAAGGCGTGATGATTGACGAACCGCGGATTCACGACTACGGCGACGGCGGCAACGTCCACAAGAAAGTCTCGCTCGAGTTCGGCGACATGGACGAAGGATTCGCCGAGGCCGATCTGATTCGCGAAGATACTTTCTTCTACGAAGGCAACACGCATCTGCCGATGGAGCAACACGCGGCCGTGGCTCATTTCGATTCCGATAAGAAGCTCACGCTTTGGAGTTCCACGCAGACCCCACACTATGTCCATCGCGCCTTAACCAAAGTCCTGGAGATTCCGGCGAGTCACATCCGCGTGATCGCCACGCCGAACGGCGGCGGTTTTGGCGGCAAGAGCGATCCGTTCAATCACGAAGTCGTCGTCAGCAAGCTGGCGATGATCACGGGCCGTCCGGTGAAATGCACTTTGACGCGCGAAGAAGTCTTTTATTGCCATCGTGGCCGCCATCCTGTGCTCATGCACGTGAGAACAGGAGTGAAAAAGGATGGGGCCATTACCGCCATGCACTTCAAGTCGTTTCTCGACGGCGGTGCGTACGGAAGCTATGGCGTCGCCAGCACGTTCTACACCGGCGCGTTGCAGACGGTAACCTACGAAGTTCCGCGTTATAAATTCGAGGGTGTTCGTGTTTTCACCAACAAACCACCTTGCGGACCCAAGCGAGGTCACGGGACTCCTCAGCCACGCTATGGTCTGGAAGTGCATCTCGACAAGATTGCCGAACAGTTGCAGCTGGATCCGGCTGAGATGCGCTCGCGCCATCTCGTCAAAGCGAACTCAGTGACGGCGAATTATTTGCGGATCGGCAGCATGGGCCTGGGCGCCTGTATCGATAAAGTGGTCAAAGGATCGGATTGGAAGAAAAAGTTTTCGTGGGTGTCAGAACCCGGCGCGGTAGCGACGGGATCAAGTAGTCCGATAGCTCTAGTTGATCCGGTCGCTACCGCTCCCGGTTCTGACACTCTCGGTCGCAAGCTCCCCTACGGCAAAGGAATCGGCTTCGCTTGTAGTTCTTACATCTGTGGCGCCGGCTTGCCTATCTACTGGAATAACATGCCGCAGTCGGGCGTGCAGCTGCGGCTCGACCGGCAAGGCGGCGTTTGCGTGATGTGTGGATCGACGGACATCGGCCAGGGATCCGACTCGATTCTCGCGTATATTGTCGCAGAGATTCTCGGCATCGATCCTTTCGACATTCGCGTCGTCACCGCGGACACGGATCTGACCCCGGTCGATCTCGGCAGCTATTCCAGCCGGGTGACGTTGATGACCGGCAACGCAGCCATCCAGGCTGCCGAGCGCGCCCGTGAATTATTGACGATGGCGGTCGCCGAAAAGCTCGGCGTGCCAATCGAAAATGTTTTGTTTGCCGAGCGCCGCGCGTTCGATGTCGAGAACCCCACCGTCGGCGTGTCGTTCGCGGAGGCTGTCGTCCTGGCTGAATCAAAGTTTGGGACGATTGGCACAGTGGGTTCGTACTCGCCGCCGCACTCGCCGGGGAAATTCAAAGGCGCGGGGGTTGGTCCATCGCCGGCCTACAGCTATTCTGCTGCGGTCGCGGAAGTTGATGTTGAGCCGGACACCGGCATTGTTACAGTCGAGCGAGTCTGGATTGCGCATGATATCGGCAAATCGATTAATCCGGTGCTGGTGATGGGCCAGGTCGAGGGCAGCGTGTACATGGGGCTCGGCGAAATCCTGATGGAAGAGATGGTCTATCGCGGCAACCGCAACGTCGTGCACAAGTTTCCTTCGATGCTCGAATACAAGAGTCCGACCACGATGGAGATGTGTGACGTTAAGACTTATCTGATAGAAGATCCCGACCCTAACGGCCCGTTCGGCGCAAAGGAAGTAGGACAGGGGCCGCTGCTTCCGGTCCCGCCCGCGGTCGCCAATGCGGTTTACAATGCAGTGGGTGTGCGCATCGACGAAGTTCCAATTACACCTGAGAAAGTTTTGAAAGCGCTGAAAGAAAAATCAAGAGGCCGCGACGGGCGTTTTGGGCCCAACACCGTTCCGACAGTGGACTGGCCCGAGCCTTTACGTGTGCCGACTCCGGCTGAGGGCGGTGACGGACACGAAATGCCGCGGGCCGCGGTGCATTCTTAAAATCATGAAAAAGTATTTACCGTTTGCAATTATCATCATCGTACTGGTGGCCGCCGTCGGCGGATCGTTTGTGCTTTGGAAAAATCGTGGCGGCTCGACTGCCAATTCAGGCTCGACCTTCGCGACAACTCCGCCTGTGTCCAACAGTCCGGCCCCGAACCAGACGCCAAATGACACGGCCGGCTTGACCAGGCCAAATGTGAAGGTCAGCTCACCGGTCATAATCGAAGAATTCGGCGACTACCAGTGTCCACCGTGCGGCCAGCTTTATCCCGAGTTAAAGCAGATCGAGTCTGAGTACGGCGACCAGGTGAAGATAGTATTTCGCCATTTCCCACTGATGAAGATGCACAAGAACGCACTGCTGGCGGCCCATGCCGCCGAAGCTGCGCGCAACCAGAACAGATTCTGGGAAATGCACGATCGGCTATATCGAAACCAAAAAGAATGGGCTGAACTTGACGATCCGAGACCTGTTTTCGAGGGTTATGCTCGTCAATTGAACCTGAAGCTCGACCAGTTTAATAGCGATCTGCAGAGCAATCTAATTGACCAGAAAATTAGTGCTGACCTGCAGCGGGGAACCTCGCAGGGGGTCACCGGAACACCCACCGTTTTCCTCGACTCGCACCTTTTGAAGTACGAGGCTACCAACCTCGACGGCCTGCGCCGGGGGATCAATATCCTCCTCCAGCAGAAAGCCGGGTCCTAGGCCGGCTACCGGGCCAAACGGGTAAACTTGCTCCTTCCCGCTAGTTAAAGTAAATAAGCTCACGTTCTGGTTGACATGTCGTACGCATGTCTTTATAGTTCCGTACCCGTAGGTCGTCTTTGATGCCAGCTTCGGCGTTCACCCCCCGCATCAAATCGACGGATTGCCGATGTTCAAGCTAAGACGCCTCGAAATCACGGGCTTTAAGTCCTTCGCTGACCACACTGACCTCATCTTCACTGGTGATGGAATAACTGGAGTTGTCGGGCCAAACGGCTGCGGCAAGAGCAACGTTGCTGACGCAATCGCCTGGGTTTTGGGCGAGCAGCGAGTTAAACACTTGCGTGGCGCCGAGATGAAAGACGTGATCTTTCAAGGAGCGCGCAATCGTCCGCCCAGCGGCATGGCCGAGGTCGTTCTGCACCTGGTGCGCGACGAGTATGTCGAGCACGAGCCGGACATAGCAGATATCGATTCGACCCTTGAGCAAATCGACGAACAGAGCGAAGCCCTTGAAGAAGTTCTCGTCACCCCAGTTGAAGCGGAGTCAGTGCCGGGAGAGGTAGCGACCGGGTCAGCTGATTCGGTTACCGACCCTGTCGCCACCGCTCCGGGTACTGACCCGGTCAACGACACCATCGCTCCCGATGCTGTCCAGGCAACTGAGTCAAAACCAAAAACCACACATCATCGTCATTGGCGGCAGCGGCGCAACCTGGCGCTTGAGTTTGCGCCGGGCGAGGCCGTGTCAATCACGCGTCGGCTCTATCGATCCGGCGAAAGCGAGTACCTGCTCAACGATCGTGCCTGCCGTCTGCGCGACATTCAGGATCTCTTTTCAGGCACGGGACTGTCGGGCGGCCACTACGCGATTATCGAGCAAGGCCGCATCGGCCAGATTCTGTCGGCCAAGCCGATGGACCGCCGCACGATTATCGAAGAAGCGGCCGGCATCACCAAGTTTCGGGTGCGACAACGCGCGGCCGAAGCTCGTCTGGAATCGGCACGATCAAATCTCAGCCGGGTCTCGGACATCATTTCTGAAATTGAGCGTCAGGTAAACAGCCTGCGACGTCAGGCTGCGAAGGCCCGGCGCTATCGGGTTCTACGCGAAGAACTGCGCGACTTGCTACGGCGGGTGTATGTGGCTGAAGACCGCAGTCTCACATTTCTGCTCGAGCAGAGCCAGACTCAACTGGACGCGGCGAATGAGGAAGAGCAGCGGCTCACTGCCGAGTTGGCAACCCGTGAAGAATCCAGCAAGTTCGCAACCCAGAATGCTCGAGTTCTGGAAGATGAATTGGCGCAGGTGCGCGCGGCGGTCGCCGACGCGGCCCTCCAGCGCGACCGGCGGATTCGCGAGCGCGTCTACCAGCAGGAACAGATCGAGGACCTGACCCGCCGTCACACCGAAATCGAAAGAGAAATTGAGGCACTTGGCGCACGCTCGGTAGTGATCGATTCCGAGCTGGGGCGCCTGCGCGCAATCGAAACCCAACTGAGTTCAGAAAACGAGCGGACCATTCAGGCGTTGCGCACCGCCGAGGATGCGCATGCGCAAAAGCTGGCGCTCGTGTTTGAGTCGGAAAACGAGATCGAAACAGCCCGCGCTGAACTGCTGAGACATACGGCGGCCGCCGAGCGTTTGCACGAATTGGCGCGCCAGCTTGAAAGCAGTCTGGAGAAATTGGCGCAACAGGCTGAAGGCCTGGCCCGCGAGGGTGAGCGAGCCGCCGCCGCTCATGCTGAACGAAATGCGCAGGCTGAGAATCTAAACGAGCAAATTGGCGCGGCCCGCAGGAAGCTCGCAGGGCTGACTTCGGAACGCGAGGCCGCGATCAGGGCTGTGGTCGAGGGCCACGAGCGCGTTTCGGATACTGATGCCGAACAGACGCGCGTGCGCGACGATTATTCTCGGGTGCTGCACCGGCTGGAAAGTTTCAAGGAGCTTGACGAGCGGCGAGCGCATTATTCCCTGGCGGTGCAGGAAGCTTTTTCTGCGAGCCAGAAGCAGCACTTTCATTTGATCGGCACGCTGGCGGATGCGATCCAGGTTGACCGCGAATGGGAACATTCCGTCGAAGGAGTCTTTGGATCGTCTCTGCAATCGATTCTGGTACCCACCCCGGACGATGCCATTCAGGCAGCGACCTGGCTGAAGAACAATAACGCCGGGCGCGCGACCTTCCTGGTGACCGGATTGCACGGCGGGAGTGACGAAGTCGATGTCGATCTGGATGTCGATTTATTCAACTATGCGCCCGAGTCGGTTTCTCCCGCGCAACATCAACAGCATGTGCCGGTAGGAATTGATGGACCGCGTCTCGGTGACATCATCAGGGCGCCACGCGAATTGTTGTTGATTCTGGAACGAACGATGCACGAACGCATGAACGCGCGCATCGTCGACACGCTTGATGATGCGACGGCGCTGTCGCTCGCGACCGGCGACATGTTCGTGACCACTGACGGCGATTGGGTTGCCGGCGGTCAATTCGTCAATGCCGGAAATGGCCGCGCGTTGGAAGAAGGCGCCGGGCTGCTGACCTTCAAGCGCGAGTTGCGTGAATTGGAATCGCGCGTCGGCGAGTTGGCTGCGGAATTAACCGTGGCCGAGGTAGCAGTGACTGATGCCCGTTCGCGTCTAACCGGTCTGGAAGAAACCGTAGTGTTGCTGAATGCCTCGATTGCCCGTGAAGAGCGCGAAGTAATGGCCCGCGAGATGACCGCAGATTCGTTGCGCCAGGATGTTGAGCGGGCTGAGAGACATTTACGCGTCGTCGCCGACGATACTCAAAGACTTGAGCAGGAGCGTCGTGAGCTCGGGGAAAGCCGCGCCAAGACCCAGGCCGAATCGGCAGTCGCCGACGAGATGCGCCGCGCCACGCAGGAGCGCATCGAGCACACACTGGGCGTGCTCGGTGGGTTACGTCGCGACGCCGAGACCGAAAACGAGAGTCTCAATCAGCAGCGGGCTGAGGCCGCCGCAGCCGCTGAACGTCGTCGCTCCACGAGCGCGGACCTGCGCCGGCTGGATACTGAGCGCGAAGAGGTCAACTCGCGGGTGGCCCGTTATCACCTGGAACTGGTTGAAGCCTCGACTCGAATCGACGAATTGATTGATTTGATTAATGAAATAGATCAGCTGGCCACCACGATCGATGAAGAAAAGACGCGCGAAGAAACTCAGATCACTGAAGCTACGACGCGCCTTGAGAGTGCCCGGGCCCAAGCCGATCTGCTTTCGAACGAGTTGGCAGAATTGAACCGGAACGCGGCGGCTTCACGTGACGCGCGCGCGGCAATTGAAGTGCAGCGCGCGGAAGCTATGGCGAGGGTAAGTTTCGTCCGCGAATCATGCGCCAACGAACTCAATCAAAGCCTGGACGAAATTGCCGGCGAAGTCACGCTCGAACCGGAATTCGATCTGGAAGCGCAACGCGCGAATGTCGAAGATTTGCGAAACCGGCTGGAGAACTTTGGCGCTGTGAATATGATGGCGCTCGAAGAACTTTCAGAAGCTGACGAGCGGTTTGTGTTCCTCACCACGCAACGCGAAGACATTACTAAAGGCATTGCCGCAACCGAAGAGGCGTTGCGCGAGATTAAGCGCCGCTCGCGCGAGCGCTTCCGCGATGCGTTCGAGAAAATCAATAAGAATTTCAGCGAGCTGTTCCAGGAACTGTTCGGCGGCGGCCGTGGCGAGATGAGCTTGATCGAAGCCGACGACGAATTGGAGTCGGGCATCGACCTGGTGGCGCAACCGCCGGGCAAGCGCCTCCAGAATGTTTTGCTGCTCTCCGGCGGCGAGAAGGCAATGGCCGCGCTGGCGCTGGTCCTGGGAATCTTCCATTATCGTCCTTCGCCTTTTTGCCTGCTCGACGAGGTCGACGCGCCGCTCGACGAGGCGAACATCGGCCGCTTCACCAACAAAGTCGTTTCGATGTCGACGAACACGCAATTCATCGTAATTACTCACAACAAGCGGACCATGGAAACGGCGCGCGCACTCTACGGCGTGACCATGGAGGAAGCCGGCGTGTCCAAGCTGGTTTCCGTCAAGTTCGAATAAGTTAAGGCCCCTCCCTGAGCAATAACACCCCTGACTCATCAAGATTTTCTGCAGGCTGGATTCTCCGAGCACTCGATTGGTGGGGTCCTGATTTTGAAAATCCCGAGTCGTCCTCTGCGCCGATCTCGGCTGTTTCTCTGCGGTATGTGC
>Ga0070694_100000660_pt1 | contig 19054 bp, 20 predicted proteins | sample KBSK1251metaG_FD_65470 | JGI IMG/M metagenome (GOLD analysis project Ga0070694, IMG submission 65470) | Corn, switchgrass and miscanthus rhizosphere microbial communities from Kellogg Biological Station, Michigan, USA - KBS K1-25-1 metaG | ecosystem: Host-associated > Plants > Roots >... | reverse complement strand
CGTCAGGGGGGTGACGCGGGTGACGCGCGTGTTGAGCGTACGTCCGTGCGCAAGATGTGCTATCCATGCCGCGATGCTCTCCGACGCGCCGCTCACGGTCAGCCTGATCTTCGTCGCCACCGTGGCGGGAATGCTGCTGCTGGTGCTCTTTGGCGCGGCGCGCGCCGCCCGCGCGGTGGGACCGGGTGCGGCGCGCGGCGTCCGGCTCGCGGGCGTCGCCATGGCGGGCTGGCTCGCGCTGAGCGCGGTGCTGGCCGATCGGGGGTTCTTCGAGGACTTCTACGCGCTGCCGCCCCACATGCTGCTGGCGGTCGGCCCGCCGCTGCTCGCCGGGCTCGCGCTGACCGCGTCGGGTCGACTCGATCCGCTCCTGGCCGTGGCGCCCCCGTCGTGGCTGGTGGGCGCGCAGGCCTTCCGCATCGCGGTGGAGATCGTGCTGTGGCGGCTCGCGGTGGCGGGGGTGGCGCCGGAGATCATGACCTTCACCGGGCGCAACGTGGACATCCTGATCGGGCTCAGCGCGCCGGTGGTGGCCTACGCCTGCTTCGTGCGGCGCGCGTGGCCGGTCCGGGTTGCGCGGTGGTGGAACTGGGCCGGCGTCGTGATCCTGCTGAACGTGGTGGTGCACGCGCAGCTCTCCGCGCCGACACGCTTCCGGCTCTTCGAGACCGATCCGCCCACCACCTTCATCGGCGACCTGCCCTTCATCTGGCTGCCCGCGTTCCTGGTGCCGCTGGCCTGGACCCTCCACGCGCTCTCGCTGCGCCAGCTCCGGTCGACCCGGTGAGCGGCGCCGCCGACCGCTTCTACCCGCGCGTCTTCGCGCTGGTGACCGCGGCGCTCCTGGCCGGCGCCCTGTTCGTGATCGTGCGCCCGTTCCTGGAGGCCATCCTGTGGTCGATGCTCCTCGCCTTCCTGCTCTCCCCGGCCCAGCGGGCGGTGACCGGGCTCCTGGGCGGGCGGGCCCCGCTCGCCGCGATCCTCCTCACGGTGCTCACCGCCGTCGTGCTGATCGCCCCGGGGCCCCTGCTCGCGGTGGCCTTCGCGAGGCAGGCCAGGGAGCTCTTCGCACGCGGGCAGAAGCTGGTCGCCGAGTCCGGCATCGCGGGGGCGGGCGATCTCCTCGAGATCCCTCTCGTGAGCCGGGTGATTCGGTGGGTGGAGACCATGGCCCCGGTCAGCGCCGACCAGATCCACGACTGGCTGGCGAGCGGCGCGCAGGCGCTCCTGCAGGGGCTGGTGGCGGTGAGCGGGGCCTTCGTGGTCGGGGCCCTGAACGCCCTGGTGGGGCTCGGCATCACCCTCTTCCTGCTCTTCTTCTTCCTCCGCGACGGCGACCGGATGGTGGCGACCGCGGTGGGCCTGATCCCGATGGCCGTCGAGCGCCGGAGCCACCTGGTCGATCACATCGCGGCGGTGATCCGGGCGGTGGTGTTCGGCTCGCTGCTCACCGCGCTGGTGCAGGGGCTCCTGGTGGGCGTCGGCTTCGCGGTCGTGGGCCTGCCGTCGCCGGTGGTCTTCGGGGCGGTGGCCGCGGTGGCGGCCCTCATCCCGCTGATCGGCACCGCGCTGGTCTGGGTTCCCGCCGCCGGGGTGCTGTTCCTCCAGGGCCGCTGGATCGCGGGCCTGCTCCTGCTCGGATGGAGCGTGGCGGTGGTGTCGAGCGCGGACAACGTGGTGCGGCCGCTGTTCATCTCGGGCCGCGCCCAGATCTCCACCTTGCCGGTGTTCCTCGGGCTGCTGGGGGGCGTGAGCGCGTTCGGCCCCATCGGGCTGGTGGTGGGGCCGGTGGTGGTGGCCCTCACCCTGGCCCTGCTGCGCTTCGCGGAGGAGTCGCGCGGCGGCTAGGCGCGCGCGCCGCGGCGGGCCGGGCGCTGCCGGCGCCGGTAGCGCATGTTGAGCATCTCCACGAGCAGGGAGAACGCCATCGCGAAGTAGATGTAGCCCTTCTCGACGTGGGTGCCCATCCCCTCGGCCACGAGCATCACCCCGATCAGGAGCAGGAAGGCCAGGGCCAGGATCTTGAGGCTCGGGTGGCCGTCGATGAAGCGGCTCACCGCGCCCGCGGAGGCGAGCATCACCAGCATCGCGATCACCATAGCGGTGACCATGATCGAGAGCTGGTTGGCCATGCCGACCGCGGTGATCACCGAGTCGAGCGAGAACACGATGTCGAGCAGCAGGATCTGCGCGAGGACCCACCAGAACGCGGCGCGCGCGCCCGCCGCCCCCGGCTCGTGGGGATCGGCCTCCACCTTCTCGTAGATCTCCCGGGTGGCCTTGCCGATCAGGAAGAGGCCGCCGCCCAGCAGGATGAGATCCCGGCCGGCGACGCCGCGGCCGAGCACGGTCACGAGGGGCTCGGTGAGGCCCATGATCCACGAGATCGTGAAGAGCAGGCCGACGCGGACCCCGAGAGCCAGGACGAGACCGAGGCGCCGCGCGAGCTCGCGCCGGCGGTCGGGCAGCCGCGCCACCAGGATCGCGATGAAGACGACGTTGTCGATGCCCAGCACGATCTCCATGGCGGAGAGCGTGGCGAGGGCGATCAGGCCGTCGGCGGTGAGCAGCGCGCCCACTACCTCACGCGGGGCAGCACGTGGCGGGCGAACAGCTCGATCGCGGCGAGGTCCTCCTGGTCGAGCATCTGCAGGAGCATCCGCTGCACCCCCGCCTCCTCCCACCGCAGGACCTGCTCCACCACCTCGTCGGGGGTGCCCACCAGGAAGCTCGCCCCGCGCCAGGCCTCCTCGTCGGCCGGCATCTGGGGGAAGGTCGCGCGCGCGGCCGCGATGCGCCGGGCCACGTCGTGCCGATCGCGGCCGATCGCGAGCGGGATCATCAGGGAGCGGGTGATCGTCTCCGGATCGCGGCGGACCGCCGCGCAGTGCTTGGCCAGGACCTCCCGCTTCTGGCGGAAGGTGTCCGGGTCCACCCGGGTGACGTTCCACTCGTCGGCGAACTCGGCCGCGATGCGCAGGGTGCGCTTCTCCCCGCGGCCGCCGATCACGAGGCGGAGGCGGCCGTAGGTGGGCAGGGGGTAGTTCTCCGCCTTGTGGAGCGGGTAGTAGGGCTGCTCCAGGGTGACCGGCTCGCCCACGCCCAGGGCCCGGATGTAGCGCGCGGCGCACTCCAGGCGGTCGAGCCGCTCCTTCATCGGCGGCAGGGGGATGCCGAACATGGCGTGCTCGTGCTCGTTCCAGCCGCCGCCCAGGCCCAGGTCCAGGCGCCCGCCGGAGAGGGTGTCGAGGGCCACCGCCATCTTGGCGAGCAGGGCGGGGTGGTAGAACGTGACCGGCGAGACCATGGGGCCGAAGCGCAGGCGGTGGGAGCGGGAGGCCAGCACGGTGAGGGAGGTCCACGTCTCGAGCGAGGGCCGCTTCGATTCGCCCCAGAGGCCGGTGAGGTGATCCGAGCGGCAGAGCGACTCGTACCCCATGTCCTCCGCCGCCTGTACGAGTCGCAGCCAGCGCTCCCAGGTGAGCCCTTCCTGCCCTTCGATCATGATGCCGACGCGCATGACCTGGCCTCCTGTGGTATTCGGGATCCCGGTCGGGAGCCGGGCTCTCATGTATACCGCAACTGCGGGCCGCGTGGGCCGTGATAAACTCCTCTCCGCCGCGGCCATGGCGTCTTCCCAGCGATTGCTGCTCCTGATTCCCACCACCACGTACCGGACCGAGGACTTCGTCGAGGCGGCGCGGTCGCTCGACGTGGACCTGGTGATCGCCTCCGACCGTCCGAACGTGATGGCGGGCGAATTCCCGGACCACCTGCTGACCCTGCCCTTCTCCGATCCGACCGCGGCCGCCCGCGAGGTGCGCGAGTACGCGGCACGCCGGCCGCTCGACGCGGTGGTGCCGGTCGACGACGTCACCACCGTGGTGGCCTCCGCGGTGGGGGAGGCGCTCGGTCTGCGCGTGAATCCGCTCGCGGCGGCCCAGGCCACCCGCGACAAGCGGGTGATGCGCGAGCTGCTCGCGCGGGCGGGGGTGCCCTCTCCCACCTTCACGATCGTGCGGATCGACGAGGATCCCGCCGCCGCGGCCCGGCGCGTGACCTATCCGTGCGTGCTCAAGCCGCGGGTGCTCTCGGCGAGCCGGGGGGTGATCCGGGCCGACGACGAGGCCGCCTTCGTCGCGGCCTTCGCGCGCATCCGGGCCATCCTGCGCGAGCCCGAGGTGGCCGCGCTCGGCGAGGGGACCGACAGCATCGTGGTCGAGGGCTTCGTGCCGGGCGTCGAGGTGGCGCTCGAGGGGCTGCTCGAGGCGGGCGCCCTCCGCCCCCTGGCCCTCTTCGACAAGCCCGACCCGCTCGACGGGCCGTTCTTCGAGGAGACCATCTACGTCACCCCGTCGCGGCTGCCCCCGCCGACGCAGGTCGCGGTGGCCGACGTGGCCGCGCGGGCCGCGCGCGCGCTCGGGCTCTCCGACGGCGCGGTGCACTGCGAGCTGCGCCTGCGCGCGGCCGCGGGCGGCGCGCTCGAGCCGGTGGTGCTGGAGATCGCGGCGCGCTCGATCGGAGGCCTGTGCGGGCGGACCCTCCGCTTCGGCACCGGCATGTCGCTCGAGGAGCTGATTTTGCGCCGCGCGCTGGGGCGACCGGTGGATTCGCTCGAGCGCGAGCGGGCCGCGGCCGCGGTGATGATGATCCCGATTCCGCGCGGCGGCGTCCTCGAGGAGGTGCGGGGGCTCGACGAGGCCCGCGCGGTCCCGCACGTGGAGGACGTCACGATCTCGCTCCACAAGGGGCAGGAGGTCGTCCCCCTGCCGGAGGGCTCGCGCTATCTCGGGTTCATCTTCTCGCGCGCCGCGACGCCCGCCCAGGCGGAAGCGGCCCTGCGCGCGGCCCATCGCCACCTGCGGCTCGTGATCCGCTGAGTCGGCCATGAGCATCGTGCGGGAGTTCGAGCGGGCCTTCAACCGGCAGGACGTGGCGGCGCTCGTCGCCTGCTTCACCCCGGACGGGTCGTATCACGACACGTTCTTCGGCGGGCACGCCGGGCCCGCGGGGCTGCGGGCCATGTTCGAGCGCATGTTCCGCGAGGGCCGCGACTACGCGTGGACCATGGAGACGGTGGTGGAGACCGAGACCGGCGCGGCGGCGGAGTGGACCTTCGCCTACACGGTTTCCGACGCGATCCCGCGGAGCGCGGGCCGCGCGGTGCGCTTCCGCGGCATGAGCGTGTTCGAGAAGCGGGACGGCCGGATCGCGGCCTACCGGGAGTCGTTCGACCTGGGCGCGGCCCTGCTCCAGCTGGGCTTCAGCCCGGAGGCGATGGCCAGGACCGTCCGCCGCCATCGGCTGTGAGGTGTCGACCTACATCCTGCGGCGGCTCCTGCTGTTCGTGCCCACGCTCCTCGGCGCCTCGATCCTGATCTTCGTGCTGATGCGCCTGGTGCCCGGTGACATCGCGGAGATCCTGGTCTACCAGACCGGCTCGGAGTCGAGCGCGGTGCAGAAGAAGCAGATCCAGCAGATCCGCCAGGAGCTGGGCCTCGACCGGCCGGTCGTCACCCAGTACCTCGACTGGATCGCGGGCGCGGTCCGCGGCGACTTCGGCCAGTCCTACGTGCAGCGCCGCCCGGTGGTGGACATCCTCCGGGAGCGCTTCCCGCGCTCGATGGAGCTGGCGGTCCTCACCCTGCTCATCGCGGTGGTGTGGGCGATCCCGCTCGGGGTGGTCTCCGCGGTGCGGCAGAACGGCCCGCTCGACTACCTCGCACGGCTCGTCAGCCTGAGCGGCCTCAGCCTGCCCCTGTTCTTCACCGGGGCCCTCATCCTCTACGGCCTGGTGCGCGTCTTCCACTGGCTGCCCCCGCTCGAGTTCGTGTCGTTCACCGAGGACCCGGTGGAGAACCTCAAGCAGCTGATCTGGCCCGCGCTGGCCCAGGCCTACTACATCAGCGCTCCGATCACCCGGCTGACCCGCTCGCAGATGCTCGAGGTGGTGCGCCAGGACTACGTGCGCACCGCGCGGGCCAAGGGTCTCGCCGAGGGCGCGGTGGTCTACCGTCACGCCCTGCGCAACTCGCTCCTGCCGGTGATCACCTTCATCGGCTGGTGGGGCGGGCGGCTCCTGGGCGGGCTCGTGATCATGGAGATCATCTTCGTGGTGCCCGGCATGGGCAGCGCGCTCATCCAGGCGGTGAGCCAGCGCGACTACCCGGCGGTGCAGGCGATGGTCTTCGTGATGGCGCTGGTGTTCCTGGTGGTGAACCTCGCGATCGACCTCCTCTACGCGTGGCTCGACCCGCGCATCCGCTACGCGTGAGGCGCGCGTGACCGGGGCCCTCGGGCGGTTCCTGCGCGGGCAGCCGCTGGGCGCGGCCGGCGCGGTGGTGGTCGTGGTCCTCATCCTGGTGGCCCTGCTGGCCCCCCTGCTCGCCCCGCACGGCCCCAAGGAGACCGGCTTCGCGACCTACGTCGCGCCGAGCCGCGAGTTCCCCATGGGGACCGACCAGGTCGGCCGCGACGTGCTGAGCCGGGTCATCTGGGGGGCGCGCCTCTCCCTCTACGTGGGGCTGGTCTCGGTCGTGTTCGGCGTCACGCTCGGCGCCCTCTGGGGCGTGGTGACCGGCTACGTGGGCGGGGCGGCCGACTCGGGCAGCCAGCGGGTGGTGGATTGCCTCATGGCCCTGCCGCCGATCATCCTCGCGCTCTCGCTGATGGCCGCGCTGGGCCAGTCGGTCAACAACGTGATCCTGGCCCTCGTGATCCTGCTCACCCCCACCGCGGCGCGGACCCTGCGCGCGGTGGCGCTCGGGGTGGTGGCGCACCCGTTCATCGAGGCCGCGGAGGCCGCCGGCGCCTCCCGGGCCCGCATCATCGTCCGGCATCTCGTGCCGAACTGCATGGCGAGCTACATCGTCCTCGTCACCACCAACATCTCGTACGCGATCGTGGTGGAGGCCTCGCTCAGCTTCATCGGCGCGGGCGCCCCGCCCGACGAGCCGTCGTGGGGCGGCATGCTCGCGCAGGGGATCCAGGCGCTCGAAACCGCGCCGTGGATGGTATTCTTCCCGGGACTGGCCATCAGCCTGGCCGTGTTCGGTCTGAACCTACTCGGCGATTCGATCCGTGATCTCACGGATCCGCGCCTGCGCGGCGGTCTCGGCTAGCCGCGATTCGTAAAGGAGCGATAGCGATGACGATGGGCTTCCGGAGACTCGCTCGGCTTGCGGCCCTGGCCGCCGCGCTGCTCGCCACGATCGCGGTCCCCGGGCTTCCCGCGGACGCCCAGGAGAAGCCCCGGACCGGCGGCATCCTGACCTGGTTCGACTACGGCGATCCCGGCCGCCTCGACGTCCACGCGGAGTCTCCCCTGGTCGTCCAGCAGGCGACCGCCGGCATCTACAGCGGGCTGCTCCAGTACGACCCGGACGAGCCCAGCAAGATCATCGGCGACCTCGCCGAGCGGTGGGCCTCGTCCCCGGACGGCAAGACCTACACCTTCCACCTGAGGAAGGGCGTGAAGTGGCACGACGGGCAGCCCTTCAGCTCGGCCGACGTGAAGGCCTCGTTCGACCGCATCCTGAATCCGGACTTCAAGAGCCCCAAGTGCGGCGCCTCGCTCAAGCCGATGGTGGCGAGCGTGGAGGCGGTGGACGCGAATACCGTCGAGTTCCGGCTGAAGTTCGCGGCGGCGCCCTTCCTGCCCTCCATCGCCTCGGCGTGGTGCCGGGTGGCGGCCAAGCACGTGCTGGCCAAGTACGGCGACCTCAACGCCCCGGAGGCCCAGATCGGCACCGGGCCGTTCAAGTTCAAGAAGTACGAGCGGGGCAGCGTGATCGAGTGGGAGAGGAACCCGAGCTACTTCGTCCCCGGGCTGCCCTATCTCGACGGGGTCAAGCAGTACATCCTGGTGGGCGGGCCCACCCAGCTCGCGGCGGCCAAGGCGTCGAAGATCATGCTGTGGGACGCGTGGCCGCCGATGCGGAAGACCCAGGCCGACGAGCTCGGCCGCGCCCGCACCGACGTCGACATCTACCAGGCGCCGATCAACACCGTGTTCTTCATCTACCTCAACGCCAAGAAGCCGCCCTTCGACAACCCGGACATGCGCCGCGCGGTCAACCTGGTCATCGACCGCCAGGAGCTGGTGGCCAAGTCCCTGGAGGGCGCGGGCGTGCCCTGCGCGATCCTCGATCCCAAGCTGGTGGGCGACTTCGCCCTGCCCCTCGACGAGGTGGCCAAGGCTCCCGGCTGCCGCCAGCCCAAGGACGCCGACGTCGCGGAAGCGAAGCGACTGGTCGAGAAGCACTACCCGGGCGGCCTCGACGTCGAGGTGGCGGTGCGCCAGGTCGGCAACTACGTCGACCGCGGCCAGCTCGTCATCGCCCAGCTCCGCAAGATCGGCATCCGCGGCACCATGAAGACTCACGAGAGCGCGGCCGGCTACGCCGCCTTCGGCAAGGGCGACTTCACGATCATCGCGACCCAGGACCGGGCGATGGACGTCAACGAGCCGAGCGGGGTGTTCCACATCTCCTACACCAGCCAGTCGGGCAGCAACTACGGCCAGTACTCGGATCCGAAGGTGGACGAGCTGACCGAGCGGGCGCTCAAGGAGACGAATCGCGACAAGCGCCGCCTGGCCTACTGGGAGCTGCAGCGCTATCTCCTGGCCAAGGGAGACCACGCCTCCATCGCGGTGGGCTGGGTGGAGGGCTGGTTCTTCAAGGACAAGAAGCTCCGCAACTACAAGCCCGGCCTCACCACCTACGACAACAACACGTTCATGAAGGTCTGGATCGCCCAGTAGCCCGCGCCCATGACCTTCGACGACGCCCGTATCCAGCGGTACCTCGGCACCAAGGACATCATGCTCCTGGGGACCCTCAACCCCGACGGCGCCCCGCTCATCACCGTGATGTGGTTCCTCCACGACCCGACCGCGATCACCCTGATCAGCGTGGACGGGCTGCAGAAGGTCCGGAACCTCCGGCGCGACCCCCGGCTCCACCTCGTCGCGGAGAGCGGCTCCCGCGGCGACGAGATCAAGGGAGTCGCGATCCGCGGCCGCGCCGAGTTCCTCGGCGACACGCCGGAGCGGCGCGCGCTCGCCACGCGTTTGCTCGACAAGTATCACCCGCATCTCGAGCAGTACTGGGGCGGGCGCGCGATGCCGGCCGACCGCGTGATGTTCCGCGTGGTGCCCCGGCAGGTGCGCACCTGGGGCCTCGACTGACCGGCCGGCCGATGCGCGCGCTCATCGAGCGGATGAGCGGCGCACCGACCGATCGGCTCGCGGCGCTCCTCGCCGAGAGCGAGCAGCAGGGGTTCCGCTTCGTGCGGCGGCTCGTCGAGGAGTGGGAGAGCGGGGCCAATCGCTTCGACCGCCCGGGCGAGGCCCTGTTCGTGGCGCGGGTGGGGAACGACGTCGTCGGGGTGTGCGGGCTGAACGTGGACCCCTACGCGGACGATCCGAAGATCGGCCGGGTGCGCCACCTCTACGTGCTGGTTCCCCACCGGCGGAGCGGGGTCGGCGAGCAGCTGGTCGCGGACGTCCTCGAGGCCGCGCGCGGTCGGTTCGAGCGGCTGCACTTGCGCACCACGAACGCGACCGCGGCGCGGCTCTACGAGCGGCTTGGCTTCCGCCGGATCGCCGCGCGCGACCACACCCACGTGCTCGATGTGGACTGACCCCCGGCGCGCGGCCGTCCTCCCCGTCGTGGCCCTGGTGGTGGCCGCCCTCGCGATGCCCGCCGTGCCGGCGGCCGCGCAGTGCCGCCCGGCGAGCGAGCGAACCGGCGAGGTGGGATGCTGGATCATCGCCCGCGAGCCGCTCGGACGGCTCACCGCGCCGACCGTCTTCTGGCACCTGCACACGTTCGCGAGCCGCGCCGAGGCCGAGGCCGAGAAGGGGCCGCGGGGGACCGTCATCGAGGCGCTGGGCTCGGTGTGGCTCTCCACGATCGCGGCGCCCGGATGGCGACCGCGGCGCGGCATCCGGGTCGCGGAGATCGGCCCGCTCGAGGTCGAGCCGGCCCGGTCGTACACTGCCCAGTACATGGAGGGGATCTTCGATCCGGGCGCGACCACCGAGGTCCACCATCACCCCGGCCCGGAGGCGGTGTACACGATGGCGGGCGCCATCTGCTTCGAGACGCCGCACGGGACGCTGCGGGCGGGCGCCGGCCGGGCCGTCGTCTTGCCGGCGGGCCGTCTCCACACCCTGACCGCCACCGGCACCGCGCAGCGCCGCTCGATCGCGCTGGTCGTGCACGAGAGCGGCCGCCCGTGGCGGCTCGCCTCGTCGGACTGGATCCCCAGGGGCCGGTGCAAGGAGTGACGCTGCTCGAGCGCACCTACGCCGCGTTCAACGCCCGCGACATCGACGGGGCGCTGGCCGCGATGCACCCCGACGTGGACTGGCCCAACGGCATGGAGGGCGGGCGCGTCCACGGCCATCGCGCGGTCCGCGAGTACTGGACCCGGCAGTGGGGCCTCATCGATCCGCGGGTGGAGCCGCGGGGCTTCGCCACCGAGGCCGACGGGCGGATCGCGGTGGACGTGCGTCAGGTGGTGCGCGACCGGGCCGGCGTGCTCCTCAAGGACCAGATGGTGCAGCACGTCTACCGGCTCGAGGACGGCCTGGTCCGCGCCATGGAGATCCGTCCCGCGCCCCGCGGCTGAGCCGCGGGCTCACCCGCGGATCACCAGCACCAGGCCGGAGAGGAAGAGCACCCCGAACACCACGCGGCGGAAGCGCTCGCGGTCCAGGCGGGCGAAGAGCAGCATGCCCCCCGCGAGCCCGACCACCGCGGGCAGGGCGTAGAGCCAGGTCAGGCGCCAGATCTCCCGGTCCAGCAGCCCGGCCCACCAGTAGCCGAGCAGGATCACGGCCTGGTTGATCATCAGGAACGCCTGGATGTTGGCCTTCACGGTGCGCGCACTCCAGCCCTGGGCCGCCGCGTAGAGGATCACCGGCGGCCCCGGGGTGCCGATCGCGCCGCCCAGCAGGCCCGCGGCGAGGCCCGCGCCGAATCCCCACCCGCGGCCCTCGAGGCGCTCCGGATAGAGGCCCCGCCACTCCAGCGCCACGATCGCGAGCAGCACCAGGCCGATCAGCCGCTTGAGGAGCTCGGCGGGGAGGGCGGCCAGGAGCCAGATCCCGGCCGGGGTCGCCAGCACGCTGCCCGCCACGAGCTCGATCATGCCCGCGCGCCGGAAGTCGCGGCGCAGCGGGACGAAGATGACCACGATGAACGCGGTCGCGAAGAGCGTGATCAGCACCACCGCCTGCTGCGGCGACATGAGGAAGGGCAGGAAGGCCAGCGAGACCAGCCCGATGCCGAAGCCGGCCAGCCCCTGGACGAACGAGGCCGCCGCGATGACGAGCGCGCCGACCGCCCACGCGAGCGACAACGGGGGACGGGCCTAGAACTTGGTGGGCCAGCCGGCGAGCCGATGCCGGCCGATGGCGGTCCGCGTGCGGGCCTGGGCGAGGAAGCGGATGACGAGGTCGCGGGTGTCGGCGGGATCGATCACGTCGTGGACGAGGTGACGCGCGGCCGCCCCGTAGGGCAGGGTGTCGAGCTCCCACTGGGCGAGGAGGGCCCGGCGGCGCGCCGCGCGCTCCTCCGCGGGCAGGGTGGCCAGCTCCGCGCCGTGGACCACGTTCACGCCGGTCGCCGGGTCCATGAACGACATCTCGGCGGTGGGCCACGCCACCAGGAGGTCCGCGTAGCCCCCGCCGCCCATGTTGAAGTAGGCCTGGCCGTAGGTCTTGCGCACGATGATCGACACCCGCGGCACCGTGACCATGCCGAGGGCCTCCATCCAGGTGATGATCTTGGCCGCGACGCGGTGCCGCTCGGCGTCGCGGCCGATGAAGAAGCCCGGGATGTCGTGGAGGAAGACGAGCGGGATGTTGAACGAGTCGCAGAGGGCGAGGAACGACGTCGCCTTGTCGCAGCCGTCGGCGTCGCAGGCGCCGCCCTTCTGGATCGGCTGGTTCGCGACGAAGCCGACCACGTGGCCCCCCATCCGCGCCAGCGCGGTGACGACGCTCCGGCCGAAGCGCTCCTTGACCTGGAAGATCTCGCCGCCGTCGGCCAGGCACCGCAGCACGCGGGTCATGTCGTAGGCGCGGTTGCGCGCCTCGGGCACCAGATCCGCGATCGTGCCCATCTCCGCGCCCGACCCCGCGGGCACCTCCGCGGCGGGCGGCGCCTGCCGCTGGTGCGAGGGCAGGTAGGAGAGGAAGCGCCGCACCAGCGCCAGGCACTCGTCCTCGGTCCGGCCCGCCGCGTCGGCGAGGCCGGTCTCCTCGGTGTGGAGCTTGACCCCGCCCAGCTCCTCGGGGGAGATCTGCTCGCCGGTGGCCAGCTCGAGCACGCGCGGCCCCGACACCGCCATCGAGGCGCCCTCCAGCATCACCACGAAGTCGGAGAGGCACGCGTTCCAGGTGGGCAGCCCGTAGGCCTGGCCGAGCACCGCGGTCACCATGGGCACGCGCCGGCGGCGGGTGCCGTAGTAGGTGGAGTGGCCGAAGGAGGCGATGCCCGCCGAGCCCATGATGTCGGGCATGCGCGCGCCGCCCGCCTCGGCCAGGTAGACGATCGGCAGCCCGCGGCGCGCGGCCAGGCGCTTGAGCTCCGCCTCCTTGTGCGAGGCCACCCGGCTCGAGGTCGCCGCGAGCACCGTGAAGTCGTTGGAGCACACCACCACCGGGCGGCCGTCGATGCGGCCGAAGCCGCCGACCTTGGAGTCGGCGGGCGTCTCCGCCTCCATGCCCGGTACGTCGGAGGTGTTGAAGGTGCCGATCTCCAGGAACGAGCCCGCGTCGAGCAGGCGCTCCACCCGCTCCCGCGCGTTCAGCGCGCCCGCGGCGCGGCGGCGCGCCAGCCGCTCGGGCCCGCCCATGCCGCGCGCCCTCGCGCGCCGGGCGTGGAAGTCCTTCATCCGCTCGTCCCAGGCCATGGCGGGGCATTGTAGCAGCCCGAGCGCTTGGGTACACTGCGGGGGCACCATTCCACCCACGCCCGATCGGAGGCTGCGCCCTTATGAAGCACCACCAGGTCTACCGCACGGAGCTCACGCCCTTGAGCTTCCTCGTCCGCAACGCCTACGTCTTTCCCGACAAGACCGCGGTGGTGCACGGCAAGCGGCGCTACAGCTACCGCCAGCTCGGCGAGCGGGTGAACCGGCTGGCCTCCGGACTGCGCGGGGCCGGCATGCAGAAGCACGACCGGGTGGCGTTCCTCTGCCCCAACATCCCGGCGATGCTCGAGGCCCACTACGGAATCCCCGCGGCGGGCGGGGTGCTGGTGGCGATCAACACGCGGCTGTCTTCCGAGGAGATCGGCTACATCCTGCAGCACTCGGGGGCGAAGTTCCTCTTCGTCGACGCGGAGCTCGAAGGGCTGGTCAAGCCGCTCGGCCTCGACGGCCTGCAGGTGGTGCGGGTCGACGACACCGGCGCGGCCGGCGATCCCTACGAGGACTTCCTCGCCGGCGGGTCGCCGGATCCGGTCGAGAGCTGGCTCGAGGACGAGGAGGAGACGATCGCGATCAACTACACCTCGGGCACCACCGGGCGGCCCAAGGGCGTCATGTACTCGCACCGCGGGGTGTGGGTGAACGCGGTCGGCGAGATCATCGAGACCGGCATGAGCTTCGACACGAAGTACCTCTGGACCCTGCCCATGTTCCACTGCAACGGCTGGTGCTTCACCTGGGCGGTCACCGCGGTGGCCGGGACCCACGTCTGCCTCCGGAAGGTCGAGCCCGGCCGCATCTGGGACCTGATCGACGCGGAGGGCATCACCCACTACAACGGCGCGCCCACCGTGCAGATCGGGGTGGTCAACGACCCGAAGGCGCACCGGCTGGCGCGTCCGGTGACGGTGACGGTGGCCGGCGCCCCGCCCTCGCCCACCTTGCTCGGCAAGCTCAAGGAGCTCGGCTTCAAGCCGGTGCACGTCTACGGCCTCACCGAGACCTACGGGCCTCACACCGTCTGCGGCTGGAACGCGGACTGGGACGCGCTGCCCGTCGAGCAGCAGGCGAGCCTGGCCGCACGTCAGGGCCAGGGCTACGCCCTCTTCGACCTGGTGCGGGTGGTGGACGGGGAGATGAACGACGTGCCCCGCGACGGAGAGACCCTGGGCGAGGTGGTGATGGTCGGCAACAACGTGGCCAAGGGCTATTACGAGCAGCCCGACGCGACCGCGGAGGCCTTCCGGGGCGGCTGGTTCCACTCGGGCGACATCGGGGTCTGGCATCCGGACGGCTACGTCGAGCTGCGGGACCGCAAGAAGGACATCATCATCTCGGGGGGCGAGAACATCTCGACCATCGAGGTCGAGCAGTGCGTGGCCCGACACCCCGCGGTGATGGAGTGCGCGGTGGTGGCCATCCCGGATGAGAAGTGGGGCGAGCGGCCCAAGGCCTTCGTGACCCTCAAGCCGGGCCAGTCCGCGACCGAGCCGGAGATCATCGACTTCTGCAAGAAGCACATCGCGGGGTTCAAGGCGCCCGCCGCGGTGGAGTTCGGCGAGCTGCCCAAGACCTCCACCGGCAAGATCCAGAAGTTCGTCCTGCGCGACCGCGAGTGGAAGGGCAAGACGAAGCGGATCAACTAGCCCCCATGCGGGTCGGTATCCTCGACCAGTCGCCGGTGCGCAGCGGGGGGACTCCCGCCGACGCCATCCACGAGACGCTCGAGCTGGCGCGGGCCGCCGACCGCTGGGGCTACCATCGCTACTGGCTGGCCGAGCATCACTCCACCCCCGGCCTGGCCGGGGCGAGCCCGGAGGTGCTGATCGCCCAGGTGGCCGCGGTGACCGGCCGCATCCGGGTGGGCTCGGGCGGGGTGATGCTCCCGCACTACAGCGCGCTCAAGGTGGCCGAGCAGTTCCGCATGCTCGAGACCCTCTTCCCGGGCCGCATCGATCTGGGCATCGGGCGCGCGCCGGGCAGCGATCAGCGGACGGCCCGCGTGCTGCGCCACGGCCCCGGCGCGCTCGGCATCGAGCACTATCCCCGTCAGATCCAGGACCTGGCCGCGTTCCTCCACGACGACCTGCCCGCCGAGCACCCCTGGCGCGGCATCCACGCGATGCCGGCCGGGCCGAGCGTGCCCGAGCTGTGGCTGCTGGGCTCGAGCGACGAGAGCGCGCTGCTCGCGGCCCAGCTCGGCCACGCCTTCTGCTTCGCGCACTTCATCAACGCGGAGGGCGGGGCGGAGGTCACCCGCGCGTACCGCGACCGGTTCTGCCCGTCGCCGGACCTGGCCGCGCCGCGCAGCAGCGTGGCGGTCTTCGCGGTGTGCGCGACCACGGAGGACGAAGCGCGGCGGCTCGCGCGGAGCCGGGACCTCTTCATCGTGCGCCTCTACACCGGCCGGCCCGCCCCGTACCCCTCGGTGGAGGAGGCGGAGCGCTATCCCTACAACGCCCAGGAGCTGGCCATCGCCCAGCACGCGGCCCGGCGCAGCGTGGTGGGCACGCCGGAGCAGGTGCGGGAGCGGCTGCTCGCCATGGTCGCCGACTACCAGGCCGACGAGCTGGTGGTGGTGACGATCACGCACGATTTCAAGGCCCGGCTGCGCTCCTACGAGCTCCTGGCCGAGGCCTTCGACCTGACCGGGGCCGGTGACAAGGAGATGACCCCATGACCATGCGCCTGTCGCTGCACACGTGGACGCTCGATACTACTCCGCTGCCAGACGCGCTCGCGGTCATCAAGAAGACGGGCTGGGACGCGGTCGAGCTGCGCCGCCTCGACTTCGAGCGCGCGGCCCAGGCCGGCCAGTCCGCCGAGCAGGTGCTGGCCCTGGTGCGGGCCTCCGGCCTCCCGGTGGCCTGCGTGGGAGTGGAGCTCGGCTGGGTGTGGGCCACCGGCGAGGAGCGGGCGCGGCTCCTCCGCGTGTTCGCCGAGCAGGCCGCGCGCGCCCGGGCCCTCGGCTGTGCCACGATCATGAGCCCGGTGGATCGCGGCCGCGGGGACGTGGCCGAGGCGGCGCGCAGCATCCGCGAGGTGGGCGACATCGCGCGCGAGCACGGGGTGCGCCTGGCCGTCGAGTTCAACTCCCAGTGCGAGCAGCTCAACGCGCTCGGCCCGATGCGGGAGGTGATGGCGCGGGCCGGCCATCCGCAGACCGGGCTCCTGCTCGACACGTACCACCTCGGCCGCACCGGCGCCTCGCCGCGCGACATCGAGGACGTGCGGCCGGAGGAGATCGCCTACGTGCAGTACAGCGACGTGCCGCGCACGGGTCTCGAGCCGGGCAAGGCGCTCGACCGCCTGCCGCCGGGGCAGGGCAGCGTGCCGTTCCGGGAGCTCTTCGCCGCGTTCATCCGCAAGGGCTACGCCGGCTACGCGAGCTACGAGGCGCCCAACCCCGTGGCCTGGAAGCGCCCCGCCGAGGACGTGGCGCGCGAGGCGCTCGCGGCCACGCGCGCGGTGCTGCCCTAGGCGACGGTCACTGGCACTCAACAATTCTGCTAGTCTCTCGGTCTCATTCGCACAGTGGTGGCCGACTAAGGCACCACACCCGTAGTCAAACAACACTGCCCGGTGGGGTGCAAGCTCCAGTTCGGTCGGAACGGTGCGTATAGGTTCTACCGCTAATGTCATCCCCCTTGAGGTGCTGACACCGGGTAGTATGGCTTCTCGTTGTGGACGAAGAGAGCACTGTCGGAGGGAAGCTTCCAGTATTCAAAAAGCACCTTCCGGTTGCGCTCGATCTCTTGGGTGGTCGCGCCAGATTTTTCCAGACGCTGCCATTGCGTGAACCAGGCCACTTCGGCGGGGACGCCATTCTGCTGAAGATCGAGAAGTGTGGGTGTTGAGCCTTCGCCGAGCTTCCTGACAATGGCGCCAAGCGCATTTGAATCAACCTTGGCAAAAGGCTTGACGCCAGCTGGCATTGGAATCTTTGTCGATACGTTGTTGTAGAGCCCATCGGCACACAGCTTGGTTTGGTACGCCGACAATCCGATGATGCAGGTGTACCACTCCCATCGATACAGCGCTGCAGCCTGCTCTATTCCGACGCTTGTGGCGTAGTCATTGAGACGCGCGGCCTTTGTCTCGCCAACTCTCTGAAAATACGAGGCAGATGCGGTCAAGAGCATCAAGGCAATGGGGATTTCTCGCCGTAGAGGGGGTGTCTGGAGCGTGACAATGACCTCTTCTTTCTTATATGGCACGCTCTGTATTGGTCCTTCAAAGAGCAGGCGGGTCTTGCCGACTGGAACCTTCGTCAGTTCGTAGGTGCCTTTGGTGCTCGTCCGGGTGCTCACTAGTTCTTGCCAAGTTCGGTCGGTTGATTGCCGGAAGACTGTCACCTTGGCGCCAGGGATGGCTTCTCCTTGGCCAGCATCCTTTACAAGACCGTACAAGTCGACCTCGGCCGCAGAAGCTGGCGCATGCCCAAACAAGGTCACGACCAAAGAGGCAAGTAAGCAGAGCCGTTGCATTATCGTGCCCTCCTTAGCGACAGGCGATCTTGATGTTGTTTCCAATCTTTTGCCAGTCGTCTTCGGCATGTGCCTCTCTAGTCTCGAGGACTACGACGAAGGTGCTCTCTGAAAAGGCGCGAACGCCGCGCGTCCATTCAAGGACCTTAACTGAGCCATCAAAACTCTGCTGTTGTGAGATAAGCCGATCGCCGTCAGTAGCCGACATCTCAAGATCCTTGGTATTGAGTGCTTCCACGTAAACTCCAACCGCATCGCGTTGTTCGCCTGCGTAGATGCGACCAAGGAAGGCAACCTTGGCTGCAGCGCGACCATGTAGCTGGGATGAAAGAGTGAGACCGTGAGCACACTGAAGCTTGCTCCAAAGGCGGACGACGACGTGAGGGACTTCGTAGCGGAGGCGGGGCCATAGCCATCCATCGCGGTTAGCGAGTAGTCCCCCGCTTAGACGGAGCTGGTCAGGTCGCGGGTCCGAGGTATCCGCTTTCGGGAGAGTAGAGGATTGTGCATTGGAGGAACTACTTGCGGCGAATCTGAGGTTGAGTTCGGTGGTCTGGCCCGCCGCTAAGAGCGGCGGGCGGCCGCCCTCGATCTCCAAACGCATCTGGTGGGTCGGCGGCAGTTGTTGGGAACCGAGGGAAGCGGCCTCGAGCCTTAAAGGGTTTGCGGGATCTGCTTCCACTTCTATATTGCGAGAAGCGAGACGACTACGGAGTTTCACGGATATGGAGAGCGGGGTGTCCTCTAGTACATCCAATGCCCTGTCCGGACCCAGCACATCGATTCGCGGCGCAGCGAAGAGGTACGAGAAGGTATCACCAGCAAAATTGATGATAAGGAGAAGAGCGCCCACAATGGTTGAGGCACCAACTACGACTTCTCGGAGAGAGAGACGACGGAATCGCTGATAGAGCGACCTTTGTCCGTGCTGTAAGTCCGAGACCAAGCCGCCATTGTGCAAGCGAAGCGAGAGTTCTCGCGCAAGGCTGGCATGACTTGCCCTGAAGGAGGCTTCGCTTGTCCAGTAAGCAACTACAGGGGAGGAGCCCTCGGAACGGGAAAAGTGAAGGAAGAGCAGACCAGGATACTTCCCACCGTCGAAGTCCGCGGGGATAGTGGCCAAAGGACACGCCGTCGAGAACACCGCACAGTACGGAGGCCCAGTGTCTGACTTCCGAGCCTTGTGAAACATGCGTTCGGCCTTGATCCACGCGCGCGTCAACATGCACGGGTCCCGCGTCGAAATCTATCATAGCTGAGTGGTGCGTCGTATGTAGTGATGCCCTTATTGCGTGAGACCTAAGGATGGTTATGCGCGCCCGACGAGTAGACGGGTGGGGTACTGGATAGTCTCATGGGTGCGATGTTGGTCTGCAGCAATGCTGATGTGAGACTGACGTCAGGTGTTGAAATGCGGTGGGCCTCAGCGTGCGGCGCGCGCGGCGCCCGAGGCCAATAGCGCGGCGATCTCATCCGCGCTCAGGCCCGCCTCGCGGAGGATCTCCTCGCTGTGCTCGCCCAGCCGGGGCGGCAGGCGCCGGATGGCGCCCGGCGTCTTGCTGTAGGTGGCGGGGATGCCGGGCAGCCGCATCGGGCCCTCGGTCGGGTGCTCGACCATCTGC
>Ga0070694_100000658_pt1 | contig 19077 bp, 21 predicted proteins | sample KBSK1251metaG_FD_65470 | JGI IMG/M metagenome (GOLD analysis project Ga0070694, IMG submission 65470) | Corn, switchgrass and miscanthus rhizosphere microbial communities from Kellogg Biological Station, Michigan, USA - KBS K1-25-1 metaG | ecosystem: Host-associated > Plants > Roots >... | reverse complement strand
CGTAGTCGTGACGCTGATCGCGATGCGATCCGTGCCCAGAAGGCCGCCCAGGGGCACGTGACACGCGCCGACTCGGACCCCGCCGACTGCTACGGGAGGCTCTTCACCGGGGCAGGGGGTTCGGGCCAGTCGCCGTCACCAGCCGCTGCGGGACCCAGTCGTCGACGTGGTAGAAGCCGTCGAACGTCCTGCCCTCCAGCTCGACCGCCGCCCGTAGCGAGCGGCGGTGGAACTTGACGTGGGTGAAGTCCTCGAACAGGACGTAATACGGCTCGTTGGCCGCGCTCTGGAACTGCTGGCCGGTCAGCACTGCCCGGTGGCGCCGGGAGAATGCGTCGACCTCATCGCCGACGACCACGCCGAGATGCTCCAGGCCCATCTTGTAGACACGCTGGTGGACGGGCGGGATGAGCTCGATGAGCGGGATGAGCTGGCCGTCGAGGACGCGGAGCGGCTCCGAAGGCACGATCAGGGAGATCGGCCGTCCGTTCCAGACGTTCTCGCGATTGGCGACCGCGTGCCGCTCAAGGAGCGTCCGGAGATGGACGTACTGGTCCCACTCGGGGACGCGGACCGCCAGGTGGCTCAGCTCGTACGGCGCGATGTCGATGCCGCGCGCGGCGAGGCGGTCGCGCTGCAGGGCCGTGAATGCGCGGTAGTCGCCGATCAGGTCCTCGATCGGGTCGGCCATCGGGTCACCTCCGGCGGCATCGTACGGGCAGGGCGAGGCGGCCGCTCTGAACGGGGTTCGAACGAACGCCGGAGAATGCACCCCATGTCACCGATCAGACGCTTCGATCACGTCGGCATCACGGTCGCACATCTCGACACGGCGGCGGCGTTCTTCGTCGGGCTCGGTTTCGAGATCGAGGGCAGGATGGTCATGGAGGGCGAATTCGTCGACACCGTCACCGGCATCCCCGACTCCAAAAGCGAGATCCTGATGCTGCGGCCGCCCGGCGGAGGAACGGGGCTGGAGCTGTCGAGCTTCATCCAGCCCGGCCACGAACCGGGATCGCCCGGGGCCATGTCCACCGAGCTGGGGTTGCGCAACGTCATGTTCGAGGTGGACGACCTCGACGCGATCGTCGACCGGCTGGCCGCGGACGGCTACCGGCTGGTCGGCGGGATCGGCCAGTACGAGGACATCTGGCGCATGGCGTATGTGCGCGGACCCGAGGGGATCATCGTGGCCCTGGCCCAGCGGATCGACTGATCGGTTCGCCGAGCTCGAGGACCCGGCCCTCGATCGTCCCGGCGTCCGCGTAGGTCTCCCCGTGGGCCGTGCCGACGTCCGGCAGCCCCAGGGCGGAGGCCGCCGGCTCGGTGAGGAAGAGGTACGGCCGGTAGCCGATCTCGTCGCGGATCGTGTTCTTCAGCAAGCGGTGAGCGAGCGTCACGGCGGGGCCGAGCAGGTCGCTGCCGGCTCCGACCGATTGGCGCACGGTATGGCCCCGATGCAGGATGACCTTGAGGTCGAGCTGCGCCACGGCCGGGCAGGCCATGCAGACGTGGTCGTTGGCGGGGATCGCGCGGGTGCGCGCCTCGACGAACGCCCGGTACGTGGCGGCGACCGTTTCCAGGACCCGCTCGCCCTGGCCGTCCAGGCTGGGCGCGGCCGCCGCCGCGAAGACCGCGTCGCCTTCGAGCTTGACGAGGGCGAAGGCCGGTCCGAGGCCTACGATCACGGTGTCGAGCAGCGCCCCGAGCACCGAATACGCCGCCGGGATCCCGGTGCTGAAGTCGACGCCGTGTGCCTGCTCGACCCCGGCCATGAAGCCGGTGTAGCCGGAGATGTCGGCGAGCAGCAGGTAGCGCTCGGCGGCCGGCGGATCCGCCGCGGGTAGCTCGGTTCGGATCGCGTCGTCCATGCGCTCCCGTGCCTGTCCTGGTCCGGACGTCAATCGTCGTACTGAAGCGGGGTCACGACGACATCCGGGAGCGTGACGCCGGTTGCATGGTTCGGACAGTAGCCGTTCGGGACCTGGGACATGTCGGTGTACTGCTACCGACATCGCTGGCCGCGAGGCCCACTCGACCGCGTCGGGCGCGCACGGCCGGGATTCAGCGGGTCAGGGCGGTGATGAGCTCGGCCCGGTGTGGCCAGCGGGCGATCAGCTCCGCCGCATCCGCGCCCTCGAAGTCGCTGATGGCGAAGCCGGGTGCCATCGTGTTGCCCCACACGCCGTATTCGCCGCCGGGTCGCAGCCGGGCGCCCATCCAGGTGCCTGCGGGAACGACTTGCTGGATCACCTGGCCGCCGGGCACATCCGGTCCCAGGACGACCAGTTCGTCCCGACCGTCGGGGTGCAAGAGAAGCAGCTCGATCGGATCGCCGAGATGAAACAGCCAGAGCTCGTCGGTCGGCAGGCGGTGCATGTCGGAGAACATCTCGACGTCGTTGGTGACGAGGGCGATGATCGCGGAGCAGAGCGGCCGGCCGTCCGGGCCTGCCTTGGGATCGATGTAGGTCTGGCGGAACCAGACCCGCTCGGTCTGCATCTCCGCGAGGCCCCAGTGTCGCTTCAGGTCGTCCGCGCTCGGCCGTGTCGCCACGATCGTTTCTCCCTGCGTCGCCGTCCTGCCCGAGGTGGGTCAGTCGTCAATCAACGTACTGCAGCGGCGTCACAACGAAGTCGTCAGGCAGCTTGACGCCGGTGGCGTGGTTCGGGCAGTAGCCGTTCGGGACCTTGGCCAGGTACTGCTGGTGGTAGTCCTCGGCGTAGTAGAACGCCGGGGCGGGCTTGATCTCGGTCGTGATCTCGCCGAACCCGGCAGCCGACAGACGCTCCTGGTAGGCGTCACGCGAGGCCTCGGCGGCGGCCAGCTGCGCGTCGTCGGTCGTGTAGATCGCCGACCGGTACTGGGTGCCCATGTCGTTGCCCTGGCGGTTGCCCTGGGTCGGGTCGTGGTGCTCCCAGAAGACCTTCAGGAGCTGCTCGTACGACACCTTCGCCGGGTCGTACGCGACGAGGACGGCCTCGGCGTGGCCGGTCCTGCCGGAGCAGACCTCGCGGTAGTCGGCGTTCGGGGTGTAGCCGCCGGCATAGCCGACCGCGGTGCTGACGACACCCGGGGTCTGCCAGAAGTCCTTTTCGGCGCCCCAGAAGCAGCCGAGGGCGAAGATCGCGGTCTGCGTGCCGTCGGCCCACGGGCCCTTGAGCGATGCGCCGTTGACGAAGTGCCGATCGGTCAGCGGCATCGGCTCGTTGCGGCCGGGGAGGGCAGAGTCGGGGGAGGGCATGGACGGGGAGCGGAAGAGGAACTGCATGACCGAATCCTACCCGCGGCGGGCCACGGGACGATGACGAGCGGGTGACGATCCAGCCCGACGCGGGCTCGGCTCGGCTGTCGTCACTCCTCGCCGATGTCGTCCTCGATGGGCGCGACCGGGAGGCGGAAGCCGACCTCGGTGCCGCCGCCCTCGCGCGGTCGCATCCACGTCACGCCGCCCATCGCCTCGACGAGCTGCCGGCACACGAAGAGCCCGATCCCGGCCCCCGATGCGGTCCGGCTGGCCTCCTTCGTCCGGTAGAACAGCTCGAAGGCATGAGCGGATGCCTCCTCGTCGACCCCGATTCCCCGATCGAGAACCCGTACGACGACAGCGGCCTCTCCGACGGAGAGCTCGATGTCGATGTCCGATGGCGGTTCGCTGTACTTGGCGGCGTTCGTCAGGAGATTCCGGACGACCTGCTCGACGTACGTCGCCTCGGCTTCGATGAGCGGCAGATAGCCCGGGGCGGTGACGACGAAGCGGCGATCGGGGCGGCGCTGCTGCTCGGCCTCGACGATGTGCCCGACGAGGCGGGCGAGGTTGATCGGCTCGGGCTCGATCGCGACCGCGCCGCTTTCCGCGCGCGACAGGACGAGGAGATCCTCGACGAGGCGGTAGAGCCGGTCCGACTCGGCCTCGATGTCGGCGAGCGCATCGGCGCGCGCGACGGGATCGAGCGCGTCGCCGCGCTGGCGGAGGATCCGGGCCAGGCCGTAGATCGTCGTGATCGGCGTCCGCAGCTCGTGGCTGATCACGCCGACGAACGCTTCGCGCAGGTCGGCCGAACGGCGATCGACCTCGTGATGGGCCGCGAGCTCGACGTGGCCCGCGAGCACGGCGACGACGCCCGACAGGAGAGCCGCGTCGGCGGCCTCGAACGCGTCGATCTCCGTCGAGTCGACCTCGAGCAGGCCGATGCCGACCCCGCGCCGGGCGATCGGGACCGCGAGCCACGAGCGGACCGCGCGTGCCGCCGCCGGCCCGCGCATCCGGTCACCGGCCCGCAACAGGTCGCCGGTCAGGTACGGCTCGAGCCGCTCGACCACGCCCCAGCTCCGGCTCGGGCCGCGGGCCAACCGCTGGCCGAGGGCCTCGCTCGCAAACGGGCCGATCGCGGCGCGCACGACCAGGTAGTCGCCTTCGACGAGGGCGATCGAGCCGCCCGTCAGGCGGATGACCCGGCGCAGCCGGTCGAGCGCCTCGTGAAGGATCTGATCGAGGTCCAGCTCACCCGACGCCGCTGCAGCGATCTCGATGATCAGGCGCGTCGAGGCCTCCGAGCGCAGGGCATCGTCGGCGGTCTCGATGGGGTCCGAGGTCCGATCGAGGGCGTCCACGGCGGCATCGTACCGCCGCAACCGGGAGGGCCGGCGTTCAGGCAGCGGCCGCGGCTGGACGGACGACGACCACATCGAGCGGCTCGCGCCGCCCGGACAGCTCGACCCGGCGCGTCTCGCCCGACGCGCCGTCGCGGCCCGCGCCGAGCCAGACGTCGCGCGACGCGACGACCTCACCGGGTCCGGCGATCGAGCCGAGTCGGGCCGCGACGTTGACGGTGTCGCCGAGCGCCGAGAAGTCGAACCTGTCGCCCGATCCGAGCACGCCGACGAACGCGGGTCCCGTGTGGACGCCTGCACCGACCCGGATCCCGGATCCGGGAAGCGAGGACCGCTCCACCGCGTCGACGAGATCGCTGGCCGCGGCCAGCGCCTGTCCGGCGTGACCCTCACCGGCCAGGATCGGGATGAACAGCGCCATCACGCCGTCCCCGAGGTACTTGTCGACGAAGCCGCCGTGCCCCTCGATCGCCTCCGCGCCGAGGCCGTAGAAGGTCTGGAGCGCGCCGCGAAAGGCGACCGCGCCGATCGTCTCCGCGATTGCGGTCGAGCCCCGGATGTCGGCGAACACCACGGAGATCTCGAGCTCGGTGCCGCCCGGATGGTCGGCCAGGGCCTTGAAGCACGTCGTGCACATCGTCGGGTTGGCGATCGACCGCCCGTGGAGGATGACACGGGTCGCCACGCCGCCGATCCCGGCGAACGGCGCGGAACAGACCTTGCAGCGTGGCCCGTGGGGGACGCGTCGCCACGTCGCGCGCAGCCTGCGCATCGCCTGGTCCTCACCGCTGAGGAGCGATCGCCAGTGGGCGGATTCGATCAGCTCCGGAGACCCGGCCGGGTCCGTGGACGGTGGCGACGCTCGTTCGACCATTGGCTCACCCCACGCTGACAGCTCCGAGCCTACAGCGGCCGACAACGGGCGCGCCGTCGGCCGGCGTCGTCAGATCCTGAGCAGGACCTTGGCGATCTCGAAGTAGATGATCAGCCCGGTGCCGTCGACGAGGGTGGTGATCAACGGCGCCGAGACGACGGCCGGATCGATCCGCAGCCGGCGGAGCGTCAGCGGCAGGACCGCGGCGACGGTCGCCGACCACAGCGAGATCGCGAGGATCGTGACCGCGACGACGAGTCCGACGTTCGTCCCGACGCCCAGGAGCTGGGCCCGACCGAGCGCCACCACGGCCATGACCAGGCCCATGATCAGGCCGACCCGGAGCTCCTTCCACACGATCCAGCCGACGTCCCGCAGCCCGACCTCGTTGAGGGCCATCGCCCGGACGATCAGGGTGACCGTCTGGCTGCCGATGTTGCCTCCGGTTCCGATCAGGAGCGGGATGAAGAAGCTCAGTGCGACCGCGGATTCGAGCTCCGTCGAGAAGGCCCGCAGGACGGACCCCGTGTACGCCTCGGCGATGAACAGCAGGAGCAGCCAGCCGATCCGCTTGCGCACGAGGAGCGACACGCTCGACAGCCGGTAGGGGACGTTCAACGGCTGCGAGCCGCCGAGCCGCTCGATGTCCTCGGTCGCCTCCGCCTCGAGCACGTCGGCGACGTCGTCCTGGGTGATGATGCCGAGGAGGTGGTCCTCGTCGTCGACCACCGGGATCGCGAGCAGGTTGCGCTCGGTCAGGAGGTTGGCCGCGGTCTCCCGGTCGGCCGAGGCACGGACGCGGACGGTCGTCGGCGCGATCAGCGAGGTGACCGGCGTCGCGCCGGGGCTGAGCATGAGTCGATACAGCGACAGCACGCCGATCAGATGGCGCTCGGCGTCGACGACGTAGACGTAGTCGACGGTCTCGGCCGAGCCGACGAGGCCGCGGATGGCCGCGATCGCGCTGTCGGCCGTCGCGTCGGTGGTGACCGCGACGAACTCCGGGGTCATGATCCCGCCGGCGCTGTCGGGCTCGAAGTCGGACAGGCGCCGGATCTCGTCGGCCTCGTCCGGATCCATCCGGACGAGGATCTGGCTGACCTCCGGATCGGTGAGGTTCTCGACGACGTCGGCGGCGTCGTCGGGGTCCATGCCGGCGAGGAGCGTCGCCGCTTCCTGGCGGCTCAGGGTTCGCAGGATCGCCGCCGCCTCGTGCGGGTCGAGCTCCTCGAGGAGCTCGGGGATCTCCTCGTCGGGCAGCCACTGGAGGAGGACCGCGACCTCGCTCGGGTCCAGGCGGGGGACGAGGGCCGCCCACTCCGCCGGTCCCACGCGTTCGGCGAGTCCGGCGACACCGTCCTGCTCTCGTTCGCGGATGAGCTCCTGGATCTCCTCGAGCAGGGCATCGGTGGCCACGGTCGGCATGGCGCATCTCCGGACGGAACGGGTGGAGCGGTCGGGGTCCGGCCGCCGGGATGGTGCACGAGCCGGCGGGGCGGACCGGCGTGCGACCGCATCGTACCGTCACTCGCGCTCGCGAGCCGCTCGAGCGGCGCCGGACGTTGCCCGGGGACCACGGACGCGCGGGTCAAACGTACCGGGCATGTCGCGGCCGCCCGGCTCCCATTGGGCTATGGATCGGCGGCTCGCGAGAGCGGATCGTCGGGTGGTCCTTCCAATCGACCCCAGCCGATGGAGCCCGACACCCGTGTCCCTGCCCCTGTCCGCCGCCCCGCGATTCCGCATTCGTTCTCCGCGTCGATCCATGGCTGCCGTCGCCGGCGCCGGCCTGGCCGCCGTGCTGACGCTCGGGATGGCGCCCGCGGCGGCGGGCGCGGTCGTGGGTCCGGTGACGGCCGCAGCCGAGGCCACCACGGACGCCGCGGCGACGGTCCTGGAGGGGATCGACGTCAGCCACTGGCAGAACACGATCAACTGGACGAAGGTGGCGGCCGCCGGCAAGAAATTCGCGATCATCAAGGCGACCGAGAGCACCGATTACGTCGACCCGCTGTACGCGACCAACCATGCCGGGGCGAAGGCGGCCGGGCTGTGGACCGGCGCCTACCACTTCGCCCGCCCGAGCACGAATGCCAACGACGCCGTCCTGGAAGCCGACCACTTCGCGGCGGTGATGAACGTCGGCGCGGGTGATCTGATCCCGGCCCTCGACCTGGAGGCCAGCGGCGGATTGAGCGTTGCGGCCCTCCAGACCTGGGTCATGACGTTCGTCGGCGAGGTGACCGCCAAGGTCGGCGTCCGGCCGATGATCTATACGAGCCCGGCGTTCTGGAAGAAGTACATGGGCGACACCCAGGCCCTCGCCGACGCCGGCTACAAGACGCTGTGGATCGCCCACTGGGGCGTCACGAGCCCGACCGTCCCGGCCAACAACTGGGGCGGCCGCGGCTGGACGTTCTGGCAGTACACGAGCGACGGCACGGTCCCGGGCATCTCGGGTCGCGTCGACCTCGACCGGTTCAACGGCGCCGACCTCACCCCCCAGGCGTATTCGGCGTTCAAGCTTGCGGCCTCGCTGCCCGGCGGCTCGATCAAGCAGGGTCGGGCCTCCGCTGCCAACGTCTCGATCTACCGGATCAACTTCACCTCGGACGTTGTCCTCGACGTGAGCGGGTTGCCCGCCGGCACGACCGCGACGTTCGACGCCAACCCGGCGGCCGGCACGTCCGCTTCGATGACCGTGACGACGCCGGTCGACCCGGCCGCCACCCCGGTCGGGACCTACCCGTTGACGATCACCGGCGTGTCCGACGGCATCACCCGGACGGCGAAGCTCTCCCTCGTCGTCGTCGACGGCATCGCGCCGACCCTCTCCGCACCGCTGACCCAGCTCTGGTCCGGCCGGACGCTCGGGACGAGTACCGTGCCCGTCCGGATCGGCTGGGGGGCGACGGATCCGAGCGGGATCGCGTCGACCGGCCTCCAGCGCAGTGTCAATGGCGGGCTGTGGGCGACGACGACCCTGCCGTCTGTCGCCGCGACGGCCGCCGACAGCGCGATCCCGATCGGCGGCACGGCCACTCAGCGGATCCGGGCCACGGACAGGATGGCCAACACGAGCGACTGGCTGGCCGGCGACCTGGTCCGCGCCAGCGTCTACCAGCAGTACTCGGGGGCGGTGACCTGGACGGGAACCTGGCACACGACCGGCTGGTCGGCCGCGTCGGGCGGGACCGTCCGCACGGCGACATCGCGCGGCGCCTCGGCGACGTTCCACTTCACGGGCTCGAGCGTCGCGTGGGTCGCCGCGAAGGGCACGACCCGCGGAGCGGCATGGGTCTATGTCGACGGCCTGTTCGCGCGCTCGGTCAACCTCCAGGCCACGACAGGCCAGTCGCGGGCCATCGTGTTCGCCCGCAACTGGTCGACCGTCGGGACCCACACGCTCAAGATCGTCGTCGCGGGCACCGCCGGGCACCCCCGGGTCGACGTCGACGCCTTCATCCGCCTGACGACCGGCTGACCTCGCTCGCCTCGGCCGGCGCCTCGGCCCGCGCTGCGGCCGGCGCTCCGAGGTGGAGTCAGCGGGGGCGGCCCTCGTGGAGCGCGCCGACCGACTTCTCGATCCGGCGCTGGCGCGTCTCCGCGCTCTTCGCGCCCTCGATCGAGCTCACGTGGTAGCCCTTGTTGCTCGGTGACAGGGCATCGAACGTCCGGCGCGCCGCGGGATCGCGGCCGAGCGCCGCGGCGAAGTCGTCGGGCAGCTCCACCTCGCGCGGTGCCGTGTCGAGCGTCAGCTCGATGTCGTGCGTCTCGCCGCCCGCCACGCCGGCCGCGGCCCGGTTGTCGGCGCTGACGCCGACCATGTAGCCGCCGCCCATCGGAGCGACGGTGCTCCGGTACGTGTAGCCGTTGATCGTCACGTTGACCGGCGGCCGCTTGCCCTTTCCGAGGGCCAGGACGACATCCTCCGGGACGGAGAAGCCGACGGCGGTCTTGCCGCTCTGCTGGAGCAGGGCACGGATCTTCATCGGACGGCACCTCCGGTGGCGGGCGGCTCGGATGGCTCCGGCAGCCAGACGTTGTCGTGGCGGAGATAGAAGTCGGCGACCTCTTCGTCGCTCGGCCGGCCGTTCCGACCCCACTCGGCGAGGCCCTCGAAATAGCCCTCGCGCGGCGCGCCCGGCGCGAAGTGGAGGAGCATCGACGCCGGCTCGCCCGACTCGTTGCGGAAGCCATGGATTCCGCCCATCGGGACGTGGACGAAGTCGCCCGGCCGGCAATCGCGCCATGCGCTGCCGTCGAAGATCCGGATCCGCCCGGTCAGGATGTAGAAGGACTCGGTGATCGTGCGGTGGAAGTGGGGCCCGGGTCCGCTCGGCTCCGGGCCCATCACCCAGCGGTAGAGGCCGTAGGTCCCTTCCGTCGCGGCCCCGGTCGCGAGGTAGTGGGCCGTGTTGCCCGACGGGTACGTCAGCTCGGGCGGGTGGTCAGCCGATCGGAACGTGGCGCTGGCCTCGCCGGTGGCGCCGTGGTAGCGGGGCTCCGGGTAGCTCATCGGGTCCTCCTGCGCCGTCAAGCCTAAGCCTCCGGTCGCCGACCGATGAGTTCGGGCCACCCGGGCCGTCTCCAAGGCAACCGCTTGCAGGAGCTGACTCGTTTGGCACGTCCGGATCGATCGCCACCGCGCGTCCTTCGGCTGCCGCCGAGGATCGATCGCGACGAGGTCCCCGCGGTCGTCGAGCGCTGCCGACTCCAGATGCCGGCCGGGCCCGGAGCAACGATCGCCTGCGATGCCGGCGATGTCATCGAGCCGCGTCTGCCGACCGTCGAGGCGATCGCGCGCCTGGCGTTGAGCGCCTGCCGCAACCGGCAGGAGTTCCGTCTCGAGCACGCCGGTCCCGACCTGCTCGACCTCCTCGCCCTGTGCGGTCTGGCGATGCCGGTCCGTGGCGCGGCCGACGCCGGGGTCGCGCCCGACCACGGGCTGGCGGGCGGCGTCAGTCGTCGAGGTGGGCCGGCAGCCCGAAGAGCGGGAAGAATCGCTCGGTGTCGAGGAAGAACGTGATGCCGGCGATCCGTCCCCCGTCGGGCTCGAGCTCGAGCACCTGGAGCGACCACGGCGCGAGGCCGCCATCCGGGTCGGGCTTGTACTGGGCGAAGCCCGGCGCTCCGTTGACCTTGACCGGCAGCAGTCGCGACCCGCGGCAGCCGTTTCCCGGACCGAGACACCACTCGACGATGTCGCGGTGCGTCTGGAGCCAGATCTCGTAGGGCGGCATCGACCAGCGGGCGTCCTCGTTCAGGATGCTCGTCAGCGCGTCCATGTCGTACTGCTCGAAGGCGGCGACATAGCGGTCGAGGAGCGCCCGATGCTCGTCGTCGAGCTCGGCCGGGGTCGGGTCCGCCTCGACCAGGTCCTTGGCCGACAGCGTGGCGCGAGCCCGCTGCAACGCGCTGTTCACAGAGGCCGTGCTCGTGTCCAGCAGGTCCGCGACCTCCTCGGCCTTCCAGCGCAGGACCTCCCGCAGGATCAGCACGGCGCGCTGCCGGGGCGGCAGGTGCTGGAGCGCGGCCACGAACGCCAGCCGGATCGATTCGCGGGCGACGGCGACGTCGGCCGGGTCGCCGCCGGACGGGATCGCCCGGTCGTCCGGAACGGGCTCGATCCAGGCAGCCTCGGGCAGGGGAGTGCCGAGCGCGCTGTCCGCCGTGACCGCAGGGTTGATGTCGATGGGTCGCGCCCGGCGCTGGCTGGCGCCCTTCATGTCGAAGCAGACGTTCGTGGCGATCTTGTAGAGCCACGAGCGGAGCGCCGCACGGCCCTCGAAACGGTCGTAGGCGCGCCAGGCGCGGATGAACGTCTCCTGGACGGCGTCCTCGGCCTCGAAGGCGGATCCGAGGATCCGGTAGCAGTAGCCCGTCAGCTCGACTCGGCAGGCTTCCAGTCGGGCCTCGAGGTCGCCGGCCTCGGGCCGGGGGCTCGACGCGGCGCGGTCGACGGTGGCTTCGGTCATGCTGCCCATCCTAGCCGGAGCGGCCCGTCTGGGTCGACGCCGGGTCAGGGTCGCGACCCCCGGGTTCGGGCCTCGGCACCGGCCGCGGGGCTCGGCGCCGGCCTCGGCACCGGCGGCGGGGCTCGGCACCGGCCGCGGGGCTCGGCGCGGGTCCCGGTCGACCGCGGGCGACCGATGAGTTCGGTCCGCCCGACCGGTCAACACGTTCGCGGAGATCCGGACGATTCCGCCGATGACCTTCGAGGAGATGCGATGAACCAGGTGCTTGCCAGCGCTGCCGTCTCGATCCCGGACCTCCGTACCGAGTTCGCCGGGGCCGTGATCGGGCCCGCCGACCCGGGGTTCCTCGAGGCGAGTGCCGTCTTCTATGGCGAGCCAGCGCAGCCGGCGCTCATCGTCCGGGCCGCGACCACCGATGACGTCGTGCGCGCGATCGCCCTCGCTCGCGAGACCGGTCTCGAGCTCGCGATCCGGAGCGGCGGGCATAGCGCCGCTGGACACGGCACGACCGATGGCGGGATCGTTCTCGACCTGGGTCCGATGAAGGCGACCGAGATCGATGTTGCCGGTCGGACCGTCTGGGCCGAAGCGGGCCTGACCGCCGCCGAGCTGACCGGCGAGGTCGGGACGCACGGGCTCGCGATCGGCTTCGGCGACACGGGTTCCGTCGGAATCGGCGGGATCACGACCGGCGGGGGAGTCGGCTTTCTCGTCCGGGCGTTCGGGCTCTCGATCGACAATCTCCTCGCCGCCGACGTCGTGACCGCCGATGGCCGCGTCGTGCGGACCGATGCCGAACACGAGCCCGACCTGTTCTGGGCGATCCGCGGCGGCGGCGGCAACTTCGGCGTCGTCACGCGCTTCCAGTTCCGCCTTCACGAGCTGCCCGGCATCGTCGGTGGAATGCTGCTCCTGCCCGCCACGCCCGAGGTCATCGCCGGCTTCATGGCCGCGTCCGGCGCAGCTCCCGAGGCGCTGTCGACGATCGCGAACGTCATGCCCGCACCGCCGCTGCCGTTCGTTCCGGAAGAGCTCCACGGCAAGCTGGTGATCATGGCGCTGATGGCCTACGCCGGTGACGACGAGTCCGGCCAGCGGGCGCTCGCACCGTTCCGGGCCCTCGCCGCGCCGATCGCCGACCTCCTGCATCCGATGCCGTACGGCGAGCTGTTCCCGCCCGAGGACGACAGCTACCGCCCGATCGCCGCCGGCCGGACGATGTTCATCGACCACGTCGACGAGCCCGTCGCGCGGTTGATCCTGGACCGGCTCGAGGAGCATCTCCGGACCTCCGATGCCCAGATGGCGGTGGTCCAGCTGCGCGCCCTGGGCGGCGCGATGGCCCGGGTCCCGGTCGAGGCGACCGCCTACGCCCACCGCGCGAGCAAGGTCATGGTGAACGTCGCGGCACTCGTCGCCGCCCGGGAGGATCTGCCCGGCCACCTGCCGTGGCTCGCGGACGTCTGCGACGCGCTCGACCAGGGCGACCCCGGCGCCTATGTCAACTTCGTCGGGAACGAAGGGCCCGAGCGCATCCGGGCCGCCTATCCGGGCGCGACATGGGACCGGCTCGTCGAGATCAAGCGGCGCTACGACCCGACCAACCTGTTCCACCGCAACCAGAACATTCCGCCGGACGCGGCCTGACCGGGCGTTCCCCTCGTCTACCCCCGCAGCGGCTTGGCCGCCGGACGTCGGCGTCTCGACGCGCGTCGGGCCGGCGTCCCGGGGCGAAGGTGGGTGACGATCGCGGCGACATAGCCGTCGAGGGCGGCGTCGACATCGCGACTCAGCGGTCCGGCAGCGTGGTAGGCCGATCCGCCGATCCCGAGGAACGTGCCTGCGGCCAGCGGAGCGCCGACGGCCGCGGCGAGGCGGACGACGAGCGGCATCGCGATCGCATGACTCGACCGGAGGTTCGGGCTGCCGCCCGTGAGGAGCTCGGCGAGCGGGACGCTGATCACGGCACCGGGGGCCACGCCCTCGACAGTGTCGAGGACGAGGCAGGGGCCGGAAAGCAGCGCGGACACGAGCTCGCCCGGCTGGAGCTCGCTGCAGGACCGGATCCTGACCTCGGATCGCAGCCGGCGCGGCAGGCGCTCGACGGCGGCGCTGGCCGCGCCGTCGTCACCGCTTGCCCGGTCGCCACAGACGAGCACCGTCCAGGTGGCCGTCATCGGACCGACGCCGCTGTCTGCATGGTCGTGTTCTCCTGCGCCGTTCCGGCGCGCCGTCGGACGACGACGCTCGTCGCCGGCTCGGCGCGCCTGGCACCGGCGCCGGCCTCGGTGGCGAGGCACCGCGCCCGATGGCGTGGCAGCGCGCGGAACCCGGCCGGGCGGTTCCGATGCCGCCTCGATCGTCGCCTCCTTGCGGCGCCGCTTCACGGGCCGTCGGGCACGGACCATCGGGCCGTCCGGCCCGTCGCGCCGACCGCGGGCGGTTCGGCACGGCGACAGGATCGCTTCGGCCCTGTCGGCGGATCGGGAGGGGCGCGATGATCGGTCGGCACCAGCGAGGATCCATGGTCGACCGAGCAACTGCCGCCGCGGACCCGGCGAGCCCGGTACCGACGCCGGAGGATGCGTCGCGATGGCTCGCCGGGTTCGGATTCCTCGTCCACCCCGATCTGCCCGATGCGCCCGGGCCGGCCGCGCTCCTCGTCGCGCTCCGCGAGCGACCCGAGCTGACCCACTACGACCCCGAGGCCGTCGAGTACTGGGTCAGCCGTGACGGCGTCGGCCGGCGCGAGCGGATCACGCGGTCGACGCCGCTCCCGATCCTCGATCGCGCATTCACGTGGGGCGAGATCCGGATCGTCGACCGCCGTCACGCCACGAACGACTACGTGACGTTCGGTGGGCGGTTGTCCGCGAACGAGATCGACGGTGTCGTCATCGCGGTCTTCACATCGAACGCGCCATTGCTTCGGCGGGGCGGCCACTCCCAGGGATGGGATGAGGCGGCCGAGAACGTCGGCGCGTTCTTCGGTCGGGTCAAGATCGGCGTCGACTTCATTCCCGGGTGCGAACGGCGGCTGGCCGACCTTCGACCGGAGGCTCGTTACGCCGCCTTCGTCGTCGACCTGGCGGATCGCTACCGGGCCGAGCCGCGGCTGCGCGACGTGCACCCGCGGCTGTGGTCTCTCATGAGCGCGGAGGAGCACCGGCTCGCACGCACCGATCCGCAGGCCGTCGGAGACGGCCGGCGCCTGCTCGGCGAGATGCACCGGCACGAGACCCGGCCCACCCCGTCCAGGCGGGCCGCGACCGGCTGATCAGGTGCGCGCCCTGACCGCCCGACGGGAGGCCGGACACCGCGGATCGGTTCGTCCCGGGAGGGAGACACGGCGACGGCGGCGATGCCTCGCATCGCCGCCGTCGACTCGGGTCTCCGGGCCTGCTCCCGGACGGGAGCTCCCGGACGGGAGAGCCCGGGCGTCCGAGCCCGGGCGTCCGAGCCCGTTTCAGAGCCCGAGCGCGTCCGCGTATGCCCGGGCGATGACTCCGTAGCCCTCGGCATTGGCGTGGTTGTCTGGCCCGTACGGTGCCGGAGCGCAGACCCAGGTCCACATGCAGATCCGGGCGACGTTGAGCGGGACGGTCCCCGCGCCGGGAAGGCTGACGAGCGTGTCGAAGTCGTTCGAGGAGAAGGCGCGCTCGATGTCGGCGACACCGTCGCCCGAGCCCTCATAGATGGCGCGCAGGAGGCCGTTCACCGGTCCGAGCAGCTGGCTGGCGCTGGCCCGGGCGTACGCCTGTCCCTCGGGACCGCTGAACCAGAGCGCCAGGAAGGGGTTGTAGATCGTCATGCCCACGATCGGCACGTCCGGGCCGGCCGCCGCGCGGAGCGCAGTGAGGATCCCCGGCAGGTTGGCCTGGATCGCGGCAGCGCCGGCCGGCACGCACTCCGCCGCCTGGCAGGGGAAGTCGTTGGCGCCGATGTCGATCGTGACGAACGCGACCTGCCCGCGATGCGCTCGCAGGAACGAGACGGCCTCGTCGAGCTGCGAGCCATGGACATAGGAGCAGATCCCGCCCGCGACCAGGGTGGTGGTCGTCTCGCCCGGACAGCCGAGCTTGACGAGAGCGAGCTTCAGGCTTGGAGCCCGGGCGATCGCGAGCAGCTGCTCGGCGTAGCCGGCGTCGGTTCGATAGAGGTCGGCGGGATCGCCGATCGGCTGGACGCCGGCCGCGAGCGAATCGCCGAGCGACACGTCGTACAGCTTGGCGTGGTCGCCGCTCGAGCCGGGCGCGGCGGACACCGACCCGACCGAGACGAAGGCAAACAGGAGCGCCGCGACCATGGCGCGACGCAGGGCGGATCTCATCGGAGCTCCCTCCCGAACCGCCGCCGCACCGGACGGTGCAGCCTCGACGGCTCGCTGCCCGGGTGACGTGCGGGCCGGGAGCCTGTTGCTCGGGAATCGCGTCTTGTCGGCTGCCCGACAGGAGAGGATCATGTGCGTCCGTTCCGCGCAGGAGGACGCCATGACCGGGATCACCGACCACGAAGCGCAGCAGGTCGAGGCTGCCAACACATCGGGTCGTGCGCCGGTCGTGTTCGTCCACGGGCTCTGGCTCCTGCCGAACAGCTGGGATCGCTGGCGCAGCCGGTTCGAGGACGCCGGCTACGCGACTGTCGCGCCCGGCTGGCCGGACGATCCGGAAACCGTCGCCGAGGCGAACGCACATCCCGAGGTCCTCGCCGGGAAGTCGATCCGGGACGTCGCCGATCACCTCGATTCCGTGATCCGGACCCTGACGGTCAAGCCGGCCGTCGTCGGTCATTCGTTCGGCGGCCTGATGACCCAGATCCTCGCCGGACGCGGGCTGTCCGCGGCGTCGGTCGCGATCGACCCGGCGCCGTTCCGGGGCGTCCTTCCGCTGCCGATCTCCGCGCTCCGCTCGGCCTCGCCGGTCCTCGCCAACCCGCTCAACCGCGGACGCGCCGTGCCCCTCACCTACGACCAGTTCCGCTACTCGTTCGCCAACGCCGTGAGCGAGGACGAGGCTCGCGAGCTGTACGACACGTACGCGATCCCGGAACCGGGCGGGCCCCTCTTCCAGGCTGCGTTCGCCAACGTCAATCCGTGGACGGAGGCCAAGGTCGACACCAAGAACCCCGAGCGCGGGCCACTCCTGATCCTCGACGGCGAGCTCGATCACGTCGTGCCGTGGTCGATCGCGAACGCCTCGTACAACCGCCAGAAGCGGAACGCAGGCGTCACCGAGATCGTGAAGGTCGCCGGCCGCGGCCACGCGCTCACGATCGACAGCGGCTGGCGCGAGGTCGCGGACCTGTCCCTCGCGTTCATCGGGCGGTTCGTCGAGCCGCGCCCGGCCGAGACGCAGGAGCTGGCGGGCGCCGGCGTCGGCTGAGTGCGGCCGGGATCCTCTGACGACCGGCCGTCAGTGGAGGTGGTCCTCCCAGTCGTCCGGGACGCGGCCGGCCGGTCCGGGCACCGGCTGGGCGAGCGGGTGATGACGTGGCGGCGCCAGCACCGGGCCGGCGAAGTCCTGCTCGGCGACGTAGTCCCAGAACCAGTTCTCGCCCGGCTCATAGCTCTGGACGACGGGGTGCGCCTCGGTGGCGGCATGCCTGCTGGCGTGCTGCGACGGCGACGAGTCGCAGCAACCGACATGACCGCAATGGGCGCAGCGTCGGAGATGGAACCACCACCCGCCCGAGGCGAGGCACTCGACGCAGCCCGGGCCGCTCGGCGGAACCGCCGGATCGATGTCATCCAGCGCAGTCATGGGTCGCCTCCGGTGACGTCGTCAGGTGCCGATCTCAACGAATGCTGACTGTACGGCTCTGCGAGGGTCCGCGCGTCCGCGCCCGGCCGAGCCGGCGCTTCGGTGCCGTCGCCGTTGGGCGAGGACCCGCGGAATCCCGGGCGTTCGAGACATCCGCGAGACGGCTCGAGGTCAGACTTCCGCCAAATGTGGATAAGCCACTTGACTCACTTGGGCACTGTGGATATACCGCAGAAACGCCGGTGCCGTGGCACCGCCGGCGGAACGCAATCCAGGCATCACCGGACGAGAATCCGGCCGCGCGCGGATGCCCCGACCACGGGGACGCACATGTGGGGCACATCCAGGTCGCTCGCGGGCTTGCCGATCATGGGGTCGGCTCGGCCTGACGTTCCGTGCTCGGGAGCGCCGGACGGGTCCTGACCCGTCCAGGGCGGCGATGCTCGAGCAACCATTCGCCGATCGAGCCGGGATCCGGATCTGCCTGCTCGGCGGGTTCCGCATCCTGAAGGGCCCACGGCCGGTCTCGGTTCGTCCCGGTGGCAAGGTCGAGAAGCTCGTCGGGACGCTCGCGTTCCGCGCGACGGAGGGTGTCGATCGCGACGAGCTGCTCGGGCTCGTCTGGCCGGAGAGCGACATCGAGCTGGCCGGCCAATCCCTCAACAGCCTGGTCCACTCGTTGACCCGATCGCTCGCCGACGCGCTGTCCGGCCACCCGCCGGTCGTCCGGCGGGCCGGACGCTACTGTCTCAACACCGACGAGGGCGTCGCGGTCGATGTCCGGCAGTTCGATGCGGCCGTCGACGCGGGCGACCGCCAATCCCGGATCGGTGACGTCGGCGGCGCCATCCATGCGTATCTCGACGCCGTTGGCCTGTACGCCGGCGACCTCGCCATCGGCTCGGGCGTCCAGCACCTCATCGAACGGGAACGGCTCCGGGCGCGGGTCCTGTCGGTGTACGCGCACCTGGGCGATCTTCATTTCGCGGCCGGCGACTACGAGAAGACCCTGCGCAGCGCCCTCCAGCTCCTCGCCTGCGACCCCTGTCGCGAAGACGCCCATCGTCTCGCGATGCGCTGCTACGTTCGCGTCGGCCAGCGCGCCCAGGCGCTCCGCCAGTACCGCATCTGCCGCGAGGTGCTGGCGCTCGAGTTCGAGGCCCGCCCGGAGGACTCGACCGATGAGCTGTACCGGCTGATCCGGACCGACCCCAGCCGGGTGTGAGCCGGATCTGAGGGTCTGAGCGGGGTCGGCGCCGGATCTGCGCCGGATCCGAGCCGGATCGCCGGTCGCGCGCCCGACCCGCGGGCGCTTCCTCAGCGCAACTTCATCCCGACGTCAGGTTTCATCCTGGGCGCGACACCTCGTCTGCTGAGCGACACCTCAGCCTCCGGGCCTACAACGATGGTCGTCGTCGAGTCGCCCGTGATGGAGGCGTTGTGTCCGACCTACTCGGGCCCAACTCCTTGGCCGCGACGCGGCACTACGTCCTCGTCCTCCGCCTCGTGCTCGGGCCGAGCCAGCGAGATGTCTACGGAGAGGTTCTCGATCCGGAGACGGGCAAGAGCGATGCGTTCGTCGGACTGACCGGCCTCGGGTTGGTCCTCGGGGGCTGGCTCAAGGACGCGGAGCGGTCACGGATCGGGGCGCCGGACAGGCGACAGCAGCGGCGGACGAGGACCCGCCGGGACGACGGCGGCCGCGAAGCCGAGACGGGAGGGACCTGATGCCGAGACCATCGCTTCCGGATCGATCCGCAGCCGTCCCGTCCCGACCCCCTGCGCCCGGATCGAGGTAGCGATGGCCACGCACCACGCGATCACCGCGGTCGCGGATGCGCTCGTCCAGGTC
>Ga0070694_100000655_pt1 | contig 19146 bp, 25 predicted proteins | sample KBSK1251metaG_FD_65470 | JGI IMG/M metagenome (GOLD analysis project Ga0070694, IMG submission 65470) | Corn, switchgrass and miscanthus rhizosphere microbial communities from Kellogg Biological Station, Michigan, USA - KBS K1-25-1 metaG | ecosystem: Host-associated > Plants > Roots >... | reverse complement strand
CCACGATAAAGAGAGCGATTGACGGAAAAGCATCTGGAACGCAAATTGTGTCTTGAAGCCCATAATAGCTACACTATTATCTATCATGGGTATTTACTAGAATAAAGTACCAGAACTGAGTGCCATGAATAAAGAGCTCAGATGCCCAAGTTGCAGCAACAAAGTAACCGTAGACGAGGACTTTGGACACGAAGTCATATGCAACTTGTGTGGTCAGAAAATGAAATGACATAACTCTTATCGCGTATTATGTGATTTCATCGAATGCGAATTTGTTTATCATACATATTTTCGCTTCGAGATGCTCAACATCAGGAAAATCGTCCATTCTATGAAACAGTCTTTATGTTGCCTGAAAACTCTTGCATGCCATCTGACAACATCTTTTTGAAAATCAATTCGCCTTGCTCCGCTGAAATGGGTTTTGACTGGGCCTTTGCGTAGCCTTCGCTGTCGCAGATAAATAGCATGGCTTCCGTACCGCGGACCATTTTCCCGGCAAGTTCTTCTTCACCTACTGGCTCAAAGCCCTGTTTACCCTGCTTTATCGTGTAGGTGAGCATGGCAAACCCGACATAATCAAACAACTTCATTTGTGCTTTTTGGGCCCGCTCACGGCCTAGGTGGGCAGCCTTGTGGTACTGCACAAACCTAACCTCGGCGCGTGCGGAGTATAAGGATTTGCTTGCAGACTTCGTCAAGCGAAGATTTAAAACGCAGACGCATGCCAGAAAATTCGATAGTGAATTCGAAATCCATCTTTATCGTTGCTGGCGGGATCGCTGCAGCTGCGATAGTTATTTTTGTGGTAATGGGCTCCGGATCATTCAGGCTGCCGGGATTTCCTGCAGGTCAGGACATGCAGACGCAACCGGCTGAACTCCAGTTGTCAATTAAAGAAGTAAAGGCAGAGAGACAAGACGAAAGTACCGCTGCCCTACAGGTGGCGTTCAATGTTTACAACCCGAACCGAGGCACAGCGATTCTTGAAACTATACATTATTCCATTTTCATTGACAAGCTCAAGATGACTACGGGCGACATTGGCACAAGCCCAGAAGGCTTTGTCGCTTCGCAGGAGGGGATCTTCCCCGTAGTCTCGAATACAACAGTGACTCTAAAAGATTCCAGGCCCTCGGTTCGTAATAATCTGACTGCTATGGCTTGGGATAGCATGGTAGAAGGAGACGCTCAATTCCGAATCGAAGGCACGTACTCGTACAAGCTCACCGGCACCAACTTTCAATTTAGCACAGGAGAAAAAGAATTTCGCTTTACATATCCCTGACTTAGCAAATCTCAATACAACAGCAAGGTTTGGCGCGCGGTGAACGTAGGAGATCGTATCATGCAATCATCTTGACCCAGTAGCACGAGATCGAGGCGGACACCTTTTGGATATACTTTGGCCTCTTGGAAAGCGAAGTTGTACTATGAAATACTGTCATTTTATGATATTATCATTGCAATAAATTCCTCCAATCGATAAGGATAATAAGTTTCATGAAAAACCCATGTTTGAAATGGCCGACTCTATGTTCATGTTCTATGTCACTGCAGGAATATTCGTATTCCTGGTTGCTATACTGTTCGGGTCGCGGGCAAAGAGATACAGCTCAGGATACTCGTCAGCTGAGGGTCACACAAGCACCGCTCACGAGTGACGAACGTCAATCTCAATTTTTATCCTTGCCAAATAGTTCTGCAATCAGGTCGCCGCCTTTTTCCTCTTTAGGTCGGGGTGTGTAGCATCGCTCATAGTATCTGCAACTTTGACACAGCTCAGACGGTTCGACTATCGGGGTCTTGCCTTCTTTGAGCAGGGTGCTTAGAACCCTGGCCCTCCTGAGGATTTCTTCAAACATCTTGTTGCTCTTGGACACTGAAAACTCTATCGACTTGCCCTCTCCGTCAAAGTAGATAAGAAAGCCTTGAAGCTTTTTGAAAGCGAATACACAGGCGTTCAGATATAGCATGTGTCTCGGATCGGGAACTTCGGGCAGTTCGGAAACTACTTCAAACCTTACCACAAACTCGTCGGCGAGTATTATATCCGCATCTACTTCGATGGTGAGCGTGTCCGCTTTGTATTCTGCATGCAAGTTTTCAAGAGCTCGCCTAAAGCCGTTTTTGAGTAGAGCCCGGTTCTTTACCTCGCCACTGGCTCGGAGGGGATCACGTCGGTCATAGTAAGCCAGCCTTGTACATGTTGAAGCTTCTTCTGCATGAATCCTGTCGCTATTGGCTCTGTCAATCTTGGGCTGCAAGTTGTCATAAATTTTGTCAAAGGCCTTGTTGATTGTCTCACGCATATCTCGTCCTCCAAGCATCTGGCTGCACTATTAGCTCGCAGAGTGCTATATATCTTGAATTAATCTAAAATCCCGCTTTGATAGGGTCTACAGGTTTTACAAGTTCGCGCAAAAGAACAGTTGCATATGACCCCTTCGGCAGCTTGAATGACACAACTAGCGCGGAATCGTTACTATACTCGAAGCCAGTGCACCAGAGAGGAGCCTGGCGGAAACCGCCCTGCTGGCTAAGCTCTTGCATCTCCTTGATGTAAAAATCCTTTGGGACTATCCCCTCTTCTTCAAGAATCGCCTTTGTAATTTTTTCGAACCGTCCTTTCCCAGGCTGAAACGTGTAGCCTGCTATCCTGATGGCCGGGACGACACTTTGCTTTTCTTTGGCGTTTTCAAATTTTACTATCTTACCAAAAGTGGATGGTCCCTCCATCTCAAAACAAAGATCGCCGGGTTCAGCCACGAGCAAATCAGCGCCAGCAAGGAAAGCCCGGCTGAGGCACTTGTTGAACAAGAATCCCTGATAAGCCTGAACAAACAACCGGCGAATTGTAATCGGAACAGATCTTAATGCCGAAATTGCATCCTTGCCTCCTGCAAGAGCCGACATTACCTGTCGCTCGATATCCATTCCTCGGGGAAGCATTTTGACCAGGTGCCTATAGTTGGCAGGGTTAGCGCTCTTTTGCCTAATCTCCTTGCTCGTTGACGAGTCGTACTCGGTTGTGTAGGACAGCAAGAGTTCAACTGCTCTGTCGAAATTCCGCTTGACGATTTCCCTTCCAACAAGGTGCGTTACAAGCCTTTCACTTCCGAAACGCTGCAGCCCGTAAAAGTTGCCTATCCTTGGTATCTCCGGAACAAATCCTTTGAGGTCTGCGTGCTTCGCGCCGGATATCGTGATTTCAAACTGGTTACCTGCGAGATATTCCTTGTCCAACGGTTTACGAGTAAATCCTTTCAGGTAAAGCTGGCTATGCGCCGTGGCAAGCTCGCGCGGAGGATCCTTCATCGATCTCTCACAACCGGCGTACTGCTTTGTCATGGCCTTTGCATCCTTTATTCCCATTACCCTGAGTCGAAGATGAAATTTCTGCTCTATTTCAAAAAGCGCGTGGGTGGAGTCTGCTCCTTTTTTTTCCAAGATGTATAGAGGAAATCGATGGTTTTCATCGAACGATTCTGATACATTGTGAATAAGAGAATCGGTGACAAGCTCTGATACCTTAAAGCCTTCATACTCTTGTTTGATAAGCCCTCCTACCCCACGGAAGCTCGTGTAATAGCACTCTATTCCAGCTAGTCTGTCAATGTGAGGCACCGCTACCATTGTCGAGGTCTATTTCTTGCGTTTTTTCTGCTTCTTTCTTGTCGGCTTTTTCTTTGTAGCCTTTTTGGTTGCCTTTGGTTTTACTGACGGCTCGATCTTTTTCTTCTCCTCCTTCTTTGAGTCTTTTACTGACTTGGAGATTGCCTTTAGCTGCGCGACGTTTTCGTCATACTTTGTATCCCTCCAGACGTCTGTCGGCACGCCGTGCTTTCGAGCAGTGTGGGCGTCCAGACCTGCCTCTTTTAGTTCTGCTATCGAAAAACCCCTGCCAGCCCGTGATCCTTCCTTAACTGTTGCTTGCATGCCCTACCGTAGCAAATGCCCATAATAAAACTGATTACGCGATATTCCATTCGTTTCGCCCTATAGTATTTGGAGTGCTGATTTCCGTGGTAGAGACGATGGGCCTCGTCGAAGAAAGGCGACAGCTTGATAACAGAAAGGTCTTGATCCAGGCAAGGCCAAGGCCAAAATGAAAGGTCATATGTCCCATTGAAAGGAATTGATCCGATGGACGGACCACCGCTATGGGTCTGGGCATTGATCGTTGGGGCAATCATTGCCGGAAAGCTAGCCCTTAGATGGTCCACACTGAGAAAACTAGCGCGGTTGCTTGGGAAAAACGACAGGAGCTAATTTACTTCACAACTTCCCAATGTGGTTTTATTACATGCGTTATTAATTCGAACATGACGGAAGCTATGCCAAATGTTAAGAAGTGTCCAAAGCTAACCCCCGCAGACGTTGTCTGAATTCATATAGATCTCTAGGTCACTTCCCGACGTGGGATTCTGGCTTTTCAAGCAAGAGCCTTCCAGTTACAACTATACCGAGCTTGAGAGTGATGGGAAAACCGTCTGGGACGGCGTCACAAACAATCTTGCACTCAAACATCTTCGCAGCGCGCACAAAGGTGATAGAGTGTTCTTTTATCATAGCGGAGATGAGAAGAGTATTGTAGGAATAATGGAAATCGTTTCTGCACCCTACTTGGATCCAAAAGACGACGCTCTGATTGTAGTAGATGTTAAACCCGTGGCTAGGTTACCAAAGCCTGTAAGTTTGCAGATGATAAAAGGAGACAAGTCTTTTTCGGATTGGGAGCTAGTAAGAATATCCAGGCTGTCCATAATGCCGGTACCGGATCACCTATGGAAAAAGATCTTAAAGATGTCTGGCATGTGAATGAATATTGCAAAAGCTTGTAACAGTTTGCAATTAACCCGGGAATGACAACTATGGTGGATGTCAGACAAGCTAAAGGACATCAAGAATACTGCTTCTGATGCCGTGGAGATCATCCGTGAATTAGGGACTCCCGAAGTTCAGAACTCCCTTGAGAAGATTAGAGAGACGGCCAAGATTGCCAAGGAAGTCATGGATTCGCTAAGGGACCCTGCGATGGTTGCCAACATAGAAAACGTGCGCAAGACTGTCGAATCATTTGAGAAGTCAAGCGTCCGGATGGACTCAGCTATAATGGAGATGAAAAACTCCGGTATTTTAGACGAAGTAAGAGGCGCCGTCGGGTCCGCCAAGAGTGCAATGGATTCCTTTGGCGAGGGGAAAGGAATGGGCGAAACGGTGGATGCGTTGAAAGAGATGCTGCGTTCCATCTCCGGACTTGTTGAAGAATTAAGGATGACGGTTGCATCAGCCAAGACCAATGGAATAATCAAAAATGTTGAAGAGACAGTCCGCAATTCGCGTGAAATATTTTCCAAAGAATCCAAGTAGAATGGCTCCTCTTTTATAGAATGACAACGTATATGATCTAGATGTCAAGTAGCACCGATAACACTTCCAGTGGGAAAACTGCAAAGACCAGCTTCAGGGAAATGACTCCAGAACAGACTGCGGAGGCGATAAGAAACATCGCAATGAGGATAAGAGAAGAATCAGCCAAGATGAAGGACACTGTCAAGATTATCAGGCAAAGTGGGGCCATCGAAGAGCTGACGGAAGCTGTCAGGGAAGCAACGTTGGCCGCACGGGATAGTGCCAGGGAAATCAACGGAGTGGCCTCGGAGTTGAAGCAGCGAGGCGTTATTCGAGACACGATTGATGCCGGCGAAGAGATAGCAGCTACCGCAAAGGAAACGGCCCAGACTGTCAGAGACACAGTCAAGAGAAACCAAACTGCAGAGTCATCTCCAGGTAAGACTACGCCAGCGTAGTCATCCCGTTTCATTTTTGAATTTTCTTCTATTCGATTATTTCGAGAGGCTTTTATCGTCGTAAGTACATGTTAGATGCATGAAATATAGAAGCAGAACTGACATAACTGCTCAGATTCTAGAAGCTGCAAACGGTGGCGTTACAAAGACCAAGATAATGTACAAGGCTTTCCTGTCTTATGCACAGCTAAAGGAGTATCTTTCAGTCCTTGTAGAGAACGGGCTTTTAGAATACATCGAAGGCGAGCAGGTGTATAGGACTACGGACAAGGGCAATAGGTTCTTGAAGATTTACAACCAGATAGGTGAATACGTCGCCCCCGATGCAGTGGAAAGGTAACTGCAGAACCCCACATTTTAAATAAGCCAGACGAACCAAAAAAATCGTGTCACCGAAAAGGCGCGTAGCGGTAATGACTGGAATATTCGCTGCCTTTGGCATCGGGGTCAGCGTAGCAATTATCGCTCTCAACGGGGGTTTTTCTGAACGAGGTCCTCCGAAAATACCCACTGAAGATGACATCTGGGTCGTAGGCTCCAACATTCAGGACGGAACACTTCTCGAATATGCGCTTGATTCTAGAGGGCCGTCAAGCTCGCTCGTGTCTTCCCTGGTTACACTGAACTTCGATGAATCGGGAAACGACTGGAACGTCACATTCAGGGTGAAGAATGGAACCAGCCAGGAAATAACCCAGACAATTATTATGTCAAAACAGTTAACTAGAGAAGGGCCCCTGGATGAATCCTTCGCTCGCTACTTAGAGCCGATTCAAACCTCGATCCTTGCAGTGCGCGATATGGAATACGGGAACAGCCCCAAGTATCTAGTTGTAGGTGCACCATGGAACACGATTTTTGTCGGTCCCTCTTCCTCTACTGTTAGAGTGACAAGCGAGGAGGCAGTACAAACAAGCGCAGGATCATTTGATTCATTTGTCCTCAGCTACAAACTGGACGACGAAACCAGCAAGATCTGGATGGTAAAAACCATGCCCCTTCCTGTAAAGGCTGTGACATTTGATGAAAATGATCAACCGTACTATAGTTTTGAGCTCCTGCGTGCTTCAGGTGTAAACCCTCAACCGGGCCCCCTCTAGTTCTGCGGCCCGTCTATCTCCCGTACGCTAAGATTCTTAATGTCAAACGTTGCATTGTCCACCCGGAACATTGCTCTTGGTCGCGGTTCTGTGATGATATGGTCGCTAGGCTTTGCGCACATTCCTGGAAATTCATGGTGCCACCCACCACTATCCACGGTTTCCGCCAACTTGGCCCAATTGTTGTCGGCCTTGTTGTCCACCCAGAGCTCTAACTTGACGGTCTTGTCGGAATCAATGTTGTATGCAACTAGCTTGAGACCTATCCAGCGGCCTTGAAGCGGCTCAATAGGAGCGATCGAATGTCGCCTGTCAGTGTACCCATTACCATGGAACACTTTTTTCTGAAACCATGAATCCCCCGAGAAACCAAAAGCGCCAAAGTAAGCCGTAGCGTCACATACGTCGTCAAGAGAGTGTTTGCCACTCCGGGCAGCCCAAGCAAATTCCTCCTCAAATGAATAGGACTGCAACTTGACATATCCCGTAATCTCCACGTCCCTCCACATGATTGGGGACTGGACATACATTCTCACGCCGTCGTTTTCATGTAAAGTCTCTGTGCTGATCCTCCAAGTCCCGTTTCCCATGTTGAGGAGTGGGGTTGCAATGGGGCTGACAACAAGGCCAGCTCGCGGATTGGTGGCATTGAAATACCATTCATAGCCCCCGTTTTTCGTAGGATAGATTTGCTGTACGCCCAGCTTGTCGTAATGCGGTCCAGGAGTGCTGCCAAGCACTATTGCGACCGTCGCAGCAAGCACAGAGCACGCAGCAGCCACAATAAAAATTGCAATTCTGTTTGCAGCAAAGAACCTTGGCTGCATCGAACTCTAGTCTGTATAAAGAGTATTAACCATATAGAAAGAAACGCAGCTTCAATTCTTTTTGGTATTGGAATATAGACTATCTATCATCCAGTCGCCAAATTTTCTTATGCTCCCGTTGATCTTACACCAAAAATGCACCGAGCCGGGTAGGATTTCTATTCTGCCGTCGGGCATCACGATCCGGACCCCCTCCTTACCTTCGTACATGTATGCGTCCTGTGGCTTTACTCCCGGACCGAGGAACTCGACGGCCCTTGCCTTTACCTCGTCCCTTGGAATTGGAAAGTTCTTGCGAAACTTGTCGACTACGATACCGACATTTTCCGTGCCATACGAATCAATGTCGGATATCTTGGCTACAACGGGGAAGTGCAGCTGGATGTCAAAGCCGTAACGCGATCCGACAAAGGCAGCCAGCTCGTTCAGTTTTTGATAGGCCAAATTGGGACTTTTCCTGAGCAACGCCGCAAGCGGTTCTCTATTTGCCTCGACATTATTTCTGAGGTCGTCGAGCATCATGCCAAAAGTCTCGGTCATTGCCTATGTCTCTAGAGTCAGCATTACAAATATTACGGTCGCTAACCGAAAGGTACTCAGTTGAAGTCTGAACAGCTGTATTCAAGGGCAACGAAGGTTCTCGCTGGTGGCGTTAATAGTCCCGTTAGATTCTACGAACCATATCCCTTTTTTGCGACTGGCGCCCGTGGATCCAAGATTACAACTGCAGATCACAAGACGTACCTTGACTACTGCATGGGGTATGGAGCGATGGTGCTAGGCCATGGTGCCCCCGCGGTCATAGACGCCGTCAAATCGCAGCTGGAGAACGGGACGCTGTACTGCGTTCCGACAGAGCTCGAAGTAAAGCTTGCTGAGATGCTTTGCAAAATAGTACCAAGCGCACAGATGGTAAGGCTTGTGAACACCGGTTCCGAGGCCACGATGCATTCCATAAGGCTTGCAAGAGCATTTACAAAAAGAAGGGATGTCGTAAAATTTGCAGGTGGGTACCATGGTGCGCATGATTACGTGCTTGCCAAGGCGGGTTCTGGCGCCGCAAGTCTTCCGGCTTCAGAGGGCGTGCTCGATTCCGCGGCTTCCCATACGATCGTCGTGCCTTACAATGATTCTGCCGCTCTAGAGAGAACTATTGAAAAGTGTCGCGAAAGCATCTCCTGTGTAATCATGGAACCCGTGTTGGCAAATATCGGCCTTGCCCTGCCTGAGAAGGGTTACATCAATGAAGTGAGAAAAGTCACCGAACAAAATGACGTCGTCCTGATATTTGACGAAGTCGTGACAGGCTTCCGCCTTGCACTTGGAGGAGCAGGAGAATTCTTTGGGATAAAGCCTGATATCGCGACATTTGCGAAGGCACTGGGTGGCGGTTTTCCGATCGGCGCTATAACTGGGAAAAAAGAGATACTGGAACTGCTAGCCCCTTCTGGAGGAGTGTACCAGGCAAGCACATTTGCCGGAAACGCTGTATCAGTAACAGCTGCTATAGCAGTAATAGAATCGCTAGTTGAAGGTAAGAATTCTATTTACCCGCAGATAGCGAGGACGTGCGATTCGATTGTAAATGGCATAAGGGAGGCGACCTCCGTTTTAAAGTTGGATTATGTGGTAAATTCGATAGGCTCCATGTTCCAGCTGTTCTTCACCAGCGAAAAGGTGCGCGATGAGGCGACTGCCAAGAAGGCGAGCGCACAAAACTTTCGAAGGCTTTACGACGAGCTACTAAAGCGAGAAGTCTTTGTTCCTCCTTCTCAGTTTGAGACTTGTTTTATTTCTTATGCTCATTCCGAAGATGACGCCGACCGTACCGTAGACGCTTACGGCGAAGCGCTTCGCAGGATCGCGAAGAAATGAGAAAAATCAGGGTTGGAACACGGGGCAGTCGGCTGGCCCTAGCCCAGACAGAAATCGCTCTTGCGGCGCTTCGAAGTGCGCAGTTACAGGTTCAATTCGAAATCGTCACAATAAGCACGAAGGGAGATGTGGACAAGCGGCCGCTATTTACGATGGACGAAAAAGGGATCTTTGAAAAAGAGGTAAACGATGCGGTAAAAGCAGGAGAGGTAGAGTTTGCGGTGCACAGCCTGAAGGATGTGCCATCAGATCTCTCCGAGGATCTAGTGGTGGCCTGCATCCCAAAACGAGCCAGACCTAACGACGTGTTGGTGACCAGCAACGGGAACAATCTGAGGGATTTGGCGCGGGGCTCTTCAGTCGGGACTAGCAGCCTAAGACGGGCGATCCAGATCATGAAAATGAGACCCGATCTCAACGTCAGGCCGATAAGAGGGAATGTGGAAACAAGGGTGAAAAAAGTAATAAACGGCGAGTACGACGCCGTGGTGCTTGCAGAGGCAGGACTCTGCAGAATCGGAATGGAGGACAAAATCGTCGAGCGGTTCAAGGTGACTGAATTTGTGCCAGCCCCCGGGCAGGGAGCAATAGCCATCGTATGCAAGCGGGATAACAAGAAAGTCGCGCAGATGCTAAGAAGCATCGAGGACGCGCGCTCCCGCGGAGAGGTTTTCGCAGAGCGCGCCCTAATTGAACGAGTGGAAGGAGGCTGCAGGTTTCCGCTGGGAGCCGTAGCGACTACGAGAAGAGACACGTTGACACTTTATGCCAGCGTTTTTTCGGCAGACGGAACAAAGCACATCAAGGCCAGCAAAGCGGGCAAGGCAGAAGAGCCGGAAAAGTTGGGCAACGCGGTTGCGGACATGCTGATCGAGCAGGGTGCACTAGAGATGGCAGAAGGCTGGAGAACAGCGGTTCAGGAATGGAACTCAAAGCTGTGAATTCTCTTGGCAAAGTCTTTATCTGCGGCGCAGGTCCGGGAGACCCCGGCTTGGCCACAGTCAGGTCAATAGAGCTTGTCAGGACATGCGACGTCGTACTTTACGACAGGCTGGTTAGCAAGGAAATAATTTCTCAAATTCCCGCCAAAGCACAGAAGATATACGTTGGAAGAAATGTTGGGGATCCCACGAGTCATCAGGACGACACTAACTCGTTGATGGTAAAGTATGCAAGACAAGGCAAGAGCGTCCTCCGGCTAAAGGGGGGCGACCCATTTATCTTTGGCCGGGGCGCCGAAGAGGCCCAGTATTTGCTGAAGCATGGGATAGGCTTTGAAATAGTTCCAGGGATAACGTCGGCAATAGGATCACCTGCGTATGCAGGGATTCCTCTGACTCACAGAAAGCATTCCTCCTCCATCGCGATAGTCACCGGACACGAGGATCCTGAAAAAGAAGAGATTGTGGTCGATTGGAACAAGCTTGCGGGTGCAGTAGATACTATAGTGGTATTGATGGGTATAGGTCAGCTCGGAAAGATATGCAAGGATCTCAATAAGGCAGGCATGAATAAGAGTACCAAAGTTGCAGTGATCGAGAGCGGCACGACCAAAAAACAGCGTGTAGTTACAGGAACGCTTGCCACGATTTCCAGCGCCGTAAAGAAAGCGCAAATTCACCCTCCCGCTGTAATCGTCATCGGAAGCGTCGCTGGCCTTGGCACAGAGCTGGCCTGGTTCATGCCAAAATGAGCGCATTGAAAGGAAAAGTTCTTGCAATTACTAGGAGCAAAAAGGAGGCCGAAGAATTCTCTGGACTGGTGAGTGCGGAAGGCGGAAGGAGTATTGCCCTACCAACAATAGAAATTGTTCCAAAAGGTCAGGCAGCAGCAAAATCGTTCATGGATGCTCTGCGGCAAAAAAAACACGAGTATTGCGCTTTCTTGAGCGCACAGGCGGTCCAAGTTTTGGTTGAACTGGCAGGAAGCGATCGTGTCGAGGAGGCGCTCAAGAATACGAAAGTAATTGCGGTGGGACCAAAGACTAAGGCAGAGCTGGAGAAACATCGAGTCAGGGTTGATTCTATGCCATCGGAATTCTCCACCAAGGGAATGGTCAAGATGCTTTCCAAAAAGATGCCCTCTGGAAAGAAAATTATTATTCCACGAAGCGCCGCAGCCAACGACTCCACCGCGAATGCACTTCGCTCACTTGGTATGCATGTTGACGAGGTCATGCTCTACGGAATTAGGGTATCAAGACCGTCAAAAGATTGGAAGCAGTTTGCGGTTTATTTGCGAGATTGCAAGATTGATGCCATTATCTTTACCAGCGCATCAAGCGTACAATCATTTTTTGAAATACTTGGCAAGTTGACAGTTAATGATCTTCATTTGGTTCAAGAAACCACGGTAGTATCAATAGGTCCATTTACGACTGAAGAACTGAAAAAAAAGAACATTGATTGCTTTGAAGCAAAGGTGCATACTGTAAGAGGTGCCTTTGAATTAGCAAGAAAAATCCTGACAGGGTAACTCTTTCTACCTTTTTCGCCTTTGTGTCAGCATGACAATTAAATGAAAAGTCCCCGCCAACGTTACTCGAAAACTCGACATTCAATGTAATAACAAAGATCGAGAGAAAAGGCCGACTTATTATTCTCTTCAGCAGAAAAATACATCAGTGATATGGAAAAGGATAAGAAGCCAGAGCTAATTCGGCTTTGGCCTTCAGTGTAAGAAGACGAGCAGTATCATCTAAAGATGTTACGTGAGGAACTAGTCCGAGCAGTAAAGGAAAAAAATACTAGAATAGAAACGCGCTATTTCTGGTTGATCGCCTTGTCTGGATTGGAAGCATATCTGACATCTTACCAATCGCGGATAGGTACTCAATCCCCTTGTGGGTTGTCCGGAATTGCTTCATAGAGCTGCTTTCAGTATCAAGCTCGAGCAATCCGTTCTCCATCAATATCTGGCTGTATTCCTTTGCCTGCCCGTGTGTTAGGTATGCGTGAAACATTATCTTAGTAATACCTGCGCCGCCCTGCGCCGTCTGAAGAATGTCTCTCATGATCTCGTCTTTTTGACGATTCTGCATATCCTTAAATAAATTGCATTGGCTGATTGCTTATAAAATTATCGGGTCAATCTTAGATAAGAATGATCCAGCTCTAAAAATGCATCCGGATCTCTACTGTGCAATCGGTTTAGACTCGATTATACAAAAATAACTGAAGTATGCGATGTGCATGCCTTCAGAGTTAGACAATACCAAAGTTGGCGTGCTGATAGAATATTTTGGTTTAAAGAATTATCAGGAACTTGCGGGTTCCCTATCCAAGTTTCTCCAGTCTACCTGACACTGCGACGCGGGCTGGCGTGATGCTCGATCGATTCTAGCTCGCTTGCAAAGCAGACTGTGCAAAGTGCCCTTCCATTGAATTCGATGACTTGTGTCTGCGTGGTGCAGAGCTTGCACTTTCCGGACAACACTATCTCAACGTGTAGAAAAGAATTAACTACTGCTATGTCTATCTCGCCTACACATCAAGAAATTCCGGAATGGGAATATAGTTCCTTGATGCGGCATTTTAGCCAGCGGATGTAGATGCGCAGGGAGCTAAGTTCGATTGCTTGTCTACGGAGCATTATTACGGCAATAGTTCTTTAAGTTACCTAGTTCGCCTTATTCAGGTATGTCACTGGCAGTGAATCACGTAGCGGTTTCTGTAACTGACATTAGACGAGCAATGGAATGGTACCGCGATGTATTGGGCATGACCACATTATGCGAGCCGGTTCAGATCTCCTCGGCTGGCGGATTACCTGAACGTGAAGGAGGTACGTCAGCGGAAGAGTCACAGACAGACCCCCACTTGGCTGATCTGGTAAAACAAGTCTTTGGTCCCAGGATGAAGAAATTTCTGATCTGTCACATGACTTCGTCGAACGGCGTCGGGATAGAGCTATTCCAGTTTTTAGATCCGCCAGCAGCGATAAGGCAAGATAATTTCGAGTATTGGAAGACAGGGTATTTCCACATAGCGATAACAGAATCCAAGGTAGCAGAGCTAGCAGAAAAGATTGCAGCGAATGGCGGAAAGAAAAGGACTGAGGTTCTGGAGCTTGTTCAGGGTGGTAGTAAGCAGATCTGCTTTTGCGAGGATCCGTTTGGGAATATCATTGAAATCTATTCCCATAGCTATGAACAGTTTTGGGCAAATGTGCAGATGTAGTGCCGGGTTCAGTACCAAAAGCGAGATCTGTGCAGACTCCGCACGAAATAATTGGGAAGATTAAACATCAATTGTCGAAAAGAAAAGGAAATGATCAGACCTCTACACGCATAGGTCCGGTCATCTTGTTCATGTGGTCGTAGGCTTTAATGAACTGCAATCCCTTTTCACTCGTCTTGTATTTCTGCTCGCCTTCCATGTATTCTAGGAGTCCATTTTCTACAAGGACTGCAAGGTACTCCTTTAGCTGTGCATAAGAAAGATAGGCGTTGTACATTATGCGGGTCTTTGTAGTTCCGCCGTTTGCTGCTTCCAGAATCTGCGAGCAAATATCGGTTCTGCTTCTATATTTCATATGTTAATTGCATGTATCTTTTCACTATATAATGAGGGTGACAGCATGTTATAGAAGCAAACACCAAGAGCTGTTCGGGTTTGCCTCCCATTTTTTAGACTTCTTTCAGTATTGTGAAAATAGAAACTAGAAATCGCATGCACCTGTACATGCACGTTGCCGTTGTTTCAGCCTCCGGCCTCGCTGCTCACTTTCTACCCACGTTTGTATAGCAGCGATAGCGGTCATCATCCGCTGATCAGACAAGAAATAGCTATTGACTGTGACGCGAATTATCATGCGGCGTTGGCGTGATTTTCGCTTTTCGAGTCAACGCGCTGTGATTCTCTGGCCTTTGCCTTGTCTCTTTGAAGTCCTACCAGGGAATATAACATTACGACCAGTCCTGCTAACAATGTGAACAAGAACACGTACTCTGTAAGCTGAATGGATTTCCCTTCTCCTGGATCCGAAAATCCGCCGGTTGTCACAGTGTAAATTGCACCTGCCCCTGTGACAACCATGCCCACAATTCCAGCAATGAGCAGTGTAGCTCCTGCTGCCGCCATCAGCTTCTTGTACTTTGAAGCGGAAAGAGCTCTATGCGCAATTCCCGCCGCTGGGTCCCCTTCAATTCTATCCATCTAGCATAATATACAGGGCATCGAAATTAACGATTATACTGGCAGGTAGCCTTGAGCATTAACCTACGAAGTCTTTTTCACATTCTCTGTAATGTGTTTTATGATAACTGGCAGCGGAGTTCCAGGACCAAAGTTACCGCTGACACCCTGCCTCTCGAGCTCCGCCCTATCGCTTGGAGGAATTATGCCTCCACCTACGACGAGGATATCGGCAACGCCTTTCTCCTTCAGTAGCCTTGCAACTTTTGGAAAGAGCGTAAGGTGAGCGCCATTTAGAAGGCTCATGGCAATTGCGTCTACGTCTTCGTCTATTGCCATATTGGCCGCTTGCTCAGGTGTGCAGAAGAGACCGGAATAGATAACTTCCATGCCGGCGTCCCTGAAGGCCCTACAGATCACAAGTGCTCCCCTGTCATGGCCGTCAAGTCCAAGCTTGCAAACCAAAACTCGGATGGGTCTGTGCTGTTGCTGTTGCGCCGACATTTGATGATCTAGAGACTTCTGGTCACCTTAAAATACTTGCTATATGCGGATGTAGACCAGTTCAGCAGCAGACCGCCGGTTGGCCCAGAAAATGATTATATAAAGTCAATAGCCGTTATCCTTTGAGGCTATAATATTGACGCTTAATCCCAATTTTAAAAGAGGCTCGCTTGAAATAGACGCGCAAAAGCTGAAGGAGAAAATGGACAAAGGAGAAGATGTATTCATACTTGACGTACGCACTCCAGAAGAGTATGAAGCATGGAGACTGTCCTATGACAAGCATGCCAAGACTCCCCTTATCCCTGTTGACAGGCTGTTTGGTGCGCAGAAGGCAATAGCGGATCAAATTCCAAAAGACAAGGAAATCATTACACTGTGCTCGCACGGCAATAGATCCATGATGGCTGCGCAACTGCTGACGCAGATGGGCTACAATGCAAAGAGTGTAAGAGGAGGCATGTCAGCATGGAATCAGGTTTATGATGTCGCATTGGTAGCAGATGTACCAGAAAGTCAGGTGCGCGTATGGCAACTGAGGAGGATTTCCAAAGGATGCCTATCTTACGTGATTGCGGCAGGGACGAGCGCTACCGTAATTGATTCTACCTGTGACTTTGATAACTCGTCGCTCAAGCTGGCCAAAGAGCACGGCCTCAAGATAACCAACATAATAGACACTCACATGCACGCCGATCATGTTTCCGGGCTTGTGTCGCTTGCAAGAAAGACAGGTGCACAGGCACACTTGGGAGCAGCAGAAGGATACAAGATTCCTGGCGATTCTTTCAAAGTCAACCTGATTGACGACGGGCAAAGGATACAGGTAGGAGACGGCGTGTTTCTGACTGCGATTCACACCCCCGGTCACACAGAAGGCAGCACTAGTTTTATGTTTGAGGCGGCCTCCGGATCGGTTAAGAGGACCTTTTTATTTACGGGAGATACCCTGTTTGTCAACGCGGTTGGAAGGCCCGACTTGCGGGACAAGGCACCAGAGTATGCGGAAAAGCTCTATGAAACTTACCAGGCAAAGATTCTGAAACTACCTGACGATACACTTATCCTCCCTGCCCACTTTGATACAAGTTCGATCACCATCAAGCACGGCGATCTAGTCGCTGATACCATAGGCTCTGTCAAGAAAAACGTAAAGTTCCTGTCTATGCCAAAGGAGGAATTCGTGAAGGCCATGTCGTCGTCAGTGCCACCAAGGCCGGCGAATTACAAGATGATAATCCAAATAAACCAAGAACTTGTTGGATGCGAAGAAATCAACATGGGAGACCTGGAAGCAGGCCCCAACTCGTGTGCGATAAGGATGTAATGAGACACCCGCATAGCCATAAATAAGAATTGATCCCATACTAGTGCATGGCGTCACTTGACTCGGCAGACCTTCAGACCAAGGCCGTCCGGGAGCGGGCTGACATGTACAAACAGCTGAAGGAGCAGCTTTTGGTCGAAGTGGAAAAGTACAGGGAACAGGGCAAGGACAACCTCGCGGATATTATATCAAAGTCACTGGACGAATAGATCGGCTATAGAGTTAATATTGCACTCACACGTCAGCTCGTGCAGGCTAGATGCTACCTATTGTAGATGGACTGCTGGGCGGCGACAGGCGTTCACTTGCAAGGGCAATTTCAATAGTCGATAACGACGAGCCTGAATCAAGGCAGATTATCCGGGAGATTTTTGGCAGGACCGGCAAGGCAAGGACAGTTGGATTTACAGGGCCAGGAGGAGCAGGCAAGAGCTCGCTTGTCGGCAGCCTGATAACACATTTCCAGGCCTTGGGATACAAAGTCGCTGTACTTGCAGTGGATCCTACGAGCCCGATCACGGGAGGAGCAATCCTTGGTGATAGAGTCCGCATGCAGAGCAACCTCGATGACCAGAGAGTTTTCATGCGAAGCATGGCTTCAAGGGGCGCGGTAGGGGGAGTTTCAAGGTCGCTTCGAAATGCCATGAGAATTCTCGACGCCGCCGGCTATAACCTGATACTTGTGGAAAGCGTCGGGGCTGGGCAGCTTGAAGTTGAAATAGCAAGCGTTGTCGATATCACTGTGGTCCTGTTTACACCGAATACTGGCGACAACGTACAAGCCGTCAAGGCAGGCCTAAGCGAAATAGGTGACATGTATGTCGTAAACAAGTCAGATCTCGAAGGCGCCACAAGATTATACTCTAGCTTGGCAGATTTTATCGGAGGCACCGAACGCAAACCTACAATCCTAAAGACTTCTGTCAAGACAGGCAGGGGAGTAAAAGAGCTGGCTCAAGCGGTAGACATGATGCTCAAAGAAAAAAGCAGTAATTATAAAGCACGGGAAAGAAAGATGTTGGAGGACGAATTGAGGGCTATGGTTTTAACCATAATGGAGAAAAAAATCACTGGGATGCTCAAACAGAATAAACATTATTCCGAGTTTGTCGAAAGGCTGGCGAAAAAGGAAATCGATCCGTACCTTGCCGCGGAGGAGCTCGCCTCGGGCCTTATGAAATAGGTGATTGCAATGGCGGCTGAGAAATTCAAGACAGATTCCTCGATTCAGGTAAAGCGTGTATATTCGAAGAAAGACGTAAAGCGCGAGGCACGCGATGAGCCAGGCAAATATCCGTATACCAGAGGGCTGTATCCAAACATGTACCGCGAGCGAGTCTGGACCATGCGCCAGTACAGCGGATTTGGTAGCGCAGAGGAGACAAACAAGCGTTTCAAGTTCCTGCTAGACCACGGACAGACTGGTCTTTCTCTCGCGTTTGACCTGCCAACGCAGACGGGCAGGGATTCAGACGATCCGCAATCTGAAGGCGAGGTAGGCAGAACGGGAGTCGCGATAAGCTCGATTAAGGACATGATGACTTGCTTTGAAGGAATACCACTTGACAAAGTAAGCACTTCTATGACTATCAACTCTACCGCGTCAACACTTTTGTCGCTTTACATTACAGTCGCTGAATCGCAGGGCGTAACACCTGACAAGCTAAGAGGAACTACTCAGAACGACATCCTCAAGGAATACATCGCCCGGAACACGTACATCTACCCTCCAAAGCCTTCAATGCGAATCATTGCCGACATGATAGAATACTGCTCCAAAAAAGTTCCGCAATGGTATCCAATCAGCATATCAGGTTACCACATGCGCGAAGCTGGATGCAACGCAATCCAAGAGCTCGCCTTTACTTTTGCAAACGCAATTAAATATGTCGAAACATGCACGGCGAGGGGACTGAAAGTAGACGACTTTGCACCAAGGCTTTCGTTCTTTTTCTGCTGCACCATGGAGTTCTTTGAAGAGATTGCAAAGTTTCGAGCAGCTAGGCGGATATACTCAAAGATAATGAAGGAAAGATTCCGCGCGCGGGATCCAAAGTCGATGCACCTGCGCTTCCATGTGCAGACAAGCGGCGAGTCGCTCACTGCTCAGCAGGTGGACAATAACATTGTAAGGGTTGCCACCGAAGCACTTGCTGCAGTGCTTGGTGGATGCCAATCCCTCCACACGAATTCAAGAGACGAAGCACTTGCACTCCCTACTGAAGAGTCAGTCAAGGTCGCGCTTAGAACGCAGCAAATCATTGCCAGCGAGACAGGAGTCACAAAAACGGTCGATCCGCTTTCCGGCTCACACTACGTCGAATATCTTACCTCGAAGATTGAAGACGAAGTCTACAAGTACCTAAGAAGAATCGACCGCATGGGCGGCGCATTGGCCGCAGTCGAAAAGGGCTTTTTCCAAGAAGAGATTAGAAACAACGCTTACCTGCTGAAGAAGGAGATCGACGAGAACAAGCGGGTAATTGTTGGCGTCAACAAGTACCAAGACGCGCATGATGTGGAGCCAAAGCTGAACAGAATAGACTTGGAGATAGAAAAAAGGCA
>Ga0070694_100000654_pt1 | contig 19174 bp, 16 predicted proteins | sample KBSK1251metaG_FD_65470 | JGI IMG/M metagenome (GOLD analysis project Ga0070694, IMG submission 65470) | Corn, switchgrass and miscanthus rhizosphere microbial communities from Kellogg Biological Station, Michigan, USA - KBS K1-25-1 metaG | ecosystem: Host-associated > Plants > Roots >... | reverse complement strand
CGGTGGTCGACAACCAGCCGGTGTCGGTCCTGGAGGCCTTCGCGGCCGGGCTCCCGGTCGTTTCGACCGCGTCCGGCGACCTGGCCAACCTCATCCGCCACCGCACCACCGGCCTGATCGTCCCGCGCGAGGACCCGAAGGCGATGGCGGACGCCGCGTCCTATCTCCTGGGAAATCCGCACCGCGCCCTCCTCATCGCCCGGAGCGCCAGGCAGGAGGCGGAGAAGTACCGCTGGGAGAGCGTGCGGAAATCCTGGATGGCCGTCTACGCCGGTCGACCGTCATGAGGCTGGAGCGATTGTCGGGAATGGGGCTCCAGGAGCTCGCGAGCCGCGGGCGGCAGGAGGCCGCGAAGTGGCTGGATCGACTCGGCGGCGCCGCGGCCGGCGAGGACGGAGCGCGGCGCGCACGTCTGACGGCCATCACGGCCCTGATCGCACCGCATCAATCCGGGGACGAGATGGAACGTGCCATGGCATGGACGTTCCAACGGTTCAACAAGGAGGCCCCGGGCCGGTTCTTCGCCGGCGCGAGCGATGGAACCGAACGCCTCCTCGACCGGTGTACGCCGCCTGCGCGCCTGCAGCTGGCGGCGGCGGCCGGGACGATCGGGAGCAAACGATTCGATCTGCTCGGTTACCGCGAGCTGTTCTTCGGCGACCCGATCGATTGGCGCCTCGACCCGGTCTCGGGACGGCGGGCCCCCTTCGCCCACTGGAGCCGGATTGATCTCCTCGATTCGGAGGCGATGGGCGACCCCAAGGTCATCTGGGAGCTGAACCGGCACCAGTGGCTGGTGACTCTGGGGCAGGCCTATCGCCTGGACGGAGACGAGCGGCACGCCGAGATGTTCGCGTCCTCGGTCCGCGAATGGACGGCGGCCAACCCGCTGGGGTGGGGCATCAACTGGGCCAGCAGCCTGGAGGTCGCACTGCGGCTGATCTCCTGGTGCTGGGCCCTGCACCTGTTCCGGGGCGCGCGGGCGCTCACCCCGGACCTGTTCGGGGAGATGCGGGCGGGCATCCGCAGCCACGCCGCCCACGTCGAGCGCTACCTGTCGCACTACACGTCGCCGAACACCCATCTCACGGGAGAGGCCCTCGGCCTGGTCTACGCGGGCACGCAGTTCCCCGATCTCGCCGAGGCGGGGCGCTGGACGACCACGGGCGAGCGGATCCTGGTCGAGCAGGTCGCGCGCCAGGTCCTGCCGGACGGGGTCTACTTCGAGCAGGCGACCTGCTACCAGCGCTATACGATCGAAATCTACCTGCACTTCCTCGTCCTTGCGTCGCGCTGCGGCCGTCGCGTCCCGGAGGCGGTGCCGGACAGGATCCGCAAGGCGCTCGACTTCCTGCTGGCGACGGCAACGCCCCGAGGCATGCTGCCGAGCATGGGGGACGGCGACGGCGGCTGGCTCCTGCCACTGCATCGCCGGGAGCCGGACGACGCGCGCGGCATCTTCTCGACCGCGGCGGCGCTCTTCGGCCGGCCCGAGTACGCCTGGGCGGCCGGCGGGCTGGCCCCGGAGACCGGGTGGCTCCTCGGTCCCGAAGGCGAAGCGGCATTCCGGGCCGTGGCGCCGGCGCCGCCGAAGCCCTCTTCCCATGAGCTGTTCGGCGCGGGAGGCTACGTCGTGATGCGCAGCCTCTGGGGGCGGCGTGCCCACCAGATCATCTTCGACGTCGGACCGCTGGGTCCCCCTTCGGCCGCTGGACACGCGCACGCCGACCTCCTGAGCGTCCAATGCTCCCTGTTCGGGGAGGCGTTCATCGTGGACCCCGGAACCTTCCGGTACGCGGCCGACACCTCGTGGCGGGACTTCTTCCGCGGCACGGCGGCCCACAGCACCGTGACCGTGGACGGCGTCGGGCAGGCCGTGCCGTCCGGCCCATTCTCCTGGCGCGCCGTGCCCCGCGCGAGGCTGCGGCGCTTCGCCTCCGACGAGTCCTTCGGTTATGCCGACGCCGAACACCACGCGTACGGCCGTCTTCCCGATCCGGTCGTCCACCGGCGCCGGGTCCTGTTCCTGAAACCCCGCCTGCTCGTCATCGTGGATGACCTGGAGGGAAAGGCCCGGCACCGCATCGATGCGCGGTTCCAGTTCGCCCCGCTGCGGGCGGAGCAACGGGACGGCTGGGTGCGCGCCACCGGGCCCGGGGGACGCGGATTGCTGATCCGCTCGTTCGCGAACGTCGATCTGACAACGCGAATCGCCGAGGGGAGCGAGGCACCCCCGGAAGGCTGGGTGTCTCCCGATTACGGGCAGCGCCGGCCCGCGCCCGTCATGATCGTGACCGCCGAAGCTCCCCTCCCCCTGCGCATCATCACAGTTCTTGTCCCGACGGCCGGCGAGCCCGGCCTGCCCCCCGAGTTGTCGCTCCTCGATCGGGGAGACGGGCAACCGGCCGGGCTCATCCTCGACGGGGGCCGGGACACGCTGCGATTCGAAGAGGAAGGGGTCGTCGTCAACGGCAGGACCTTCCCTTGATCCGCTGGAAGAAGGAGAAACGCATGTCATGTCTTCGCCCGCACGCGCTTCGAATGTTCGGTGTTCCCATCGTGGCCCTCGGCCTCCTCCTCCAGGGCTGCGGGGGCGGGGTCGGCTCGAACCACCTCATTATTCCCGAAGGCTGCGTCGCGACCCAGGCCTCGCTGCAGGGGACCTGGGTCATCAGTCACGTCGTCCAGGATCTGACCTGCCCGGCGGGATCGACGGTGCGGACGACCTCGAGGGCCACCCGTATCGCCCCCGTGACCGTCACCAGGGACGAGTCCCTCCCGGGATTCCGGATCACGGCCGCGGAGCTCACGTCCACGGTCGATGACGTCACCTGCCACATCACCTGGACGTACCTGGATTCCGACATGGATGCGTGGTTCAGCTGCTACACCACCTTCCATCCGGAGACCCGGACGGCCGGGGGGACCGAGGCGGCCGGACATTGCAGCCAAATCACACTGGTAAAGAACGACGGCACCCTGGGCGCCTCCTGCGTCATCCCCGACCCCTACCTCGACACCTTCATCGTGGTCGAGGGGTCCTGAAAGGAGCAAGACCCATGGCACGCAGGATGAAGTCTTTTCCGGCGGCCCTCTTTCTCTGCGTCCTGGGGCTGTTCTTCGGGCTCCGGGGGATCGCGTCGATCTCGGCCGGGCCTGCCACGGGCGCGGACAACGCAAACGATTCGGATCGATCGGTCGTGACCCGGGCTCGCACGATGATCGAAGAAGGAAGGCGGACGTTCCGGTTCGACACCTTCGGGGACGAGCACTTCTGGGGTGACGCCCTCAGGATTCACCAGGCCATCGCCGGTGCCGCCCTGGGCGGGGTCGGTCCGGGTGTAAGCCCCAGGACCGCGCTGGGCGCCGGTCTCAAGGTCGATGTGAACGCGCTCCCCAGGCCCCTTCAGGACCAGCTCAAGGCCGGAACCGTCAATCTGGACAGCCCGAAGACCACCCTCGCCCTTCTGAAGCTGCATGCCGTCGTCGGTCTCACCGGCTTCTTCGACGGCACGGGGAGCCTGCGGTCGGTCGGCATTCAGTGCGCCCTGTGTCACTCCACGGTCGACGACTCCCTCGCCCCGGGCATCGGCCGCCGGCTCGACGGCTGGGCGAACAGAGACCTCGATGTCGGCGCCATCGTGGGGCTGTCCCCCGATTTGACCCCCGTCGCCGGGCTGCTGGGCGTCGACGAGGCCACGGTGAGGGCCGTCCTGGCCTCCTGGGGACCCGGGAGGTTCGACGCCGCGCTGTTCCTCGACGGCAAGGCCTTCCGCCCCGACGGCGCCACGGCCGCCACGCTTCTGCCGCCGGCGTTCGGCCTGGCCGGCGTCAACCTGCACACCTGGACCGGCTGGGGATCGGTGACCCACTGGAACGCCTTCGTGGCCAATCTGGAGATGCACGGGCAGGGGATCTTCTACGACCCCCGTCTGGATGACGCGGCCCAGTTCCCGATCGCGGCGGCGAACCGCTCCGGGCACGTGAGGAATGATCCCGATCTGGTCACGCCGAGACTCCCCGCCCTGCACTTCTACCAGCTCGCCCTCGAGGCGCCGCGCCCGCCCAGGGGATCGTTCGACGCCGCGGCCGCCGGCCGCGGGGAGTCCGTCTTCAACGGCAAGGCGCAATGCGCCTCCTGCCATGTCCCGCCGATCTTCACCGAGCCGGGCTGGAACCTGCACACGGCGGAGGAGATCGGGATCGATGACTTCCAGGCGAGCCGGTCGCCCGACCGGCGATACCGGACGACCCCGCTGAAGGGGCTGTGGACGCACCAGAAGGGCGGCTTCTACCACGACGGACGGTTTGCGACCCTGGATCTCGTCGTCGGCCACTACGACAGCTTGTTCTCGCTGAACCTGAGCGCACGGGAGAAGAGCGACCTCGTCCAGTACCTCAAATCGCTCTAGAAAATTCATGTGCGGCATCGTCGGCATCCTGAAGCTCCATCCCGGGGAGGGCGTGGACGAGGAACGCCTCAAGCGGATGCGGGACACGCTCCGCCACCGCGGTCCGGATGGGGAAGGGCTGTTCGTCGAGGGGCCGATCGGGCTGGGCCACCGGCGGCTGGCGATCGTCGATCCGAAGGGCGGCCGGCAGCCGATGGCGAACGAGGACCAGAGCGTCTGGATCGTCTGCAACGGCGAGATCTACAACCACCCCGAGCTCCGGCCGAGGCTCGAGAAGCTGGGGCATCGGTACAGGACCGGCAGCGACAACGAGTCGATCCTCCATCTTTACGAGGAAGACGAGGATCGCTGCGTCGAGTCCCTGCGAGGCATGTTCGCCTTCGCGCTGTGGGACCGCAAGCGGGGCCGGCTGCTCCTGGCCCGCGATCGGCTGGGAATCAAGCCTCTGTACTACGCGCTGACCGAACACGAGCTGATCTTCGCCTCGGAAATCAAGGCGATCCTGGCGGCGGGTCCGATCCGGCCACAACTCAACCAGGAGATCCTTTCGGAGTTCCTGGCCGCGCGCTTCATCGCCGGCGAAGAGACGTTCTTCCGCGGCGTGCGCAAGCTCCTGCCGGGCCGGCTGCTGTCCTGGTCGCCGGGGTCCGGGATCACGCAGCGGCGCTGGTGGCGCCTGCCCGATCCCGTCGATCCCGTCGGCAGCACCATCGAGCAGCAGGCGGTCCAGGTGCGCGGCCGGCTGGAGGACGCCGTGCGCAGCCATCTCATGAGCGATGTGCCCTTGGGACTGTTCCTGTCCGGCGGCCTCGACTCGACCGGGCTGGCCCTCCTCATGGCCCGCATGACCCCGGAGCCGATCCAGACCTTCGCGGTCGGCTTCGACGACAAGGAGGCGAACGAGCTCGCCTTCGCACGCCTGGCGGCGCAGGCGGCAGGATCCGTGCACCGGGAGGTCGTGCTCGGCCCGGAGGAGTTCTTTGCCGACCTGCCACGTCTCGTCTGGCACGAGGACGAGCCGATCGCCTTCGAGTCGAGCGTGCCGCTCTACGCCGTCTCCCGGCTCGCCAGCCGGCACGTCAAGGTGGTGCTGAGCGGCGAAGGGGCGGACGAGCTGTTCCTCGGCTACAACCGGTACCGGGTCACCGCGTGGAACGAGCGGCTCGGAGAGATGTACTGGCGCCTGGTCCCTTCGTCCTTGCGGGGGCGGACGAGCCGGATCGTCAAGGGGCTTCCCCGGATGGTGCGCCGTTACGCCGAGCGCAGCTTCCTCGGGCTCGAGCCTGGTCCCCGCGAGCTGTTCTGCGAAAACTTCGCAGTCTTCCCGCAGTTCCTGCAGAGCCACCTCCTGCTCGCCGGAACCATGCCGGCCGCCCGCGATCCCTATGGTGATGTCCTGCGCCTGTTCGACGAGGCCGGGGGGGAGACGCTCGACCGGATCGGGCGCGCCGACATCCAGACCTACCTCGTCGAGCTGCTGATGAAGCAGGACCAGATGAGCATGGCGGCGTCCCTGGAGAGCAGGGTGCCCTACCTGGATCACCCGCTGGTGGAGCAGGTCACGGCGCTTCCGGCGCGCTTCAAGCTGCGCGGCTGGCGGACCAAGGCCATCCTGAGGGCGGCTCTGAAGGACGTCGTGCCGCGGGCGATCCTCGAGCGCCGCAAGATGGGGTTCCCCGTTCCCTTCGGCAAATGGATCCGCGAAGGATGGTGGTCGGTGGTCCAGGAGTTCGTGCTCTCCCCACGGACGCTCCGGCGCAACCTGTTCGACCCGACCGTCCTCAGGACCCTGGCGATGGAGCACCACACCGGTGCCGCCGACCATGCCAGCCGCCTGTGGCTCCTCGTGAACCTCGAGATCTGGCAGCGCATCTTCCTCGATGGCGAGGCCGCCCAATCCATCCAGATCCGCCCAGGCGCCTGATTTCACAGGCGCAGAGAAAGGCAATCATGAATCATCGATGGACGTCCTGGCTCCTGATCCTCCTCGCGCTCCAGGCAGGAGCCGCGGTCGGTCCCACGCCCGGCGATGCGAGCCTGTACCGAAGCGAGGACGGCGGCGCCACCTGGAGGCCCATCGGCCTCGGCTCGCTCGGGGTCAGCGCCCTTGCCATCGATCCCGCGAGCCCATCCACCCTTTATGCCGGGACCGAGACCAGCGGCGTCTTCAAGAGCACGGATCGGGGGGAAACCTGGTCGGCCAGGAACGCCGGCCTCAGGAGCCTCTCGATCAACGCGCTCGGAATCAATCGATCGACACCGTCCGTGATCCATGCCGCCACCTCGGGCGGTCTGTACCGGAGCAGCGATGCCGGGACGAGCTGGACCGCCGTCGGCCCGAGACTGTCCAACCCCGTGTTCCGGTCCGTGGTCATCGACCCCGTCGTCTCCACCACTCACTACGCAGCCGACGCCGTCTGGGTCGCCAAGAGCGTGGACGGCGGCGAGACCTGGACCTATTCCACCGTGGGAGGCGACTACGTGACCTCTCTGGCCGTCGACCCGGCGACCCCGTCCACGCTGTACGCCGGCGTTTTCCACGCCACGCCCAAGGGAGGCGGGGTCTACAAGAGCGTCGACGGGGGCATCAAGTGGACCTTCGTCAGCGGCAGCATCATCAGTCCCGCGGGGCGCTATTACGACGTGAACTCCCTCGCCATCGACCCCTCGGGGACGTCGATCGTCTACGCCGGCACGGGCGGGGCGGGCGTCTTCAGGAGCGCCGACGGTGGATCGACCTGGACGGCGGCGAACGCCGGCCTCGGCAACGTCTCGGTGTGCGCCCTGGCGATCGATCCCGGAAGGCCGTCCACGATCTATTCCGCCGCCGACGGCCAGGGGATTTTCAAGAGCACCGACGGCGGGAAGACGTGGACGGCGACGACCGCGGGGCTCGGCATCCGCCTGCCGGCCGCCCTGGCGATCGATCCCACCAACCCGGCCAGGGTCTACGCCGGCCTGCGCGGCGACGGCACGGACGCTTCCGCCGCAAAGCTCGCGCAGGGCTTGTGACGACCTCCGGCACGCCCGCAGCGCGGCAGCACCCCGCGGACCATCCGGCGCTCGAAGGGGCGTCGATCATCTGCTTCGCCCACGACTGGGGGGGCGATCCCACCAGCAAGACGCACATCATGCGGATCCTCGCCCGGAGAAACCGGGTCCTCTGGGTGAACTCGATCGGCATGCGTCGGCCGGCCGCTTCGGGACGCGATCTCCGGCGGATCCTCCACAAGCTGGCGAAGGGGCTCCAGCCGTGCCTGCAGGTCGAACCGAACCTGTTTGTCGCCAATCCTCTGGTGGTCCCGCTGCCAGGCTGGGGCCTGGCCGACCGGCTCAACGCGGGGATCCTGGCCGGCTCGCTGCGCCGCCTGTGCCTGCAGCACGGGCTCAAGGATCCGATCCTGTGGAGCTTCCTGCCGAACGTCAACAGGCTGCTGGGCCGCCTCGGGGAGCGCCTGGCGATCTATCACTGCGTGGATGAATACTCGGCCTTCAAAGGCGTGTCGCGCGACACCATCGCCCGCATGGAGCGCGACCTGGTCCGCCGTTCCGACCTGGTCCTGACCTCGTCCGAGAAACTATGCTCGGATCGGATCGCGATCAACCCCAACACCCGCTTCGTGACCCACGGCGTGGACGTCGGCCACTTCGGCCGGGCGCTGGACCAGGGGGTCGAGGTGCCGGCCGATCTGCGCGACCTGCCGCGCCCCGTCATCGGGTTCTTCGGCCTCCTGGCGGACTGGGTGGATCTCGACCTGGTGCGTGCCATGGCGCTGGCGCGGTCGCGCTGGTCGTTCGTCCTGGTGGGGAAACAGACGACCGGCCTCGGCGCCGTCCGCGCCCTGCCGAACGTCCACCTGCTCGGGCAGAAGCCTTATGCCCTCCTGCCGGCCTACTGCCGTGGATTCGACGTGGGGATCATTCCCTTCCGGACCAGCGATCTGACTCTGCGGGCCAACCCGCTCAAGCTGCGCGAGTACCTGGCCGCCGGCCTCCCGGTCGTGTCCACTCCCCTTCCCGAAGTGGCTCGCTACGGGTCGCTCGTGCACCTCGCCGAAGGCGCGCCCGCCTTCATCGAGGCCGTCGCGACCGCCCTCGGGGAGCGCTCCCCGGCACTGGACCGGGCGCGTTTCTCGGCGATGGAATCCGAGAGCTGGGAGGCGCGAGTGGCGGAGATCGAGCGGCACATTTCCCGGACCGCCGTCCGCACCGGCTTTTCTGCCTTGCTGCCCGCGATGTCGGGCGCCGTGCCATGACCGCCGCGCTGATCTTCTGGACCTCGCTCCTCCTCCTGATTTACGCCTACCTGGGATACCCGGCCCTGATCGGAACGTGGGCCCTGCTCCGGCCGCGTCCCACCGTCCGGAGCGCGATCCTGCCGACGGTGACGATCGTGGTGGTGGCCCACAACGAGGTGGAGCGAATCGGGGCGCGGATCGAGAACCTGAGGTCTCTCGACTACCCCCGGGGATCCCTGGAGATTCTGATCGTCTCAGACGGATCGACCGACGGCACCGCAGAGCGGGCCCGGGCCTGCAACCCGGAGGGCGTGCAGGTGATCGCCTTCACGGCGCGGCGGGGAAAGCCGGCGGTCCTCAATGAGATCGTGCTTCGATCGCGGGGCGACATCGTGGTGCTGGCCGACGCCAGGCAGCGTTTCGATCCCGGTGCCCTGCGAGCGCTCGTGGCCCGTTTCGCCGACCCCGAGGTGGGCGCGGTGAGCGGGGACTTGATCCTGACCGGCGACGGGGAACGCACCGCCGTGGGCCAGGGGGTGGGCGCCTACCGGCGCTACGAGAGTTACGTGCGTCTATGCGAGAGCGGGGTCGGCTCCACGGTGGGCGCGACCGGGGCGATCTGCGCGATTCGCCGCGCTCTCTTTCAGCCGCTTCCCGAAGACACCATCCTGGACGACGTCCTGATCCCGATGCGGATCGCCCGGCGCGGGTACCGGGTGCTCTTCGAGCCGGCCGCTCGCGCCTTCGATCGGACGCCCGGATCGGCGCGGGAGGAGTTCGGCCGCAAGGCGCGCACCCTCGCGGGGAATTTTCAGCTTCTCTTCCGGGAGAGGTGGCTGTTGAACCCGCTGGGCAACCCGCTGTGGTTTCAGACCGTCTCGCACAAGGGGTTGCGCCTCCTGGGACCCGCCCTGCTCATCGCGGTGCTGATCTCGAACCTGTTCCTGGTCGGTCGGCCCGGCTACCGCCTGACTTTGCTGGCGCAAGTGACGTTTTACGCCGGCGCAGTTCTCGGAGCGCTGCTGCGCGGCAAGGGAAGGGCTCTCCCGCTCTTCAGCTTGCCGTACACGTTCTGCCTGGCGAACGGCGCCGCACTGGCTGGAGCTTTCAGGTTCCTCGCCTCACGTCAGCGGGTGACCTGGGACAAGGCGTCGGCATGAGCGGGAGCTCAATCAAAGGGTCTTGAAGATGAAATCCTGCGAAATGGCCAGATTGCCCGCTGCATCGCGCGATCGGACGCGGTAGTGGTAGAGAGTGAGCGGCGTCAGGCCGAAGATGGTCTGCGAGTGGATGACCTCCAGGGAACCGTTCAGTGTCGTAGTGGAGCCATAGGCGGTGGTGGTACCGTACTCGACCTGAGAGTCGCTGGCCTCATCCGTCTTCCACTTCACGAGCTGGCCAGCGCCAGCCAGGTTTTTCATGGAAAACGCCCACAAGAACGCCGGGGGGGTCGTGTCGAGAGCCGGCGCGACGTTGACCAAGGACGACACCTCGCTCGCGCCGAGAGCCCGGTCGTAGATGCGAACGTCGTCGAGCCGGCCCGGGAGACAGGGCAGAGCGGTCCCCGGGTACCGCGCGAGGCTCAGGCCCTGCGTCGTGGTCGTTGGGCCCGGCGTCCCGGTCCATGGCCGCGACGCCCGCAGCGTACCGTCGACGAAGAGGCGCCCGCCCGAGGCGTCCACGACGAAGGCCACGTGGTGCCACTGGCCATCGTTGAACCCGGGCGTGGCGAGCGTGCAGGCGCTGCCGTCCCAGACGTAGTTCGATGCGTCCCTGAAATACCACGCGCACAGGTTGCCGCCGCTGGTGAACACCTGGTAGCCGCTCAACGAGCTGGGGAGGTACTTGTTGACCAGGCCGCTCAGCGAGCCGGCGGACGTGCTCATCCAGAGCGAGACCGTGATGGGATAGGCATCGAGCACCGCCGCATGCGGGACGCTGACGCTCTCGTCCACGCCGTCGAAGGACAGGGCCTCGCCCAGGCGCCCCGGAACGTGAAGCGGGCCGTTGAGGAGCGTCCCGGTGCCGCCGTTGCCGGACGCGTCGGCGGCGAGCGCGCCCGACGTCTCATCGAGCATCCAATGGCCGATCGGGCCGGACCCCTGTCCCGTCGAGGCGGCGGTCGTGAAGGTGAAATCCCCCGAGACGGCCAGATTGCCCGCCGCATCGCGCGATCGGGCCCGCACGTGGTACAGGGTGCCCGCCGCCAGGCCGCTCGGAGCCTGCGCGTGGGCCAGCACCAGCGCCGGATCGAGCGAGGTCGTGCTTCCATAGGCGGTGGTCGGCCCGTACTCGACCTGCGAGTCGGCTGCTTCGCTGGTGGTCCAGTTGAGCGTCGCTCCTCCGGCAGTCACCTGCGTGACGCTGACCGCGGACAGCACGGGTGGTGTCGTGTCGCCGGACGCAGGGCTCACGAGAAGCTGCGAGGGGACCTTGACGACGAAGGCGTCCTGCCTGCCGCTGCCCATGTTGCTCGTCCAGATGAGGTACTTGCCGGTGGGGTCGAGATTGCCCTTGGGAAGCTTCGCATAGACGTCGCTGCCTCCACCGGAAGCGTCGAGGTTGGTCATGATCGGGGCCACGACCAGGACGTCGAGGGACGTGTCCAGCCGGAAGCAGATGACCTCGTTGGCACGGTTGGAGTTGATCCTGTTGGCGCCGGTGCCGCAGGCGTACTGCTGCGCCAGCGGTGTCCCGGGCTTCGCGTTGGAGTAGCTCACGTGGCCCGGCGCCGCCACGGCCCAGTCCATGCTGTGGTAGACGAGCGGCGACCGCAGCGGGTCCGTGCCGAACTCGAAGACCCGGATCGCGCCAGGCAGGCTGTGCCAGTTGTCCGAGTAGACCAGGGTTCCATACCCGTTGTCCGAATGCCCGGCTGCGCCGTTCTGGTCGAGCTGGACAGTCTCCACACCGGTCTGCAGATCGATGACCCGGTTGTCCTCGCCGTAGAGCCCGTCGACGTTCTCCTTGATCACCAGCCACCGGCCGCTCTTGTCGATCTGGCACTCGTCGAGGTCGCCCCGCTTGGGAAAGTAGGAGAACTGCCGGGTGTCCTCGCGATACGCCAGGCAGCCCAGCATTTCGTAGGTGGCCGATGATCGGAGGGTCGCCGAATGGACCCGGTCGTCGCCACTGGAGTGGACCTGCCAGATGTACTTGTCGCTGCCGTACCCGGGGGCGGCGTCGAACACCGTCTGCGTCTGGCGGGACAGGACGTCGTAGCGCAGGAGAGATGTCCCGCTGTTGATGTAGAGGGCGGTGGGCAGGGTCGAGCTGAAGTACCAGCCCTCTCCCGAGGACCAGGAAAGGGCGTTCGCGGCATCGAACAGCGGCCCCACATTCCGGACCTCGTCCGTGAGCTTGTTGTAGCTGAACAGGGTGGGGCCTCCGCCGCCGCGGGCACGGCTGAGGCTGAGAAAGATGAGCATGGTGTCGCTGCCGGCCGAGTTGTTCAGGTTGTTCCAGTACGAGTATCCGACGGACTGCACGCAGTCGGATCCCCCGCAGTCCGTGCCGTTGGTGATTCGGACCCCCTGGGTGCTGTAGGGGGGTGGAAAGACGAAGACCCCGCGCGCGGGAAGCAGGGACTGGATCTGGGTCGAAGTCATCAAAGGACGTACGGAGGTGCTGTTGGCCTTTTCGATGAAGCCGCCGGGAAAGCTCGAGCTCGCGTCGGAACCGCTCTGGGCGAGCAGCGGCCGTAGTGAATGGAAGGCGACGGTCGCAAAGACGGCGACCCGGACTGCCCGGTGGACGATGGAAGGGTTGAGCCAGTTCATGGCGCTCCTCCACTTTCCCCTCGGCACCGCGGCTCGATCCCGCAACCTGCCGGCAGGGCTCCCCTTCACGCGGAGAGATCATCTGCCATGGGGAATGGCTTATAAGAGCAAGCGAGGTGCCATGCAGCGAGGCGCGTCTTGCCGGCGTCCGGAACCCATTGTGAATCAGGTACTTGTACCACAGAGGTTACGCCGCGAGGCATGCAGACTTCGGACTCTCGATTCCTGTCAGAACCGGTCGTGCCGATCTGGCTCAATACGTCCCCTGTCAGGGACATCCTGACAGGCCATTAGGGAATTTCCACCACCCTTATCCTCCATCGACTTACGTCAAAGCGGTGTACCATTGAAGTCATCGCGATGGGCCCTCCGCGCTGCACGGCTTCGTTTCCCTGAAGTGGAGGTCCGAGAACAGGTTACGCAGTTACCGATTCCCATTTCTTCGGTGAATTGAACATGTCGACACGTGTCCTGCTGGCCGACGACCACCCGATCTTCCTTCAGGGGATGAAGGGTCTCCTGGAGCGAGAGAAGTTTGACGTGGTCGGCCTGGCGGCCGACGGGCGGCAGGCTGTCAAGCTGGCCGAGAAGCTCAAGCCCGATGTGGCGATCCTCGACCTGGCGATGCCGCTCCTGAACGGGCTGGACGCCGCCCGGGAGATGGGCAAGGTGTCCCCCGGCACGAAGAAGATCCTCCTGACGAACTACACGGATGAGCAGTACATCCTCGACGCTCTGCGGGCGGGGGTGAACGGCTACCTCGTGAAGACGAAGGCCGCGGCCGACCTGATCCAGGCGATTCAGGAGGTGTCGCGCGGGGCCCTCTACCTGAGCTCGGGTGTATCGCGCGAGCTCCTGCGGGCCTATCTCGAAAATGAAGCGAGCCGCGTCAATCCCCTCAGCGGACGGGAGCGCGAAGTGCTGCAGCTGATCGCCGAGGGGAAGACGACCAAGGAGATCGCCTCCATCCTGGGCGTCAGCCCCAAGACGGTCGAGACCCACCGGATGCGGTTGATGGGAAAGCTCGACATCTACGAGACCGCCGGCCTCGTCCGCTACGCCATCCGGCGGGGCGTCATCCAGCCGTGATCTTGTCGCGATGGACCCCTGCCCTGGGCGGGCTCCTGGCGCTGGCCCTGGCGGGTTCCGTTCATGCGCAGACCTACGAATCCCTGGGTGAGGGGTTGCAAGTCGGCCGCTTCGTTCTCCACCCTTCCCTCGCCTACGAGTACACCTACGACAACAACATCCTGTTCATGAGCACCGATCTGCCGGGCAGCGACCCCATCGCTTCGGGGGCCATCGTAATGCGGGCCCGGCTCCTGGCGGACCTCCCTTTCCGCGACAGCCGGATCCGGATGGTCTATGCCCCCTTCACTCGCAGCTACACGAGCGATCGGTTCGAAGCCAAGGATCGGATCAACCACGTCTTCGACCTGGAGGGCCTGTTTCACCAGGACGGACCCATCACGATCGCGTTCCGCGACCATTACGTGAACGGCACCGTCTCTCTTCAGGATCAGGCCAACAGCAGGAACGGATTGCCGTCCGGCCTGGGCCACTATGCGATCCACAACCCTCAGATGGAGTTCGGGGTGGTCCTGGGCGTCCGCCACGGATTCTTCCTCATTCCGAGCTACTCCCGTTCTTCGTTCACGGGTTTCGTATGGAACTCCCTCACCGGTCCCGGCGCGGGCCTCGGACAGATTGTCGATTACGGCTACACGACGCGGACGATCGAGGGGCGCTACAGCTACAAGCTCAGCGAGCCGACGAGCGTGTACGGCTATGCCACGACGGAAGGAACCACCCAGACCCTGACGGGCGCCCGGGACGTCAGGATCCAGTCCCGTTCCATCGGCGTCGGCCTGACCCGGAACGTCAACGAGGGCCTCGTGACGCAGCTGTCGGCGGGCTACCAGGGCCTGGACTTCGATGGGGGACGCGGGCGGAACTTCTCGGGTCCGGTCGCCGAAGCCAGCGTCGTCTGGCAGGTGGCGGAGGTCACCCGGCTCGATTTCGGCATCCTGAGGAGGCCTTACGCCTCCATCTACGCCGACAGCAACTACTACATCGCCAACGAGGGACGGGTCCGCTGGACTCGCCAGATAGGCCGCAGCTCCTACATGGACGCCGGTGCGGTGCTCCAGGAGAATGAGTACGTCCCATTCCGGGGAGTGGGCCGCACGGAGCGGCTGATCCGGCTGGAAACCGGCACGGGCCACCAGTTCATCAAGAACCTGCGGGGATACATCGGCCTCCAGCTCGAGCAGCGTGAGTCCAACGTCCTGCAGATGAGCGGGGGCGTGGGCTCGGACCCCTTCGAGTATCGATTGCACCGCATCCTGTTTCGTCTCGAAGCGGGCTGGCTGTGAGGTCGAGGATTCCCGGATCGGCCCTGGCGGCCTGCCTCGCCCTGTGCCTGGCGCCGCAGCCTCTTCTGCTCGCCGCCGCCAAGCCACCGCGCGGCGATGCCGTCGAAGCCCTGACCTTCGAGGCGTCGACGGACGGCGCCATCGTCGCCCTCAAGACCTCCGTTCCCGTCCCGCGGTTCACCTGCACGCTGTCCAAGGCGGACCCTCACCAGGTGGTGATCGACTTCCCGGTCGCCGCGAGCCGCCTCAAGAAGCGCTACGCGCTGGGCAGCCCGCTGGTGCGTGAGGCGCTCGTCGAGAAGGCGCCCGAGCCCGGCCTGGCCCTCCGTATCCGCCTCACACTTGGAGAGGGAGCCCTGGCCGCGGTGGAGATGGCCGGCGAGGGCCTGACCCTCCACTTCGAGGGGGGCGCCCCGCCGCCGGCCCAGGAGGCGATCGCACCCACCGAGTATCTCGTCGGCGCCGGGGACAAGCTCGAGATCGCCGTGTTCGGGCACCCCGACCTCAGCAGGACCATCGAGGTGCGGGTGGACGGGGCGATCGACTTCCCGCTGATCGGGGACCTCACGGTCGCGGGCAAGGGGCTGCCCCAGATCGGCAAGGAGCTCACCCGCAGCCTGGGCAAGGACTACGTCGTCGATCCGCAGGTCAGCGTGAACGTGCGGGAATACGGCAGCCAATGGGTCACGGTCATCGGCGAAATCCGGACGCCGGGACGCCATCTTCTCCGGCCGAACATGCGCCTCATCGACCTCCTGGCCGAGGGGGGCGGCCTCACGCCGTTCGCCAACCGCAAGCAGATCGAAATCCTGCGGTCCGAGAGAAACAACCTGCGTCACAAGCTGGTCGTGAACCTCAAGACCATCGAGGACGGGAAGACGGCGGACTTCCGCCTCATGGCCGGCGATGTCGTCATGGTTCCGAGACGGACCTTCTAGGCACGCCCCTGTCGGGAAATAGACCCCGGACATTCAGAGAACTCCCCATGGCGGGAGCGGCGGGGGTGACGTACAAAGGTCTCCTGCGCCCGGCCGAGACTCTTGCGCAGGCGCATGAACGGGTTACCGAGGGCTCCGGGACATGAGCGCACTGGAAGTCGTCCAGCTCCCCGGGCGGCCGAACGAATGGGACCGGAACATTCAGGGGTTCGAGACCAAGACCCTGTTCCACGAATCCGCCTGGCTGGACTTCGTCCAGACGATCCATCCGCGCGGCCTCCTGGAGTATTTCGAGATCCGCCAGGGCGGACGGACCGCGGGCTATTTCTGCGCCTTGCGCGTCAAGAAGGTCATGCTGTTCCCGGTGTACGGCAGCCCGCTGCCGGAGTCCGGCATGTACATGGGGCCCCTGGTCAGCGGCGGCGTCGCCCAGGCGGAGCTCGTGCAGGGCCTGGTGAAGCTCTGTCGATCGAAGCGCATTGCCAGCCTGGAGATGGCGAACGACTGGCTGGATCCGCAGCTCATGCGCAGGCTGGGCTTCAAGGTCTCTCCCACCGTCACCCACATCTGTCCGCTGCCCCGGGACGAGACTTCGGCCTGGGAGGCAATGCGAGGCACGTGCAGGACGCGGATCCGCAAGGCGGAGAAGAGCGGTCTCGCGGCGGAGATCACGGAGGACGGCACAATCGTCGATGATTTCTACCGTTATCTCACTCTGATCATGCAGCGCAAAGGCCGGCTGCCGCAATATGGGATCGAGCGGCCGCGAGCCTTGATGGCGTGCCTGACGCCCGCGGACCGCCTGTTCAGCGTCCGGGTCAGGTACCAGGGACGGGTCATCGGGGTCGCCTTCTACCCGCACGACGAACGATCGATGTATTACTGGGAAGGAGCCTCGGATCCGGCCCACCTGGAGCTTTGTCCCAATGAATTGCTGCACTGGACGGCGATGCGGGAGGCGATCCGCCGGCGCATCCCCCTGTTCAACATCGGAGGCGGACCCGTGCCGAGCCGGTTCACCCGGAAGTTCGGCGGCGCGGACGCTCCCTACCACAGCTACCGCAGGAACTTCGTTCCATTCCTCGAGACGGCGCGCACTCTGTATCACTGGCTCGATTTCAGGAAATCGGGAAGGGCGCCGGACACCATCAACGCGTGAAGCGCACGGAGCCCCCCATGCCCCCCTACACCCTTCCGGACCTCGACTACGACTTCGGCGCCCTCGAGCCGCACATCTCCGGCACGATCATGGAGCTGCACCATGGCAAGCACCACGCCGGGTACGTCAAGAACGCGAACGCGACCCTCGGTCGCCTCGACGAGGCGCGCGACATGGAGGACTTCACCCGCCTGGCGGCGCTGGAGCGCGCCCTCGCCTTCAATCTCTCCGGCCACATCCTGCATTCAATCTTCTGGAAGAACCTCGCGCCGAAAGGGGGCGATCGGCCCGATGGAGAGCTGGCGCGCTCGATCGATCGCGATTTCGGATCGTTCGACAAGTTCAGCCGGCAGCTCACCGAGGTCGCCGCAACGATCATGGGGTCCGGCTGGGCGGCGCTCATCTGGGAGCCGATCGGCAAGCGCCTGCTGATCACCCAGATCTACGACCACCAGTCGAACCTCAGCCAGGGAGGCGTGCCGTTGATGGTGATCGACGCCTGGGAGCATGCCTACTATCTGCAGTACCGGGACCGGAAGGCAGAGTATCTTGGGGCGGTCTGGCGTCTGTGGAACTGGAAGGACATTACCGGGCGGTTCGAGGCGGCCCGCAAGCTTCATCTCGGATCGACGGCCGGTCCGCGCTAGCTGGTCTCGAGAACCACCGCGGCGCGGCTCTCCCGACTCACTCCGGCCGACGCGCGGCAGCACCACGCGGCAGTGGAATGCGCGCCTCGATCTCCGTGCCGTCGCCCCGGGTGGATTTGATCTTCAGGACGCCGCCCACCGAGACGACCCGTTCGCGCAGACCGATCAGGCCCATCTTCCCGTTTCCGCCTGTCTGGGGATGCCCCGAGTCGAATCCCACCCCGTCGTCGCCGATCATCAGCCTCACGACCGCACCCTTCTGCCCCAGCCGGACCGTCGCGCTGTGTGCGTCGGCATGCTTCTCCACGTTCTTCAAGGCCTCCTCGAGCGTGCGGAAGAGCACCATCTCGGCTTCCGCTGAGAGCCGCGTGGACACGCGAGCGCAGTCAATCTTGACGGTCAAGCCCGTCCGCTTCTCGAACTCCGCGACGGTGGCGTGCATCGCGGGCGCCAGGCCCAGAACCTCCAGTACGCTGGGCCGCAGATTCCTCGAGATACTCTCCACGACATCGGCGGTCCTGCCGACCATCTCGCTGATTGCCGCCACCTCTTTCCGCATGGCCCTGGAGCGCACGGGAAGATCGTCCGCCAGCACACGCAGGCGGATGAGGAGCGCGCCCAGGCTCTGGCTGGCGCGATCGTGCAATTCGACGGCCAGGCGCCTGCGATCGGCCTCCTGCCCCTGCAGGAGGCTGTGGGACAGGCTTCGCAGCAAGGCCTCGCTCCGCCGGGCCTCGGTCATGTCGGTCACGACCATGCCGAAGGCCGCGCCGTCCGAGCCGGCCTTGGCCAGGCGTTGAACGGAGACTTGCGCGGGCATCCCTACCCTGTCCGCAGTTTGCAGGTGCACCTGTATCGCGGACGAAGGCATCATCGTCCCATTCAGCAGCGATTTCAGCGTGCCCCGCGCCTCCCTGGGAAGAAAGTGGTGAAACGGCTGGCCAATCACCCGCGCCAGCGGGAGCTTGAGCATCCGGGCGAAGCGCTGATTGGCGTAGAGAATCAGCGCGGCGGCCGACAGGATCAGCGCTCCCTCGTTCATCGATTCGATGAGCAGCCGGTAGACGTGGTCGGCGCCCTCGAGGGTGTAGACGCGCGGCCCCTCCTCGCTCCCGACCACCAGGGCGTCCACTCCACCGCTGCGGATGGCGCTGAGCGTCTGCTCGGCTTCGTCCAGCCGGGCGCGGAGTTCGGTGAGGACCTTGGACGACACGGCTCGGGACGAGCGTCGCCGGCCGCCAGGATTCACCGCCGCGTCTCACCCCGGGTCTGGAGATCGAGCCCGATGAACGTCTGGGCGGTGTTCTCCAGGGTCCCGATGAACCGGCGCACCGGCGGCGGGAAATCCTTGACCAGCGTGGGGGTCGCGATGATCTGGCCGTCGCGCGCCAGGATGGGCTGCTGATAGACGTCAATCACCTCCAGCTCGCAGAGGCCCTTGAGCTCGATGTCGCACAGGTGACGTGCATGCGCGAGGGCACGGCGCGATTTTTCGGTGGCCCCCGCGATGTAGAGTCTCAGCACATACTTGCCCGTGTGCTTTGAAGCCACGGCCCTTTCAAACCACTTCATCGCGGCTCCTGTCTTCACTCTCTTCATGATCTGTCACCCACGGTCACTCGGGTT
>Ga0070694_100000651_pt1 | contig 19185 bp, 13 predicted proteins | sample KBSK1251metaG_FD_65470 | JGI IMG/M metagenome (GOLD analysis project Ga0070694, IMG submission 65470) | Corn, switchgrass and miscanthus rhizosphere microbial communities from Kellogg Biological Station, Michigan, USA - KBS K1-25-1 metaG | ecosystem: Host-associated > Plants > Roots >... | reverse complement strand
AACATGTTTGTTCCGAACGTCCCCGACACAATTGAAAGCGAGATTTAAGCCCTCAAGAGATAAGGCACGACGGCCCTCGACCTCACTTGAATCTGCAATCTTGCAAAGAAACAAGTCCATTATCAATTTCAAGGATTAAGGAGTAAACCCCAGATGACCTCTAATAAAAGTACCTTTGCAAAGTTTGCCGCCGTCGCGAGCCTGACGTTTGCTATCGCGGTCGTTTCAATTGGTAAGACCCATTCAGACGGTAAGTTTTCCGCAGTCAAAATTAGTAATTTCGGCCAGATGGACGAGCGTTTCTATCGTGGGGCACGTCCCAAAGAGAAGGATTTCGCGACCCTGAAGGCTTTGGGTATTCATACCATCATCGACTTGACGGATAACACCCCAGAAGAACGAGGCTATGTTGAAGCTCAGGGGATGCGCTATGTAAACATCGCGATTCCTGACAAAAAGGACCCGTCAGCCGAGCAGATTGCTGAATTCCTGAAGGTAGTGAATGAGACCGAAACCGGCAAGTTTTACGTCCATTGCGCAGGTGGCCGGCACCGCACGGGAGTGATGGGCGCAATCTACCGCTTCAAAAACTATCACTGGAACCTCGATCAGGTTTATGCCGAGATGCTGGACTTTGACTTCTACACTTCAAACGGCCACGGCGGGCAGAAGAAGTTCGTCGAGAACTACGCCCAGCAAATGCTGAACAGCGTCGATGCCGCGACCAGTACTTCAGACAAACATTAAGAATTTGAATCCCCGAATCTGAAGGTTCCGATTTGCGAATTCAAGAGAGGGCTGCTTCGAAAGGAGCGGCCTTTTTCGTTTTAGATTTAGACAGGATTTACATGATGTACATGATTGGAAAAACACGACCCTCACTCACTCGTTTCTGAATCTTGTTAATCGTGTAAATCCTGTCTATTTCTTCTTCCTCGCGAAAGAAGCGATAGACTCTCTACTTTGCATTCGTCTAACTATTTTCTTGTCGTTAATCCTCCGTCGATAACGCCCGTCGCAGCTCTGCTATTATGAGCTGAATTCATCCCTCGAATCAGGCCCTCCACTTCAAGACCCGACCAAGTCCTCGGCGGACGCGGTCTCAATTCTCTTCCCGGATAGGAGTTCGATCGTGCGAGCGTTTAATAGAAATCGTGGGCTCGTCCTGCTGGCGAGTCTGGCAATCATCTCCGTCTTATCCCTCCAGGGGTTTTCGACTTCAAAAGCAAAAAAGAAAAAGCAACAACACGCGCAGAAGGCCGCTGTGCTTTGGCGCGATCCGGGAAACATCCGCGCGCGCGATCTCTATTACGGTCCCGGCTCGAAGGCCCTGGCGCCGGCACCACCATTCCGCTTTTTGAAAGAAGTCAAAGACGGCAGCAATCCCAAGTTTGAAGTTGAAGACGCGCGCGGCGCAAAGTGGCGCGTAAAGCTGGGCCCCGAAGCCCAGTCTGAGACGGTTTCCGGTCGTCTGCTTTGGGCGGTCGGTTATAACGCGGAAGAGTCTTACTATTTCGACCGCGTCAACGTTGACGGACTGACGAAATTATCTCGTGGTCAGCAATTCGTGTCCGGCCAGTCAGTGCGAGGCGCGCGCTTCGAACCGCGCCGCAAAGATGTCGAGCGCGGCAAGCAGTGGGGCTGGTCAAAAAACCCTTTCAAGGACACGCGCGAATTGAACGGCCTGAAGACGATGATGGTGCTCTTGAATAACTGGGACACCTTCAAGAAAAACAATCGCGTGCTGCACGTGAAGGAGACCGGCGAAGACCGCTACACCGTGACGGATCTGGGCGCGACTTTCGGAGCGGTCGGTGGCTTCGGCCGCCATCGTTCAAAAAACGACGTCAAGGATTTCGAACGTTCGCGATTTGTGCGCAAGGTTGATCAAGACGGCAAGGTAAAGTTCGACTACGATCTCAAACCTAAAGGCTTTGGTCTGGCCAGCCTGGTCTACCCGCCGTATTTTTTCCGGCAACGAAAAGCGACGAACGCAATGCAGCACGTGCCCGCCACCGACGCCGCCTGGATCGGTTCGCAGCTCGCGCAACTATCTGACGAACAGTTGCGCGACAGCTTCCGCGCCGCGGGGTATGATCGCGTGACGACAGAGAGGTACGTGCGCACGTTGCGCAGTCGAATAAACGAATTGAACCGAGTGCGTGACGCGGAGTTGGCTTCGCGACAGAGGCGAGTACGATAGCAAGTTCTTATAACTGCATGACGAAGTGCTTAGACCAGAAGGCCGCTTCATGCGAAGCGGCCTTTTCGTTTGCGTGTCAGAAGCTCGCGCGCGCGCAAGGCTGGCAACGCAAAAAGGCTCCCGCAACTAAGAGCGCAATCGCCTACCTTTATGGGCCCAGGCCATCAATTAGGGAGCGAACGGCCGCCGCTTTATCGCCCAATTCGGCATCCAGCAGCCCACGCTGTTCGTCACTCACGGCGCGAACGTCGATTAGCATCTGGACGGCCTTTCCCGCAGCAGCCTGTCTGAGGCTGCCGTCGATGCTTTCATCGTTGTAGTAGCTGTTGAACCAGGCAAGAATCTGCAAGACATCTGCCGCCGCCGCCGGCCAACGTTGCAGGCCGAGCAAAGTCATGAATCGATAGTGCGCGGTCTCCAACAGCTCGGGCATAATATAGAGCATCTTCAACTCTTCGACGCAGAACCTTCGCGCCTGCAAGGATTCTCCATAATAAAACGAAGCCCCCTCGAGGTCTGATTGCGCCTCCAACGTAAGAGCCTTATTCATGTAAGCCGCAGCCAGGTCTTCTGTCAGTTGCACCTGGTTCTCTTGTTTGACCAACCGCTCATAGATCGCTATCGCTTTGTCAATCTCCTCGGTCGCCTCGCTGAACCGCGTCCGGTGCTGAAGTGCTGCGCTCTTGTTCATATAAACCAGCGCGAGCATCGGCGCCAGATGCACTTGCTGCTCTTCGTTGACCAACCGCTCATAAATCACTATCGCTTTGTTGTACTCCGCAATCGCTTCATCCAACCGGGTCAGGTTCGTAAACGCGTTGCCCTTGTTCATGTAGGTCTTGGCCAATTCGGTGGCAAACTGGGCTTGCTGCTCTTCGTTGACCAACCGCTCATGAATCACTATCGCTTTGTCATACTCCGCGATGGCTTCGCCGAACTTAGCAAGCCCGCTTAACGCCGCGCCCTTGTTCATGTATGACATCGCCAGCTCGCCGGCCAGAGGTGCTTGCTGCGCTTCGTTTACTAACAGTTCGTAAATCTCTATCGCCTTGTCATACTCCGCGATCGCCTGGGGTAGCCGGGTCTGTCCCTGAAGCAAGTTGCCCCGGTTCATGTATGTCAGTGCCAGGGATTTGACCAGATGCGCTTGCGGCTCTTCGGCGACCAACCGTTCATAAATCGCTACCGCCTTATCGAATTCAGCGATCGCCTCAGGCTGGCCGCGCTCCATGAGCGTCGTTCCCTTATTCAGGTAGACGTTCGCCAACATATGGGCCAACTGCCCTTGCTGCTCTTCGTTGACCAACCGCTCGTAGATAGCAATCGCTTTGTCGTACTCGACAATCGCCTCACCCAAACGGATTACCTTCGCCAGAGCGATGCCCTTGTTCATGTAAGCCATGGCCATTGAGTTCTGCAGTGCCTGCCGCTGTCCGTCGGCCAGTTCCGGTCGCTCAACGTTAACCAGCCACTCATAAATCCCCACCGCCTTGTCGTACTCGGCAATCGCCTCACCCAACCGGGTCAAGTTGGCGAGAGCAATGCCCTTATTCATTAACATCTCAGCGCAATTCCACATCAGGTCTCCACGCTGAGTTTCTCTGGTCAGGTAGGCGTACAACTTTTCGGCACAATCGTAGACGTCCAGACCATAGGCGAAACGCCCAACCTCTACAGCGGCATAGGCGCGGGTCCCACATTCTTGCGCCGCCGTTTCGTAAAGTGCTAAATCGTCAGGCCGCGCATCGAAAAACTCGTTCTCGCAAATGACGGGATGCAGACCGTAGAGGTTAATCTCCAGAGGATCCTTCAAGTAGCGCGTGTAAGCGTGGGCAGATTCTTTATGGGTAATCAGTTTGTTGCGCTCGAGCCGCGTGAGCGTTTTGTTCAATTCAATCTCGTCCAGCAAATGCGTCAACGCGCCCTTGGGCACGGCGCGTTTGAAGAATGCCAGCAGGCGCAACAACGGCAAGCTTTCGCCGGGTTGAATTGTCAACTGCTCGTAATGCAGGCGCTTCATGCCTTTGTTCTCGTAGCGCTGGCTGTCTATCTCCTGCTCCTGGTCGAAGTTCTCGAAGAGGTCAGGCCGATCCAATATCTGTCTGAGCGTGAAGCCTGTCTCCTGCAGATAGCCGAGAGCCCAGACCAAAGCCAACGGAATTCGATGGACTCTTTCGGCAAACTCTTTCAGCACACCATCGATCTCTTGATCCGATCCACTCAAACCCTCTGCGGCCCCATTCTTCTTCAGGAACGCGACGCAATGTTCGAGCGGTAAGCCCTCGAACAAACTTTTGCCGACTGTTTCCAGCTCCGTGACCCGCTCGCGCGGCGAAAACTTTGGTAGCTCGCGCGTCACAATCAACGCACGCACACAGTGCCCGCCCGCGAAGACCGAGCTGAAGAACTCGCGCAAGTCCGGGTTAACAACTTCGCCTTTTTCGTTCAGTACCGATTCGAAGTTGTCGAACAAGAGCCAGCCGTGCTTCTGCCTGTTTGCCGATAGGCGGCTGAAGATTTCCTGTAACTTGTCCGACAGACCGCCATCCGAGTTGTAGATCTCTTCGAACTGTTGCTCCTGTCCGATCAATCTCCCGGCATTGGCAAACAGCGCACTCAGCTTTACCTCAGCACGGCAATCAACGTGCAGCAAAGCCGCCACGCGCGTTTCGATGGTGTCACCGTCCGACAGAGTCACCCGTTCAAGCAAGTTCGCGCCATCCGGGGACAAAGTCCGCACGACCCTGGCGAGCAATCCTGTTTTCCCGAACCCTCCCGGCGCGGCAAACGCATAGACGCGTTGGTCGCCGGCGCTCATCGCCCGCAGAATCGTTGCGCATTCCGCTTCGCGGCCTTCGATCTCCTGCTGCGTCGGCAACGAATGAATAAGTGGCTGCGGGGCTTTGTTCTTTGGGGATGTCGTGAGATCTGAATCAAGGTACGGCACCAGGGCCTGAGTGACCTGCGCCTCCAGATCACTGGGAGAATCAAAGAACGCCACCACCCGTTCTTGCTTCAGTCGCTCTTTAAGTTTTATGAGTTTCGCGGCGCCGTCTCCGGTTTCCACATCCGCAGGCACGACCGGATGTTTGTCACTCACGAGAAAGATCAGTCTCGGAATACCTCGCTCAACCGCGCGGTCATACTCGGCCTCGGTCACTGAAATTGTTTGATTCGGTGGAATGTAGCCGTAGCGAAAAGCAAAGATCCCAAGGTACAAATCCGCGCGGTCAACGATCCGAAGCGAGACCTCCAACGCATCCGCGTCAGTCGCAGTCAGATATTCCATCATGTCCGGATAGAACATCTGCAGACGCATACACGCGTCCATAACCTTTTGGCGATGCTCTGGTAAGTCACGCGCCGTGCTGGAAATCATTACTCTCAGTTGTTGCGCCGGCATGATGGTGGAAGCCGTAAGACGAAATCGGCGTGAGTATACTGCGCCTTTGCGGTTTTGAGCGAGAGAAAATCTGGCAGGAGCTTGGTCGTTACAGGGAAGAGGCAGCACGAGAGAGCCGCTAGTCAAAACCCGTTAAGCTCCGGAGGAGCAGAATGTTTATAGCTACAGCGACCGCAAACTAGAGGAAGCTCCAGAGGAGCGCAACAAGGCCTGATCGCGCCGTCAATTGATCGAATCTTCGTCGACAAAAAACTCATCGCGCGGATTGATCTCAACCTCCGGCATTGGCTCAAACTTTGATTCATCGAACGGCGGCATCTCGGGTTCCGGCGCGCCGAGTTCCTTCAGATGCTGCTTGGCTTTCTCCAATCCCCAGTGATAAGCGAACGGCGGCCCATCGCACCAGGCCCGAAGCTTTACCAGACCGGCGGGTTTTCCCTAGCAAAGTTGACAAAGGCGATTATGTCTTGAAGTGCTGAATGATAATCTTCAGTCAAATGAATTCTGGTTATCGGAAATAACTCAATAGGAAACAGGTCTTCGTCGAAACCGGGCGCTACTACGGGAATGATAGTCACATCATTCCTAGAAATAGCGTAGCACCATTCGCATTTTACCCACCAAGATTTACACGCCGCCGGAGTAATTAGTGCAAGCATAGCAAACGAGTTATCAATAGCGGCCCTTAATTCGGCGCTGAAAGGGACCCCTGGCCTAATAAAGCTGTCACGCCAAGTGGTTATTCGATTTTGGATCAAGTCCGATTCTAGCTGGGACGCAATTGAGGCTCCATCAGCACGCGCATATGAGATGAAAACATGGGATTTGGCGGCCGAGGAGGTATGGCTACTCATCGCCTATCCACCTCATTTATTTGCCTGAGGCGATCAATCTGATTGCGAAGTAGTCTCTCTGCCTCTTCTCTCCGTCCAAGAGCCACTAAAGAATTGTAGAGTTCAACGTATGGAGTCAGATCCTCAAGGGTTCTAACCTCATCCCAGTTATGCAGCGGTAGGGACGAAAAATACGAATGCAGATTGGTGTGTAAAAGCTGTCGTGCATCGCTACTAATGCCACTCCAGACTACCCCACGCACGAGCGGATGAAGGTCGTAACGGTTGGCGCGCTTGTCCCAGCCGACGAGTCCCCGGTCTTCCAACTCGGTCAGAACGTTGTCCAATTCGCGCTCGTCTACGCATGGCTTTCCTTCACCAATTGACAATGCCTCGAGCGTGTCGTAGCGGGCAGGCATTCTGAAGGCGGCGGTGGTGCTCAACACTTGCTGCGCAGCATTGTCCAGCCCGCGCAGGGCGAATTCGAGCACGTGGGACTTCAGCTGTACGAGCGGTAGGCTAAAGGGATCGAAATCAGGATGAGCGCGCCGCCATGCGTCGAAGTCGCCAGGTGCTCGCCTATCGCGTGCTACCTCGCTGGCCAACGCCTGAATCAGCAGCGGGTGGTTATCCGCCCGTCGAAAAAGCGGCAACAAGGAATCGCGCGAACCGCTGGCGCCGAACGCGTGCCATAGTTCGAGTGCATCGTCATCAGTCAGTCCGGACAGGAAGACCGCATAGCAACCGGGTCGCGGCTCACCCGTCCCCATCTGCAAATCAGCGGGATAGAGGCGTGTGCTTACGAGGATGCGCGAGGCGCGCAAGTTCGCTAGTTTACGCAGGAATGCGCCAGCACGGGGGTCAGCGGTCTTGCGCAAGCGATGCTCGCCCGTAAAGGATTGAGCGGCGCTTGCCGATAAGCCAATGGCGTTGGCGACGAAGTTCGCCGTTTGCTTGTCGTAATCGTCGTCCCTGAGGTGGGCCGCGTCCATGCGCGCGTAAGCGATGAGGATGCGCTCCAAGCCGTCGAGCACGAGGAGGAATGGCTCGCGGTCAAGCGCGGCGAGTAGTTGCGTCTCGCGTTCAGGCGCAGGGATTTGTTGCGTCTCTGCAAGCGAACGACGAGTGACGTAAGCCAACGCGCGGGTGACAAAGTTCTCGAAATACGCGTCCGATTCGTAGAAGCTCCACCACATGCGCCCGGCCAGCGGCTTCATCTCCAGCGGCGCAATGTCGTTGAACCATTTCCAGGTCAGGGCGCTCTTACCCAACCCCCCGACTGCGACGATGTTGAGGATGCGCGCGCGATAGATCTCCGCATTCGGCTTAGCGATCCAATCGGTCAATAGGTTGAGCTCGGGTTGACGGCCGACCAGCCGGTGCGTTTGCAGGAGCGTATACGGATGCGCGATGAAAGCTTCGGGCGGCCCGGGAATGTCGCTGACGTAGTGGAACGTCGTCAGATCAGGCTGACGAAGTTGTGAGAGGCTATTAATCGCTTCAGCGCGCAAGTCGTCTGGTGACTTGAAGAATCCGACAATGTTCTCAGTTTCTACTCGGTCCTTGAACGACTTGAGTTTTGCGGCGTTTTCGATGTCTACGTCATCAACGGCGATCGGATGCGACTTGTCCATTACAAAGATAAGCCGTTCGATCTTCCGTGCGACCGCGCGGTTGTATTCCATCTCTGTGACGGAGATTTGATCGGGGTTGTTCTTTTTCGGAATGTAACCGTACCGGTTCGCAATTAGGGCGATGTAAACGTCCGCCTCTTCAATCATTTTGAGTGACGATGTAACCGCCTCGTCGCTATTCGCCGGCAGATCCTCCAATCGCAGTGGAAACATGCCCTGGCGGAGACATGCTTCAACGAGCTGCTTGCGATGCTCCGGCAGGTCGCGCGCTGTGCTGCTGATCATTACTTTGAGTTGGTCGGCCATGATTGTGGAAGACAGTGAGACGAAATCGGCGAGAGTATACTGCGGGGTCGCGGTTTGGGCCAAAGAATTAGCAGGGGCGCGGTTGTAGCAAGAGGCAGACAGCGAGAGCACCGCTAGTCAAAATCCGTTAAGCTCCGGAGGAGCAGAATGTTTATAGCTACAGCGATCCCAAAGGCGTCCGAGCTCTGGAGGAGCGAAACAAGACCCGAAGACACATTGCGCTCCGCTGGAGCTTGAAGCGTTAAGCGTCAGGTATCTATAAACATTGCATCCCTACGGGATTGACCTGACAGCGAAACTTCTTCAAAAAAAGACGATGGGTTCGCCTTTCCCATTCAGAGTTCCGCGGTTGGTTTATTCTTACTCCTCACGCTAAACAATTGGTTTAGCCCGAAGCAAAAAATGCATTGCGTCGCCGTCTTGTTGATGAGCCACAATTGACTCATCAAACACGGTAATAACCGCGAACCCTAATCGGCATTTGTCATACAACCACAAACTGATCTAAAACCAATTCGTTCCTTCTTAACCCCTATGCAAACATTCGATTGTCCAAAATGTGGCGCGCCGGTCAACTATGATCCGGCAATTGCCTCGACCGCGCGTTGCGGATATTGCAGCAGCCAACTCGCAGTTCCCAATCCTTATCTGAACCAGGGCCCGCGTGTCATAAAACTCGACCTCGGCCCGGGCGTCGCCTCCGGCGCTAAAAAAATAGCTTCGCTGGCGCTGATCATTCCGATCCTGATTATCGTTTTCGTGTTCGTGATCATCCTGGTGGTCTTTGGCATGGTGACTTCGACCATTCGTTCGGTTACGGCGCCGTTCAGAACTCCGACAGCCACCCGCAGCGGGCCGGGCGGAGCTCGCGCTGGTGATGCCGCCAACGCCTTTGCGAGGGTGGCGCTTCAATTCGGCGAAGAAGGCATTGGGCCCGGAATGTTTACCGACGCGCGGAGCATCGGCGTCGACAGCAACGGGAACATCTATGTCGGTGAGTACAGCGGCGGGCGCATACAGGTTTTTGATTCAGCGGGAAAGTTTATTCGCCAATGGACTACTGTCGATCCGAAGATGCCTCTGCGCGGAATGACGGTCGATCGCAAAGGGACTGTCTATGTGGCGCAGCGCGGCATCATTACACGCTATGACGGAGAGACCGGAGAATCAATCGGGACCGTGAAGTACAGCGAAGGCGACGGCTTTGATGACGTGACGATGGCGCCGGACGGCGGGTTGGTCTGCGCCTGGTATCGCGGGCGTGACGACATTGTCCGCTTTAATGCGCAGGGGAGTGTGGTGCGCACTATTCGCGCGGCGGTGAGCACGGCGGCCGATCGCTCCGAGCTGAATACGCGCGTCGCGATAGACGGCCGGGGAAACATCTACGCGCTGGGGACGTTCGCAAACGGCGTTTTCAAATTCAGTCCGGAAGGCAAATTCACCAATCGTTTCGGCAGCCAGGGTAGCCAGCCCGGTCAAATCAGCGCCGCCGATGCAGTGGCCGTCGACGGCAAAGGTCGCGTCTATATCAGCGATATCAAAGGCATCCAGGTTTTTGATTCCGAGGGACGCTATCTGACGTCTTTCAGGCCGGAGGGCGTCGCCTTCGGGATGGTTTTCAACGATCATAATGAGCTTTTGGTGGTGGCCCGAAACAAGGTTGTGAAGTTTTCGATCAACCAGTGATCGTACGTGGTTTCCGAGTCTGAAATTCTGCCTCCCCGCAAAGATCGTCACCGCGTTTGGCGAAGCGCTGAGTAGCCGCAAGCAAACGCGTTTAAGCTCCGGAGGAGCAGAATGTTAATAGCCAGGCCGTTCACAACCTATCCGAGCTCCAGAGGAGCGAAACAAGACCTCAGCACACATTGCGCTCCTGGGGAGCTATGAACCATAGACCGCAGCTGAGCTATAAACATTTCATCCCTACGGGATTAACACGTCTACGAAGATGTGTTAGAAAACCAGGATTCCCCAGACCTGGTTAGACGCAGGAATTGAACGCGAGAAACACGAACTCCTCAGCTGGTCGAGAAACTAGCGAATCGTTATCTCCAGAGTGAACGTAGTATCGGTGTGTTCGTCTTCGGGAAAAACAATGATTTCGTAATCACCGGTTTTCGGCAGGGGGCCGCTAAAATCTCTGCCATTCTGCGCGCCTTCGACCAAATCCATTCCCGGCGCATACAGTGCGAATACGGCATTCTTTTTCGCGGACGTCAAATGTAACGTCATGGTCTGCCCCTTGTTCGCGCGCAGGATATATCCGACCGGATCCATGCCGCCGCTTTCGCTCGGCCCGCCGGTCGTGCGGCCATTCAAAACCACTGTGGTGCGGCCCGGAGGAAACTTGACGCGCGTGGATTTCGCCCACACCGTTCCCACGATGAGTAGCGTTGTCAGAATGAGTACATAGATTTTCTTCATGATTGGTCCCTTTGTGCTGGAGCAAGAAATTAGACGAGCTAGACACAGATACTGGTCGATTCACTCAGTTGTCAAGAGGCGAGCTTTTGCTGAGTGCTGTTTCAAGTACCGACTTCGGTGAGCTCTTTTGACCTCAAAGGATTGATCTGGCAGCGGACCGTTAGGTAAGATGCGCCCGACATCTAACCAGAATGAGGGCTGTGTTCCCATGACTCATTAGCTAGGGCAAAGCCTGGTTGCCTAACCCCCCGATCAGTTCACAAAGGAGACACTGATGCGAAAACTTCTTCTAATCGCGGCTTCGGTCTTATTTTGTCTAAGTTTGGTAACAACGGCGAGTTACAGCGCCAAGTCTCGCAACTCTTTCACACCTGGCATACTTCCAGCACAAAATCCGGAACTTGATTTCACCATCGTGAACAAGACTGGCTACGATATCAAGGCGCTCTATATTGGAGCCAGTGGCACCGGGGATTGGACCAAAGATGATGAGGTCCTTAAAGGCAGAGCGTTCAAGAACGGCGCGTCATACGACATTAAGTTTAGTCCCAAAGCCAAAGCCGAGAAGTGGGACATTATGGTGGACTGGGCCGATGGCAGTGGAAAAGAGGAATGGCTAAACCTGAAATTGACCGAGATCGAAAAAGTCACTTTGATCTACGATAAGGAAAAGGACGTCACCAAGGCCATCATCGAGTAGAAGATTGTTGCCCAACGGGAAGCATTCCTCACACAAGGCCTCCGGTGGGCTAAGGTTCGCAGGTGTTAGATACCGGCTTTAGTCGGGTATTGGCAGCAATTAAGAGCCCGACTAAAGTCGGTACTCTAACGCCGGAAGCGAACGTTACAACGCTCAGACTTCTAGAGCGGGACAACTGAGTCCCCTTCCTTCGTCGCCTCCAGAAAAATCGTCCATCGCTGAATCTTCGGCGCAGTTAAATGACCTGAGTCACGCCAGGGATCTTTCGCCAAAGTAGTCTTAACAGTTTCTTCATCAGGCGCAGCGACTACCAGCATTGCCTCGCCTTCGGGATCGCCCAACGGCCCACCCAAAACGATGAAGCCACCAGCGGTGAGTTGATCCATGAACGCCGCGTGCTCGTCCCAAAGCGCCTGCGAGCGAATCGGTTTGCTCGCGTCCCAGGCGGCACCTCTGATTTGGCTAACGACGAATAAGGTTTTCATTGATTCACTGATTCATTGACTCAATGATTCAATTGCTTAAGGCTCTGCTGCACTGAACGTATCGCCCGCGCGCACGTCGCCCGTCTCCAGACCCTTGCGAAACCAGCGGGCGCGCTGCTCAGAGGTTCCGTGCGTAAACGAATCCGGCACTACGTAACCCTGGCCTTCGCGCTGCAAACGATCATCGCCGACAGCACTCGCGGCGCCCAGTGCTTCTTCGACATCTCCGGGTTCGACAATGCCGCGATTCTGAGCATAGTAAGCCCAAACCCCTGCCAGGAAATCGGCTTGCAACTCCAGCCGGACAGACACCCGGTTCGCCTGTTCTTCGCTCATCCGCCTTCTGGCAGAGTCCACCCGGTCCATTGTGCCGAGCAGGTTCTGAACATGATGGCCGACTTCATGAGCGACGACATAAGCTACCGCGAAGTCTCCGGGCGCCCGAAAACGGGTCCGCAACTCGCGGAAGAAAGCCAGGTCGATATAAAGTTTTTCATCGCGTGGACAGTAGAAAGGGCCAACCGCTGCTCCGGCAACGCCACAACCCGAATCAACCTGCTCGGTAAACAAGACCAGAGTCGGCTTTCGGTAACTCTTGCCCATCCGGCGGAATATTTCTCCCCACGCGTCCTCAGTCTGCGCCAGGACCACCGCGACGAATTGTTTGAGTTCCTCGTCCTGAGGATTTACTGACCGAGAGGTTTGCGGGTTGCCGCCCTGTTGCGGAAGTTGCTCCAGAAGCTGCCGCGGATCAGCGCCGAACAGCAACGCAATTACCAGCAGCACGATGCCACCCAGACCACCGATGGCTATCTTTCCACCGGACATTCCGCGACGGTCTTCAATGTTTGTGCTTTGGCGTTCATCCCTCCAGCGCATCTAACCCTCCCTGCATACCGCCACATGTATCGCAGACTGTCCAGTCTGCGAGGTCTTGCCAACAAAATCCGCTTTAAATTGCACGCGACCCGGGAAGCCAGGTTAAAGCAGACTAGACAGTCTGCTTTACACCCTGCGGACGAGACGTCCGCGTACCGATTACACCGTCAGCAACTCGCGCGAATCAACTTCTTCACCTCTGAACTGCAACTCGTAGAGCCGCGAATACAGACCGCCGGTCTCTAATAATTCGTCATGAGTTCCCTGCTCAACTACTTGCCCTTGATCGACGACAAAAATCACATCGGCGCTGCGGACGGTCGCCAGCCGGTGCGCGATCACGATCGAGGTTTTCCCTTCCATCAGGTTTCCCAGCGCATCGAACACCAGCTTTTCGGATTCAGCATCGAGCCCCGCGGAAGGTTCATCCAAAATCAAGATTGGCGAGTTGCGAATGATGGCCCGGGCGATGGTGATCCGTTGTCGCTGGCCGCCGGAAAGCGTCACGCCGCGCTCGCCGATCATCGTGTCATAGCCATCGGGCATGCGGTCGATGAATTCGTCGGCGTTCGCCAGCCGGGCCGCGCGAATAATTTCTTCGCGAGTAGCCTGCGGTTTGCCGTAGGCGATGTTCTGGGCCACCGTGGCGCGAAACAGGAGCGTCTCCTGAAGCACGAAACTTATTTGCTCGCGCAACGATTTTTGCTTGTACCGGCGAATGTCAGAGCCGTCAATTTTGATGGCGCCGGAGGTCAGCTCATAAAAGCGCGGCAGCAAACTGACGATCGTTGTTTTTCCCGCACCTGTTGGCCCCACCAGAGCGGCCAGTTGGCCCGGCTCAATCTTCAAGTTCAGGTCGCTCAACACCGGAGTTTTCCCGCCATCGTAAGAAAAGCTGACGTTATTGAATTCAATCCGGCCTTTGAATTTCGGTGCCCGTTTGGCTCCCCGCAGGTCGCGCACCTGCGTTTCATTTTCGAGAACTTCGCGAATGCGCTCCCAACCGACCGAGGCCTTCGAGATCGTGTCGGTCATCTTCGACAGCTCGCGCATCGGTTTGTACATCTTGCCGAGATAAAGTAGAAAGACGAGCAACTCGCCGGAGGTAAGCGCACCGCTCAGCACCAGGCGCGCGCCATACCAAAGCACCAGACAGGTTCCTGCGGCCACGATGACTTCAACCAGGGGCGGCAGTTTCGCCTTGAAGTTGCGCGCGGCCAGGGCCTTCTCGACACTTTCACGACTCTCGCGCTCAAAGCGTTTTTGTTCGTAGTCCTCGCGCGCGAACGCCTTAACCACGCGAATGGACGAAAGAACTTCTTCCAGGACCGAAACGACTTCACCTTCCTGCCGGCGCATAGCCCGCGACGCGTTTTTGATCCGGTGCGTGTAGTGATACACGACGAAGAAAAGCGCGGGCGCGACCAGCATCGCGATGACCGTGAACGCCCAGTTCAGGTAGAGCATCACCAGCATCATGCCGAAGAGCGTCAGCACGTTTACCAGCATGCCCAGTAGCACCTGCGAGATCATGCTTTGAACCGCGTCAATGTCGGTGGTAACCCGGCTGATCAGATCTCCCGTGCGCTTGCGGTCGTGAAACGAAAGCGACAGCCTTTGGATGTGGCTGTAAAGCACGCGCCGCAGGTCATGCATTACCCACTGGCCCACGTTGGTAGTCAAATACTTTTCGCAGTAGGAACTGATGCCGCCGAAAATCGCGATGGCGAGGACGCTGAGAACTGCAAAGTTCAGGATGGAAAACTTGTCGGTGCCAATGTACCCAACTGCCGGCGCCAGCCATTCGGGCAGCCGTTTGGACCCAAAGACGTGATCGAAAACGATCTTAAGCGGCCAGGGCTCGAGTACGTCCGTGATGCTGGTGCCGATAACGGCGATGAAAGCAAAAGTAAGGGTCTTCCAGTGAGGGTAAAGCAGGTCGGTGATGCGAATTCGCTTTTGCATATTAATGTCGAGTCAGAACCGCGAGCGGTAGCGACCGGATCACGCTAAACTGCGGAAACCACTTGATCCGGTCGCTATCGCTCGCGGTTCTGATACGGTTTCGCGATTTCATTAATTCAGCCTTAATTCCCGTCCTTCAAAGTAGACCTGGCTATCGAACGGTTCCTCACCGTCATCCGGCAAGACCCGCAGATATGATCCATCCGGGAGGAGCTGGCGCGCGTGTACGTTGTCGCGTAAATAGGCGCCCAAAACCTCATCTTTCAGATAGCGGCGCAGTTTGGGATCCTTTACCGGACAAATCACCTCGACGCGCCGGTTCAGGTTTCGCAGCATCCAGTCGGCGCTGCCCACATAGACTTCCCCATGGCCGTCGTTCGCGAAATAAAAAATGCGACTGTGCTCGAGGAACCGGCCCACGATGCTGCGCACCCGGATATTGTCCGACAAGCCGGGCACGCCCGGACGCAACATGCAAACTCCTCGCACCACCAGGTCAATCGGGACCCCGGCGGCTGAGGCTTCGTACAACTTTTCGATGATTAGAGGATCGGCGAGACGGTTCAGCTTCGCGACGATTTGCGCCGGCCGATTTGCCCTGGCGTTCTCTGTTTCGCGTTCGATCAGCCGGGTCAGTTCCGGCCTGAGGTTGGCGGGCGCGACAAAAAGCTTTCGGTACTCGCTCTGCTGTGAATACCCGGTCAGATAGTTAAAGAACTCACTGGCATCGGCGCCAATTTCTGCGTCCGTCGTGAACAGACCAAAGTCGGTGTAAGTCGTCGATGACAGCGGATTGTAATTTCCGGTGGCGATGTGAACGTAGCGGGTCAGTCCGTCGCCTTCGCGCCGCACGACCAGTGTGAGCTTGCAGTGCGTTTTTAAGCCGAGCAATCCGTAGACGACATGGACGCCCGCATGCTCAAGCCGCCGGGCCCATTCGATATTGTTCTCTTCATCGAATCTCGCCTTCAGCTCAACCACGGTCGTGACTTGTTTCCCCCGCTCAGCGGCGTGGATCAGCGCCTCCGCGATTTTGGATTGTTGTCCGGTGCGATACAGACAGATTTTGATCGCCAGCACGTCCGCGTCCTCGGCGGCCTCCCGAATAAATCTGGTCACCGTCGAATACGTCATGTAGGGATGATGAAGCAGGAGGTCGCGTTCTCTGATCACATCGAACATTGAACCGCGCGTCTTGAGCTGTTCGGGAACGAAGGCTCTGAGCGGACGAAACTTCAAATCCGGCCGGTTCAAATCACACAGCAGCGACAGATCTGAAATGTTCAGTGGGCCGTCAACCTGGTACACATCATCCGGCGCGAGTCCCAACGATTCGGTCAGGTACTCAACCATCTCTCGCGGCATGGTGGCCGCAACTTCCAAACGCACGGGCGTGCCGAAACGCCGCCTTCTTAGTTTCAGCTCGAGCGCGCGCAACAGATCATCCGCCTCGTCGTCGCGCACGTCGATGTCAGCATCGCGCGTTACCCGAAAAGCATGCGCCTCGCCGGCAGACATCCCCGGGAACAATGAAAGCAAATTGGCCGAGATCAAATCGCTGAGGAAGATAAATTTGGAATCGGAATCCGGAACCCTCACCAGGCCAGGAAGCACCGGCGGGACTTTCAAACGGACGAACCGCGTCGCTGCAGCCTGCTCCTTTGCATCTCCATCCGGGCGGACCATCAACCCGAGGTTGAGACTCAAACCAGAGATATAAGGAAACGGATGCGCGGGATCCACCGCCAGCGGCGTCAGGACCGGAAATACTCTGCTTTCAAAGTAGTCATGCAGGCCGGCGCGCTCACCCTCAGAAAGAGAATTAAGTGAAACGATCGCAATTCCCTCTCTTTCCAGCTTTGGCAAGACGTCAATGGTGACGCCGCGGACGCACTCATCCATCATCGGACGTAACCGCTTCCGTATCTCAAACAACTGTTGCTCAGGGGTCATGCCGTCAGGCGATGGTTGCAGGTGCGCCTCCTCGACTTCCTCTTTCAGCCCTGACACGCGAACCATAAAAAACTCGTCGACAATGCTTGAGAAAATTGTCAGGAAGCGCAGTTTCTCGAGCAGCGGATTTCGATCGCTCAAACCTTCTTCCAGAACGTGTCTGAAAAATTCGATGAGGCTTAACTCGCGATTCAACAGGCGCTGTTCGACCGCCAACGGCTCCGGGGTCGCAAATGATGTTAGCCGGTCGACTAATTGTGTTTGTGAAATCATTGTGTTGTTTTATCGATTCCTAATTGCGATAAATTTGTCCTCAAAAACCACACGCAGACCCGTGGCAGGTTCATGTAACGATGGTTGAACAGCAAGAATTATTCCCCCCGGTCCTGTTAAGAATCTCGCGGCTCCAATTAAGTTGTTTGCTTACACTTTCGGCAACAAATCAGAAGAAATCAGCAAAAACTGCGCAAATAGATCGTACTAATTCGCGCCATGTCGAAGTTGATTTTGAAACGGCCAAAGTTCAGGCGAGAAGGACTCTGTAACGATACGGGCAAAGGGCTTCGCCCATATGGTTTGCAGGCGAGGGCGCCGAATGCGCACGAACGTCAATGCTGGGAGCGCGGGCGTCCTCGCCCGCAATGAGCGCGAAGCGCGAAACGGGTTGAGCGTGCTTCGCACGCTTTTGCGGGCGAGGACGCCCGCGCTCCCAGTATCCAGGGATTAATCAAACAAATGGCGCACGGAGTCGGGACTCCAATCCGCCAGATTGGGTGTGACGATGTCAGCGCCGGCTGTGCGCAAAGCCTGTTCGGTAACGGTTGTGGTGACGCCGATGGTGCGCATGCCGGCCCCGCGGGCTGAGGCAATTCCGGGCGGCGCGTCTTCGATGACCAGACACTCTTTCGCCAGCAGCGGCAAATCCCGGCGGTGGCGGCGCTTCTCGTTCAGCAACTCCAGACCACGCTCATAACAATCGGGAGCGGGTTTGTGTTTCAGTCCGGGTTCAGCACTGACTATTAGTGAGAACTGATTTGTCAGCCCGGCAAGTTTGAGGACGTGATCGATCTCGCTGCGCACAGCCATGCTGACGATGCCGAGGTCGTAAAGACGCGCGGCCGCCTTGATGAAACTTATGATGCCGGAAGGGACCGGTAAATCATTCGCGATCAACTCGCGATGTTTTGCGTGCTCGCGATCAATTACTTCGCGCAGCGTTTCATCGTCCAGGGCTTTGTTCCCGCGCGCGTAGGCGGCGCGAACAAAAGCCACATCATCCATGCCCAGCGACGCAAAATAATCTTCGTCCGTAAGCTCGACGCCCTCGGTGGACAATGTTTCTCGATAAGCCTTCAGGTGGATACGTTCATCATTGATGATGACGCCGTTGAAATCGAAGAAGATTGCCTGGATCATATTTGGGACGAATGTCCGCGGACTGTCCGGTATTAACTTTGCGGATGATTTTGGTCTCGCAAATTCACTCTGAGGTCTCGGCTCGAATCCTCTTCCAGTGGGAAAGACGCCCGCCAGAATTTCGACGATCACCTGAATCACCACGTTCGTCATGCTTGGCAGGCTGCTGAAAAACTCCTTGTGGACGCCGCGAAGCTGGAAATTTGGAGTGCGCCGGCTTGACGGCGCTTTGGATTTCTTAGCATTTTCGTCGTCAGCGAATCCAAAGCGCCGTCAAGCCGGCGCACTCCAAAATTAGTTAGGACGCATTCGGCGCCGAGGCCCTCACGGTCGGTGCTTTCAGATCCGTAATGCGCTGATTCTGTTCGGCGAACAGCACTGGCAGACGCTCACTTTCCAGCACGTCCAGGCGTCGCAGCACTTCAGTCAGCGCCAATTCATTCTTCAGGTTGACCTGATAATCCAGGTCTGCGCGCAGGCGATCCTTCGAACCCTGACGGTTCTGCGACATCATGATGATCGGCGCCTGCAAGCCGGCGATGATTCCCATCACCAGGTTCAGCATTTGGTAAGGAATCGGGTCGAAACCTTTGATCAGGACCCAGGAATTGAAAATGATCCACGTGATAATAATTCCGATGGCGGTGAGAATGAATTTCCAACTGCCGCCAAACTCGGCGATCGCATCGGCGGCGCGATCGGAGAGCGTCATTCGCTTGTCCTGCTCTTCGTTAACGTTGCGGGAGACGCGCTGCTGCAGCATCTTGTCCGTGTGACGCAGGCGCGAGAAGGTGGCGCTCAACATTTCAAGCGCAACAATCGGGTTGTTTCGAATGAACTTGAGAAAGCTGTCCCGTGACAGGACCGCCAGCTTTGCCGGTTCGATAACGGTGGCATCAGCAGATCGCTGTTTGCCGTCAATGATGGCCATCTCGCCGAAGAAGTCCCCCCGGGCCAGCTCAGCCAGGACAATCTGTCTTT
>Ga0070694_100000650_pt1 | contig 19198 bp, 10 predicted proteins | sample KBSK1251metaG_FD_65470 | JGI IMG/M metagenome (GOLD analysis project Ga0070694, IMG submission 65470) | Corn, switchgrass and miscanthus rhizosphere microbial communities from Kellogg Biological Station, Michigan, USA - KBS K1-25-1 metaG | ecosystem: Host-associated > Plants > Roots >... | reverse complement strand
CATCGCGGCAACCTGCACCAGAATCTCGAGAGCGTCCGAATTAATTGCCTGGGAATCAGACGATGTCGAGTCCGCATAGAGCACCGCCACGACTTTGCCGCGAACGGTCAGGGGAATTGAAAAGCCCATTTGCGGTGAACCGCCAAGCTGATCGATCAGCATTTGATCTTCGGAACTGGCACGCGGATCGCCAGACCAGGTTCTCCGTGCTCGGACTGCCCGGGTGAGAACCGTTTCCGCACTCAGCGGAATCGACACACCGCCTATCAGTTCGAGATTTGTCGGCTCAGTGGCTTCACAAACCCGCCAGCCAATCGCTTGATCGTTCTTAATCACAAACAACGCGACGCGCTCCGAGAAATGAATTGCGCCTTTCAGCAGTGATTTGAGGATCTCCGTCTGGCTTTGCTGGGCTTCAATATCAGAAACGGCCCGCTTAATCGTGGCAGCGTCCCGAGCGGCCGGAGCCGACACATCTGCCCCGGTCAATTTTTGTCCGCGCGCAGTTTGCAAATGCGCGAAGATTGCGGCCGACAGAGTCGTCCCGTCCAGGCTTTGGGCATTCGAACTTTCGCGTAGCTGCGCCAAAGCTTCGTTCACCTCAGTCTGCAAACGTGAAACCTGTTCGTCAATAGATCGTAGCCGATCGTTAAGATAAGTTTCGATCGCTTGCTGCAAGCTGTTTTCCAGTTCTTCGCTCACTCGGTACCGTCCTCCGATCAGAATGTGGCACGCACTTTAGTCTCGGGATTAGGGAGGCAGGGATTCCACAGACTGAAGTCTGTGCCACTGACTCGATTATGGAGGCCGCGAGAAAGTGCGTCAAGAACCTTTTTTGCGGAAATGTGGCCTAAACACAAGGCGCGCTACCGGTTTCGGCGCAATGGGCGCTCCGTTAAGAAAGTTGACGGCCCATTGCCGAATCGCGGTCGTGGATTTTGGGGCCTCCTTACTTCGCCGCCAGTTCGCCGTTCAGCTTCATGATTTCCAGAGTCATTTCGGCCGCGGCGTACATGTCTTTAACGTCAAGCCATTCCTTGACCGTGTGAATGGCCCGCATGCCCGTGCCGAGATTGGCGCACTCGATTCCTTTGCGATTGAAGACGTTCGCGTCGCAGCCGCCGCCTGAGGCCATGGTCTTCACGTCCAGTCCCATGCGCTTCGCTGCCTGGAGGACCAGCTGAACCACGTGAGAGCTGTCCGGCACGTCCATCGATGAGTAGTCGCGCTCGACATGAGATTCGACCGAAGCCTTCGTCGTTTTGCCGGCAACAGTCACTTCATATTTGGCAGCCGCATCTTCCAGACATTTCTGCATGTGCGCAGTTTGCGCTTCCAGTTTTTCCTCGCTGTGTGAACGAGCTTCGCCTTTGAGGACGACGAGGTTCGGGATGATGTTCGTCGCCATGCCGCCTTCAATCTGACCAATGTTGGCGGTTGTCTCCTGATCGATACGGCCGAGCTTCATCGCTGCGAGGCCTTCTGCGGCAATCTTGATCGCCGAGATGCCCTCTTCCGGCGCTACGCCGGCGTGAGACTCCAGGCCATGAATTCTGAACTCCATGTGATTGGACGAAGGGCCTTTGGTAAAGAGAAAGCCGGGATCATCTGAGTCGAAAACGATTCCGTACTTTGCTTTTATTTTCGTCACGTCGACGTTCTTGGCGCCGAGCAATCCAACTTCTTCGCAGATCGAAAAAATCGCTTCGATCGGCGCATACGGAATGTTCTGCTCTTGCAGGCAACGAATTACTTCGACGATTACGGCGCAGCCCGATTTATCATCGCCACCCAAAACAGTGGTGCCGTCAGTGCGAATGATATCGCCCTCGACGATTGGCTTCACGCCTTCGCCCGGCACGACTGTGTCCATGTGCGCACTCATCATGATTGAAGGGGCATCTGGAATCGTGCCCGCGAATCGCGCGATGACGTTACCCGTGTTTCCGCCGACTGCTTCGCCGGCATTATCAATCTCGACCGTCGCGCCCATTTCTTCACAATACTTCTTAATGCATTGAGCGACTTCGCGTTCTTTGCGCGAGTGGCTGTCAATTTGGACAAGTTCCAAAAGCAGATTCTTAATGCGTTCCTGGTTGATCATTAGACTCTCCCGAAAATCGTGATTGCGTAAATCGCGAACAGTAAACTGATAACTTGGGTTGAAACCGAGATAGTAGATCGTAATCGGCCCAAACGTAAATCGCCGCCGGCCCGCGAGATTGATCAGGCTCGCGAAGTGGCAAGGGCGTCCCGCCCTTGAATCACGTGCAGGATGCGCGTGCCACTTCAAACCTTCCCCGGTTGTGCGCGCCACGTGTCGCGATCGATTCCGTAAACCAGAACATCCGTCCCCAACAATTGGGTTCGGCCCTCGACCTTTTCTCCGATTCGTTCGGCAACGCGAACTGAGGCCTGGTTTTCCGGATTGATCAAACTGATTACGTGATCGCGATTAAGATCGACAAAAGCATATTCAAGCGCGCGCCGCGCAGCTTCCGTCGCGTATCCCTTGCCCTGGGCTGCACGAGCGAGCGTCCAGCCAAGTTCGAATCCCGGCCAGGTTTCCGGATAGTGAAGCCCGATGCGGCCGATGAATCGACCACTCGCTTTTTCCTCCACGGCCCAAATTCCGTAACCGCGGAAATGCCAGTGCCCGACCATTGCGCACATGTGCCGCCATGACTCCAGGCGATCCCAGGTTTTGCCGCCCAGGTAACGCATCACTTCCGGATCCGCGGCCAGCGCAGCGTAAGCTTCAAAATCTTCCAGGCGAATCATTCGCAGGAGGAGGCGCTCGGTTTCTAATTGAATATCTTTGACCATGATTCACCTCGCATCTTCTTCGCGTCCTCGTCGATCCAGCCCATCAAGCGCAGCCTGTAGTTCGTCACGTTTGGCATTGAGCATTACTTCATCCGCATCCGCCGGAACATCGATGGGCGGAGCGATGACGACGCGGGCCCGGGTGAATGGTTTCGGTATCTGGAAGTGGTCCCAGCTTTTACGGGCTTCCCAAAATCGTTCAGCCGCAATGGTGAAAGGCAGAACCGGATTTCCGGTCTTCTTAGCCAATAACACCGCGCCCATTTTGGCCACGTAGCGTGGGCCTTTTGGTCCGTCGATCGTGAAGCCTGCGGGACAGCCCGCGCGCATTAGCCGAACCATCTCAATGACCGCACCGGTCGCGCCACGTGAAGATGAGCCGCGCGCCGCGCCATATCCAAAGCGTTGAATGAATCGCGCGATGTATTCGCCGTCAAAGCTGCGCGAAGTCATGACCACGATTGCCCGTCGTTGCCAGAAGTAGGTTGCCAGAAATACCCGGTCGTGCCAGAAGGTATAAATGGGAATTCGCCCTCCGCGTGCGGTTGTTTCCCAGTGTTCCCAGCCTTCAATTTCGAACTTCACCGTGCGGCCAATGAATTTGATCGCCAAAAAGAAAGCAAGATCGGCGCCGCGAATCAACAGACGCTCCTTGAAGGAATAGGAGGCCAGACTGGCGAACGAGTACGCGCGCTCAATATTGGACGAAGATCCTTTTCGGGTCATGACGCCGGGACCATCCGCGTCAGCGGATGAGTTGAGATTCGAGTTTGCATCACTTGCTGCTTCTTTGATTCACCGCGACGTGGTTAGTTCGGACCTTCAATCACGGTCTAATAGATCTCCGGATCGCCCGGAGGCCGCGTTTTCCAACGTCCATGAATCCATAGCCATTGATCAGGATAGCGCCGCACATAGTCTTCCACCACTTTAGTGAACGCTTGGGTCAGACGCCTTACATCTTCCTGCTCTTCGCCGGTGCTTTCAAACGATAGTGCTGGGCCGACTTTCAAAAGGAACTTTTGCTTCGACTTATCCCACGGAGCAAACACCGGCAGCACCTCAGCGCCGGTACGCAGCGCCAGCTTTGCCACCATGAACGTCGTCGCGGCTGGGATGCCAAAGAAATCAACGAAGATCGCTTCGCGGTCCAGGGTGTTGAGATCAACCAGGATTCCCAGGGTGCCGCCGGTTTGCAGGATCTTGAGCATCTCCCGCGCGGCAAACCGTTTATCGATAGAACGATTGCCCCGGTGTGCGCGCGCGAGATCTATCAGTTCTTCGATTTTCGGATTATCGATCCGGCGAACCAGAAAGCTCAAAGGATGGCCTAACATTGAAAGGCCAAAACTGGTTAGTTCCCAGGCTCCGACGTGGCCGGTGAACAGAATGACGCCACGGCCATGTTCCTTCGCCGCAACCAAGTGATCGAGCCCGACAGGCTCGATTAAATTCGCGAGTTTCTCATCATTTGAGCTGGTGAAATGACTAAAGATCGCCAGCAAACGACCCAAATTCTCAAAACAACCAAGCAGCAATCTTCGACGTTCAGTTTCTGAGATCTCGGGAAAGGCCAGCTGTAAATTGCGCTCGGCGGTATGGCGAAGTTTCGGAAACAGGCGACCGAAACGCACCAACGCCATCCCCAGGCGAATGGCGCTCGAAAGCGGCAAAGCCGCGAAAAAAGCCAGAAGCCCGCGCGCCAGCCAGTATTCTACCTGGATTTGAAGATTTCCCTTTGTGGCCACCGTGGTTACGCGAAGAAGGCGTAGTGTAACGTATCGATTAAACTCGCGCGAACAAATGAACCTCTTTCACCTGCGGGTTTGGCGACCGCCGCCAAGGCATACTGACCGCTCGATGTGCGCGGACGAGGGCGAACCAAATCCTCCCACCGAACGGACTAAGTTTGACTACCCTGTCCAACCAAACCTCTCGGTGATATATTCCGAACGCATTTTGATGGGGGATCGTATTAGGTAGGCAGGAAGGCCCTTCGGCTTAATCTCTCCGCCGCCGAATTTCGAAAAGATGATCCGAGCGGATCGAGAAACGTGCAGCATCCTGATCGTCGAAAACATCGACGACCTTCGTGCAGGTCTGGCGAAGGAACTTAACGCTCTCGGCCATTCAGTAACGGTGGCCGGCGAGCGCAGCGAAGCGCTGGCCATTGGCGATCAAACCGAGTTCGATCTGCTGGTTAGCGATCTCGTGAACAGTGAACCTGCGGCCGGATGCGAGGCGGTCCGATCTTTCAAGATGAGCGTTACGAGTTCGCAGCCGCGACGCGCCGTTACCGAGTTGCACGAGATCATTGAAAAGACATTGGCGTTCAAGCTCCAGCGGGTAGACGCTTCGTCTCCGACCGCCGTACGTGAAAAAATTGATCTGGAATTACCCAGCGACCTGACGCTGATGAACTCGGTGCTGGAGTACCTGGTGGATCGAGTGGATAAGTTGGGACTGGTGAAAGTTGAGCAGTCGAATCTGTTCGTGGCCCTGGATGAAGCATTCGTGAACGCAGTCAAGCACGGTAATCGCAACGATCCCGCCAAGCTCCTGAGGGTGACGGCTGAGTTGTCCGCTCGCGAAGCGATTTTCACGGTTGAGGACGAAGGCGAAGGCTTTGACGTGCACGAAATTCCCGATCCCACCGACCCCGCCAACCTCTTCAAATCCTCAGGCCGCGGAGTCCTGCTTATTTACAACATCATGGATGAGGTCGAGTACAGTCGCGGCGGAGCTAAACTAAGAATGGTGAAGCGACCACAAAGTTAAGCTGACCTGATATCCGGACACCTCAGATCAGGAATTGCAAAATGAGAATTGAAAACTGAGAATTGCAAGTCGCTTTCTGGCTGAGTTTGTAATTTTCAATCTTCAATGTCTGTCCCTGCTGATGCCCAACACCTATCGTCGCGAGAGTTTTTCCGATCGTACTTATACTGGCTGGCCCCGGCGTTACTGGCTCTGGTTCTGGCGCTCGTTTATCTAAACCCATTCATTGGTGATTGGGACGGACTCGACTACACGATCTTTTCGCTGCATGGGCGGCCGTCTTCAATGGCCCTGGGTCGATCGGCTTTCACGCTCTTTAATTTTCTGCTTTATCAGACCGCGCATGCAGTTTTTGGTCTCCGTCCGGAACAGGCATACCTCCTTTTTAAATTTGTAGTGGTGGCCACGACGCCGTTGGCGGTTACCGCGTGTTGGATTTTGGCGCGCGACCTCTCGGGTTCGATGCGGGCGGCGACGATAGCCGCTTTGCTGGTCGCCTGCTCACCAATTCTGGTGATCTATGGTGGACAGGTAATGACCGATGTACCGTCAGTTTTGTTGAGCGCGACGGCGCTCGCGATCCATCATCGTGGGCTGAAGCAACAGCGCGTCTGGCTGATCCTGGCAGGTGCGGCCGTGCTCGGAATTGGAGTGAATCTAAGAGAGACCGTTGGGTTCTATCTTCCGTGGCTGATCGTTGCGCCATTCGTTGCCGGCTTTGGTTTCAATCGGCGGACAATTGGAATTTTGGCCGGTTCACTGGCGGTCTTCTTCGTATTCGCGATCGGTCCGTTTGCGGTTTGGTTCGGCGCATCGCCGAGTTATCGCGCCGACTGGTATGTCTGGCTCTACTCGACGCAGCGCGAGGCGGAGCGACATCCGATCGCCTTCACCAATCTGCGACCTTTCCTGATTTACTTTTTTCTGGCGTCACCGCTGATTCTCGTTTCGCTTCCTTTCGCCTTGTGGAAAGAGTGGCGCGCGCGGGGTTTCACGCTCGTGTTCACTGCCGCGGTGGTCGGATTGTTTGCGACGGCAATGCTTTTCCTGAATTACAGCACGACGATCAACTGGAGATACTTTTTGACGGGCTTACCCGGGCTGGCGCCGCTCGCCGGCGATTATTTTCAGCGGATACAAACAAAGAGGTTCGGAACAGAGCAACGGGGATTTGTGAGCGCGATTATCGGCATCGGGCTGGTCGCCTTTTTTATGGCTGTGCTGATTCAGCCAAAGAGCAATGAGTACTTCAATCGTTTGGCCCAGGCGAAAACCTATGACGCGCAACTGCGACTGATGCCCCGTGACGCCGTCGTGATTGCCGGAGCGCAAACCGTGGCCGTGCAGTACTGGCGCGGCATCGGCCTGGGAGAGTGGGATTGGATTGGCGTCGGCGCCGGCTGGCCCCAGGGACAGCTCGAATCAAAGATAAACGAACACCTCAAATCTGGCCGCCGAGTTTTTCTCGACACCGATCCGCGTTGGTGGTTGCCTTGTTCCTGGCACGTTAGCGAGATCGAGGAACTCGCGAAGATCGATCCGCATTTTCATTTCAAGGAAGTTGCCTCAGGGATTTATGAGATCCGGCCTTCCGAAGATCAATCCGCGAAAGATCAACCTCATCTGGAAAATCTGTTGCCGGAAAAACGGCCGGAAGAAGTGAAGAGATGTTTTGACTCCGGGTGAGCTTCCAATAAAGTCATCGCAGTACAATGGATAAACAAACACCCGCAAGCTCGAAACCAAGCTCGCGGGTGTTGTTGTGTTTGCAGAGCGGAATTCCAAACTGCGGGAACACCAAATCTGAGTCTGACTTAGGCTGACGCTTCCAACAATTGCAGACCCACCGCTGGTTGCGCCGGCATGTAATGCTCATTCATCAAGGCTGGGAACAAGTCGGCCTGCCAATGCGGTTTCTTTGAGAGCAAAGGGGCGACTGCTTCCGCATCGACCGGACGCGAGAACAGGTAGCCCTGCCCGTACTGGCAATTTAACTTGCGGAGTTGGGTTAGTTGGCTCAGCGTCTCGACGCCTTCGGCGACGACGTCCATGCCCATGTTCTCGGCCAGTGAAACGATAGCGCGCACAATCTCGATGTTCTCTGCCGCTTCGCCGATGCGTCCGACGAACGACTGATCAATTTTCAAGGTGTTCACCGGGAAGCGATGCAGATATCCGAGCGAAGAGTAGCCGGTGCCAAAATCATCGATACTCAGTTGCACGCCCAAAGCTTTCAGCCGCTTCAACAGCCGCGCGGCCATCTCGGCGTTATCCATCACCGCGCTCTCAGTAATTTCGAGCTTCAAATATTTCGCTTCAACATTGGTTTCATCCAGGATATCGCGAATTTGATTCACAAGATCCGGTTGGGCGACTTGCTTACTCGAAAGGTTCACACTCATGAACAGATGGCGATTGGCTGAAGATTGCCACTGCCATTGACAGAGTTGCTGGCACGCTTTCTTGAGAATCCACAAACCGATCGGCACGATCAGGCCGGTCTCCTCAGCTAGCGGAATGAAATCGGAGGGATTCACGAAGCCGCGTTCCGGATGCTGCCAGCGAATCAGCGCTTCAAAGCCGGACAACTGGCCATTATCAAGCGAAACGATTGGCTGATAGTAAACACGAAACTCTTCGCGATCGAGTGCTCGGCGCAGGTCGTTCTCCATCTTCAGCAGGTACACCGCGTGGGTGTGCATTCCTTTGTCGAAAACTTCGTAGCATGCTTTGCCCTGCGCTTTGGCGCGATACATTGCCGTGTCGGCGTCGCGCAGCATGTTTTCGGGATGATCGTAGCCGGTTGAGCTGAGCGCGATACCGATGCTGCTCGAAGTAAAAACTTCGTGGCCGCTCAGGTTGAAGGGAGAAGACAACTTCTCCTGAATCCGCCGGGCCATGTTAGTCGCTTCAGTCGCATTCGGAATGCCGTCAAGCAGTACCGCGAATTCGTCACCGCCCAAACGCGCCACCATGTCGGCTTCGCGAATACAGCTTTCCAGCCGTCGGGCCATCGCGATCAATAACTGATCACCAATCGAGTGACCTAAACTGTCGTTCACATTCTTAAAACGATCCAGGTCGAGGAAGAGCACGGCGAACTGATAATCCTCGTGATTCTTGGCGCGCTCGATCACGAACTTCAAGTTTTCAGCCAGGAGCGCTCGGTTCGGCAGATTCGTCAACGTGTCATGAAATGCGGCATGACGAAAGTGATCCTTGCTCTCCTGCAACTGGGTGCTGATGTGCTCCTGCTCGGCGATATGCCGGTTTAATTCTTCGACGTGACGCTCAGCCTGTTCAGCACGGGCGCGCTCAGCTTCGGCGCGGGCACGTTCAGCTTCCGCGCGTTCGCGCTCGGCCTGTTCCGCCAGGGCTGAGGTGGCCTTAATCTCGTTCAAATATTTGTGATAGGTGAAATAGACGATCACGATGATAGGCGCTCCGACGAAAACGATTGAGAGTCCAATCCTATCAATAGAGTTCGAGGCGATCGCGGCGAGCGCCGCGCCCGACAAGTACGTGATCGAGGTCCAGAGATAATGAGTCTGCCAGGTGCGCCAGACGGACTTGGCTTCCTTGATGGCCAATCCAACGGCACAAATGCCGCTGTTGAAGAAGTACTGGGCCAGGGCCATCGCGCCGACGGCGGCGATAAAATGGGAGCGGTCCAGAAATCGTATTTGGGCAACCGGCCCAAACGTCAATTGCAGTACCAGTACCGTCAAACATGTAGAGAAGAGCATCATGGCTGAGTTGAAAGCCACGACCAGCGGTCGTTTGCTGATACGCAAACCTGAGAACAAGCCTTCCACCGCCGCTAACAACATTCCGGCCAGACCGCCATAAAGCAGGATCACCAGAAAAATGAAGGCATCAGAAATGGTAACGTTGGTGTTGACGTGTGGAATCTGCACGGCAAAACGGGAACTGATAACCATCATCACCGCTGCCAGAATCAGAAACCGCCAATCGAACTTCGGGGCGGGCAATGAAACTGATGACCAGACCAGAGCGGCTGATCCGGCAGCGACAATCATCCATCGATAGGCATCGAGGGGGCGAGAACGGTTGTTAAGTTTAACTGTCGCTTCCACGGGGGGAACCTGCCTGTTTCTAACGTAGATAGATCGTTTCGTAGTCGCTTTTGAACTCAAAACCAGCTTTCGAGTAGAAATCGACGGCGCGTTTGTTTTGGTGATTAACGGTCAGGCAAAGGGATTGGCTACTCGTTAGCAAGTGCCCGCAAAGCTTTCTCAGGTAGCGAGAGCCATATCCTTTTCCTCGCTCTTCGCGATGCACATAGATGCCTTCGAGATAAGTCACTTGAGGAGTCTCGCTGACGACGTCGGCCTTGAAGATCAGGCGGTTGTCCTTGATCCAAACCCAGACACGCTGTCTTTCAATACGCCGCGCGGTGCGATTGCGGAAACCGCTCGGATCGCGTTGGAGCGGGCTCGTGCCACCCTCCTCAAAAGCCATGGAGGAGTTTACGGCAAGCACTTTTTCCAAATCGTCTGCGGTCGCGGGCCGCAAGTCTGGAACACCTTCGACCGAACCTGGAGCATCCGTAAGTTCGAAGAGGAGCTCTTTGCAAATCTGGCGAGGTTCACGCCCGGCGTCGGCGTAATACTTCCAAAATGTGTTTACGGATTGTTCTTCGCCGCGGATTAAATGAGCATTCTGACAATTACGGGCAACCCGGGCCAGGCTGACAAGTGAATTCTCGGTATGCGCTTCCACCATCGTCGCATGTCCTATCAAGGCAATTCCCTCGAGTTGGCCCAATCGATTGCGCGAACCATAAAACGAGCCGCGATTTTGGGGACTGAGCATGCCGTTGTCACGAATTAATCCCGTCATGAAAACGGTGTGCAGAGGACGCGCCGAAAGGAACTCCATCACTTCGGGTTCGTCCGACCGGCAGAGCTCACTGATCGCACAGGCCTCCTGGGGTTGTGCGAAGCTAAAACCAGCTTCTAAATCCTGGCTCATCATTGTGACGGCCATTGCGCGCTCCTCTTTGTTGAGATTCCGAAAAACTCTAAGGAAAGAATGCGCCGGCGGTTAAGCCGGCGCACATGAGCTCTACTTCCGACCCATGCTCGGACCCGGGTCGCCGTTTATCATGGCTCGTGCAGCGCATGCCTGGACAGTTGCATCCCCTAACACAACGCCATCGCCGAGTACTACGCCATCACCCAGGACTACGCCGTCTCCCAGGACCACGCCGTCTCCGAGCACGACACCGTCACCCAGCACCACACCGCTACAAAAGATCGAGCCATCGCCCAGGACCACGCCGGCGCTGGTAAAGATGGTGTCGCCCAGGACCACGCCATTGCCCAGAACTACGCCGTCGCCCAGGACCACGCCGTCGCCCAACACGACGCCATCGCTGAGGATGATCCCGTCACCCAACACGACGCCCATCGCGTAATAGGTTTGATAGTTCGTAATCAGCGCTGTTCCGGTCGCATACCAATGCTTCAGGATGATGCCCTGCGACCATGTGAACGTGTTGCCGCCAATTGTTGTTTGCGGATTAGGAGCCGGGCCGTTGAGCATCGGACTGCCCATAGCCGTATTTGAATTCAGGTCAGTGCGGATTGATTTGGCCAGACGCGCTGCCCCTTCGATGTTCAGTTCGCCCGAGCCTTGTTCGAGCATGTTCAATCCCGGAAGTGGATCGGCCGTGTACATCAGGGTCATCTTGACCATATTCGGCGTAAGCTTCGGATTGACCTGCAGCATTAGCGCTACTGCGCCCGAAACAACGGGAGTTGCCATTGAAGTACCGCTCAGGTACATGAGGCGCTTATTATTTCGGTCGACCAGCCCGGAATCGAGCTGAGGATTCTGCTGAACCAGCAGATTTGGTGTCCCGCCGCCGCCACCGCTGCTACCAAGATCGGATTCAGCAAAGATGAGTTTGTTGCCGGGAGCAACCAGATCGGGCTTAATCAGATTGTCGTAATGTTTGACCCCATTGGCATCGAAGTAAGAACTTCGCGTTGGTCCGCGTGAGCTGTAAGTGGCCACGGTATCGTCCGCGTGCGACTCCGTGCCCAGAGTATTTGCGGCGCCCACTGTGATCACAGAAGGCTCGTTGCCGGGCGAGTGGATTTGACCGTAAATTTTTCGGCCGTTGGCGTCTTTGCCATTATTCCCGGCGGCGGCGACTACCACGATACCGGCGTCGACCAAAGCGCGCGATGCGCGGCAAACAGGGTCGTTCTTGTACGAGTCGATTGCCGGCGCACCCAAGCTCATGTTGACGACACGAATGCTGTATTTGTCCTTGTTTAGCGGGTTGGTAGAGCTGACCGGCTTCGTTGGATCGGCCGGAGCCAAAATCCAGTTGAGCGCGTTCAGCAATGCTGAAACTGAACCTACCCCATTCCTATCAAGCACCCGCAGACTGATGATGTTCGCGTTCGGGGCGATCCCCTGATACGAATCTCCGGTGGAAGTGCTGAGACCGGCAGCAGCCCCGGCTACGTGGCTGCCATGACCATAGGGGTCATTGGAAGGGTTGTTTTCGTTGGTGAAATCTTTGCTGAACTTGATTCTGCTGCTGGGAATCAGAGCAGTGTTGAAAAAAGCCATGTGGCCGCTGTCAACTCCGGAGTCGAGAACGGCGATACCAACTCCCGATCCATCGATCCCGTTGCTACCGAGCAAGCTGGAAATCAACCCGGGAGCGTTTCGCACTTGATCTGCGCCAGTGGTCGAGGTGACATGTCCGAACGATTCCATCTGTCGATCTGGCGAGATGTAATTCATCGCGTCGCGCTTCGCCAGCACTTCGACGGCCTTGATCGGAAGCTCAACTTTCATCGCTCCCAGCTTGGCCATGCTGTCGCCCACCAGAACTCCGTGACGCGCCAGCAACGAGCGAAGCTGCGAGTTGTTAACATCATTTACCTGAAGAATCGCGGTGACGCGTCCGTTTGGTCCTGCACTCTTCATCAAATCGCGCATGTCGGATGAAATGGTGTCGCCAACGAACTCTTCGTCAATGGGGCTGCGTCGTTTGTCGTGACTCTCAGTCGCCACAGAAGCATTGTCGCCAAGGTTGTCGATTGAGATTGAATCGAAAAGCCTCGCTACGCTCTTGTCTGGCGCGATGTAAGAGGCATAGGCCTCGGGCGATGCGCCGCCAATGATCTGCAAATGATTTGCCTCAATGGCTTCTTTTACCGACGCTGTCGCCGTCGTGGCGGCGCGGGCGCCCGCATATTCCTGAAGTTGATCGACAAACAGAATTATTCGACCCTGTGCCTGAGCAGCTTCGCCAAGGACCGACTGCAAGCGAGTGACAAATTCTTCGCTGGTTTTGGCGCCGCTGGCCAGCTGATCCAGGCTCAAACGAAACACGCGCTTGTTCTGCAAACTCTCAGGAACATTGCCGAAAGCGACCTTCATCGCGACGGCACTGGCAATGGCCTCTCGATTAAGTTCAGACTCGCTAATCACAACCGGTGTTTTGGTTGAGGCCGACAAGCTGGCAATCACGCGCGCCACTTCGGCATCACGATTGCCGATTGTTTCCAACTTGCCTTCAAGCGCTCGTAATGTCAGGTCGGTTGCGAATCTTGACAGCTGGGGGTAAGTAACCGCGGTCTGACCGGTTTCAGAGTCTGGCTTTGATTGGGCTGCGGTGCGGCGGCTAAAACTCAAGCTCGCGCCGAGCGAAATCAAGAGTGACAGAATGATTATCCAGGTAGTTGCGGGGGCGTATCGTCTTGTCATTTTCTTCGTCCTTGTGGCGCCGGCTTGTAACCGGGCCCGAGTTTTTGAACAACCAGCTCTCGAGCGCTCTGTCGGGGGAACTCTGGGAGTAAATGTTCCAATCGCTTCAAACTTGCGACGTCATCTGAAAGATCAGCCAGCAGAATGGTCCGCGGCGGTGACCACTAAGGCGAAGCGTGTGCCAACGCTCTTGTCGCAGCGTAAATAACAGAAAAGACAGGTGGTTAATGAGGATAAAGTGTATTAATCGCCGAGGTGGGTTTGATTCAAGCTGACAGAATGTCAGTCAGAGTAAAAACACCTGCGCCATCGTTGTGACCTGTTCACAGCTCAGTTAAGCCCGACATCAGATGGCTCGATCCGGGATAAACAAAACAATGGACTGCTCCATCGTCGGGTCTAGCCACACCGGAAAGTTGCTTACAGTCGATGGGTTCCCGAGTGGACACCGCGAAGAGCCCAAAAAGTTAACCCAGCTCTCCAAAGCCCCGGACTCGCAGAAGCGATCAGCCAGCTCAACGTACGAATCAGCGCGTGCAGCCGGCAGAATTCTTACGCCGAGGTTAACAATTGCCGAGCTTAAGCTTCTTGCCTCTTGCGCGTTACGCTATAATGCCAGCGGCGTCGAAAATTGCGGCGCCGGATCTTTTTAGTGCGGCCATCATAAGAATCAGAGTCCCTTATGTTCGAACGCTATACAGAAAAAGCGCGACGTGTAATTTTCTTTGCCCGGTACGAAGCCTCGCAGTTCGGTGCCCCGGCAATTGAGCCTGAGCATTTACTGCTCGGCTTGATGCGAGAAGATAAGACCCTTACCGGCCGGTTTTTCCCGCGTGCCCAAATTACTATCGAGTCGATTCGGCGAGAGATAGAAGGCCGGACGTTGTTGCGCGAGCGAATTCCGACTTCAGTTGAATTGCCACTCGCGCCGGAAACAAAGCGCGTGCTTCATTTCTCGCACGAAGAATCTGATCGTTTGCAGCATCGTCACATCGGCACCGAGCACTTGTTGCTCGGGCTTCTGCGCGAAGAGCGCTCGATGGCGGCGCAAATCCTTTTCGAGCGCGGCCTGCGTCTGGCAGCAGTGCGTGACGAAATCGCGCGCCAGAGCGGGGTTGATGCGCGTCATCGCAAAGACATTCCGCACTTGCTCGAATTCTCGCGCGATCTGACTGAAGATGCCTCCAATGATCGACTTGATCCGTTGATTGGCCGGGACGGCGAGATCGAGCGCCTGATTCAAATCCTCTGCCGGCGCACCAAGAACAATCCCGTGCTGATTGGCGAGCCAGGTGTGGGTAAGACTGCCATCGTCGAGGGACTGGCCCAAAGAATCATGGCTGGAGAGGTTCCGTCATTTCTCGAAAACAAAAGAATTCTTTCGCTCGACATTAGCCTGATCGTTGCCGGCACCAAGTATCGCGGCCAGTTTGAAGAACGCCTGAAGCAAATCATGCGTGAGCTGATCGACAACCCGCAGTACATTGTTTTTATAGATGAATTGCACACGTTGGTTGGCGCAGGTTCCGCCGAAGGGTCGCTCGATGCGGCGAATATCCTGAAGCCGGCGCTTTCCCGCGGCGAAATCCAATGCATTGGAGCAACTACTCCCGGTGAATTTCGGAAATCCATTGAAAAGGACCGCTCGCTGGAACGGCGTTTCCAGGCCGTGAAAGTCCCGCCGCCAACTGAGGACCAGGCCGTTGAAATCCTCGAAGGTGTCCGCGAACGTTACGAGAGTTTTCATCAGGTCCGTTACACGGACGGCGCTCTGGAAGCTGCTGTGCGCCAGTCGTCGCGCTACATTCCTGATCGTTTCCTGCCAGATAAAGCAATCGACGTGATCGATGAAGCCGGTGCGCGCGTGAAGCTGCGCGTCCGGGCAGAGCAGGGAAATCTCGACGCGTTGTCGACCTCGCTTAGCGAGTGGGAGCGCGCAACGTATGGCCGCGCCCAGGCCCCAATCGTTGATGATGAAGATCAAATCGTCATGGGCGAGGTCAGCCGCATCGACATAGAGGAAGTGATTGCGCGCTGGACCGGCATTCCGATCGTTTCTCTGAAAGAAGAGGAATCTAAGAAGCTGCTTCGGATTGAATTGGAATTACACAAGCGAGTGATTTCACAGCGCCCGGCGATCTCGGCCTTGGCTAGAGCAATCCGTCGCTCGCGGGCCGGGTTGAAGAACCCGCACCGGCCGGTTGGGTCTTTCCTGTTTCTCGGGCCCACGGGTGTTGGCAAGACCGAAGTCGCGCGCTGTCTGGCGGAATTCTTGTTCGGAAGCCAGCGTTCCATGATTCGCTTTGACATGTCTGAGTTCATGGAGAAGCATTCAGTTTCGAAGCTGATCGGCTCGCCCCCGGGGTATGTCGGACATGAAGAAGGCGGCCAGTTGACTGAGCGCGTAAAGCGATCGCCTTATTCAGTTCTGCTGTTCGACGAAATCGAAAAGGCGCATCCGGATATTTTCAACATTCTGCTTCAGGTTTTCGAGGACGGCATCCTTACCGACGCGCTGGGTAATACGATCGATTTCAAGAACACCATCATCATCATGACCTCGAACATCGGCGCTCGTTTCATTCAAAAGAAAGGGGCAATGGGGTTCCAGGGTTCAAATGATGTCTCGCGCACCAAGATGGAAGAGATGGTTATGAGTTCGGTGCGACAGACCTTTAATCCCGAATTCATCAATCGGCTGGATGAGATTATTGTCTTCGATGAGCTTGGTGACGAAGAATTGCTCGACGTCCTGCAACTCCAGGTTGATCAAATCAACAGCACCATGTCCAATCATGGCTTTATCGTCCGGTTGGCCGATGATGCCAAGCGCTGGATTGTCAATAAGACGTGTGCCGATCGCTCTTACGGCGCTCGTCCGTTGCGCCGTGCTCTGCAAAAATACGTCGAAGATCCGCTGTCCGAGGCGTTAATTCAGGGGCAACTTGGGGATGCCTCGCTGGTTGAAATGTTTGTGGACGGCGTCGCTCTCAACTTCCGTTCGATCACAATTGACGAAGCAGGGGTCGAACAAACCGGCGATCTGGTAGTTACTCCCTAATCGGACTGATCTGCCGGAAAAATCATTCACACTGTTAATATAAGGCCGCGATTGGTCTAGAATTGCGCGCCCAGAAATGCCAGAACACTGTAAATGCCGCCTGGAAACAGTAGCCCCAGGGGCGCGTGATTCGTGCAATTTGGCCTGTGATTATTTTGTTATGTGCACGCGCTGGTTAAAAGATCTGTGCAGTTTGGACTTTGGCTCGATTTTCCCGCTATAATGCGCCACTTTGATACTTCGGAATTTGGCAACGGGGGAAGCCCTCGGTGAATCAAAGTGCTCCCCAGGCTGCGCGAACGCAACGAGGCCCAAAGCAGTGCTCTTGCTATCGCGTTGGCTTCTGACACATAGTAAGCGCTGAATTAAGTTTATATCGTTCATATCCTGGTGGCTCGACCGCAAGAGTCGAGTTGAGGTTTCGCTCGGACCGAGCGCCCTCGCTTAATCGCGAGCTTCTAATACAGGTAGGTCCCCAGAGAAAACTCTAAGGGAACCGTCACTTATGCACTTTTTTTATCGCGTTGCCTTACTGGCCGCATTCAGTCTAATTATCGGCACCGCTTTCTTCTTCCCGGCGACGGTGCGCGCCCAACAACCCCAGCAACAACGTGTCGTCGAACAGGTCGACATTCAGGGCAATCGCCGGCTGCGCAAAGACGATATCCTCTATTACGTCCAGACCCGCGCCGGCGACACCTTCAGCGAAGCGCAGGTCGCGCGCGATCTTCAGACAATTCTTTCGCTCGGCTTTTTCGACAAGGTCGGAACCCGCGTCTATACGGAAGAGGCTCCGCGCGGCGGGCTCTTAGTGATTTTTGAAGTGCGCGAGCTGCCGATCATTCGCGACATTCAGTTTGAAGGATTGAAAAGCGTGGCTGAGTCGGACGTGCTCAAGACCTTTCGTGAGCGGCGCGTCGGCGTCTCGAAAGAGGCGATCCTCGATCCAGTGAAACTGAAAAACGCAGAGCGCGTTCTGAAGGAATTACTGGCCGCCAAAGGCCATCCAAACGCGGTCGTTACAGCCAGTATCGAAGAAGTCTCCCGAACTTCCAGCGCGATCAATTTTGTTATCAATGAGGGCGAGCGAGTGCGCGTGGCCGAGATTCGCTTCGAAGGCAGTAAGATTTTCAAAAGCGGCGAGCTGCGTGGCCAGATGAAATATGTAAAAGAGGCTGGACTGATCTCGCGCTTTAAGGAACTCGACATCCTCGATCGCCAGAAGCTCGACTACGACCTGCACCTCGTCGACAACTACATGAAGTCGAAGGGTTATCTCCAGGCACGTCACGGCGAGCCGCGTATTGAAGGCCTCGGCAAGAAACGCACCGGTTTTCCGATCCTGCCACTGCCTTTCATTTCTTCGGTGGATGACACGCTGAAAATTACTGTTCCGATCATAGACGGCAAGCTGTATCGCGTCGGCGAAGTGAAAATTGAGGGCAATTCGATATTTTCTGAGCAGGTGATTCGCGCTTTCATTGGTTTGCAGAAAGGTGTGGTAGCTAACGGCGAACAACTCAGCAAAGGATTGTACGAGAACCTGAAGAAGGCCTACGGTACCCAGGGTTTTATTCAATACACCGCGGAAGTCACGCCGACGTTTAAGGACAGTCCGACAAATCCTAATGAAGGCATCGCGGATTTTGATATTGCCATCGATGAGGGCAAGCAGTTTACGCTTCGCCGTCTCGAGTTTACGGGCAACACCTTTACCCGCGACTATGTGCTCCGTCGCGAAGTGCTGATAAATGAAGGCGATATTTACAATCAGAACTACTTCGAATTCTCGGTTACGCGCCTGAACCAGCTTGGTTACTTCAACCCGATTGATAAAGATAAAGACGCAGACTTCCGGACCAACGAAGAAGAAGGTCAGGTCGATGTGACGGTGAAGGTCCAGGAAAAGGGCCGCCAACAGATTTCGTTCAATGGTGGCGTCTCGGGTATCGGCGGATCGTTCTTCGGTCTCGAGTATTCGACGAATAACCTGTTCGGGCGCGGTGAGGTGCTATCGGTCAACCTGGCAGCCGGCAACCGGCAGCGATCCTTCCAGTTCTCATTCACTGAGCCATACATCAGGAACCGCCCAATTACGGCCGGCTTCACCATCTTCGCGTATTCGCAGCAATTCTTTGGTGAGGGCACTTTCCTTTCGTCGAATGCTAACGCCATTCAGGGTGCGTCGGGAAATACTTTTGATTTCTTCAACACCAGCGAAGAGAATCTATTTACCCGAAAATCATTTGGCGCTTCGCTGTTTGCCAGCGCGCCATTGTCTGAGTTTTATCGGAAGCGTCCCTTCACGCAGTTTTCGCGCGTCGGCCTTTCGTATCAGTTGTCGGAGTCGAGCGTCGAAGATCCGGCGGTTAACACGAGTGGTACTGGCTCGAGTCAGTTCATCCCCGTGATCTATGCCCAGCCCAACATCATTACCAGCCGGGTGACGGGAACGTTTGTCTATGACACACGCAACGGGAGCATCGACCCGACTAAAGGCCGGTCATTGTCGATGTCGGTCGGGCTCGCCGGGCTGGGTGGCGACGTGCGCACTTATCAGCCTTCGCTGGAATTTACCCAGTTCTACCCGGTTCGCAACAAACGATCAGAGAATCCTCATGTATTCGGCTTCCGCATAATTGCCGGAACGGTCGGTAGTTTCGCTACCACTGAAAAGGTAAAGAACGCCAACTCGCTGGCGTTTGTCGAAGGCGTGCCGATTTACGAACGGTACTTCCTGGGTGATGAGTTTACGATTCGCGGTTATAACGTGCGTTC